>Ga0187816_10000640_pt1 | contig 10682 bp, 9 predicted proteins | sample NC_wetland_sal_i_16_FD_132960 | JGI IMG/M metagenome (GOLD analysis project Ga0187816, IMG submission 132960) | Wetland sediment microbial communities from Neuse River Estuary, North Carolina, USA - SO4_1 | ecosystem: Environmental > Aquatic > Freshwater > Wetlands > Sediment | place: USA: North... | reverse complement strand
GATGCCGGAGGCGAGCGCCAGCAGCATCACGCGGTCTCCCTTGTGGATCCGCTGCTCCTCGAGGTACTTGTGGAGTGCCACGAACAACGTTGTCGATGACGTGTTGCCGTATTCCTCCAGGTTGACAACCACGTGCTTCGGCTTGGCGCCGAGGCGCCGGACGAATTCATCGGTCCCTGCGCGGATGGCCCGCGCCGACGTCTGATGCGGGATCATGTAGTCGATGTCGGCCAGGTCGATTCCGGCTTCGCCGATCACCTCGGCAACCAGCGGCGCCATGTCCTCGATGGCCACCCTTTGCAGCCGCCTGGACTTGGTGTACATCTGAGCGCCCGGGCCCACGGTGCTGGGGAAGGCGAGACACAGCCGACTGTGCTCGGCGAGGGTGGTGAAGCCGATGACGTCGATACCTGAACCGTCGGGCGCGCGTTCCACGATCACGGCGGCACCCGCGTCACCGAGAGTAAGTGATGCGAGCTGCTTGCTGAACAGGGAGCGAATCTGTCGCGCCGCGTTCCAGCTCAGGTGGGAGATGTACTCACCAGAAACCACCATGCCGCAGCTGATCTCACCTCGGGCGATGAGGTCCTGGAGGACGAACACACCGGTCAACATGCCTGCGCATGCGTTTGAGAGATCGAAGTTCACCGCCTGCGCGGCGCCGATTGCCTGTTTGATATACAGGCTGAGGGGAGGCTCGAAGGACTGCGAGGACCGGCCCTTGGACCGGGTGATGCTGGTGCTGATCAGCATCTGTATATCTGACGCCTGATGCTGCGAATGAGCCAGGCAGTCGCGGGCAGCCCCGGTGGCGAGGGTGAAGGAGTTCTCGCCCGGCCCGACGACGTGACGTTCGTGGATGCCTGTCAGTCGCTCCAGCTGGATGCGGGTGCGGTGGTTGGTCCGGCTCATCAGGTCTTTGGTTGTCAGCCGCTGGGCGGGGAGCTTCACGCCCACGCTCTCGATCCGACACCCCCAGGAGCCGCCGGAACTGGACGACTGAAGTGCCAGCCAATGGTCTGGCTGCTTGCTACGGAATTCGGTCATCGGACCTCCACGGGCTCATGTCGCTTCGCACGGAGCGCTAAGCTCGTACACGCAGGATGTCTGTGTTCAGCTGACCGGCAGTAGGGGCGAACGTCATCAACAAGAGAGCCATAGGCCCGATGATTCGCTGCCTTCCAATCGGCCTGCGAAACGCCGACGGGCCGGCCGCGAGAGCATGAACAGGCTGGTCCGCCTTGGTCGGCGCGCAGCAGCGCGGCGCGATGCCAGCATCGGCGTGACTGCGGAGGACGACTCGAAGCCAAGCACCGAAGGCATGCGGTACACGCTGGCTTACGGCCGGTACCGGCTGTCCTACGAGGTCTACGGTTCAGGCGACAGGGTGCTCGTGTGGCTGCATGGTTTGCTGCTCGACGCCAACCTCAGCCGCAGCCTGGCCCGGAGACTGGCCGCCAAAGGCAACCGCGTCGTGCTGCTCGACCTCCTTGGTCATGGCCGGAGTGAGAAGCCCCGCCACGCTGGCGCCCATCGGATGGATCTTTACGCTGACCAGGTGCTGTGCCTTCTGGACGAGCTCGGTGTGGATCAGGTGGTGCTGGGAGGGGTCTCGCTAGGTACCAATGTGAGCCTGCTCGCCACGGTGCAAGCGCCCGAGAGGGTCCGCGGCCTGGTCCTGGAAATGCCGGTGCTCGAGTGGGCTGCCCCGGCGGCGGCGCTGGTGTTCGCGCCGCTCCTGCTAGAGGTGCATTACGCCCGGGCCCCGCTGCGATTGGTCTCCTGGGTCGCCTCACGCCTCCCACCTTTGGGGCTCGGCCCGCTCGACTCATTCATCAGTGCCGCCGCGTCGGACCCCGACGAAATCGCCGCCGTGTTGCACGGCGTCCTGCTCGGGCCCATCGCTCCGACCATCGACCAGCGCCGGGCTATCACCGCGCCGGCGCTGGTCCTGGGACATGGGATCGACCTGATCCACTCGTTCAGTGACGCTAAAAGGCTCGCGCGGCAGCTTCCTGAGGCCAGGCTGATCCGGACCCGCACCTTCGCTGAGCTGTGGGTGCGGCCTGCCCGGCTGACCGCCGAGATCAGCGAGTTCCTTGACCGCGTTTGGGTGGGTAGCGAACCGCGGGTCCGCGACGAAGCCTCGTGAGGTGAGATGCCCATCTGGTGGACGACGGCTCTGGTGATGACCCGGGATTGTCAGCGGATCGCATAGTCGGCGCGGCGCGCGCGCCTGGTGCGGGCCCAGTACTCGAAGCTGAATCCGGGCCACAGGGCCCGGTTGACGCCATCAGCGTCCAGGTACCAGCTCGCGCAGCCGCCCTCGCTCCACACCGCCCGGCCCAGGCGCCGCTGGATCCCGTCGTTGAAGCGGTGCAGCGCGGGCGCCCTGACCTCGATCGTCTTCCCCTTCTGCCGGGCCAGCAGCCGCAAGCAGCTCATCACGTGCTGGACCTGGCTTTCGATCATGAAGATGACCGAGTTGTGCGCTAGGCCCGTATTCGGTCCCAGCAGCAGGAAGAAGTTCGGGAACCCGGCGACGGTGACGCCGTGATAGGCCTCGATGCCGCCACGCCATACATCCCGGAGCTTGACGCCATCACGTCCGGCCACGTTGAGTTCGGCGAGCGCCTCGGCGGTCTTGAACCCGGTGCCGTAGATGATCACATCCACTTCGTAGGCGCTGCCATCCGTGCAGACCAGCCCGGACTTGGTGATCCGGCTGATCGGGTCGGTGACAAGTTTGACGTTGGGCCTGGTGAGGGCCGGATAGTAGTCGGATGACAGCAAGATCCGCTTGCAGCCGATCGTGTAGTCAGGCGTCACCTTCGCGCGCAACGCCGGGTCGCTGATCTGGCGCGTGATGTGACGTTCGGCCATCCACTGCAACGGCGCCATCAGCCGGGGATGCACGGCAAACCCGGCCGCGCGGATCTCGAGCAGCCAGTAGATCCCATTACGGAACGTCCGCATCACTGGCGGGGCCGCAGCGAAAGTAGCGCGGACTGCGGGTGGGATCTCAAAGTCGGGCCTCGGATGAATCCACGGGGGGGTTCGCTGGAATACGTAAACTTGGTCGGCTTGCTTGGCGATCTGGGGGACGAACTGAATCGCTGAGGCCCCTGTCCCGATGACCGCGACCCGCTGGCCAGAAAGGCCGCAGGACCGGTCCCATTGTGCGGAGTGGAAGGCCGCGCCGGCGAACTGGTCGGAATCAGGAATCTCAGGGACCGAGGGCAGGTGCAGTGCCCCGATGCCGGCCACGATCGCGCGGGCCGTGTACACCTCGCCCGCCGCGGTCGCGATCCGCCAGCGCTCGATCGTGTCATCCCATTCCATGTCCTCCACCGAGCAGCCGAATCGGATGTGTGCGCCGATTCCGTACTTACGTACACACTGGCGCATGTAGTTCCATATTTCGGGTTGCGGTGCGAACATCCGAGACCAGCCCGGGTTGAGCTCGAACGAAAACGAATACATGTGGGACGGCACGTCGCACGCACACCCGGGATACTCGTTGTCCCGCCATGTCCCGCCGAGGTCGTCGTTCTTCTCCAGAATCACGAAGTGGTGGTAGCCGACCCGCTTCAGCGCGATTGCCATACAAAGACCGGCAAATCCGGATCCGATGATGACAATGGCCGGATCGTTGCTTGCCGGGCTCATCCTCGTCTCTCCCCGTCCGCCGCCCGTGCGTCCGCGGCACCGCCCGCTCCCAGAGGGTAGGTCCGGGCGCCTGTTGCCAGCCACCGCAACTCGATCTCCGGCATGGTGCGGACGGCGAATCTCGTGACGATCGGCGGTACGACTCCCCTGACTAGCTGCATTGGTGGCAGCCAGCGCTGCCCGTACACGCGCGGTGCGCGCTTGGAGATCCCGCGTATGAGGGCGTCGACCGCAGGCGCGGCAGGGTTGGTGCGACTAATCGGGAACGGCAGCGTCGCACGCATCTCCCTCAGCGCCGCGTTCTCATCCGCTCCACGCACCATGTCGGTGTCGGTCCAGCTCAGGTAAGCCACGCCGACCCGAACCCCATGATGTGCCACCTCCCCGCGCAGGGCATGGGCGAAGGCCTCCACGCCTGACTTGCTCGCGCAGTAGGCCGCCATCATCGGGGCGGGGGTGAGCGCAGCCAGCGAGGCCACCTGTAGCAGGTAGCCCCTGCTCTCGAGCAGGGCGGGCAGGAATGCGCGGGCGGTGGCCACGCTGCCGAGCAGGTTGACCTCGATGACCCGCGCGAACGTGCGGGCGTCGGAGTGGATAAACGGGCCACCGATCGCGATTCCGGCGTTGGCGACGACGATGTCGATCCGCTCGTAGGCGTCGCGGACCGCGGCGGCGACGTCCGTGAGCGCCCGCTCGTCGGTCACGTCGACCTCCCACCAGCGGGAGTACGGCCCGCAACAGGCGGACACGCGGGCGAGCTCACCCGGTTCGAGGCCGAGCAGGGCCACCCGCGCATTATGAGCAGCAAGGCGCTTGGTGGTGAGGGCTCCGATGCCCCGCGCCGCTCCGGTGACGACCACGACCTGACCGGCCAGATCTTTGGCTCGCCTCATCGTGGCGCCCCTCTCAACGCTGGATCATCCGATTATGCCAGTAATTACTGGCGTAATCGGATGCTAGCCTAACCCTGTCCCGGTTCGGACCCAGGTTCTCTGCCGGACGGCCGGGACTACTCCGCGGTGACTTCGCCGCCTGATGAACCCGGCTCCCTCGCTGCCTTTGATGCGGTGGATTGCCGGCCTACGGAACGGCGGTCCCGTGCCGCGAGCAGCCGGATGAATTCGCCGTATGTGACACGGGCGCGCCTGTCCATGGCCCGGCTGAACTCCGCGTCGAGCGCAGTCCGCGCAATCGGCCTCAGCCGCTCGATCATCTCGGTTAGCCGCGTGACCTCATGCGGTGGTGGCGCGCCGTCGCGGCGGTCGAGGACGTGGGTGATGACAAGATCCACGAACAACGACGCGATCTTGTCCAGACCTGCCTGCAGCTCACGGCCTGTAGACAGGATCGCAGGCAGCGGGATGCCCTCGCGTACCAAGACAGCGGCGAGGTCGAGCAGTCGGCGACTGACGTGGATGACGCGATCTCCGTCGACATCGATGTAGCCGAGGAGGATCGCTTCTTCAAGTACCTCGGGCGTGAGTTGACCCTCAAGCAGCACTGATATATCGGCAACGGTCACCGGCACCGCGACCTCATCCGACCACGGGGCGGTTATCGCGCGCTCGAAACCGAGAAGATCGGCTAGGCCGTAGCCCTGCTCCCAGGCCGAGAGCAGCTCACCGATCCCGCCCAGGGTATGGCCACGGTCCAGCAACTGGCCTATGACCCGCAGACGGTCCAAGTGAGCCTGCGAATACCAGCCGATCCGTCCCTCACGCTGTGGTGGCGGAAGGAGCTTCCGCTCCTGGTAGTAGCGCAATGTGCGGACTGTGATCCCGGCCTCGCGGGCAAGTTCGCCGATGCGGTACTCGCGCGCGACCGATGCGTCGTCCGCGGTACGGTCCACATAGCCGGGCGCAGCGCCATCCGCCAGATCCACCCGCGCAAGCATAGGCGGCCGTCGGCCAGTACAAGGGTGCGGATGATATCGGGGTCGGCCTTGGGGTTGAGGTAGAGGCCGGAGCCCTTACGGATGACTCACCGCTGGCCGCCGTTTGGCGGCTTCCCGGTGGTGGCGCTCAGCGGCTACCAGGAGCTCGGCTACGCCGTGCTCGATGCCGCAGGCGAGTACGCGGAGGTCGGGGTTGGCCTCGAAGTCGCCGGTGATCCCGAAGGTGACGTTGCCGCAGTAGCTGAAGATCGAGATCCCGGTGCGGACCGTGGTGGCGATCGGCACGTAGGGGATGATCTCCACGAGCCGGCGGCCCATCGCGTAGAGCTGCTGCCTTGGACCGGGCACATTCGTGGTGACGGTGACAATCTCTCGCTGGGGCAGCCCGAACGCCAGCCTTATCCACCAGGACGTGAGCGGGAACGGGGTGTAACGGCCCAGCTTGACCAGGACCTCGCCCACCACCGCTTCCTTGGCCGTCTTCAGGGTCTGCAGTTCGGCCTGGACGGCCGCGAGCCGTTGCACAGGATCGGGAATGTGGACGGGGAGATCCGTCAGCACAGCTGAAACCCGGTTTTCGTAGATGCTCTCCTCACCAGCGGCCCGCAGCGAAACCGGGACCAGGGAGCGGACCATGTGTGGTTCGGGCTGCTCGCCACGGGCGAGCAATAGCTCCCGGAACGCGCCGCTGATCGCGGCCAAGACGACATCGTTCACGGTGCCGCCCAGCTCCCGCTTGATCTTCTTCACATCATCAAGCGACGCCCGGGCCCAGGTATACCGCCGCTGCTTGCCGATGGGGCCGCTCAACGACGATCCCGCGGTCGGCCACAAAGCCGGCGCCAGCTTCGCGATGGCTCGCGCCGTGTCTGCTGCCTGACGGATGGCAGCGCCTGGATCGCGGGCCACGATGCCGCTCAGCGCGAGGGCTTCGCGGACCGGCAGCACAACCGAGTCCACAGCGGCCTGAGCAGCCAGCGAGAGGGGGGAGGGCTCCGCGCCCACGGCCCGGTCGTCAGGGGCGGGTGGCGAAGGTTCAGGCGAGAAGTCGAAGATCACGCGGTACAGGTCAGTGCCGGACACCCCGTCGACCATGCAGTGGTGCACCTTGGAAATCAGCGCCCAGCGATCCGGGGCGAGTCCTTCGATGACCCAGTACTCCCACAACGGGTGATCGCGGTCGAGCCGCTGGGACATGACCCGCGCCATCAAGTCGGCGAGCTGCTGATCCCCTCCGGGCTCCGGCAGGGCGGTCCGCCTGACGTGATAACCAAGATCGAAGTGCGGGTCTTCAACCCAGACTGGCCGCCCGAGGCGGAACGGAACCGTGCGAAGCTTCCGGCGGTAGCCGGGAACGAGCGGCAAGCGCCCGGCGAGGTACGCCAGAAATTCCTCATGAGATGGTGGCGGACCCTCGAATACCGCAATCGACGCGATCGCCATCGACGTGTGCGGGTCCTTGTCCTCAGCATCGACGAACAGGGCGTCCAGTGGCTTCAGCCTGTCCATGACGCCCCCTTTCCACGTTGCGCCAGTCCCGCTGCCCGAACGTTGCCAGCAAACGGTGCATATCCACTCCAAGCCGGATCGTAAGTCGCGCGGGCTTGGGCCGGCCTAGGGTCAATCGTCCTGCGTGCTTGGACTTTCGGCCCGAGCATCCAGGCAGCGGTGCGTCACTCGCCAGGTGCGCCCGGCCCTGCTGGGTGAGCAGTGTCCTCATGCCCGGCGTGCCGGTGGACCGTCACCAGCGAGAGCCGATCCCGAGCGGTGAGCGGCGGGCTGCGCCATGGTTGGCGTCGTATGCTGTCTGCGACCTTCTGCGCGGCCGTGCTGGTCGCGGCCGGGTCAAACAGGTGCGGCATCTAGGGCCGGGATAACCGCGGCCACGGATCCGCGATAGAAGGTGACGCGGCAGCGACTCGGAAAGGATAGCCCGTGGCGTCGGCGCCGGGGATGGGAACTAGGCCTGACTTTGATCGCGAGGCAGGAACCGCGGCGAGCCCCGGTCTCGCCTGGAAGCGGCTGAGCTGGTTCCCTGGCCTTCCCACCGGTAGCCGATTTTGATGTCCGGCGGGGAAAAGGATCTGACGGTCGCGGTGACCGGTCCGACCGGTACTTTCGGGTTCGGCCTGATGCCCCTGCTCCAAGCCGACAAACGGGTGGCGCGGGTCATCGGTATCGCGCGGCGCCCGTTCGACCCGGCCGCCTACGGCTGGACGAAGATGGAGTACCGTCGCGGCGATGTCCGCGATCCTGAGGTCTTGCAGGACGCGTTCCGCCACGCTGACGTGGTGGTGCACCTGGCATTCCTGGTTACCGGTGCCGCGTCAGGTGAGGCGATCCGGTCGATCAACGTCGAAGGCACGCTGAACACTTTCGGTGCCGCTGCTGCGGCCGGCGCCCGCCGTTTTGTCTATTCTTCATCGGTGGCAGCGTACGGCTTCCACCCTGATAACCCCGTCGGGATGACCGAGGACTGGCCCGTGCGGCCCGCCGCCCGATTGTTCTACGCCCAGGAGAAAGCCGAGCTCGAGCGTCTCTTGCAGGCCCTGGCTGCGCAGTCTCCCGGGCCCGTCCTGTACCTGCTGCGCCCGTCCATCGTGCTGGGGCCGCATGCCGTGGGCGGAAAGGACCTGCTGCCTGGCCCGCTGGCACCACTGGGCCGTGTTCTGGTCGGCTGGGCTGGCCGGCTCCCGGTGCCGGTACCGGTGCTGGTGCCGACGCTGCCAGTCCAGCTGGTGCACGAACAGGACGTGGGCCAGGCACTGCTGCAGTGTGTCGTGGCCGCCGGGCCGCCGGGTGCCTACAACATCGCCGGCGACGGGATCGTCACCGGCGCCGACATTGCCCGCGAACTCGGCATGCTCCCGCTACCCGTTCCGGCTGGCCCTGCGCAGTTCGCGGCCCGGGCCTTCGCAGCCCTGCCTTTCCTGCCGCCCGTCGCGCAGTGGGTGGAGGCGGCCAGCCATCCGGCGATCATGGACACGACCCGCGCGAAACAGGAACTGGGCTGGGCCCCCCGTTTCACCGCGCTCGAGACACTGCGGGATACCCTGCGGCGCAGATCGCAGACAGACTCCGCCGGCTCATTAACCGCGCTGCTGCGCCCGAGGACACCGGTGCCCCTCCGCGCTGCCTACCTCCTCGGCCGCTCGGCGTCGGGGTAGGCGTAAGCGATCTCCCTTTGGGGTGAGTGGGATCAGATCGATAACGGCGGCGTTCCCTGGCCCAGCCACCAATAGGTTGACAAGCGGAGTGATCCACCCGCACCCGGCGAAGGGCGGCCGGTGGTACCTGCCGACCAGGCGCCCACCCTGCTCCAGGTCGAAGCCAGGCTTGGAGCGTAGCGGCACAATGGCCGCAGTGGCGGTGCGGCATGAACCACCGCTGATCCACGCCCGCCCAGCAGCGTGGACAGCAGCTATGACCGCGTCGACCGTGACCGTCGCCAACATCCGGCCATCGTGGTCGACTCCGCCGATGACGGGGGACTCAGCCTCAATCTGGACGGTAGCGCTGAAGAGGCTGGCACCAAGGACAGTCCGACTGATGGTGGACTGGTGGAGCACGAGGTTCCCAGTGAACAGACCTGAGTCCGGATCCGCGTGGACCGTTAGCGACCCACTCAAGGGCACGCGCAAGGAATCCTTGCGAACCGTGAGAAACCCCCGTACCGCGTACGCGATCTCGCGCATGAACGTCCTCTCCGTTGCGTCCGCTGTGCAGGCGATCGTGGAGCGCCTACGCGAAGAGAGCAATCTCTATACTCGGTGAGCCCGCGCAGGAGGCGTCGAGCCACGCTACTGCCGCCACTGGTACGTGCGCTGCCGCTCGAAGTAGGTGCGCTTTGAGCGGACTTCGCTGCCAGGCTGCGTGACCTCTACGGCCCCGAGCCCCGCGCGAGCGTAACTCCGCCATGTTGGTTGGTTCCCGCAACCATGGTCCCGTCCGGAAGTGACCTCCGGCCCTAGCCTCCGGGCAACAGCGCCCTCAGGATGGAGCGGACTACTTGATCGAGAACTTGAATGGTGAGGTCCCAATGGTCGAGGTCACGGCGGCGCTGACCGCTCACCCCTTCTTTCACGGCATGTCCCTAGACCACCTGGCAGTGATCTCCGGGGCCGCCTCGGACGTCACATTCCCGGCCGGGCACCGGCTCTTCGAGGAAGGCGGCAGCGCCAACTCCTTCTGGCTGATCCAGTCCGGCCGCGTAGCCCTCGACCTGCATGTCCCCGGCCAGGAACGGGCGCGGGTCGACACCATCGGCATGGGCGAGTTGCTCGGCTGGTCTTGGCTGTTCCCGCCGTACGAGTGGGCCTTTGGTGCCGTGGCGGACAGCCCGGTCGAGGCCTTCGAATTCGACGGGCAGGCGGTACGAACATGGTGTGCGTCGGATCCCGCGCTCGAGCTGGAGGTTACTCAGCGGGTCGCCCGCGTTCTCGCGAAGCGGCTGCAATCCACCAGGGGCAGGCTGATCGCTGCTTCTGTCCATCCCGTGGGTACGCGCTGATCACAGGGCAATAACGGACCGGGGTCGCGCTCCATGCGTGCCTCGGCGGCGGTGTCGAGCGTCGCCACCACCCGGATTGCCGCGACCTGATGGGCACGGCTGCGGGAACTTGAGCGCCGCCTGCAAGCTGAAGCCGACCTGGAAGAGCTATTCACCGCCCGGTCGAGTAGTTCCTGGCCCTGCCGCGAATGCCGGGCCGCGGCCGCGGCCCGGGCGAGGCCGCCGAGGTCGGCAGGCGGCTGGGCAACGCTGTAATCCCGGATCAGGGCCAGAGTAAAGCGGCCGGTCGCGGTTGGGACCGAGCTGAGACTGATCCGCACCGGGAATATGCTTCCGTCCTTACGCAGCCCGGCCAGCCCCGCCACGTTGGGCGGGCCCCAGCAAAGTCGGCATAGCCACGGCCGTTCGGAAAAATCGAAAATCTTTTGCCCGAACGGCCGTGGCGCGAGTTCCGAAGCCGCGCGCACGCTTCGTTGTCACCGCCCGCCGCAACGCGGAGAATCCCGTTCTTCAAGAGCCGGCCCAGCGTGCCGATGCTGCTGCTGCCGACAGGCGCGGCCCTGGTCGGTGCGATCCTGCCGTACACGGGACTGGCGAACCTGCTGGGCT
>Ga0187816_10000639_pt1 | contig 10684 bp, 10 predicted proteins | sample NC_wetland_sal_i_16_FD_132960 | JGI IMG/M metagenome (GOLD analysis project Ga0187816, IMG submission 132960) | Wetland sediment microbial communities from Neuse River Estuary, North Carolina, USA - SO4_1 | ecosystem: Environmental > Aquatic > Freshwater > Wetlands > Sediment | place: USA... | reverse complement strand
GAGGAATTCGAGCATGCTTTCGAGCCGGTCCCGGGTGTACTTGTCGCCGGGGCCTGAGCCGTGGAGTTCCTCGACGCACTCGCGAAGCACCCGGAGCGTGGGGTCGATCTCGCGGCGTTTGCGCTCTTCGGCAACGATGCGAAAAATCTCCCAGACGTCCTTCACGGATTCGAAATGGTCGCGGCGGTCGCCCAAGACGTGCACTACGCGCACGATGCCCCAGCCCTGGAGCTCGCGCAGGCTGGTGCTGACGTTGGAGCGGGCGACGGAAAGAGTGGAGGCGATCTCCTCGGCATTGATGGGCTTCGCGGAAATGAAGAGGAGGGCGTGGACCTGGGCGACGGTGCGATTGATGCCCCAGCGGGTGCCCATTTCGCCCCAGTGGAGGATGAACTTTTGGGCGACGGGGGTAAGGGCTGGCATCAGTTTCTCTTATTTCTGTCAGTACAGAATATACAGTCACCGCGGACATTTGTCAAGCGGAATTTTCCGTTCCCCGGGGCGCCAATATGGCGCCGCGGGCCTGCAAGGGAGGCCGCTCGAGAGCCGCGGTTCACGCTACAATCGTGGAGTGGGAATCCGACTTATCGCCATGGATATTGACGGGACGCTGCTCGATTCGCATGGACAGGTCTCCGAGGATAACGCGCGGACGGTGGCCGAGGCGCAGGCGCGCGGGATTGAGATCGTGCTGGTGACGGGGCGGCGGTTCGATTTTGCGCGTCCGATTGCGGATTCCCTGCCCTGCGAGCTGAGCTTGATTGTGAACAACGGAGCGCTGATCAAATCGAAGGATGGGAAGACGCACCTGCGGCAACTGCTGCCGAGTGCGACGGCGCGGCGCGTCTTGGAGACAACCGCACAATTCCGGCCGAGCACGGCCGTGGTCTTCGATCGCACGCAGGCCAAGCAAATCATCATGGAACGGATCGAGTGGGACGACCCGTTTCGCGGCGGGTATTTCCGGAGGAACCGCGAATACATGGCCGAGGTGGCGCCGCTCGAGGACTGCCTCGACGGGGAGGATCCCATTCAGGTGCTTTACACGGGGCCATGCCGGGCGATGCGGTCGGCGATGAAGATTTTGGAACATTCGCCGGGCGCGCACGAATACACGCTGGCGTTGACGGAATACGAGAAACGCGATTTTTCGATCCTCGACGTCCTGCGCCGCGGAGTGTGCAAGGGAGTGACGCTCGGGGAATGGGTGCGGCGGCACGGCATTGCTCGGGAAGAGGTGATGGCCATCGGGGACAATTGGAACGACCGCGAGATGCTGGAATTCGCCGGGCAGCCCGTGGTGATGGGCAACAGCGTTGCGGAGTTGAAATCCCTGGGCTACCCGGTTACGCTATCGAACGACGAAAGCGGCGTGGCGGAAGCGATCAGGACTTTCGCGATCGAAGGACGGGCGGAGACTGTGCCGGACAAGCGAACATGAAATCGAGAGTTATTTTGATTGCCGCGCTTGCGGCGCTTACGACGATGGCTGCGCCGGGGGCGCGCGCGGACTACGCGGTACTGCGCTCGGGAGCACGGCTGCACATCACGGGATACGAGGCGGCGGGCGATCGAGTTCGGCTCACGGTCGAGGGCGGCGTGGTGGAGGTGGCCGCCACGGACCTGCTTTCGGTTGAGCGCGAGGAGGTGTTTCCGGCGCTGCCGTTTGCCGCGCCTCCCGTAGGGCCATTTGGAGATTTGATTCGCGCAGCGGCGGAAAAGCACGGCATAGACGAAAAGCTGATCGAGCATGTGATCGCGGTCGAGTCAAATTTCAATCCGCGCGCTGTTTCTCGCAAGCAGGCGCAGGGGCTGATGCAATTGCTTCCGCGGACGGCTGCGCGCTTTGCCGTCGCGAACGCGTTTGACCCAGCGCAAAACATCGAGGCCGGCACGCGCTACTTGAAAGAGCTTCTTGAGCGGTTTCAGGGAAATTTAACGCTCGCGCTCGCAGCCTATAATGCGGGGCCGGAAATGGTCGAGCGCTACCGCGGAGTGCCTCCTTTTGCCGAGACGCAGAATTACGTGCGGCAAATTACCAGCAGGCTTGCGCAGGACAAGAATCTTCAGTAGAGAGCGGAAGCCGCTGTGCTTTCGCTACACCCCTTTCCAAGAGTGGCAATTCGCTTTAGTGATCGCGTATTCGCTTCGGATTGCTGGTTCCTTCGGAGAACAGGGGGTGGGGCGTTTGCGTTACCGATGGCGATTACTGAGGGGGATTTCCTTGGGGCTGGGGCTGTGGTTGAGGCATGCCTCCGCCGAGTGGACTTGTGCCGCCGGAGCCGAACGGGCTGCCTCCGAATCCGCTGCCTCCCTGGCCGAAGGCGCTGCCCCCTTGGCCAAAGGCGCTACCGCCGGCAGGCGCTCCGAGGAGCGGGATGGCGGTGTTCTGCTGCTGCGCGGCTGCGGCTTGATCGTCGAGCGGGTTCCAGATGAATTCCCAATCCAAATATTTCTTGCCGTGATGAAACCACTTCCTCGAAGGCGCATCCACGGTGCTGGCGACACCGGTGAGAAACGCGCCCAGAACAGGCCCATCGACCGGGCCGGTCGGCTTTTGCGCGAGGATCGGATTTTGCAACGGCTGGTCGCTGCCCCCGGTCGCCTGCCCAGGCTGGCTGGTGGAGCTTGTGCCGGATTGATCGGTGGAGGTGGTCGAAGTGGTCTGCCCGGGCTGGCCGGTGAGCGGAGGAGTGGAAGTTCCGCCGGAATTGTCCGTTGAGTTCCCGGGCGGCGAGTTCTGCCCCGAAGGTGGCGCCTGTCCGGGCGTTGAATTGGGGCCCGACGATGGGCTCGAGCCCGAGAGCGAAAATGTGGAAAAACTGCTGCCGCCGAGGTTATTGCCGCCGGGTCCTGAATTCGCGAGACTCGAGGCAGAGACACCGAGCTGGGGGAAGGTCTGCGCCTGCAATTGGGGATTGTCAATGAGCGCCATTTGCTGAAGTGAGGCGAAGCGCGTGCTGCCGATAATCTGGCCGGCGGCGTTCACATAAATATAGCGCCAGGCGCCATCGGCCGTGTTCATTGGGTCCTTGTAAGCCCGACGCAGGAAGTGAAGCTGGGGCAGGCCTTTTTGCAAGGCTTCCATATCTTGCGGATAGTGGCCGGTCTTGTGGAAATAGAGGCGGATGGCTCTCTTGTACTGGTTGCCGCGCCAGATCATTTCCTCTTCGCGGCGGCGCCGCGCCTGGGTCAGCGCGTTTTCCAGGAAGACCGTGGTGCCCGCCAGCATAACGACAACCATGAACAAGGCTGTAATGTAGGCATAACCCGACTGAGAAGAGCGGGGGGCGCGAGGCTGGGAGAGGGGGCTGAGAATCATGGAGGCGTCCCTGGCCCTTGGTCGGAAGCCGCGGGTTGCACCATGGTGACTTTGCCCGTGCGGCCGTCGGAGATTTGGACGACGTCCGCCGAATCATTGCCGATGTGAACCAGGCGGAAGCGTCCGAGAAAAGTGTCGCCTTCGGCGACCACGAGCACGTCGTCCCCTTCCTTGAAGAAGGCTACGCGCTTGCCGGACGCGGGCATGGAAGCGTAGCCAAACAGTTCGCCGGGGACTTGGACAGGTGCAGGAGCCTGATACGGCACGGTCGGGTATTTTTTCGCCTCCTCTGCTCTCTTCTCCTCAGGGGTCTTCACCGGTGGGGGCGGAGGGCCGTAACTGAAAATATCGCGGTGCGAGCCGTTGTAATCGCTTTTCTTGAGATTATCGAGCAGATCGAGGCGAAGTTGAGGCTCTTGAACGTTGATCGGGGTAAATTTACCGTCGGCGGCGAGAACGCCGGAGATGCCGGGCACCTGGTTGCGATTGGCCAGATACACGATGACCCCGCAGATTATGAGAGCCACCAGCACGGAGATTTCAATTCGCCGCCGCATCGTCTAATTCCTAAAAAAAGTGCGCAAATCGAGGGTCAGGTGGATCCCACCGGTCACCGGCGAATCCAGACTCAAATTATCGAGCAGATAGAAAGTTTTCGAGTGCTCCAGATCATTCAAGAAGTGAATGATGGCGGGATAATCGCCCGAGATCGAGGTCTTGATGGACAATTCGGTAACGCCGTGGTCCTTCACTTCTTTTTGCTGGAAGGAGAAGCCGCTGGTTTTCAGTCCGGCCTTCCCCGTCAGATCGCCCAGGTCGGCTTCGATGGCCGAATATCCGGTGGAAGCGCCGAGAAAATCGTCGCGATAGAAGGCGTCGCAATCTTTCCCAATCTGGGGGAGCGAGGCCTTGATTTTTTCACCGCGCTGGACATCGGCCTTCAATAGCTTGGCCTGGATAGCCAAGCGGTCGCGCTGGGCGCGCATGCCCTCCGGGCCTTCCCGAGCGACCTGCCAGAGGACGAAAATCAGCGCGGCATCGACAAACAGCAGAACGCCGAGAGCGATGCCGATGCCGAGCTTCCAGGACCGCCAGTTCTGATCGTTGATCATGTGGTCTCGTACCAGACAGTCAGATCGAGCGTAATTTTGTCGCCGCGCGCCTGCGTCTCGCGATCGTCGCGATGCTCGGTGCGGACCTCGACGTTCGAAAAGACCTTGGATTTTTCGAGCGCTTCGAGGAACTTAATTTTCCCTTCGTCGGTGGAGGCCCCGACGGTGAGAGTGACTTTCGCACGGCCGTTATCAAGGCGCGGAGAGATGCTGACCACGCGAACTCCCGGGGGCAAAGTCTGCTCGAGATCCATGAAGATTTTGATCCAGGGAAAGCTGCGTTGATCAATGAGGGAATTCAAGAAAGCGGCGCGGTCCAGGACTTGATGCGCCTGGGGAGTCTGAAAATGCGCTTCGAGGGCCTGCTGTTTTTGCTGATTGGCGCGAATTTCGCCTTCCCAACGCGCAATTTCATTGCGTACGTCACGATTGGCCCGCCAGGAATTCAGCGCGGCATGGCCGAGAAGGATCAGAGCGAGAACGCCGATCGTGCCGACGGCCGCGGCGGCGGCAATGAACGGCCGCTTGTTTTCGCGTGGCGCGGTGGAGAGGTTGAGGCGAAGTTTCATGGCCCGTTGGGAGCGCCGAGGCGCTCACGATCCTCCGTTTACGTTCCAACCGACAAGCGCATCGAGATTCAGCTGCAATAAATCCTTGGCCGTGGAGTCAAGAGAGGAAGCCTCGTCCGACTCGGCGAGCGGGCCGACCGCGACTTTCAATTCGCCCACCAGGGCGCGATGAAACAACTCCTCGCGGGCGCCCAGGCCGGCAGTGCGAACACGGTCGACCATGCCACCCCAGGCGTCCTGATAATACGCAATCGCGGGAAAAATCTCGTCGAGCATCGCCTGGGCATCCAGCAGGCCCGCATCGGCGGGCATTTCCGTGGAGCGATAGACGCAAAGATTTCCAGCGTGAACGATGACCGTGGTGAGGGTGCGTCCACACATTCTGACGAAGAGGGTGGCGCCGCGGTCTTCGAGCAGAGGCAGGGTGGAAAGCGTGGAGCTGAGCACCACGGCGGCCTTGGCGTCGAGCGATTCGATGATGTCCTCATATTCGCGGACGATGCGGCGGCGAGCAACGGCTGTGAGGATTTCGAGATTCCCTTCCCGGCCCGGCTGGCGCATCCAGGAGACGACGGTCTCATCCACGTCGAAAGGAACGCTCTTCTTCAGACGCCAACGCAGGAGCGGGAGAGCCTCATCCGCGCGCCGCGGAAAAGTTTCAAACGGGAGAATGAACACGCGCACGACGGGATCGGGAATCAAAAGCGCAACGTCAGACCCGTGCGGGGGAACCCGATTGAAAACGCGACGGAGCGAGCTGAGAACGGCATCGGGCCTGGCAATATTGACCTCGACAGGAGAAGCGGCCAGGGCTCCCGCAGGAAGCGGTTCGACGGCATATGATTCGAGGCTACCTCGCGCCTTGCCCCAGCGTGCCGCCGCGGCGTGCGTGCCTGCAATCTCCACAACAAACGGAGGGTGCGGCATAGCATTGAGCCAGCGATCGACCCGCTGCACGGGCCCAATTTGATAGAACTGGCTCGCGAGGCTCGAGGCGCTACTCAAGGAAGGTCACCTTATTGATTTCGCGCAAGGTCGTGACTCCGGCAAGGATTTTTCGAAGTCCTGAATCGCGCAAGAATGTCATGCCCTCGGACTTCGCAGTCCGCTTGATCTCGGAAGTGGGGCGGCGATCGATAATCATTTCGCGAATGTGGTCCGAGAGGTCGAGCAGTTCGGTAATCGCGGTGCGGCCGCGATAGCCCGTGCCGGAACATTCCAGGCACCCCTGCCCTTCATAGAATGGCACGCGGCCCCACTCTGCTGGATCGAGGCCGGATTCGCGGAGGGCCTCAGGAGTGTAATGGACCTGCTTCTTGCAATTCTCGCAGATCACGCGGACCAGGCGCTGGGCCATGATGCAATTTAGGGCCGAAACGAAGTTGTAGGGCTCGACGCCCATGTTGATGAAGCGGCCGATGACGTCGGTAACGTTGTTGGCGTGCACTGTGGTGAAGACGAGGTGGCCGGTGAGCGCGGATTGAATGGCGATTTGCGCGGTCTCCTGGTCACGGATTTCGCCGACCATGATTTTGTCCGGGTCATGGCGGAGGATGGAGCGCAAGCCGCGGGCAAACGTGAGCCCCTTTTTTTCGTTGACGGGAATTTGCGTGATGCCGCGGACCTGATATTCGACCGGATCCTCGATGGTGATGATTTTATCTTCGTCGTTTTTGATTTCGTTGATGGCGGCGTAAAGCGTGGTGGTCTTGCCGGAACCGGTGGGGCCGGTGACGAGAACCATGCCATAAGGCTCGCGAATATAGCGGCGGAAGCGAGTCACGTCCTCCACATCGAAGCCGACGACATCGAGAGTGAGGTTGCGGAATTTTTCGCTCAGCGTTTCCTTGTCGAGAACGCGCAAAACAGCGTCTTCGCCATGGACCGAGGGCATGACGGAGACGCGGAAATCGATGAAGCGGCCTTTGTAACGGACGCGGAAGCGGCCGTCCTGCGGGACGCGGCGCTCGGCGATATCGAGTTCACTCATCACCTTGACGCGTGAAAGAATCGTGGCGTGCCATTCCTTGGCGAGCGGCTGCATGGCATATTGGAGAACGCCGTCGATACGGTACTTGACCGCGACTTCGGAGTTGCGTGTTTCGATGTGAATGTCACTGGCGCGGCGCTCGAGGGCGGTGAAAATCACGGTGTCAACCAAACGGACGACAGGGCTCACGCCGGTATCGCGCGTGAGCTTATCCATGGTGATGTTTTCGTCGCTGTCTTCCTCGTCGCCGACTACCTGGAGAGTGAAGCCTTCCGTGGCCTGATCGAGCACGCGCTGGGATTGCTCGGTGCGCTTGAGCAGATCTTCGATTTGCGTGGTGGTGGCGACTTTTATCTTCAGCCGCTTATCGAGGAGGAGCGCCAGTTCGTCGGTCTGCTGGAGCTGGCTGGGATCAGCGATGGCGACGACCAATACACCGTCGTGGGCCTCGAGGGGAACGAACTTGTAGCGGAACATCAACTCGGCTGGAATGCTGCGGAAGAGGTCTGGATCAATGCGCTGCTCGCGGAGATCGACGAAGGGGCAGCGGTAGCGCTCCGCCAGGCGGCGCGCTTGATCGCGCTGCACTGCTTCGTCCGGAGCGCCTCCGGGTGCCGGCGGATTGTTGGGCGCAGTAACCATCGAGTCCTATCCCGCGGCTCCTAGCTGGAGGGAGAACATGGGCAGATACAGGGCGATCAAAATCAAGCCTACCACAACGGCCATGAGCACCAAAATGGCGGGTGAAATCCAGATGAGAGCACGCTGCAAACGGGTGCTGACTTCCTCTTCGTAGAATTCCGCGACGCTCGTCAGCATGGCCGCGAGGGCGCCCGAGGCTTCGCCAACTTCGATCATTTCCAGGGCGAGTTCGGGGACCAGCCTGGTTTGCGCGAGACTGACATGGAGAGATTCTCCCTCACGGACGCGATCGGCCGAGGATTTCACGGAGGCCGCGATCAGGCGGCTGCCAATTGCGGACGAAGATGTTTCCAGGGCGGAAACCAGCGGAGTGCCGCCCGCGAGGAGCGTCGCAAGGGTGCGCACAAATTGCGCGATTTGAGACTTTAACCAGATGTCGCCAAAACCCCAAATCCGTGGCTTGAAGCTGTCAATCACCAGGGCACCGCGCTCCGTTCTGGTCCAGATGAAAATGACGAATGCGAGAATCGCAGCTCCGCCGGCGAAAACAAGGAAGTAATTCCGCAGGGGTATGGCCAAGCCCAGAACAATCTGTGTGATTTTGGGAAGTGGGATGCCCAGATCGCCGTAGAGCGCTGAGAATTTGGGCATGGCATACGTGACCAGGTAGGACAAGACGAGTATGACGGCCACGACCAAGATGGCAGGATAGATCAGCGCAGTGATCAAAGCCCTGCGGAAGCCAGTGCTGACGCGCAAGTAGCTGATGTATTGGTCGATCACGCCCGACAAGTTGCCGCTGCGCTCCCCGGCCGTGACCGCGGTGACGTAGACGGGGGGGAACGAACCTTGAGCCACGAGGGCTTCCGAGAGCAGGGCGCCCTCGCGGACGCTCTTGCGAACCTCGCCAAGAACAGGCCGGAGGCGGGGGGCGGCGGCGCGTTCGGCGAGCAAATCAAGCGCTTTCATGATGGGCAGGCCTGCTTTGATAAGGGTGTTGAATTGCTGGTTGAAGATGAGGAAATCATTGGTGCGGATGACGCGGTCGCGGCGGGAACGGCTGAATTGCGAGAAGATGTCCAGATTGGTGCGCACCGAGAAGACGAAGAGGCCACGCTCGGCGAGCTTCTGGCGCGCTTCGGCTTCCGACGGCGCAGATTCCAAATGCTGGAAGATCCGGCCGGTGGCATCGCCTACTTTGCAAACGAATTCAGCCATTTGAAGTCTTCCGCTCGCCCCTAAAGAGGCATTCCCCTACTCAGCTTAGCATACCGCTTCCTGAGCAAATTGCGGGCGGCAAAAACACTCGATGGATGAGAAGAGACAACGTGACTTGAGGTTGCCGGGAGCCGAAGGAAAAGTGAGCCGCTGAGAGGCCCCATAGTGAGGGCGACTCAATCCAAAGAAGTTAGGCTAGAGAGACTGACGAGTCGCTGGTCGGCCGTTTCGGCAGGAGTGAGCGGATTGGTGGAAACGCCCGACGCTGCATTGGTCAATGAATAGTGCCGGCTAGCGTAGCCTCGTCCACGACTGCCACGCCGGGGGGCGGGATGAAATGGAAGGCGGTCTCGGGGAGGGGGAGGTTTTCTTCCCAATTGGCGAATCGGAATTCCGTTTCGACGTTGCCCGCCTCGCGAATGACAACGCGCACGAGGCGCCCCCCGGTATCCGTCTCGAAGAGAACCTCGTGAAGCGAATCGCCCTCGGGGGAGGGATTGGACCGCGGGAGACAGCGGAGGAGCGTATCGCCCGGCGCAGTTGGTACATCTTCTTTGTTTTCTTTTGTGGCGCTGGAATTCACGAATTCAATCGAGCGGCACAAATGACCAAGGTCGGCGTTTCCGGCGAGAAGTGCGAGAGGAGTCCGCCAATCGGAGCTTTCTTTCAATTTCGCGCGGCTGGCGGTGCGGTCGGCGGGTACGTAGAACCAGACGTTCGTGCCGTCCACGAGAAACAGCTTCTTCTCGGGAGATTCATATTCCCAGCGCATGCGGCCCGGGCGCGAGAACAGGACGGTGCCGGATTCGGCGGCCGAGCCGCCATTGCCGTCGGAATAGCGTTCGAAGAATTCAGCCTTGAGAGTCCGTGCGTGCCGGTAGCGGGACTCAAGAGCGCGAACGGCATCACGGATGCTGGTCGCTGGAGCGAAAGTTGCGAGCAGGATCGCAAGCGACACTAAGGACGGGCGCATTCCACCATCATGTTAACAGCTATCGTTAGGGGTGGGCAGGTCCGTGTGCAATCCGAAGAAGCGTGGAATGGCCGCGGGGGTTATTGAAGAGTCGGAAGGGCCGTGCAGTTCGCCGCCGTGGCTGCCGTAGCCCCGGTCGTATCGTAGTGAATGATCCCCGGCTCACTGCTGCAAAAGCTCTCGTTGCCGGTCACACCGAGATTTATTGGCGTCGCGGTGACCAGATATCCTATAAAACCGGGCGCGCACCCTGGGGGAGGATTTCCAACCGGTCCTTGGTCCCCCGTCAAATTATATGTGTAGCCACTCTTTTGGTAAGGAGGCGACGAAATGATCTCGTCGATTAGAATTGCGCCATTGCAAGTCGGTGGTGCAAGGCCGCCTAAGGCACTGAGGGCTGGAGGATACCCATTGCCGTAAGAAACCCAATAAGAAACGGACGCCGTGGTGATGGTGCGAACATTTGCGACCGCCGCTGCCTGGTTCGCCGACATCTTCGACTTGAGCATGTTGGGTATGGCGATCGCGGCAATGATCAAGATGATGGCCACGACGATGAGGAGCTCAATCAGGGAGAATCCGCTTTCGGATCCCACCATGCTGCCGTTAGCTCGTTTTGAGGCCGCTGACTGCATGGTGTTGATCTCTCCGTTTTGTATCCGCGTGAGTAACCGAGAAGCCCAAGATGTGCTCCGTAGGAGGAGCGGGAAGCTTGCACTTCCCGCTCCTTCTCCGGGTATCGAACTGTTACTGCAACGGTAGCATCGCTGCGGGGCACAGGCCGCCCGCGACAGCTGGCGCAGCGCCCGTGGGATCACGACGTATAACTCCAGTCGCATCCGAGCAGAAGCTGCTCTG
>Ga0187816_10000634_pt1 | contig 10713 bp, 6 predicted proteins | sample NC_wetland_sal_i_16_FD_132960 | JGI IMG/M metagenome (GOLD analysis project Ga0187816, IMG submission 132960) | Wetland sediment microbial communities from Neuse River Estuary, North Carolina, USA - SO4_1 | ecosystem: Environmental > Aquatic > Freshwater > Wetlands > Sediment | place: USA: North... | reverse complement strand
TTCCCAAGATGGCAGGCAAAGCCACCGGTAGCAACTCGCCCATAGCAGAATGACGAATCCGTGCAGAATGATGACAGCTACCGTAGTTTGCATGACGAGTGCGGCACAGCGAAACACCCGCACTTCCTGAGTCTCTCTTGGAATACTTCTTATCCAAATGATGAGCGCAGCGGCGCCGCCACACTGCAGAACTAGCGTAACCAACACGAGAAGAACGGCGGCACCGGCCTGTTGAAGCAGAGTCATCGTTCGAGATCGCTCCTCTTAATCCGTGGACTGCGCGTCACCCTGGTTTATTCGTTTTTCAAATCACGTAATAGGGGCTGTTCTCTTCGGACCGGGCATCTAACAACGCACAATGTTATCGCCCTGAATGCCTCTCATCGCGTTGCGGGTATCCACCACCAAGGATGCGTGCTGCGCGATCCAGGCGTAATCGTAATCCGAATGATCTGTGACGATCAGCACACAGTCGTATTTGGAGGCGTCGTCCACGGGTACGCATTTCATCTGCAGATCGTAGTGGCGCCCTTTGCCGATAAGCGGAAAATAGGGATCGTTGTAGCTGACTTGAGCGCCATCCTTCTGCAGCAGCTCAATAATGGTCAGGGCCGGCGACTCGCGCAGGTCATCGATGTCTTTCTTGTAGGCCACCCCGAGCACCAGCACTTTGGCGCCGTTCAGAGCTTTCCGTTGTCGACTCAGAGCCCTGCTGACGGATGAGACCACGTGATAGGGCATGGCACTGTTGATCTCTCCGGCCAGTTCGATGAAGCGTGTCTGGAAATCCCACGCCTTCGCCTTCCATGACAGATAATACGGATCGACGGGGATACAGTGTCCGCCGAGGCCCGGGCCAGGGTAGAAGGGTTGAAAGCCGAATGGCTTGGTCGAGGCAGCCTCGATGACTTCCCAAATATCCAATCCCATGCGCAATGACAAAAGCTTTAATTCATTGACCAGGGCGATGTTCACGCAGCGGTAAATGTTTTCCAGCAGCTTAGTCATTTCTGCGACAGCCGGTGAGGACACCGGGACGACTCGGTTAAAGATTGTCCCGTACAGCGTGGCGGCCAGTTCGGAGGCTTGGGAATTCAGGCCTCCTACGACTTTCGGGATGTCACGCCGCGCGATGCTGTCATTGCCTGGGTCCTCGCGTTCCGGAGAAAAGGCGACAAAAAACTCATCCTCTCCATTAGCCATTACGTCGCGGGCAGCCTTCAAACCGCAGCCATTGCCTTCCTCCAAGATTGGAATAAGCACTTCCTCCGTGGTGCCGGGATAGGTCGTGCTCTCAAGCACGACCAACTGACCGGCACGGAGATGCGGTGCTATTGCCCTGGCGGTGTTGGTAATAAAACTGAGATCAGGCTCCCGATATTCGTCCAGAGGTGTGGGCACACAGATGATGATGGCGTCCATTTCGGTCAGGCTCGAAAACTCTGCGGTCGCACAGAATCCTTGCGAGCGCGCTGCCTGGATCTCTGTAGGTGGAATTCGACAGATGTAGGATCCACCCGAGCTGAGAGTTGCGACCTTATGCGGGTCGATGTCAAAACCCGTTACTCGAAACTTTGCTTCGGTGTAGAGCAAAGCAAGCGGCAGGCCCACGTAACCGAGCCCTATCACGCCTACCCGCGCTTGGCGGGTTTCAATTCTGGTTTTCAACTCTGAGAATAGGCTGGCGGCGCTGCTGCAAGTAATCATGACGATCTCCTCCATGAAAAATCAATTCCCACGGCTAATGGGAGTAATGAAACTCAGCGGTCGTTAGTTCAGCTGTCGCCGGCTCGGCTGCTGCAGGAGTCTCCCACTTAATCAGCTTCAGATCCAACACAAAGATGGAATAGATCACCGGGACAAGCAGCAGCGTCACGAACGTCGCGATAGTAAGACCACCGATCTGGGCGTAACAGAGAGGTTCCCAGAGGGGTCCCCCGTGAATGGCCAAGGGTATGAGCCCAAGCACAGTCGCACCGACCGTGATCATCACGGGGCGCAATCGCACTATGCCGGCATCGAGCAAAGCTTCTCGTAAAGGCTCCCCTCTTTCGTGGGCTTCTTCGATGAAGTCGAAGAGAACGATGACGTGACTGACGATCACGCCCACCAGGCTTGCGACTCCCAGGAATCCCATGAATCCGAAGGGTTGACCCATGATCACCAGACCGGCGAGAGCTCCTGTCATTCCGTATGGAATTGCAGCAAAAACCAGAAGCGGCTTGACGGCACTTCGGAACTGCAAGACCAACGCAATGTAGATCAGCAGCACCGAGATCGCCATGACTACGCTAAGTTCCTTGAAACCTTTCTGCTGTTCGTCATATTCGCCTCCGATCTCGAGGAAATAGCCGGGAGGCAGGTTCTTCTGGAACTCCTTGATTTTCGGCAGCAGCGGCGTGAGCACCTGAGAAGGTAAAACACCCGGAATCGGGAATGCGGATACCGTGACCGTCCGGAATTGATTGCGGCGCTTGATTTTCGATACCGCCATTTCCGTTGTGACGTTCGATACCTGTCTCAGAGGAACGCGTTGATTGCTGGTCAGAGAGTATACGTACGCATTTTGTATGTCAGAGAGCCCAGCCCGTTCTTCCATCCGCAAACGAACGGCGATGGGGATTTGTTTGTCGGCTTCCCTGTAGGTTGACACCGGTAATCCGCTCTCCGCCGCAGCGGATGAGAGGGCTATGTCCAGATTCGTGATCCCGGAAAGGTTGGCGCGGTCGGGGTCAACCTTCAGCCGGACATTCATCGCAGGCTCCCCCCAGTCGTCTCGAACCCGAGTCGCATTTGGTTGGGCCCGAAAGACTGTCTGGAGTTCGCCAGAGAGACGGTGCAGAACGTCGATTTCCGGACCTGAAATTCGAATGGAAACGGGAATACCAACGGGCTTGCCGGTTTCGAGCTGCCGCACATCGACCCGGGCACCTGGGACCTCGCGGCTCAGCGCCGTCTGCAGCGGCCCAACCAGTTCGTTGGTGAGGTGCTTGTCGGCAACCTCGACGAGGATTTGCGCATAATTCAGCTGTTGTCGCTCGGGATCGACGGAGAACCAGAATCTGGGACCTCCGCCGCCGACAAAGGTGGTCACCGATTTCAGAACGTCTTTCTGATGATGTTCGTTTCCAAAGCGTTCGGACTCTTGCCGAATGACAGTTTCCGCTCGTTGTGCGACCGCGTCCGTTGCACCCAGCGGGGCGTCGGGTGGAAGCCAGACATCCACATACGAAAGGTATGACAGGTCCTTGGGGAAGAACTGCGGCTTCAGCATTCTAAAAAACACTCCGCCCAACACCAGAACGACGAGCGAGCCGGCGAATGTACCCCAACGATGTCTGAGCGCGAAATTGCCTACCCGGTAATAGAGCGCCGGGAACCCGTGCTGCCGGCGCTCCGACATAGGCGGCTCCAGACGCTTGGGCGGTTTGATCATGTAATACGCAATTAACGGCATAAACGTAAACGAAACAATGACGGAAGCAATCAGCGTGCACGTCATCACGACCGGCAGGCTGTAAAGGAAGAAGCCTGTATCGCCGCTCAGCATCAGGAACGGAAGATACGCGACTATGTTCGTGATGGTGGCAAACACAATCGCCTTCGCCAGCTTCGTCGGCCCCATCCAGGATGCGAGATCGCGCGGAGAACCCGAACCCAACTCGCGCTTGATCGCGTCCCCTGCTACAACAGGCATATCGACCAACAATCCGAGCGCGATGATCAAAGTCGCAATCGAAACTTGTTGAATGTCAATCCCAAGAACGTGAACGATTCCGAAGGTCATCGCCAGGGTCAGGGGGATGGAGGCTGCCATTAGCATCGCGGCACGCCAGTCCCAGAATCCGACCAGAGCGACGATTACGACGAGGACAATGGCCTCATAGAGGCTGCCCATCAACAAACTGACAAGCTCCTTGACTTGCCGTGGCTGGTCCGAGGTGCGAGCCACAATAAGGTCGGCAGGCAGTTGCGGGCGCACATTGGCTAGAGCCTTGTCTACCGCCGCGCCGAATTTGAAGATCTGTTCGCCTGATCGCATTTGCACCGCCAGGGTAATGGCACGGTTCCGCTGCCAAGTCCCGTTTGCCTCGCGCGACGTCAGGTAGTTCAAGTAGCGTGTTGGTGTCTGATATGCGCGCGATATGTCCACCACATCGCGCAAGTAAAGCGGCGCCCCGGTAGACGATGATGCCAGGAGCACGTTGCCAATATCCTTCGTGCTTTTGAACTCCGCGGTTGCGTCAACCAAGACGTTTCGCGATTGGGTTTGGACAATACCTCCAGGAGCGGTTACATTTCGAGTGCTGAGGAGGTCTTTGATCTTTGTCGGCTGCAACTTAAGGGCGGCCAGCCGGCTATCTGAGTACTCCAGATAAATCTCTTCCGGCAGAACGCCGGCGCGCTGGACTTTCGCTACCTCGGGTACACGTTGCAGAGTGCGTTGGATCAGATCGGTGAAATCATCCAGTTGCCGATACGAATACCGGTTGTTAGCTACTTCCGCGATGCGTTCCTTGGTGGCTTGAGGATCGCGAATGATAATCGGACCCCACGCGTCGGGATGAAAGTCGTACTCTTGGAGCTTCTTCTCGATGAACTGCTGTCCATACGCGCGGATTTCGTCTCCCGACTTCGCCGTCGCAAAGTCGATTCCGGAGCAGCTTCCTACGGACAACGAACGAACGTCGTGCGCAAACCCGTCCCGTTCTGCCTGCGCAGCCAGCATGACAAATGGCCGCTCAATCACAGCAGGGGGCACGGATGCCGGGTAACAGTAGAGAACGCTGACCCGCCCACTCGTAACTCCCCGGCGCTCTTTCTCAATCGCATCCCGCACACCGCGAGCGCGCAACGCGATTTCAAGGTCTGGGACTGTCGGACTGGCGACCGTCAGCATCAGCGCTGCCGTGTCTCCGAAATCGCTGATCCAGGTGACAGGTCCCGCACCGTCGGGAAGGTCAGTGATCTGATTCAGTCGTTGTCCAATGTCCTGAAACTCCTGCTGGGTGTTCTTGATGTTGTCTAACAGCCTGACTTGCACAACAGAAATGTTGTCCTGGGTGGTGGACTCCACACGGTCCACCTTGCTGTTTCCAGTGACGGCTTGCTCGACTTTCCGTGTGACCAGTTGTTCAACTTTGTCTGCCGAGATACCTGGCCACGGGGTGATTGCCAGCGCGATGCGCACAGGGATGTCGGGGTCCTTGCGCTTGGGCATGTTCATGTAACCGAACACGCCCCAGGCAAGCGTGGCGAACAAGGCGACCCAGGCAATCTGCCGGTTGTTGACAAAGAATCGTGCGATATTACGACTGCGATTGGGGTTCTCGTCTTTCATTGAAGGACCTCGACAGGCTGCCCATCCTTAAGCAGATTGGCGCCAGTAGTGATGATGCGATCGCCTGGGGTTAGCCCATTGAGTACGGTTACGTCGGTTCCAGTGACAGAGCCGATGTCTACGCTGTGGAGCTGAGCGATTTCTCCGGCACTCGAGTTTGAGACGACAAACACGCCATATTTCCTGTCTTTCGCTTGCACGATTGCGGAAAGTGGGACGAGCAGCGCCGACGTTCGACTTGCGCCGTCGGTATCCGCGAATTGCAAAGAGCCGATCATGCCCACCTTCAGCAAGTGATCGCGGTTCGGTATCGCGACCTCGACCTCGAAATTACGTGTGATCGTGTCCGCCGCCGATGACATGCGGCTGATTCGCGCATGAAATGTGCGTGTGGGGAACGCGTCGATGGCAACATCAACGGGCTGGCCGACCTTCACGGAACGGACAACCGTATCGGGCACTCCCACGACGATCTTTACGCTGTCGGTTTTGGCCAGCGCGAATGCGGGAACACCAGGTCCGACGAATGCGCCGAGTTCGACGGCTTTCTTCACGATGTCGCCATCGGAGGGCGCAATCAGAGAGGTGTCGCGCAGAGCGATTTCGGCCTCGCTCGTCAGGGCCCGCGCGGACTTTAATTGCTCCTCGCTGGCATCGTATTGCGCGCGAGCCGAATCGAAGTCCGGCTTCGTAAGGCTCTGAGTGTCATACAGATGCGTAGCTCGATCGAAGTCGAGCTTTGCTTTCTGAAAAACAGCTTCCGCAGCCGCTGCTTGCGAGGATGCCTGGTGTACCTTGTCCTCGTATTCAGACGATCGGATGCGGACGAGCACGGCTCCCCGGCTGACCCGATCCCCTTCCGCAACATCGCGCATCCTGCCATCCTGGCCGCGCATTTGTTTAAGCGAAATGACGTACCCGGGAATTCTGAATGCCAGGGGAACTTCCGAATCAGGCGTCACTACCGCCGAGAAACGCAAGCCGTCGGCGGTGAAGCCCGCTTGCTTCTCAACGGCTTGAGCCTGGACCCCCTGTGGTGGTTGATTGAGTGGCTTATTCGAGCCACAGCCAGCCATGACGAGCATCAATGAAAAGATTGCGATCGTGGTTCTCACGTTTATTCCTCTCCCATCGCGCGGCGCAATTCTGCAAGGGAACTCCAATAAGAAGAAAGCGCCTGCTGATACTGAAAAGCGGTTTCCGAACTTCGGGCTTGAGCCTGCAATAGATCTCTTACGAGTGCTGCTTGTTCTTTGTATTTGTTGCTGGTGACGCGGAATTCTTCGGCGGCGGCCTCGTGGCCGGTGCGAGTGGCCTTCAGCAACAACGCAGCCTCTTTCCACTTGCGGTACTTCGACCCGACTTCAACCCCGAGTTGCGATTCCGTCTCTTGTACACCGTTGTGCGCTTGCGCCAGGGTGTTGGATTTTTCGCGTACCTTATTGCGCCGGCGTCCCCAATCGAACGGCTCCCAAGTCAACGCAAAGCCCGCCATTCCGACATTCGTCGGAAGGACCTGCACGTTCTGAATCCCCATATAGCTAACCGCGACACCAAGGTCCGGCATGTATTCGGCTTTGGCGAGGCGGCGGTCGTAGTCGGCTTGTTTTTCCTTGAGGTGAGCCTGGCGGATCTCAGGGCGATTCTCTGACGCCTGCTGGCGCGCCTCCTCCAGACTCAGGGTTGTCGTGTCTGCCTCAGGAATGAAATCAACCCGAAAAGGGGTTTCAAGATCCCGCGCCAAGAGTTGATTGAGGTGCTCGTGCTGTGTGGCAAGTCCGTTCTCCGCAACCGACAAGTCATACTGCGCCTTGGTTAATCGCGCATCGACCTCCAGCGAGTCTCCTCTGAGTACAGTTTTCTCTGCGATGTAACGCAGCGTAACTCGCTGCGCCTCTTCCAGAGTGCGTACTCCTTCTTGTGCTGCGTCCACCGCAGCCTGCGTTGCGACAAGCTCGAAATATGCACTTCGCACTTCGGACGCGATCTTCTGCCTTTCTGCGCGAACGTCTTCTTTAGCGATGTCGCGCCCAAGTTCTGTCGCGTGAATTCCCAGTCCGATTTTGTACTGCTGTAACAGGGGCACATCGATGCTGCCGCTCATAAAGGCGGACAACCGTGCTGGCGTGTGAACCTTGGCGTCCGTCGACGGAATCGGCCCGGTCCCTGGATACGTCCCGAAAACCCCCTTCGCGAAGGTGAAATCAAACGGCTGCAGCAATTCGCCACCAAGTGCGGAAAATTGAAAGTGTGGCAGTCGCCTGCTGCGAATCGTGCTCACCTGAAAGTCGAATTTTTGCGCTTCCAACACCGAGTTCTTCACGAGCCGATTGTTCGTGAGCGCAATGGAGACTGCGTCGTCAAGCGTAAGAAGCGGGACTTCTTGCGAGCCCTGTTGGGCAAACGACCCAAGCGGTGATGCAAAGACGAGAATTGTAAGAAGCAGTGCGAGATGGTTCGATTTCATCATTCTTCCACCTGGACTTCGGCTGAGGCCTGACGGCACTTTGAACTTGAGCGAATCGTGTTGCCGCTCGTGTGCACCAATGTTGCAGGTGCCATGCCACCTGGAGTTCCTTGCAAGTTATTGAATCAGAGATGCGAACATCCGAGAGCGCTTCAGAATGCCCATATCCGGTCGAGGGGAGCTGCCCTCATGCGGGCACTAGCGAGCATTGACTACTTTCAAGTCGCTCCAACAAATTTTGAGCGCCTTGATCCAAGTGACAGCGATCGAAGATAACTCCAGACTCAGAGGATTCTCAGCCGGTCAGCGGCGGATTCAGATCGTCACGTCTTGTCCCGGGATGGACAGGGGAGAGATGAAGGGTACAGCTTTCTGGAAAGTCGAGAGATAGGTAAGCAGAATGTCCGCGAACACTTCCCACTAAGCTCATCAACGTTAACTCGCCCGGGAGGAATGAAAGTGTTCGCGGACATCGCGGGCACAGGAGCTGGTTGACTCCGAAATGCCCAAAAACCCTGATTCTTCCAACGCGGCCCGCAGCCATGCCAATTTTCGTGCGGGACCCTATCAGTTCCACACGGCTGCGAAGTCGTTCTGCCGCTGGAACTGCTCGCAGCTGATCACCTCCAGACACTTAGTGGCAGTGCAATATGCTCCTTCCACGCTAGCCGGATCGACGCCAAGCAGTAGCGCAGCTTCTTTCGCGGTGCGCTTCTCCAGGCCACAAATCACCAATGCAAAGCGACAGAAGACATCGAGTCTGGCGAAAACCACGCTTGATTCCTCCAGCAGAATGTCACACCAGTCAGAGGATAAGGCCGTGTGTCCTCCGTGAATGCAGCCGCATTGCATATATGCGGAGGAGAGTTGAGCGATCCGTTGTTGCTGGACTTGCGCTGCGGAACGGATTGTGGACATCGAGGCCCATGTGGAGGACCATTCTTGAAGACTGGGGTTTTCCGATTCTGCCTGGGCACAGGCGTCGACAACGCATGCCTCTGCTATCTTTTCGTTGCCTGTGATGAAATTCGCCAGCCACTCCAGCTCTTCGCGATTCTGGCTGAAAACGGTGCCAACGTATTCATTGACCGCAGGCTCGGGAAAACTCTTGCTCGCTACGCTTATCATGAGTGGCTTCCTTGGTGGTCTTGCGATCACATTTATGGCTAGGCAAGAGTGGTGCCAAACCGGATAGGCATGTAAGTTGTTGAACTCGGAATGCAAATGACTTCTTTGTGCGATGCGGTGGGGTGACAGCTGACCGGATATGGGCACTGCCGCTATTTTCAGGGCGACCTGGTGAGACCCTTTGGCAGAGACACCACTTTGATCCCGACGAGATTTTAATTTGCGGCGCAACCTGTCAATTATCGGCGCTGCAAACGTCACCCATTCTGTTGTGCAACTGCCGGCAACGTTGCTCGATTGCCGGTTAAGTGTGCTCGTTCATCGGTAGCGAGAATCACTAGCCGGGCGACGACCATTTCCGTCCGAATTACCTGACAGATGCGTGTTCGATTTCTGCTTGTGGATCAAAGGGAGGTTAAGCCGTTCGCAAATGTCCCGAGAGTACGAAGTCTCGGCAATGAATTGCGCGCCGAGTTTCTTGACAAACGAAAGCACCTCTTCCCCGATGGCGTCGATAAACATCACGTCCGTAAGATCGACAACTAATTCCAGTTTGCTATCGCAGCGCGTGACGAGGGTGCGAACTTCCTCAGCTCCCTCGCCGGTAAATCGGCCTTCGAGCCGGCAAATCAAAGCGCCGTCTGATTCTTGCTTTTGTACACGTAGCATGATGGCCCCTCTACATTCGTTAGTAGCCTTAAATCTCTGGCTATGGTCATCCTTGCATCTGTTTTGCCAGGAATTCTGAGCGCAACTTATTGAGATTGAACGGTTTTTCGAACGTATGCCGCCCCCAATAACGGGCAGTGCCAGCATGAGGGCAGGTTCGCGGCCAGCATCAAGGCAGCTGAATTGCCCCCTTGAGCAGTTGTGAAGAGTGGAATGCCTGACTGTCTGAAATGTAAAAACTAGACTGGCACGGGCGGCACCGGCCCGAGTGAAATTGGCTTGATGGAAGTGTGAGCATATTTAAGCTTACAATTAAGGTCACTCGAATTTACGACCTCGAAGGCTGCATAAACCTAACCCAAAACTGCTCGCATGTCATGAGCATGATCAAAAAAGGAGGTCTGTCATGGAAAAAATGTTGGTCGTTGTTTTGAATGACGAGACGAAAGCCTATGAAGCGTCACGAGCGCTCAACCAACTGGATCGCGAGGGCAGCATAACTGTCCACGCTGAGTCGGTGATCACCAAGAATGCAGATGGAACGGTGAGGGTGAAAGAAGCAGACGGCGATTTCCCAATCCGCACCGTTGGTGGGACAGCGATCGGCAGCCTGATTGGACTGCTCGGAGGTCCGGCAGGCCTGGCCGCAGGCGCGTTGGCAGGAACGGTCGCTGGAAGCTTTGGCGATCTGTTTGTAGCCGGCGTTGATTCGGACTTCCTCAGCGAAGTTTCGGATGCACTCACTCCCGGCAAGCACGCTGTGGTCGCAGATATTAGCGAGGAGTGGGTGACTCCAGTGGACACTCGAATGGAGGCTCTGGATGGCTTCGTGTTCCGTACCACTCGAAAGAACTTCGAAGATGAGCAGAGAACGAGGGATGTGGCACAAGTGCGAGCTGAAATTACAGAGCTGAAAGCCGAGCACGCTCAGGCCAAGGCGGAACGCAAGGCGAAGCTTCAGGCGAAGATCGACCAGCTCAACACCAAGTTACAAGAAAAGCTGGAGCACGCCAAGCAGAGGTCAGAGCAAATTAAGAGCGAGACGGAAGCGAAGGTGCAGGCGCTGCAGAAAAAGGCTGCGAAAGCTCAAGGCGACGCCAAGAAAAGC
>Ga0187816_10000633_pt1 | contig 10717 bp, 8 predicted proteins | sample NC_wetland_sal_i_16_FD_132960 | JGI IMG/M metagenome (GOLD analysis project Ga0187816, IMG submission 132960) | Wetland sediment microbial communities from Neuse River Estuary, North Carolina, USA - SO4_1 | ecosystem: Environmental > Aquatic > Freshwater > Wetlands > Sediment | place: USA: North... | reverse complement strand
GCTACGTCGTGGATCATGCAGAAGCCTTCGCCATGATCGGGGAAAGCGTGGTGGAACCCGCCTCCAATGTTAAAAGCAACCCGCCCGTTCAGGGCATAGTCGGCAGCGAGAATCGAACCGCCCGCCGCGAGCCAGAAAGCATGCACCAGCTCCGGCGAGTAGGGAATTTCCATCTCCAATTCTTCCTGTGCCGACAAGGTTCCGGTCTTTAACTTGTGCACGTATTGCGGGGTATGCACCAGAAGTATGTCCTCATCGGATGCGGGTTGTGGAGTCACAAAGTCACGCGCTTCCGCGACGCCAGTCTCAATCAGCCGCTTGTGAATCCGCTGGTACTTCTCGGCTGGGAAGACGTGCGCGCCGATGGGAAGGTAGTACTCATCGCTGTAGATGAGCTTGAAAGGGAGCATGGCGGGTCGCACGAAACGTCTATGATACTCGTTTGGCGGTAGCGCCGCCGCAGCCGTTTTCAGGGCGCCATCAGCGCTGTTCTCTGCTGGATGCCCTGGCCCTCTACGATGGTGTAAATGAAATCCGTTGCAACGTTGCGCAGGACTTCAATTTTCCCGCTCGGCCAGCGGATTTCGACTTCATCCAATTTGGCCTCCGCGCCTAGGCCGAAGTGCAGGCGCGGGTCGTTCTGCGAGAGGTAACTCCCCCCGGCGCGCACCTCACTGAACTGCACCAGCTTTCCGGCTTTCACCGTGACTCGGGCGCCGATTGCCGACTTATTACTCGTCGTGCCCACCAGCCGGAACAAGACGCGTTGGGTCTTGTTCTGAGTTTCATTCAGCAGCAGAGTGGGAGGCTCGCCCGTGTTGATGACGACGATGTCAACCTTCCCGTCGTTATTGAGATCGCCGAAGGCTGCTCCTCGCCGCGATTCGTCCGGGATCGCCGACAGCACTCTGGAGTCGTCCTCGAAGGTGCCATCACGCCGGTTGCGGAACAGCAGCATCGGCTCGCGGTATGGAGCCGCCCCGCGCACCATGTCCATCTGCGGATAGACGTGGCCATTAGCAATGAACAGATCGAGCCAACCGTCGTTGTCCATGTCAAAGAAACCGGTTCCCCAACCGACCAGTTCGTAGGTCGGCCGCGCCAGCTTCGCTGCATAACTCACTTCGGCGAACCCCTGCGGACCCAGATTGCGGTATAACGCATCGGGCTGCTCGGTGAAGTTGGTTACAAACATCGAGAGCCGGCCCTCGTGCAAATAGTCCCCCCAATCCACGCCCATCGATCCCTGCTCCTGACCGTCGGAGCTGACTGCTGCGCCCGAGAGCATGCCAACTTCTTCAAACGTTCCATCATGCTTGTTGCGGTAGAGGTAGTTCGGTCCGGAATCATTGGCCACGTACAAGTCAGGCCAGCCATCGTTGTCGTAGTCGCCCCAGATCGCGCCTAGGCCGTAGTATTTGTTGGCATCATCGACTCCGGCTTTCTTAGAAACTTCTTCGAATGTGCCGTCACCGCGATTGTGATACAGCAGGTCCGTCTCGCCCAGCATGCCCCAAGGACCGCATTGCACGGGCACCCCTTGAAGCTGCAATTCTTTTCGTTCTTGCCGAAGTTGGGCAGCTTGTCCATATCAAAATGCACGTAACGGGAAACGAAGAGATCGACATGTCCATCGCGGTCATAGTCGGCCCAGGCAGCGCCGGTGCTGAAACCGCCACCAACCACTCCCGCCCTGTCGGTCACGTCCTCAAACTTGCAGTGGCCGAGATTGTGGTACAGAGCATTGCCGCCATAGCCCGTCACGTAAATGTCGGGCAGCCCGTCGTTGTCGTAGTCTGCGACGGCCACGCCCATGCCCCAGCCTTTGCGCGTGAGGCCGGCGGATTTCGTGATGTCCCTGAACTTGAAGTCGTCTTCCTGGTGATAGAGGGTGATGAGAGGATCGCCGCCTTGTTTGTAGCGATCGACAGTCGAGCCATTCACCGTGATGATGTCGAGTTTGCCGTCATTGTCGCAGTCGATAAGGCCGGCGCCGCCGCTCATTGACTCCACGATGTAATGCTTCTCGGGCGAGGAAATGTGAGCCACCGTGAGCCCGGCTTGCTTGGCCACGTCTGCGAACCTGGGCAGGGGAGGCGACGGTGTCGTTTGACTCAACGTCAAAAATGCGAGGGGAAGAACCAACAGCGGGTATAGGAGAGAGCGCATGAGCGGGAACCTGAAAAGTATAGCTTAGGCGTTTCTTGTCCGACTCTTCAGCTTCCTATTCCAACTGCCCGTAGAACACCCGGGTGTCATACTCCAGAAACACGCGACCGTTCACCTGATGTGCCGCGAAGATGCGCTGCAGTTCGCGCACCATCGACTCGTACTGTGGATGATCGGGGTGCGGAGTGTAGGAAGATGACAGCAGCCGGCCTTCCAGAGCCGAATAGTCGAATTCCTGACTCATGCTGAAAACGCGCAGGTGAAACTGGGCAGGAGCGAAGAATTCCGCAATCTCAGCGGTGGTACGCTCGTGCCGCACTTCCTGATAGTCGGTTCCGTAGCTCATCAGAAGCTGTTCGTAATCGCGCAGAAACGGCGTCGAGTTGGTTTTCCGCTCGTTCCAAATCAAGACCGTCCATCCGCGCGGCTTAAGAATTCGCACGAACTCGCTGCGAGCCTTTTCACGATGGAACCAATGCGCCGCCTGCGCAGCGGTGACGACATCGACACTGTGCTCCGGAAGCGTGGTGGCCTCCGCGGTTTCAGCAACGCTGGTAAACCGAGGATACGCCACCAGAAGTTCCTCGCCGGCGCGCCGCATTTCGGGATTGGGCTCGACCCCGAACACGCGGTTGCCATTTTCCAAAAGCATTCGCGTGAAGATCCCGGTTCCTGAGGCGATGTCGGCAATTACCGAATCAGGGGTGAGCCCACATTCCTCCTTCAAAAGCTCCAGCACTGCTGGCGGATACCCCGGACGGTAGCGCGTGTAGTTGTCTACGCGAGAGGAAAATCGCTGGGTTGCATCTTTCACAGCCATAAAAATAGTCTATCTTCTCCGCATCCCACTCGTCATTTGATACGGGACTGGATGTGATACGGGACTGGATGAGTTGCGCTAACATTGAACGCAATCATTTTGGTGCCGGTAGCGAAGATGATCTTGGATCGCAGGAGCTCGATGAAAGTTCTCCCGGTGTTCTTACTTACGATTTTGCCTTTTGGCCTGATGGCGCCGGAGCGCAATGACTCCCGGTCGTCCGCATCCGCGGCTGGCGCATCGGCGCCAATTTTTGGCTTTCGCAACCCGGACGCAGAGACCGCGCTGGAAAGCCGCTTTCTCGCCGTTCCCGATCCCAAGCTCGCCGCGGAACACCTGCGGATCCTCACCCAGGCGCCGCACATTGCCGCTTCGCCCGAGGACAAAGCCACCGCCGAGTACGTGGCCAGAAAATTCCGCGAGGCGGGTCTGGATACCGAAGTGGTCGAGTATCGCGCCTGGCTGAACTACCCAGCGGAAGTTAGCGTGGATGTGACCGCTCCCAGCGGCGTCCACATGCATGGACCCACGCGCGAACATGTGGAGGGCGACACCATGGCGGACGATCCGCGGGTCATCATGCCGTACAACGGCATGTCGCCATCGGGCGACGCAGAAGCGGAAGTGGTCTATGCCAACTATGGCTCGCCGGAAGATTTCGAGAAGCTGAAGCAGCTCAACATCGACGTGCGCGACAAAATCGTGCTGGCCCGTTACGGCCAGAATTTCCGTGGGGTAAAGGCGCTGTTGGCGCAGGAGCACGGCGCTGCCGGATTACTCATCTACTCTGACCCGGCAGACGACGGTTGGCGCCGCGGCGATAGCTATCCCCAGGGCCCATGGCGGCCCGCGACCGGCGTGCAGCGCGGGTCGATTGGCTACATGTTCATGTTCGCCGGCGATCCGACCACGCCCGGCATAGCCTCGCTTCCGGCATTGCCCGACGCGAAGCGTACCGCGCCGGAGCAGTCTGCGCAGATGCCCAAGATACCCACCACTCCGTTGTCCTACGCCGACGCCTGGCCGATCCTGGAACACTTGGGCGGTCCGGATACGCCTCGCGACTGGCAAGGGGCCTTGCCGTTTACCTATCACGTCGGCCCGGGCCCAGTGAAAGTGAAGCTGCACCTGAAGCAGGACTACCAGTTCCGCACGATTTGGGACGTGATTGGGCGCGTGCGCGGCACGGACTCTCCAAATGAGTGGGTCGTCGCCGGCAACCATCGCGATGCCTGGGTATTTGGCGCGTGCGATCCCAACAGCGGCACTGCGGCCATGCTGGAAGCCGTCCACGGGCTCGGTGAATTGCTGAAATCTGGGTGGAAGCCGAGACGCAGCATCGTCCTGGGAAGCTGGGATGCGGAAGAGGAGGGTTTGATCGGTTCGACCGAATGGGGGGAGCAGCACGAGAACGAACTGGCGAACGCTGCGGTTTATTTCAACATGGACGTTGCGGTATCCGGTCCGAAGTTCGGTGCCTCGTCAGTTCCAAGCCTGAAGCAGTTTTTGCGGGACGTTACCAAGGCCGTGCCCAGTCCGAAGGGCGGCACGGTTTACGATAGCTGGCAAAAGGCGAACCAACCGGGCGCGGATACCGCCCAAGCGCCGACGGACGCCATCGGCGATATCGGCCGCATGCCGGCCGCGCAGTCCAAGGGCGATGTGCCGGTTGGCGATCTGGGCGGCGGATCCGACTACACCGTATTCTTGCAGCATCTGGGCGTGCCCTCCATCGATATCACTTCCACCGGTTCGTTTGGCGTGTACCACTCTGCATTCGATAATTTCGACTGGTTCCGGAAGTTCGCCGATCCCGATTTCCTCTACGAACAAGAGATGGCGCGCGTATTCGGGCTGGAACTCCTGCGCATGGCCAACGCTGACGTGCTTCCTTATGACTATGGAGAGTACGGCAAGGAGATCGCAACCTACATCGACAGCGCCAAGAAGAAAGCGGAAGCTCAGTTTGGCGGTCAAGCGCTGAACTTTACCGAAGTTGCGCAAGCAGCCGCCCGCTTCGAGCAGGCCGGGACGAAAACTCTGTCGCGGCAGAACAACCTCAATGCCGATCCGGCAAAACTCAACGAACTCTTGCTGCGCACCGAGCGCGCACTGCTGATTGCTGACGGCCTGCCCAACCGCCCCTGGTTTCGTCATGCCATCTATGCTCCGGGGGAATATACCGGCTATGCCCCAGTGGTCATTCCCGGGATCAACGAAGCGATCGACAAGCGCGACCTCGACCTCACCCGGCAACAAATCGCTGCTCTGGCGGCAGCGTTGGACCGGGCGGCAAGGGTGCTAGACCAGCGCTAGCGTGCTGATTGCTGATAAGCTTTCTGCCAATGACCCCCGGCCACGCCATTCAGCATTTTTTGCATGACTTGCCATCGGCTGCGGTCGCGACCTTCCTGGCGTTATTTCCGATTGTGAATCCTTTCGGCGGGGTGCCTTTATTTTTCTCGCTAACATCGGAGTTCGACCCTGCAGAGCGCAAGCGAACAGCGCTCAAAACCGCAGCTTATGTCATTGGGATTCTGGTCGTGTTTCTGTTCTTTGGACGCTTCGTGCTCATATTCTTCGGCATTTCTCTCCCTGTGCTGAAGATTGCGGGAGGCCTGATCGTGGCCAACACTGCGTGGGGCATGGTCACAGGGAACAGCCGGATTACGGCTGCGGAGAGCAACGAGGCCACCACCAAAGAAGACATCTCGCTCACTCCGATGGCGATGCCGATGTTGTCAGGTCCAGGCTCAATCGGAGTGGTGATGGGGGTGGCAGCGCACGCCGACAGCATGATCGCCTATCTCGGAATGGTGATTGGGATCGCCGTGCTGGGCGTTGTGGTCTATTTATTTCTTTGCCTCGGAGGGCCTTTGGTCAAACGCCTCGGCCCTGGCGCGACTGGCGCCATCAACCGCATTTTTGGTTTTCTGTTGCTCGCTATTGCCGTCCAGTTGGTGTGGGACGGCGCGGCGGACTTCAAGGCGTAGGATTTTGTGTGGCGGGGGCGCCCCAGGGCTCGGCAGCGTAGAAGCGAGGACGCAGTCTAGTGCAAATCGGCAAGTGCAAGCTTTGCAAACGGGAAAATCAGCAGCTGTGTGACAGCCATTACCTTCCGAAGAAGGTGTACGGCGTGGTGCGTGCTCCGCAGTTGAAGAGTCCGCATCCAGTTACCTTCGGCGAGAGAGGTGTGAGGCAACTCTCGGACCAGCTTCGGGACTACGTATTCTGCAAAGAGTGCGAGGGCTGCCTCAATGAGAACGGGGAGCGGTGGGTGCTTGCGAATATTCCCCAGGACTACGACGCCCCGTTCCCTTTGCGGGCCGCGCTCATGGCTCTGCCGCCGGTTTTCGTGAACAAGGAGATTGATCTTTATAACGTGGCTGGCGTGTCTGCATTCGAAACGGACAAACTCGTGTACTTCGCCATGAGCATGTTCTGGCGCGGTGCCGTTCACGACTGGGAGACAAAGCACGGATCGCAGACCCCGCGCGTCGAACTTTGCGCGTATGAGGAGCCTATACGCGGATTCTTGGTGGGAGAACAACGACTTCCACGTCAAGTGGTCCCGACGGTGGACATCTGGCATGCTAAGAGGGTTTTGCAGGCCGCACACGTTCCGCAGGCCTCGCATTTGGCGGAGTGCCAGAGGTATTGGTTCTACATCCCAGGAATTATTTTTTTCGCTCTATTTCGGCGAGCGCATTCCCGCCGACGTTTGCTTGCGCGATGCTACGAAAAACGTCGTCGGCGTGGATGTACGAGAAATAAACTCGATCTGGGAGATTACCAAGTCACTGATCCAAGCGGGGGAACCTGCTCCGAAAATGAAGTCGATGTTTGACGAAATAGCCGCGATTCGAAAAATGGCATCTACAAGCTGACGGTGGCAGAACCTACTTCAGCGTGACCAGCTTCTCCACTATCTCCGAGTAGTCCTTCTTTTCCAGTCCGTGGACTTCCTTGTTGTACTCGTCCACCTTCGACGAGTAATTCATGGAGCAGAATTTTGGGCCGCACATCGAGCAGAAGGCTGCTTCCTTGTAAGACTCGTCCGGCAAAGTCTCATCGTGCATTGAGCGCGCCGTCTCCGGATCGAGCGAGAGCGAAAACTGCTTTTCCCAGTCAAACTTGTAGCGCGCATAACTCAGAGCATCGTCACGATCCTGAGCTCCCGGCCGATGCCGTGCGATATCGGCAGCGTGGGCGGCGATCTTGTAAGCGATGATTCCGTCCTTCACGTCTTTCTCGTTCGGAAGACCGAGGTGCTCTTTGGGCGTGACGTAGCAGAGCATCGCCGCGCCGTGCCAGCCGATCATGGCGGCGCCAATGGCAGATGTGATGTGGTCGTAGCCGGGAGCGATGTCCGTCACCAGCGGCCCGAGCGTATAGAACGGAGCCTCGTAGCACAGCTCTTTTTCCTTATCCACCTGCTCTTTGATCTTGTCGAGCGGGATGTGACCCGGCCCTTCGATCATTACCTGCACGTCGTACTCCCAGGCCTTCTTGGTCAACTCGCCCAGCGTCTTGAGTTCTGCGAACTGGGCTTCGTCGCTGGCGTCGGCAATACATCCCGGACGCAGTCCATCGCCCAGCGAAAAGGAAACGTCGTGCTTGGCGAAAATCTTGCAGATGTCGTCGAAGCGCTCGTAGAGGAAATTCTGCTTGCGGTTGTGCGCCATCCACTGGGCCAGAATCGCGCCGCCCCGGCTCACGATTCCGGTGATGCGCTTGGACACCATGGGCAGGTATTGCATCAGCACGCCGGCGTGGATGGTCATGTAATCGACGCCCTGCTCGGCCTGCTCCTCAATGACCTCCAGCATTACCTCTGCATTAAGATCTTCCACCCGCTTCACTCGGGAAATCGCCTCATAAATGGGCACCGTCCCGATAGGCACGGGAGAGTGCCGCAGGATGGCCTCACGAATCTCATGAATATTGCCGCCGGTGGAAAGATCCATGACCGTGTCGGCGCCGAAATGGACCGAGGTGTGCAGCTTCTTCAGCTCTTCTTCGATGTTCGAAGTGACCGCGGAATTTCCAATGTTGGAATTGATCTTGCACAACGAAGCTACGCCGATACACATCGGCTCCAGTTCCGGATGATGGATGTTGGCGGGAATAATCATCCGGCCGCGGGCGACTTCTTCACGCACCAGCTCCGGCGAAAGCTTCTCGCGGCGAGCGACAAACTCCATCTCCTCGGTAATCACACCGGCGCGGCCATAATGCATCTGCGAGAAATTGCCGTCGGTGTTCTGAGCCTTGCGGCGCGCGATCCACTCAGCGCGCGGCTGAGGAGGGTTGTGTCCGTTATTGCCATTCGTGGAAGCCATGAATTACCAGCCTTGGAGAAAATTTCTCAACTTTTAGATTATACGCCGCCGCGCACAGCCGGGCTCGCTCCGGCCCGCCGGGCCCAAGGCTTGAGACCGGCACCATTGCATAAGTGAAGTGAAGGTTGTTACCTTTTACGGGCGGGATCGTCCAATTTCTTCGGGCGTACAATCGCCGCTTCCATCACAATGAGGACACCATGCGCTCTTGCCGTCTCTTGCCAGCCATTCTCGTCTTCGCCCTTACCAGCCTTGCCCAAACTTCTTCCAACTCGAAGCTGGCCCCAGGCTTCAGCATTGACAACATCGATAAGAGTTTGGACCCCTGTAATGATTTTTATCAGTACGCCTGCGGCAATTGGCTGAAGGCTGCGGAAATTCCCTCCGACCAGCCGCGCTGGGGCAGTTTCAGCGAGGTTCGCGAGAGCAATCTGGCTATTGAGCGCGACATCCTGGAGAAGGCTGCTGTGGATAGTCCGGGGCGAAACGCCATTGACCAGAAAATTGGGGACTATTACGGCTCGTGCATGGACGAGAAAACGGTGAACGAAAAGGGCGTCGCGCCACTCAAGCCGGAACTCGACCGGATTGAGGCGGTGAAGGACAAGGCAACGCTGATTGAAGCCGTCGCTCGCGTGCATCTGATCGGTCCCAACCCGCTGTTTAGTTTTTACTCTTCCCCGGACCTGCACAATGCTGATCAGGTTATTGCCTACCTTGACCAGGGTGGGTTGACGCTTCCTGACCGCGATTTCTATCTGAAGGATGATCCCAAGAACACCGAATTGCGTAAGGCTCTGGTCGAGTATGCAACGACAGTGTTTACACTGAGCGGACAGTCTACGCAGCAAGCCGCAGAGTCCGCGCAGACGGTGCTGCGCATTGAGATCGTCCTGGCCAAGGACTCGATGGACCGGACGGCCCGGCGCGACCCCAAGAATCGTGATCACAAAATGTCACGCGATGACGCAGAGGCACTCGCGTCTAACTTCCACCTGGATCGATACTTCACTGATATCGGCGCACCTAGTTTTTCGGAGCTGAATGTTTCCAACCCCGAGTTCTTCAAGCAGGTGAATTCAGTGATTGAGTCCGAATCGTTGGATTCGCTGAAGACCTATGTCAGCTGGCACATGCTGGATGCGGCCGCCCCCTGGCTTTCACAGCCCTTTGTCGATGCCAACTTCAAAATGCGGCAGGCCTTGAACGGACAAAAGGAAATTCAGGCTCGGTGGAAGCGCTGTGTCAGTGCGACGGACGGCGCTTTGGGTGAGGCTCTGGGGCAGCGTTATGTTGAACTCACATTCGGCGCCGACGGCAAACAGCGCATGCTGAAGATGGTGGATGCGCTGGAAAAATCTCTGGACCAGGACATCCAGAACTTGCCCTGGATGACCGAGGACACCAAGAAACAAGCCCAGATCAAATTACAGGCGATTCGCAACAAGATCGGCTATCCGGACGTTTGGCGAGACTATAGCACCCTAACCGTCGTAGGCGGCGACCTGCTGGGCAATTTCTTTCGCGGCAATGAATTCGAGTCCAAGCGCGACATCAACAAGATCGGCAAGCCGCTTGATCGCAAGGAATGGGGCATGACACCGCCCACCGTCAACGCTTATTACAGCGGCTCGTACAATGAAATTGTGTTTCCTGCCGGGATTCTGCAGCCTCCGTTCTTCGACAGGAAAATGGATGACGCCGTGAACTTTGGAGGAATCGGCCTGGTGATCGGGCACGAACTGACGCATGGCTTTGACGATCAGGGACGCAAGTTCGATCCCCAGGGCAACCTGCGCGACTGGTGGACCGAACAGGATAGCAAGGAGTTTGAGAAGCGGGTTAGTTGCATAGCCGACGAGTACAGCGGTTTCACCGCCGTCGACGACTTGAAGCTGAATGGCAGGCTGACGCTGGGGGAGAATACAGCTGATAACGGCGGTGCCCGCATCGCTTTCAATGCGTTGGAGCAGTTGATCGCCGAAGACACGACCGGCAAAGAAGGACAAAAGATCGATGGCTACACTCCCGAGCAGCGCTACTTCTTGGGGTTCGCCCGTGTGTGGTGCGAAAAAGAGCGGCCGGAGTCTGCCCGCATGCGTGTGACCGTCGATCCTCACTCGCCCGGAAGGTATCGTGTCGATGGCGTGGTACAAAACATGCCGGAGTTTCAACGAGCCTGGGGCTGCAAAGCCGGTCAGCCCATGGTGGCGCAGAACGCCTGCCGCGTCTGGTAGGCCATTCGCTATTCAGTTCAGAATCGGGGCTGGGCGCTCACCCAGCCTTTCTTTTGTGGAGCTTCGATCCACCCTTCCGGTCTCACACGTTCAGGTTAGCAAATCCTTGACATAGAAATGACTTTGCAGTGACCGGTCAATTACGTCGG
>Ga0187816_10000632_pt1 | contig 10720 bp, 7 predicted proteins | sample NC_wetland_sal_i_16_FD_132960 | JGI IMG/M metagenome (GOLD analysis project Ga0187816, IMG submission 132960) | Wetland sediment microbial communities from Neuse River Estuary, North Carolina, USA - SO4_1 | ecosystem: Environmental > Aquatic > Freshwater > Wetlands > Sediment | place: USA: North... | reverse complement strand
TCCACCAGCGAGCTGAGCGTGTCCATGAGCGGCGCGGACCCCGGGGCCTGGTCCCCGTCTGCGGTGCCGCCCGGGCCGGCCCCCTCGCCGCAGACCGCTTCGGCGGCCGGCAGGCCGAACGAGCCGGCGAACACGCCGAGGCGGGCGAACAGGGCCTGCTCAGCGGCCGACAGCAGGCCGAAGCTCCAGTCCAGGGTGTTCCGCAGCGTCCGCTGGCGCTCGGGCAGGTCGCGCGGTCCCTGCGTCAGCAGGCTCATCGGGTCATCGAGCCGGGCCAGCAGCGCCCGCGGGGGCAGCAGCCTGATCCTGGCGGCGGCCAGCTCCAGGGCCAGCGGCAGGCCGTCCAGCCTGCGGCAGATCTCCGCGACCGCCTCGGCGTTCTCGCTGGTCAGCTCGAAACGGGGATCCGCGGCGCGGGCGCGGGCCTGGAACAGGCGGACCGAGGCGTACTGCTGCAGTTCTGCTGCGTCGCGGCCGGCCCTGGCCGGCGGAACCGGCAGCGGCGCAACGGAGAGCTCGTGCTCGCCGCTGAGCCGGAGAACGGTCCGGCTGGTCACCAGCGCCACCAGGCCGGGAGCGGCCGCCAGCAGTTCGGCGAGCAGGGGAGCCGCGCTCGTCACCTGCTCGAAATTGTCCAGCACCAGCAAGAGCCGCCTGGACCGCAGGTACGAGATGACGTCGGTGAGCAGGCGGCCGCCCGACGTGCTGAGCCCGAGTCCGCCGACGATCGCGGCCGGCACCAGGTCGGCCCCCCGGACCGAGGCGAGATCGACGAACCTCACCCCGTCGGGGAAGCCGGGGCCGAGCCGGCCCGCGGCCTCCAGGGCCAGGCGGCTCTTCCCGACACCGCCCGGCCCGGTGAGGGTGATCAGGCGCGCGCCCCGCCGGAGCACCAGGTCCTCCACCTGTTTGGTCTCCTGCTCGCGGTCCACCAGCGGGGTCGCGGGCGCGGGCAGGACCCCGGCCGGGGCGGCGGCGACCGCCGCGCCTTCCTCCGGACGTGACATCTCAAAGCGCTCGCTCAGCAGTACGGCCAGGTCGTCTTCGATCAGGCGACGCAGCTCGGCGGCCTCGGCGAAGCGCCGGTAGGAGACGCTGCCGTCCTGCTTGATCCTGGACAGCATCTCGGCCAGCCGCGGTTCGACGGCAGGCGCGGGCGACTTGACGTAGATGAGCCTGGGCATGCCCGCCGAGAGCAGGTACTCGTCCTCGAGCCCGGATCGCGTCTGCCCGGGCGCCACCCAGCCGTAGCTTTCCCAGTAGATGCCTATGAAGACGTGGCTCTGGGCCAGGTACGCGCGGTAGACCTGCTGCGGCGGGTGCGGGCGGGCCGCCTGTTCGAACATCACCGGCACCAGCCGCAGCCGGGTGACGGCGGCGCGCGCGGCCCGGCGTTCGTCGGCAAGTTCTTGCAACGTCGAGCTGACGAAGACCCGTATCCGCTGATCGGGTGTGCGGATCTGGTCAGCCTCGCTCGGGGAGGTCCGGTCGGGGCGGACCGCGGTGGCGGGCACGGGATTCCCTCCTTGGTCATCGTGGTAATGCGTGGCGGGCGCTCACGGCCGCGATTCGCGGCCGGCCAGCTCCCTGAGCCGGGGCCTGGCGTCGTCCGCGGCCAGGACGGCCTCGATCAGGACCGGCCGACCCGCGGCCGCGTGGTGGTTCGCCGCGTTCAGAGCCCAGGCCAACTCGTCCGGGCTCGAGGCGCGCAGCGCCACGGCGTGCCGGTTCGGGGCGGCGACGGGGTCGCCGTCGTGGTTCAGGACGACGATCACGGGAACCGTGCCCTGCGCGAGCAGGGAGTCCAACTCGGGCGCCGTCTGCTGCAGGGCGCCGCCGCCGGTCACCACGATCACCCGGCGGTCAGGGACGGCCAGGGATATCCCGAGGGCGGCGGGCACCGCCCAGCCGATCGGAGCGAACGGCGGCGGGCCAATCAGCTCCGCGCCTTCGGGCAGGAGTGGGCCTGAGACGGTGCCCTGGTCGGCCAGTACCAGGTCGCCGGGCAGCAGGAAGTGCTGCACGCTCGCCCACAGGCGTCGCTGGGTGAGGTGCCCCCCGCGGTCGGCGTGGCCTGGGTCCATCTCGGTCAGGGTCGGGGCTGGGCGGTCCGTCCGGGCCGGGATGGCGCGCGCCTGAGCCAGGCGGCCAGCCGGGGCCGGCACCGGAGCGCCGGCCACGTCGGCGGGGATGGCGAGGTAGACAGGTCGGGAAGTGCGCAGCGCGGCGCTCAGGACCCGGTCGATCTCGCCGGGGGCGTCGTCGGCGCGCAGGTCGGCCTGCGCCGCGGTGAACTCGGACGCCAGGCACGCGTAGTGACCGTATTCGCTGCTGGGCAGGTTGTGGTGGATGGTCGCGCCGGGCCGCCTGGCCGCCAGGGCCGGGGTGCCGACGATGTGCACGACGGGGACGGACTCGGCGTAGGCGCCGGCGATGGCGTTCATCGCGGACAGCTCGCCGACCCCGTACGTGGTGACCACGGCGCCGAGGCCCCGCAGCCGCGCGTAGCTTTCCGCGGCGTAGGCGGCGCCCTGCTCGGTGGCCATGCCGATCCAGGCCAGGCCCGGCCGGCCGGTGATGGCGTCGAGAACGCCGAGGTTGTCGTCCCCGGGCACGCCGAAAACGGAGATCAGGCCGGTTTCGGCGAGCCGGGCCAGAAGGTAGCCGGCGACGGTGGTGACCGCCGGGTCGGAGCCGGACGGACGGGCCGGCGCGGTAGGTGCCTGGTTGCGGTTGGTAACGGTGCGGGTGTTCATGACAGTGTTCTTTCTCCTGGTGGGGTCGGCCCGGTTAGCGGGCCGCGGGCGGGATGGGATGGTTGGAGCGGATCAGGTCGTCCGGGTCGACCGCGGCCTTGATCCGGCGCAGCCGGTCGTAGGCCTGCGGGGTCCAGAAGGTAGCCAGGTCGCGGCCGGTCTCGGCCAGGTTGAGGTACATCTGCCGCGCGGCCCACGGGCTCATCGCGGTCTGCACGGCCGCGACGCTCCGGGCCACCGCGGAAGCGGCCTGCGGGAAGGGCGCCGGGCCCACCGCGAACAGCGCGTACTCGGCGTCGACGGCGGCCAGGGCGCCGTGGCCGGGCCGGGCGCGCTTCATCTCGCCGCCGACGTGACGCACCTCGACGGCCAGCAGCGGGGTGCCCGCGGCCGCGCCGGCGACGCGGACGAGCGTTTCGACCGCCTCGGCGGGCAGGCTGGCGAGCAGGAGCCCGTCGCCGACTCCGGGAGCCGGCTGCTCGGGATCCATGTGCAGGTGGCTGAGGGCCCGGGTGGGGATCATCTGGATGGTGTCGGTGACCGGCTGCAGCGCCCGCAGCGGGGCGACCAGCCGGTCCGCCTCATCCGGCGTGCCGAGGTGGATCACGTCGACGACCACGAAGGACCGGCCGCGCAGGTGATCGGGGAGGTCGGGGGCCTGCGGGAAGTTCATGAGCCGGGCTGAGGTGGTGAACTCCTCTGGCAGGCCGCTCTGGGTCAGCCTGCGCCAGGCCTGAAGCACGTCGGCCGCGGCCTCGGCCGGCCACCAGAGGAGCCCGGCGTATACCTCGGGGATCGGAAACAGCCGGAGCTCGATGGCGGTGACCACGCCGAAGCTGCCGCCGCCGCCGCGCAGCGCCCAGAACAGGTCGGGCTCGGTGCAGGCATCGGCGCGCACGAGCCGCCCGTCGGCGGTGACCAGCTCGATCGCCTCGACGTTGTTGGCCGAAAGCCCGTAGGCGCGGCCCAGCCAGCTCATCCCGCCGCCGATCGTGTACCCCACCACGCCGACGTCGGGCGAGGAGCCCGCCAGCGCCGCCAGGCCGTGCCCGGCCGCGGCCTCGGCGACCTCGAGCCAGACGGCGCCCGCCTCGGCCCTGGCGATCCTCGCGGCCGGGTCGATGCTCACCTGCCGCATCGCGGCGGTCTTGATCAGGACCGTGCCGGCTAGCGAGCCGAGCGGCGCGGCGTTGTGACCGGTACCCTGAGCGGCCACTCGCAGGCCGTGCTCGCGGGCGAAGCGGACGGCCGCGGCGGCCTCCTGCGCGGAGGCGGGCATCGCCACCGCGGCGGGATGCTGGTCTACCGCGAGGTTCCAGGCCCGGCGGGCGTCGTCCCAGCCGGGATCTCCGGGCCAGAGGATGGTGGTGACCGGCGCGGCCAGGGCGGCGGACATGAAGGCTCCTTACGGGAAGTGGCGAATCGGGTTCTGGCAGAGCGGCGGCGCCAGGCGTTCTGTCACGTGCCTGACGGGGCGTTCTTCGTCTCGAACTCGACGTTACGGACCCGAAGCCAGAAGCAAATCCGCAGCTCATACGGATATCCGCGGCGGCCACAGGGGTTGGTCCTGACGCCGTATACGTAGGACTACTGAGCCGCGAGCCGCCTCAGCCGGGCAGGCGGCGGGCGAGCTCGGCGCGGGTGCGGACGCCCAGCTTCCGGTAGATGGAAGCGACATGCGTCTCGACGGTCCGCACGCTGACGAACAGCGCGGCGGCGGCGTCCCGGTTGGTGGCGCCGCCCGCGATCAGGTCGGCGACCCGCCGCTCGGTGGCGGTCAGCTCGGTGCCGGACCGCTCGGCGGCCACGCGCGGCAGTTCCTGCTCGATCTCGGCCAGCAGCGGCTGGTGCCCCATCCGGGCGGCCAGCTCGCGCGCGCGGAGCAGCGCCTCGCGGGACTGCCTGCGAACCTTGCGCCGCCGCTCGATCCGGCCGAGCACCAGCAGGCTGCGAGCCAGCTCGAGACGGAGCGGCGAAGACTCGTGCGCGGCCACCGCCGCGCGGGCGGCGGCCGCGGCGGCCTCCAGGTCACCCGCGGCCGCGTCCGCCAGGGCATCGATCCGGCAGGCGGTGCCGGTCAGCGCGGGACGGCCCATCCGCCCGCCAAGCGCACGGAGCCTGGCCGAGATCCCTCTCGCCTCATCCGGCCGTCCGGCCGCGACGCAGGCCTCGGCCAGCAGCGGGTCCAGCCAGTCGCGGACGGCCGGATCGGCCCAGCCGAACTGCTCGGCGTAGCCGACGGCCCGCCTGAGCTCCCGCACCGCGCTCGCGGCGTCACCGCGCCAGGCGCTCACCTTTCCCCGCACGCAGGCGCCCTTATAGCGCGCGACGGGTGGGAGCGACTCATCCTCCGCCAGACCCTCGTCGGCGATGCGTAGCGCGCCGTCCAGGTCGCCCGCCGCGATCAGCAGCTCGCATCGCAGGTCAAGATGCCACGCAGACGGCGGCCAGTCGTGCCACGCGGCGACCTCCTCGCTGGCGTCCAGCGCGGCCGCGGCGGCCGGATAATCGCCGGCCAGTTCCTCGGTCGCGGTCACGTACGACAGGAAGATCCACAGCGCCAAGTCGTCGCCCGCGTCCCTGGCCAGGGGGATGCATCGCTGCAGCGCCGCCCGGGCGCCGTCCAGGTCCTCGACGAACCGTGACCACAGCCCGCGGTGCAGGTCGGCGGTGTCGTGCAGTCTGAGCGCCGGCAGCCCGGGCTCGAGGCGGGCCGCACGGTCGAGCAGCTCGGCGTCGAGGCCCTCGGCCGCGAGGACCTTGACGATGACCAGGTTGATCAGGGCCCGGTGCAGGGCCGGGTCAGCGGCCGGGCCGGCGGCCTCGGCGCAGCTGATGGCGTCGATGGCCGCGGCCCGCCGACCGTCGTGGGGACCGTACACGTTGTCAGAGGCCAGGGCCAGCACCAGCGCGCGCCGGCGCGGATCGGCCCCGGCGGCCTGGACCGCCTGGACCGCCTGGCCGGCGAGCGCCATCGCGGCGGCCGGACCCCGCACGAGATCGGCCGTGTCGAGCAGCAGCGGCAGCGCCCGCTCCAGGTCCGGCGTAGCGAGCCGGTGCATGTCGAGCAACTCCGCCTGCGCCAGCGCCCCTTCCAGGTCGCCGGCCAGAAATTGCAGCTCGCCGGCGCGGATCCGGCGGCGCACCAGCGCGGCCTCGTCCCCGGGCGAGGTGAAGAGCACCGACTGGGCGGCGAACTGCGCCGCCGCGGCGTTGGCGGCCCGGGCGTACGCGGCCGTGGCAGCGGCGTCCAGCGCTTGCGCGACCGCGGCGTCCGGACCCGGCCCAGCGGCCAGGGCGGCGAACTGCGCGTGCCGCTCTGGGTTGGACGAGACGCCGGCTAGCCGGCGGTAGAGCTGCGCGCGGCGCCCCGGCGGCAGCGCTTCGACCGAGGCGGCGCCGATCAGCGGGTGCGCGACGGAGAGCCGGTCCCCGGTCTCGACCACGACGCCAGCCAGGATCGCCGCGTCCACGGCCGCGGCGGGATCGGCGAGGTGATCGAGCACCGCTAGCGCCTCGCCCATCCCGATCCGGCCTGCCGCCGCGACCACGGCGAGCGCGGCCGCGGCGCCGTCGCTCAGCGAGCGGGCCAGGCGGTCGGTCAGCGTGCGGGCCAGCGGCGGCACGTCCTGGTCGGCGGAGCCCAGGCTCGCCGAGATCTCCATGGCCCAGAACGGGTTGCCACGGGATTGCCTGGCGACCAGCCGGGCCTGCGCGGCGGTGACCGTCCTGGGCAGCAGGTTCTGGATCTGCCACATGTCCAGCGGCGCGAGGTCGATCACCTCTACGGCGGGCAGGGCGGCCAGCAGCTCACGCCAGCCGCGGGACGGCGGTGGCGCGCCGGCCGTCAGCGGATCCGCGGCGGCCTCGGTGCGGGCGGCCACGATCAGGGACAGCGCTCCATCGGGGATCCGCCTGAGCGCGAAGGCCAGGGCCTCCAGGGTGGCCTCGTCAAGCCACTGGACGTCGTCGATTCCGATCATGACCGGGCCGTCGGACAAGCAGCCGCGCAGGGCGGCGAGCACCGCGAGACCGACCGCCCGCGCGGGGGGCGGCTGGTCGCCCGCGGGGCGCAGCAGCAGCGCGATCTCGAGTGCCTCGCGCTGCGGTGCCGGGATCTGCTCTGCCGTCTGCGGCAGCACGTCAGCGAGCAGGTCCGACAGCCCTGCGAACGACAGGTCTGCCTCGCTGGCCGAGGGTTCGCTGCGCAGCAGGCGATGACCGGCGGCCGCGGCCGCCCGGACTCCGGCCCGCCACAACGTAGACTTGCCGGCCCCGGCCTCCCCCTGCACGGCCAGGGCGGCGGGCGAGGTCCTGGCCGACTCGGCGAAGCCGAGAACCCTGCGCCACTCGGCAGCGCGCACGAGATCAGCGCCAACCGCAGCCACGCCTCTATCCCATCACAGACAGGTGTGCCGCGCTTGCCTCCTGCCGCTCCAGTCCGCGTCCGCCGTCGCGGCTGAATCGTGACTCCTGGACGCCGGCCCTTGCCGTCCGGCAGCCTGACCGCGGCGGGGGCCGAGGTCAGCCGCGGCGGGTGGCGAGGATGTGACGGATCTGGGCGGTCTCCCGGTCGGTATACCGGTCGAGCATCGCGTACAGGTCGTCCAGGTCGGACTGGCTGGTGTAGCCGGCCAGGTCGCGCTCGAGCGACTGGCGCGCGGTCAGTGCGGCCCGGATGGTACGAAGCTGACGGACGAGCGCGGTCCACAGCCGGTTACGCGAAGAAGTGGTCGCGATCACAGACATTTGCTTTCTCTCCAAACATATTTCTGTCACTTGCTAGTGTGCCTGTTCCTTACTCATGCGTCCAATGATTAGATAGCAAGTGACCCATGATCTATCGTCATTGATATGGATACTGATGCGCTGCGCTGGTTTCAGCAGGTGGCCGACGGCACGACCGTGACGGAGGTCAGTGAGCTGGTGGGCGTCACGCAGTCGGGTGTGTCGCGAGCCCTAGCCCGCCTGGAGGCCGAGATCGGCACGCCGCTGCTGCGCCGCTCGGGCCGTACGCTGCGCATGACGCACGCGGGCGCGGTGTTCAAGCCGCACCTGGACGCGGTGCTGCACTACCTCGACGACGGGATCGCCGCGGTCAGCCAGCTCACCGACCCCGGTACCGGCACAGTTGCGCTGGCCTTCCATCAGTCGCTCGGCACCTGGCTCGTACCCGACCTGGTGCGCAGCTTCCGCGCCGGGCATCCGGGGGTCGGCTTCCAGCTCATCGTGGTCCGTGACGAGCTGAACTCGCCGGCCCTGGACGGCGGGAACGCGGACCTGGAGATCGGCAGCCGCCGGTTTCCCGACGTGGCGGTGCGCACCGAGCGGCTCGCGCTCGAACCGTTGCGGCTGGCCCTGCCCCGCGAGCACCGGCTCGCCGGGCGGCAGCGCGTCCGGCTGGCCGAGGCGGCCGGGGAGCCCTTCATCGGCCTGCGCCCCACCTCGGCGCTGCGGAAGCTGACCGATGATCTGTGCGAGGCGGCCGGGTTCCGCCCCGACGTCGTCTTCGAGGGTGATGACCTTTCTAATGTCCGCGGCTTCGTCGCGGCCGGCCTGGGCCTCGCGGTCGTTCCCGCGCCGCGCGCGGGTTCCGCTGAAGCGGCGCCCGGGCCCGTCGTGCACCGCGAGATCGAGGACCCCGGGGCGGTGCGGGAGATCTGCCTGACCTGGTCTTCGGACCGGCGGCTGCTCCCGGCCGCCGAGGAGTTCCGCCGGCACGCCCTAAGGCGCGCCGCCTCAGGGCGACTCCCCGCTGTCGCGGAATTACGTCCGGTGCAGGTTGAGGAACGATAAAACCTGGGTTGCTCGGGCTGCGCCAGTTCACGGTGTTCACTAAGGTGATCGGGTGGATCCCATCTTGCTGCTGTCCATCCGGGCTGACGACGCCGCCGCCGATAACGAGTACGAGTCCTTCCTGAGCCTGGCCGGGCTTGAGGAACGCGACCTGCGGCGGTTCCGGCTGGAGCAGCACGCGCTGGGGGACTTCGACCTAACGGAATGGTCGGGGATCTGGGTGGGCGGCGGGCCGTTCAACTACTCCGATCGCGCGGACGCGAAATCGCCGGTTCAGCGCCGGGTCGAGGCGGACCTGGATCGGCTGCTCGACGCCGTGGTTCCGGCCGATTTTCCGTTCTTCGGCGCCTGCTACGGCGTCGGGGCGCTCGGCAGCCACCGGGGCGCCGTGGTCGGCCGGCGTTACGGCGAGCCGGTCGGGTGCGTTCGGGTCAACCTCACCGAGCAGGGGCGGCTCGACCCGCTGCTGCGGGAGCTGCCGGACGCGTTTGACGCATACACCGGGCACAAGGAAGCCATCGACGAGTTGCCTGATCACGCCGTCCTGCTGGCCAGCTCGGAAACCTGCCCGGTCCAGATGTTCCGCGTCGGCTCCAACGTCTACGCCACCCAGTTCCATCCCGAGATGGATGCGGTCGCCTTTTGCATCCGGATCGACGTGTACAAGCACGCCGGCTACTTCGAACCTGACCAGGCCGACGAACTCAAGGCGCTGGGCGGGCGCAGCGACGTCCAGCACCCGCCCGCGATCTTGCGCGAGTTCGTCCGGCGCTACGGGCGGAACAGGGTGGGGGCCGCCACCGGTTAGACCCGAGCGCGCCGGGTGGGGCCGCCGCCCGTTAGCGGCCGAGGGTCCGGGCGAGGGCGCTGGCCAGCGGGGCCGTGCTGTTGGCGGCGAGGTGCAGGAGCACCGGCGTGGCCAGGCTGCCGGAGCGGTCCCGCAGGTGCGACAGCAGCACGCCGACCGCGGCGGTCCCGGCCACGGCGGCGGTGACCCCGGCGATTCGGGCGCCGCGGGTGGTCGCGAGGCCGTTGGCGGCCAGCGCCTCGGCGGTCGGGCGGACGTGCCACAGGCCGAACACCACGCTGCCCACCACGGTCGCCGCGGGCTCGGTCAGCACCCGGCGCAGCGCCGCCTGGAGCACGCCGCGGAACGCGATTTCCTCCCAGGCCACGGTGCCGACCGGGATACGCAGCAGCACCTGGTAGGCGAGCTGGCGCCGGTCCAGGCCGACGACGCGCTGGTCTTCCAGCAGGGGCCGGGTGGCCGGGGTCAGCGCGGCTAGGGCGAGGGCGGCCACGACGGGCGCCGCCGCCGCCGAGCCCAGAGCGATTCCGGACCGGAGCTGATCCCGGTCGAGGCCGAGGTCGGCTGGGGGCAGCCCGCTGGCCGCGGCGGCGGCCAGCAGGGCCGCGGCGGCGAGCGTGTTGACGGCCGGATACCAGCGCCGGTGCCAGGACTGGACGCCGGCCAGGTTGTTGTAGCCGACCAGCACGAGGCAGGCGGCCGCGGCGAAGGCCACGTCGGCCGGGCGGCGGGGTTCGGGGTTGTTCGCCGGGCCGGGTGCGGGGTCACTCACCGGCGCGGACCAGGCCGTTCTCGTAGGCGAAGACGACGGCCTGAGCGCGGTCGCGTAGCGCGAGCTTCATGAAGACGCGGCTGACGTGCGTCTTGATCGTCTGCTCCGCGACGACCAAGTGGGCAGCGATTTCCACGTTGGACAGGCCGCGGGCGACGAGGGCCAACACCTCGGTCTCGCGGTCGGTCAGGCCTTCGAGGCTCTTGCGGGTGGCGGCTCGGGGCGCGCCCAGGCGGGCGAACTCCGCGATCAGGCGGCGAGTCACCCCCGGGGACAGCAGCGCGTCGCCGGCCGCGACCACCCGCACCGCCTCGGCGAGTTCGCCGGCCGAGGCGTCCTTGAGCAGGAAGCCACTGGCGCCGGCGCGCAGCGCCTCGTATACGTAGTCGTCCAGGTCGAAGGTGGTCAGGACGAGCACCCGGGGCGCGTCGTCTACTGCCGCGATCTGCCGGGTGGCCTGCAGGCCGTCGAGCACCGGCATGCGGACGTCCATGAGGATGACGTCGGGGCTGAGCTCGGCGGAGCGGACGATGGCCTCCTGCCCGTTGACGGCCTCGCCGACCACCTCGATGTCGGGCTGCGCGTTGA
>Ga0187816_10000631_pt1 | contig 10722 bp, 7 predicted proteins | sample NC_wetland_sal_i_16_FD_132960 | JGI IMG/M metagenome (GOLD analysis project Ga0187816, IMG submission 132960) | Wetland sediment microbial communities from Neuse River Estuary, North Carolina, USA - SO4_1 | ecosystem: Environmental > Aquatic > Freshwater > Wetlands > Sediment | place: USA: North... | reverse complement strand
TTTGCGCTCGAACGCTACGAGCGCGGCGAAGTGAAAGTGAACGCTGTGCGCCAGATGCTTGACCGCATGAGCCAGGAGATTGAAGGGCTGCGAAAAATCCTTGGCGCGCATGAGGAACGGCTCGCCGATGCCGGCATCCTGGTCGAGTCGCACGCCGAATTGCTCGACCGGCAGTTCTGGGCCGCCGTGCCCGAAGCGGGCAAGCGCGCGGTCCTCACTTCGCCGGATGCGTGGTGCATCCCGCCGCGCAACGTCAAGCAATACGTCGAAGAATTGCTCGCCGCCGGCGACGTGAAGACCGCTCTCGCGATCCTCCAAAATTACTCTGCGGGAATTCAAAGCGAAGATCCCGAAGCGCGCAAACGCACCGCGATCGGAATTTCCGAACTCGCCGAGCTTTATTCGGCGGGCGACGGCTCAGCCATGCAAAGCGCGCTGCGAGCGATTGGCGCGCAGCTCAGCGTCGAACGCGAAGGCGAATTGCAGGGACTGGTCAGCGCGTCGTTTGTGCGCCTGCTCCAGGAAGCCGGCACGAAAAAAAATTACGTGGCGGTCCTGCAGGCGCTCGATTCGCTCGACAGCGTTGAAAATCAGCGGCCCGCGTTCGGACAGAGTCTGCGTCCGCGGCTGGGCCTCGAAAAGAAAATCCCGGAATTCATCGAAGACGCTCTTCGCGCTGAGCGCGCTCCGGAAAATCTGAGCGTATTGTTGCAGCGGTTGCCGCGCGCCGCGGGAGAATCGCTCGTGCAGCGCTTCAACCGCAGCGGCCATCGCGAAGAAACCGCGCGGCTCGTCGAGTTGGCCCGATCGGTGGGCGATGATCTCGGCGCATCGTTGCGCGAAGTGCTGCGCACAGGCTCGTCGGCGGAAGCCGCGGAAACCGTGGGCTTCCTCAGCCGCCTGGATCCCGCCTCAATCGAGCGCTGGCTGCCGGAGCGCCTGCGCAACTGCCCGCGCGCGGCGCAGGACCGCATGGTCCGCTTGCTGGCCGCAGGCGGCGCGCCGGAGCGCGGCTGGCTCCTCGCAAATCTGCTGAGCGTTCTGGATCACGTGCTGCTGTCGCTGGCCGTGGATGAAATCGGCATGAGCGGCGAAGGGTCATGCACGGACGCCCTGATGCGACTCGCCGAAGGCGAAGGCACGGCCGACGACAGCGCGTTCCTGCGGCTCAAAGCCATCGAAGCGCTCGGGCGTCTGCGCGCCCAGCCGGCCACCACTCTGCTGCGAGGCATCGCGGAAACAAAGCAGATGTGGCGTTGGACGCATCCGCCGGAGCTGCGCATTGCGGCGCTGCAGGCGCTGGCGAAGATCGATCCCGCCTGGGCCGTCGCGTTCGTGCCTCGCAGCGGTCTGGCCGAAACGGATCTCACCATGGAGCCGCTGGACCGCCTGCCCGACTCGGAATTCTTTCGGAATCGCCGTTATCCGCGCGTCAAGTTGGCCGCGCCGATCGCGGCGACGGCAACGGTGGGGCAGGATGTCTATCGCATCGAGATTCGCGGCTTGAGCCTGAGCGGCGGAATCGCCATCGGCGAAAAACATCTCCCGCCGGGAACGCTGGTGACCATGAAGATTGGTTCGGGCCTGCGTCCCATCCGAGCGCAAGTGCTGATGCGCGACGCGCGCGCGCAGGGCCTCGGTTTCGAGTTCGCCGACATGAGCCTCGACGAGCGCTCGCGCCTGCGCAAACTCCTTGTCGAAAGCGGCCAGACCTACATCAAGCGTGAATCCGAATCGCTGGTCCACTCCGGATAACATCCTAGCGAACGTAGCAAACCTGCCGTTACCTGCTCGCTTTGCGCGCGATGCGAGGAACGCGGTACACTTAACGTTTGAAGCGTCTGTCACGCGAAGCAGTCCCGCGGCAGCGGGGCTGCTTCTTGTGCGTCAGGGGCGCCCGGCCCTCCTTGCGTCAGGGAAGCGTTCCTCGAGGGACTCCAAAGGACCAGAATGAAAGTTGATGAATATATTGACCGGGTAGTCGCCCGGTTCATCGGCTCGAAACACGAGCGCGACATCAAGAAGATGCAGCCGCAGATCGCGGCCATCAATGCGCTTGCGCCGGAGTTCGAGCAACTGACCGACGCTCAGCTCAAGGAAAAAACGCAAGAGCTGAAGACGCAGGTCCAGGACAAGCTGCGCGACGTCGCTCCTGACGAACCCGATTACAAGATTCGATTGTTTGAAGCCTTCGAGCTCGCGCTGGCGCCCGCGTTTGCGCTGGTGCGCGAGGCGGGCCGGCGAAAGCTGGGCATGCGCCATTTCGACGTGCAATTGATCGGCGGCATGGTGCTGCACCAGGGAAAAATCGCGGAGATGAAGACGGGCGAAGGCAAGACGCTCGTCGCGACGCTGCCGGCGTGCTTGAACGCGCTCGCCGGGCGCGGCGTGCACATCGTCACGGTCAACGATTACCTCGCGCGCCGCGACGCGGAATGGATGAGCCCGATTTATCGCGCGCTGGGAATGACCGTCGGCGTCATCGTCCACGACCTGAGCGACGCCGACCGCCGCGCTGCCTACGGCGCGGACATCACCTACGGCACCAATAACGAATTCGGATTCGACTATTTGCGCGACAACATGAAGTACGACCTCGCCGATTGCGTCCAGCGTGGGCACCACTTTGGCATCGTAGACGAGGTGGATTCGATCCTGATTGACGAGGCCCGCACGCCGCTGATCATTTCCGGCCCCGCTGAGGAGTCCACCGACAAGTACTACCGCATCGACAAAATCATTCCCAAGCTGATCCAGGAAATTGATTACACGGTCGATGAAAAGCACAAGACCGCAACGCTCACCGAGGAAGGCGTCAGCAAGTGCGAGCGGCTGCTCGGCCTCGGCAATCTCTACGATCCGGCGCACATGGAAACGATTCACCATGTTTACCAGGCTTTGCGCGCGCACACGCTCTACCATCGCGACGTCGAATACGTCGTCAAAAACGGCGAAGTCATCATCGTGGACGAATTCACCGGCCGCGAAATGCCCGGACGCCGCTGGTCCGATGGCCTTCACCAGGCCGTCGAAGCCAAGGAGGCCGTGAAGATCGAGCGCGAGAACCAGACGCTGGCGACGATCACGTTCCAGAATTATTTCCGCATGTACAAGAAGCTCTCCGGCATGACCGGCACGGCGGAAACCGAGGCCAAGGAGTTCGGCAAGATTTACGGTCTGGACGTCTGCGTGATTCCCACCAACCGGCCGCTGCAACGCAAGGAAAATCCGGACGTCGTTTACCGCACGGCGGCGGAAAAATTTGAAGCGGTGGTGGATGGTATCCTGCAGGAAGATGACACGCACGCGTGGGGCGTGCGGCAGATTCACGAGTCCGGCCAGCCCGTCCTGATTGGCTCGATCTCCATTGAAAAATCCGAGCACATTTCCAATCTGCTGAAGAAAGCCGGCATTCCACATCAAGTGTTGAACGCGAAGCAGCACGAGCGCGAAGCGAAAGTCATCGCCCAGGCTGGACGGCTGGCAGCGGTCACCGTCTCGACGAACATGGCCGGCCGCGGCACGGACATTCTGCTGGGGGGCAATCCGGAAGCCATGACGCGCGAACATTGCCTGCGCGAAAAGATCGCGCTCCCGTACGTCGCGGCTCCGGCGGTGATCGGCGGAGAGGGCTCGAACGGGGACGCGTCGCCGAACATGGTGCTGTTCCAGCAGGAAGGAAAGATATTTCAAGTCCCCACCGACCAATGGAAGCCGATTTACGGCGAGTACGTCGAACAATGCCGAGCCGAGCACGACGAAGTGGTCGCGCTGGGCGGGCTTCACATCCTCGGGACCGAGCGCCACGAAGCGCGGCGCATTGACAATCAGCTTCGCGGCCGCGCCGGCCGCCAGGGCGACCCCGGCTCCTCGCGATTTTTCCTTTCGCTCGAAGACGACCTGCTGCGTGTTTTCGGCGGCGAGCGCGTCAAGGCGCTGATGTATCGCCTGGGCATGACCGAAGGCGTGCCGATCGAATCGAAACTGATTTCGCGGCGCATCGAGAGCGCGCAGGAAGCGGTCGAAGGCCAGAACTTCGAGGCGCGCAAACACCTGCTCGAGTACGACGACGTGATGAACAAGCAGCGCGAGACGATCTATTCCATCCGCCGCTCCGCGCTCGAAGGAAAGGACCAGCGCGATTACGCCCTGGGCATCGCGGAAGACATCGCCCTCGAGCAGGTGGATACGCACTGCCCGCAGGAATTGCACCCCGAAAAGTGGAACGTGCAACTGTTCACCGCCGAGATTTTCAACCAATTCGGCATTGACCTGAAATCGGTTGGAATCGAACCCGCGAAAACGACGCACCAGGAACTCGCCGACGCGATGGTCGAGCGCGTGAAAAAGCGCTACGAGGAAAAGGAAAAACTCTTCGGTGAAAAAGTGATGCGCTGGCTCGAGCGCCGCATCATCCTCGACATCGTGGACACGCAGTGGAAAGACCACCTGCTCACGCTCGACCACTTGAAAGAAGGCATCGGCCTTCGCGGCTACGGGCAGAAGGATCCGCTGGTCGAATTCAAGAAGGAAGCCTTCACACTGTTTGAAGACATGATGGCGCGCGTGGATTCGGAGACGATTCGCTACCTCTACCTGGTGCAGCCCGCTCGTCCCGAAGAAGAACAACGCGAAATCGAGCGCCGCCAGCGCCGCCAGCAGCAGCAATTGCAGTATCAGGCGGGCGCGGCACAGGCCGCCGAACCTCCCAAGCCGATCCGCACGGGCGCGAAAGTCGGCCGTAACGATCCCTGTCCTTGTGGCAGCGGAAAGAAGTACAAGAAATGCCACGGCGCCGCGGCATAGCTTTGCGGCAAAGAATGCGACGAATGATTAAAAATTGAAGATGACGCCGACGCCGGCCTGGTAATTCGCCTGGTTCGCCGAGATTACGCGCGTCCCCAGAAAATCCGCGCCGAACCGAATGGCAATCCGCGGCATCAGTTTGTAGTCCGCGCCGCCGCCCAGCACGTAACCCAGCCCCGTGTTGCTGCCCAGCACCGGTCCCTGCGTGAACCGAAAATGCTCCACGCCCACCAGCGCGTGAATCCACGGCTCCAGCCGCGAGTCTCTCACCATCGCCATGTGCGCGCCGCCGCCTGCGAACACCGTCTTGGCCACAAAGTTCGACGGCGCCGGCGTCGTGCCGAATCCCGCCGTGACGTCGCCCTCGATTCCCAGCCAGTCGTTCACGTACCGCGTGATGGAAGCCCCCAGGCCGTTGTTGTTAAAGGACTGCCCGCCGATGTTGTCGAAATGGCTGAACTGATAGCCGAGGCCGAGTTGCCAGGGCGAGCGGTTCGGCGCGGCGAACAGCGGCGCGGGCGCCGGGGCAGGCTCAAGCGGCGCTGCGGGCGCAGACGCGAGCGTCGCGGCGGCCGGCGCAGGCGGCGCGGCGAAATCCTGCGCCGACGCGGCGAAGCAAACACACAGTATCGCTGCGCAGAGCAGCGCGAACTTGCGCATGGCATGACCCTCCTCGCATCGCCAGAACATCAACGGATGCGATTGCCCACCGGATTTATCTTCGCCCGCGCGGCAGGATGTGTCCATGCGAAACCCGCGCCCACGTTTCGCGCCAGTCAACTCCGCCGCGATCTAGGGAGGAGTACACGCACGAATCAAGCGCTGAGGTAAAGCTCAAATGGATTCGGCTCGATGTCAGATGAAAAAAGCGGGTACTCAGGCGGAGGCCAGCAGCTTGCGAAACGATTCCGCGGTCGAAAAGCCGCAGCCGGCGTAATGATTGTTGGCGAAGACGAGGATTTGTATTTTCCGCTTGGCGATCTTCTTGCAGATTTCAGCCCATTCGGCGAGCTCCGCGCTCCGGTCCACGATAACGCGGTCCCACGTCTTCGTTTTCTCCTCGATGCCCTTGCGGTCGCCGAGCAGCCGGATGTAGGCAAAGTCCGCGGTCAATGGATCGAACTTCGCAAACACCGCCGCGGGCCGCGGCATCCAGACGTGATCCACAAGCGCCAGTGCGACGCCGCGCTCGCGCAGAGCATCGGCAAGTGAAGCATCGAGCCACGACTTGTTCCGCACCTCAACCGCGAAGCGATATCCCTTGGGAAGCGTTTTCAGGAACGCGCGCAGCCGGGCGACGAATTCCTCGCCGGACTTGAATTTCGAGCGGTTCAAATATGGAAATTGAAACAGCAGCGGGCCGAGCTTCTCTCCGAGCGTGTCCATGGCGCGCAAAAATTCGGCAAGGTCGTCTTTAACGTCCACCAGCAGTTTTTCGTGCGTGATGATTTGTGGAACCTTTGCGGCAAACAGGAAATTCTTCGGCGTTTTTTCGTACCACCCGCGCACGGTTGAAATCGCGGGAGTGCGATAGAAGGTGTTGTCCAGCTCGACCGTGTCAAATTTCTGCGCGTAGTAAGCGAGATATTCGCGCGGCGGAACTCCTTCAGGATAAAAGCTCCCCGGCCAGCCCGCCGCCGTAAAAGCGGAAGTGCCCACGCGCACGCTGGATGGCCCGTCCATCGCTCCGCGATGCTACTCCCGTTTCATCCATCCGCCAACATTCGTAAGATGAAGGTGAAGCAGAGCGGAGATCAGGCGGCGCGCTTGTGTACCAGAGCTGGCTGGCCGAGTTTGCGGAGCTGAATCTCGAGCAGGGCGCCGTGCTGCTTCATCGTCAGCTTCACGGACGAAGGATCAAATTCCTCTTTCAATCGCAGAACTCGGTAGACAGTGGTCAAATCTCGGGCCGCGGCGCCGTTCCCTTTTTTCCCCGCCAAGATCAGGCGGCGCGGTTCCACACACACTTCAAGTTTATCGATTTCCTTGCCCCCGAGCGCGTTGCAACGCATCGATATAACGGTTTCCTCTTTCGAGTCGAGCATTCCGTAACTGCCGAGCGGTCGAAGTACTTCGCTTTCGGCCAGCCGCCAATTTTCCAGGTCGCAACCAGGAATGCGCCCGCGGAGCTGGTAAATCTCGTACGCGCGTTTTGCAATGGCCGCTGAGATGGCCCTCTGGCACTCGGAAGCGTTCCCGATTCCCACGTTCACGGCGCGCCTTTCGATGGGCTTGACTGTTCGAGAATTCACCGACATTGTCATCGCCCCCTCTCTTCTACCACGTCGCACCTAATGAATGTCTAAGCCGCTTGGGGGCCGGAAGCCATGACGGCGCTCACCCCGCAATGTGATCAAGCTCACATTCGCCAGAGGCCGGCGGCGCAACAATGTTCGTGTAGGCTTGAATGGATCGCCAGGGCTACTGGAGCCGTATTGGAGAAAGATGCCTCTTACCTCTCATCCCCTCCGCGCCGCCTACTTTTCAATGGAGATTGCATTGCGCGACGACATCCCCACCTACGCCGGCGGGCTTGGCGTCCTCTCCGGCGACACGCTGAGATCCGCGGCAGATGTGGGACTGCCGGTCGCGGGAGTTACGCTCCTGCATCGAAAGGGCTACTTCGAGCAGCATCTTGACGAGCACGGAAATCAGTCGGAAAGCCCGTCGATGTGGAAACCCGAAACTGTCTTGGAGACAAATGGAGCGAGAGCTTCCGTCTTGATCGAGGGTCGCAAAGTAATGGTGCGAGTCTGGCAGTACTCCATCCTGGGCCTTGGAGGATACATAGTTCCGGTCTTTCTCCTCGACACGGCCCTTCCCGAAAACAGCCCGTTCGACCAAACACTGACCGACTACCTCTACGGGGGCGACGATCACTATCGGCTCTGCCAGGAGACCGTGCTTGGAATCGGCGGATTCGAAATCCTGAAGGCGCTTGGGTACAAGCATATCGTCACGTTCCACATGAATGAAGGACACGCCTCCCTATTGATTCTCGCGCTTCTTGAAGAGCACCTGGCCGGAAGAAAAGACGGCGTGACCGCCGAGGACATTTCCTTCCTCCGAAAGAAGTGCGTCTTTACCACGCATACGCCGGTGCCTGCCGGGCACGATCAATTCCCGAAGGATATGGTCCACAGCGTTCTCGGAGATGACCGCGTGACATTGCTCGAAAAGCTGGGCGGGTTCACGGAAAATACTCTCAATATGACGTTTCTGGGGTTGCGCGCTTCCCACTACATCAACGGCGTCGCCATGCAGCACGGCGAAATCTCCCAGAGCATGTACCCCACCTATCCAGTCCACGCAATCACGAATGGGGTCCATGCGACGACGTGGACGTCTCCTCCGTTCCAGGAGGTCTTTGACCGGCACATCCCCGAATGGAGGCGCGACAACCTGTACCTTCGGTATGCCGTTGGAATTTCCCTTCCGGAAATCCGTGCGGCCCACGGACGCGCTAAGCGAGCGTTGCTTGAGCAAATCGAGCGCGCGACGCGAGTCCATATGGACGAGACCGTCATGACCCTGGGCTTCGCGCGGCGCGCCGCCGCCTACAAGCGCGCGGATCTGCTGTTTTCAGATGTTGAGCGCCTCAAGCGAATCGCGCAGCAGGTCGGCCCGCTGCAGGTGATTTACGGCGGCAAGGCGCATCCGCACGAGGAAGCCGGCAAAGCGATGATCCGCCGCGTGTTTGAACACATCGCTGCGCTGAAAGACGTCATTCGCATTGTCTATGTTGAAAATTACGATATGCGCTGGGCACGGCTGATCACGAGCGGCGTGGACTTGTGGCTGAACACGCCGCATCGGCCATTTGAAGCTTCTGGCACAAGCGGAATGAAAGCCGCTCTCAACGGAGTCCCGAGCTTAAGCGTTCCGGACGGCTGGTGGCGGGAAGGGCATGTGGAAGGAGCGACGGGCTGGGACATCGGCCGGGAAGAGATACCGGATACGCCTGCCGATGAAATTGCGGCCCTCTATCACAAACTCGAAAATATCATTCTCCCCATGTTCTATGGGCGAGCAGACGCTTACGCCGGCGTGATGCGCCTGTGCATCGCGCTGAACGGTTCGTTTTTCAACGCGCAGCGCATGGTCGCTCAGTACGTCATGAACGCCTATTTCTCCGGCAGCCCGCGATCCTCCGTTCAACAGGTCATCGAAGAAGCTCGCAGACCCTGAGTCCTCCGTTGCATTTTGCTCGCGACGCAAGCGTGAACGCTTCGTCGCCCGAGGCTAACGCGGCTTGCGATGCTTGAAGAATTCAACCTGGCGGAGCCGCTTTTTTGCTTCTTCCAGCGTCTTGTACGGCCCGCCCATGTTCCGCCCCTTCGACGAGAAAACCTGGTACTTACCGTTCACTTTCCTAATCATGTTCAGTCTTCCTTTCTTCAGCCCACCCAACGCCCAATATGCTAAGCCGCCGGCCAGCTTGGTGTAATGGACGAGCGTCACCGGAACGAGTGACCTGCGTCACGGCGCGCGACGCCGCCAAGAGATTAACTGCTGGTGTCTTGGGGGTGCATTATGAAAGGGCTCGACGTTCGAACCGGCATCAAGTTGAGGAACATTCTTTTTGCAACCGACTTCTCGGATGCCGCGAATGCTGCGGCTCCGTATGCGGCGGAGCTGGCCAAGCGCCATGGCGCAAAACTCTATGCGTTGCATGTGCGGCCGGCAGTGTCTCAGGCGGTGGTTCCACCCGAGGCCTGGGAGGGCTTGGTAAAGGCTGGCGAAATTGAAGCGGCGCGCCAAAGCCGCGAAGTCTTGCGCGTGTTTCCCGGTATGCGAGTGGAGGTCTTGATTGCGGAAGGAGACCTCTGGTCGAGTCTGGCGGCAGCGATCAAAGAGAACAACATTGATCTGCTCGTGGCGGGGACACGAGGGCGCTCGGGAATCGGCAAATTCCTGCTCGGTTCCGTCGCGGAAGAGATCCTCCGCAAAGCCCCCTGTCCGGTCCTGACCGTTGGACCTCACGCCGAGGCAGATCGGAATCGAATCGGACAAATTAGGCATATTCTGTTCGCCACAAACTTCGAACTCCAGTCCCTGGCTGCTGCGCCTTACGCCATCTCACTCGCGCAGGATTTCCAGGCCTCCTTAACGTTGCTGCACGTGATTGAGGAACCTAAGGAAGGCGAACTCATCATCCCCGAGGAACTGCAGTCAGCGTCCATGAACCTCTTGCACAATTTGGTGTCGGAGGAGGCGGAGTTGCCGCGCACCCCGGAATACATTGTGGAACGCGGGGCGCCGGCCGACAAGATTCTGGAAGTTGCTGCAAAGCGTGGTGCGGATCTGATTGTGCTCGGCGCGCGCAAGCCAAGTGGCTTTCCGGGCGCTGCGTCTCACTTGCCGATTGCAACGGCGCACAAAGTCATATCGAGTGCGATGTGCCCGGTCTTGACGGTTCGCGCTTGATCCGGCGCCGCACAAGAACCCTCACCGGGGAATCCGGAAGCAAAAACTCTATCCCGGAGGATGCGGAGCCTCAGAGTGTGCGAAAACGCGATTCTGCGTGCGCCCTCACGTGAGTGCCCTGATCGGACTTGGAAAGGAGCACGAAGTGCGAGAACTAATCCGGAAGTCAGTCGCCCTCCTTGTTTGCGAACTGATGGCCGTGTTGCCGGCCACGGTCGGCACAACGGAACGCCGGCAAGAGGCTCCGATTCGGTCCGCGCAGACACTTTCCCTGCGGGAGTATCTGCAGAAATCCTACCTGGACTTATTCGAGCTGGCTCCGAAGATCGAGTTCAGCGCCAAGGAAATCGAGGCTCAGCGAAGTGCGCTCAAGAGCGGAAAAGATATGTGCGTGGACCGCTTGGAGAACCATTCCAGACAGTATTCCAAGCAGCTCGATGCCGCGCGATCCGACTTGAAGAAGAAATCGGGCTCGATCGGCGAAGCAGA
>Ga0187816_10000629_pt1 | contig 10737 bp, 13 predicted proteins | sample NC_wetland_sal_i_16_FD_132960 | JGI IMG/M metagenome (GOLD analysis project Ga0187816, IMG submission 132960) | Wetland sediment microbial communities from Neuse River Estuary, North Carolina, USA - SO4_1 | ecosystem: Environmental > Aquatic > Freshwater > Wetlands > Sediment | place: USA... | reverse complement strand
GCCCGCGTCCGCTTTCCCAGCCGGAGCCATGCTCGCAAACCTCAACCGCGCCGTACAATGCTTTGGCAGCGAACGGCGCAATGTGACTTAACTGATTGTCTCAGCCGAGGGGTCCAGTCCATTACGATGTCCCACAAAATGTCGAAAACCAATAGATCACATTAATCTGTTTGCTCAAAGAAATTGCCTTCAAACACCTCAATATGCCGTGGCTGTCCGAGGTTTGTGTAGCAAGTCAGCATTCCCGCGGCCAGCGAATGGCGATACAGTGGTAGGCAACTCGTACCGCCGCTGCGTTCCAATGCGGTTCGCAGGTCCGCTGGAATTTTATGAATACGACCGAGCTTTTGATGTATGCCGGTTGCGATCTCCCACCACTCCATTTCCTCGCGGGATGTTCCGTCAATTAGCGCAAGGGTTGAGCCTTCAGTTAGAAGTGCTGGATGACTCTCGAAGAACAACCTCACCTCACCGGCGAGTAAGTCTGCGATCTGCAATCCAGGCTCGGTGTGGGATTCACGAGTATTGTCCATGCCCAGGTATGCCAACGCTTCCGTAGGTGCAGCCCGTACAAAATGCTCCGTCATGAGTTCGTCAATAGCTTTTTGAACAGCCTTGTCCTCTTTGCTTTCCCGGGGATCACACATAACCTTGAATCTGCACCCAAAGTACGCGAGAAAATGGGCCGTCGCAAGAACAGGAAACCTGAGGATCCTAGCGATGGCCTCGGATTGCCCAGTCCCCTTAAGCTCCGCCCTCAGTTCCGTTGCGGCGGCATCATAGAGAGCGCTGTGTTCGTCTGGAACCGCCGCTGCCGTTCCGACAAGATCTGATCGCACCCGCTCCATGACGACTCCCGCGACACGCACGTAGAAGCCAACGAAGAATGATCCGTACATTTTCATTAATTTCGAGATTTCTGCGGCGATCCGTTCACGATCTGTACGCTCCATGCGCCGGAAGTCTTCGAACTTGAACTCGCGTAACTTGAGGCCGGAGTCTCCCACGATATAACTCTCATACGCGAGGAATGTCTTCGCGAGCGCTCGCTTGAAGAACTCGTATTCTCTCTCCGGAATCCCGACGGCTGCGTAACATAGGTAACCGCTTGGATCGTCTAACCCGAAGAACTCACGAAAAGTTTCATCGATGAACAGAAAGTAAGCCTCATTCCGGTAGTCAGAAACGACTTTAGCGGCCGGGCAAGTCTCAATAGGTCTCGGCCAGGTAAGCACGTCCCCGTTTTTGAGTCGAATCGTTCGCGGCACGTTTTGCGGCATCGTACCATCAGACGGAGCTCTCGTGACACCCAAAATGGAGAGGGTTAGTGGAACGGAAAGCCACACAAGACTGGACGTGGGGGGACCGCCAGCAGCGGTAGGCAAAAACCAAGAACCCCTTCACGACTGCCACGAAGTAATCCGTCCAGTCTGTCGGGTCATTCTTGTGGCTTGTGTAAGTGCCGACGAGAAGATGATCAGCGCAATCAAGAGACTGAGCCGCGGGTTCCGGTTGATGCTCGTTGAATGCCGTTGGCAAGGACAATGTAGCGCTCGCGGTCTGAAGTGACTCCAGCGAAAAAGCGCGAAGCAGAATCCGAACAAGTCACGACGCACGTAGCATCCATTCCAAATCGAAGGCCTGAGTTGAGCTACTTTGAGAAGATTGGGAACACACGGTTGCGCTGAGGGTCGAGCAAGTGGGCGACGAACTGCTCGAAGTGTTCGCAGCACAGCCAGTCGCGCTCCGAGCCACCAGGGGCACGGTGCGTGCCAATTCGATCACAACGGGGGGCCAAACAAACTTCCGTAGCTTCTTATTGCTCGTTTGCGAGCACATCGAGCCAAACTCAGATACTGGCTGCTGCCCCCAGCAAAAGCCGGAGTACTGGAGGCTGACTCGTTTCTTGGCTTCGATTTCCTAGAGCCACCACTCATCTTCTGAGCGGTTGGATTTGTTTGAGCATGAAGAACAAGTAAGCTCATACCCGTCTTCCATAGCAATTGGGTTCATGAGCATTTGACAGAGACGGCAATTCGCGCCACGGGGCTGCTCAATGAAGCGGACCACCTCCCCGCAGTAGCCACACTCGTGGTGATGATTAGCTCTGCGCCACTCCCGCTCTTCAGCACAACTTTCACAGAATGGCTCGTAGATCGGTTTATCCTCCTCTTCCCAATCGACCAGATCACGATAGGGCTCCGTACCCTTAGATGACACAAGAAATTCCTTGCATTCGTAGCAAGTATGGAGCGTGTACTTGATCGCCTCCTTGCCACCGCGCGGCCGTCGCACGTTAGGGTTATCTGCGGGGAGTAGGTGCGCAATGTCTCTGTAGGTGCACCACTCACCCTTATTATTTTGGATTTTCAGCCATCGATTCGGATCGGTCGCAGGGTTTTCACCTGATACACAGTAGATGCCGTCGGCTAAATAGAATGTCGCCTCGTGAAAGTCCTCACGTTCGACTAATTCCTTACAAGCTTTTCGAGACCTTGCATCCCAGAGCTTGAGCACCCATGCCCGCTTTTTGAACGTGTCGTTGAGTTGCAACTTCATACTCGGTCATCCTCATTGCGCGACAACTCCGACCAACGTGCATCTGGTACGCCAGTACCTGTACAAGAGCCGAGCAGCCAAAGCTCCGCACCTTCGGGCACGGTCGAGGTTCCCCACGAGACTGGGCCGAGAAGCTGGCCAGTGGCGCTGAGCTGGGCAATCAGCAAAGCGGGGCAGTCGCTCGGGAACTTTTCATTGGGCTTCTCGAGCATTACGAAGATTTCTATCGAGTCTGTGTGGTTCGGCGGCGGGCTGTCCTCTTCCCTTGGGCGCGTGTAATGCGCCAAGATGACGTCTCCCTGCTGTGCCTGTTCCAGGGTCATGCGCACGAAGGCGCAGCCCTTCCAGCCTGCAGCCAGTGCTTGCTGCCAGTTCTCAGTTGGTATCTGTTCATTCGTCATAGTGCTACTCGATTGGGACTAGGGCTAGAAACGCTCGAACACGTCCATCTCGCCGAACCCAAGCCTTGCTGCGATTTCAGGATACTTCTTCCACAAATGCCAATAGTTCTTCCGCGCTCTCCAAGGCGGGCACCGAGGGTCGAACAGCGGCCATTTCGCGACCGCGAGCCAATGTCTCAGCTTTGTCGCGACCAAATAGTCTCGTACTTCTTTTCTTGCGTGCATCCGTTTCTCTCCGAAGGTAGCTTCCTGTAAAAGTCAGGCCTGGACCCGACGAGGTGAGCATGTCATTTTCGCAGTGGAATTGGATTTCTAGAGTGCCGACCACTCGAATAGCTGGTCGGAACTGCTCAAATGGGCAGCTCTATGAATGGAGAAGAAAAGTCCGGTAATTTACGGCGATGGCGATCGAAAAGTGGACCGGACCACCTTTCCCCCGCACCCTATATCTATCTTCTATTCTTTAGTATTTATATTGCTCAGTGGGTCGATGGGGTAAGTTGCTTGTGTCAGAGGCTTTATGCAAATAAGGCATTTTATTGGAAAAACGGATACTTCGCCTGAAAACAAAGGACTTAATATACAATCGGAGCCGCGGCGCCCACTCAGTCTTGCCCTGATCTTCACGGGAGACGCCGTATTGAATACGAGCAACCTTTAAAGGTATACTTTAAATGGTGGTGCTGTCCTCAAGAGCATCGCCAGTCCGCGTGGCACCGACTCCTTCGCCGACCTTCACTTGAGGCGCGGACGTGTAGACAGTCCTGATTCCGATCAGAAAGCCGAGCGCCGCGAAGCTTCCAGGTTAAATCTGTGGCAATAACGCGCAAGACAACGGACGCCGCCGGTACGGCCGCGCCCAAAATCTCAAAGACTAAATCCAACGGGAAGACCAACGGCAAAGCTCCGTTCGACTCCCAGACCCAAGCGAAGGCGACCGCTCCGTCGCCCATCACTCCTCCAATACAAGCGATGTCGTCTGACGACCCGTTCGCTGCTGGCAATTTCGCGGCAGAGGGCGATCAAGTTCCGACCGGCATCGACGACCTGCAATTTGAAATCGGCGCGCCAAGCGACGAAGAGTTTGTCCTAGTGTCGAGCGATCCTCGCCACATGCTCAAGGCAAACATGCTTGTCGTAAAGCGCGAAGACGGCTACGGCAAGTCTTTCTTTCTGCTCACGCCGAATGTTGCAGCATTCGTGAAGTCGCAACCATCGCTCAAGAAATTTCTGAAGGCGATGCGCATCTTCTTATACGTCTCGAGCGAAGGCCAGTACGGCCTGTGGCTCGTTCGTGATTCACTCGACAACTGGAGCGTCAGCGATCTTCAAGTCGTGAATCAGGCGAAGAAAACTTTCACTCGCCGATACACGGATGGCAAGGTTCGCAAGGGCCACTCCTCAACTGCGATTCCAACCGAAGGCGTCCAGTTTCCTGACAAGCCGTTCACCGGCCCAGACGGAATCTTTGCGCAAGCATTCGGCGAGGCATTCGCAATCACCACCACCGATCACCCTGTGATCAACAAGCTGCTCGGCAAAGCATAATGTCGTCAGCGGCAAAACTCGCGAAGAGAAACGCTCGATTGACTCTCAAGCAGCAGGAGAGCATCGAGCGTTTCTTCGCTCGTGTGCAGGCCATCAATCCTGCGATCCAACATCTTTGGATCGCTGACTCCGAGTTTCATTCCGAATTCAAAGTACCTGGTTCCGATCTGATGAACGGCCAGGGAGGCAGGCAGGTGCCGGTCTGCTTCGTGTTCCACAATCCGATTACCGGCGAAACCATCGAGCAGTTTTACCGCAAGGGCGATCCGATCCCGCCATGCCCGATCAGCCTGGGGCAGGACACATTATTGGTTGCATTCACAGCCACTGCCGAGCTTGGAACAATGCTTGCGCTGTGGGGTCGCATGTCCTGCCGCGTTCTTGATCTGGACATCGAGTGGAAGCACATCAACAACGAAGAGTTCAAATTGAAAGACTTGAAAAATCAGGCGCGCAACGTGAAGGGCAGCGAGGAGCTTTCGCCACTGGGTCTGCTGGGCGTATGTGCGCTGCACGACATCTCGACCCGCGGCCAGCAACACAAAGACGAGATGCGCCGCCTGATCCTCACGGGCGGTCCCTGGACAGAAGAACAGGAACAGCAGATTGTCGACTACTGCGCCGAGGACGTCTGGGACACGGTCGAGTTGCTGGCAGAGATGTGGGAGAAGGTTACCGACCCACACTATTGCCGACAGAAGATCGACGGCATCGCCGCTGCCCTCCACCGTGGCCGCACCATGACAGCGTTCGCCTGGATGGAGTTCGTTGGAATTCCCATCGACGTCGATCTCAACGCACGCCTCACGAAACATTTCCCCGTGATCATGGAGGACCTATATAAGGAAGTCCGTGAGGAATTTCCGATCTTTAACGAGGACAGCTTCGACATCGCGCCATCGAAGTTCCTGGAATTCCTGAAAGCGAAGGGCTGGCTCGACAACCCGCATCATCCATGGCCAATGACGAGAGGTGGCAAGAACGGAAAGAGGCAACCTAAGCGCGACATGAAAGGTCCAGGCGGAAGCGAAGGCACGTTGCCACAGATGGCAAACATCTATCCCGAACTAAAAAAGCTCACGAGCGTGCTCGAAATCCGAGCGGCAACGAAACTGGGACTGAACTTTCCCGTTGGTCCAGACAACCGACACCGCGTCAATTTCTGGCCTTTCGGGTCGGTCACAGGACGCTGCACGCCGTCTTCATCCTCGTTCATGCTGGCCGGCGGATCGCCAGCCTTCCGCCATCTGGCGAAACCGGCCGAAGGAGAGATCTTGATCGAGGCGGATTGGAGCGCACAAGAAATCTGGATCGCTGCATACCTGAGCGGTGACAAGGCTATGCAGAAGATGTTGCAGCAAGCCGACCCCTATATCGCGTTCGGCGAAATGGCCGGTGTCATCCCGGTCGGTTCGCTAGAAAAGCTCGGTGTCAAAGAATGCAAAAGTCGCTACGCCGCCGAGCGCGTACGGCTGAAGGCGATTACGCTCGGCGTGCTGTACGGCAAGACGATTTACACAGTCGCCAGGGAATGCAGCATCACGACCGACGAAGCGAACAAACTGCTGCGTCTGCACAAACAGCTGTTTCCACAATTCTGGCTTTGGATCGAGTGGGTGGTCAATGAGACTCTTGCCACACACAAGATCAGCACCAAGCTCGGATGGCAACGCTGGCTGCTGCCGAAAAAGGAACGCGATGCCCGCAAAGGTGAAGATCAGAAGCATAAAAAAGTTCGGAATTCGCTCCAGAACTTTCCGATGCAGTCTCACGGCGCTGAGATGTTACGCCTGGCCCTGGTCTACGCAACCGAAAAGGGTCTTGGGATCTGCGCGCCGTTGCATGATGCGATCTTCGTCGTGGCGCCAGCTGACCAGGAAGAGTGGGCCACGGAAACGTTGAGAGACTGTATGGAGCGTGCAGCCATGGACATAATCGGAGTCAAGATTCCGATTGAGATGTTCGTTGTTCGTTATCCGGATCGATTCGTGCCAGACGACAAGCCTATGGCCATGGCCGTGTGGGACAAGATGATGGCGTCATTGGAAAAAGCAGAGCGACTGGAGAAAGAAAATAAAAAAAGGGAAACCATCGGGAGAGAGGAAGCTGAGCAAGAAGTCGCAGTTTGATTTTCTGTGTGGTCGTTTGGCGACCTGGCAGCATGCGCAGCCCTGATTGGTATTTTGTCAAAATCAGACCTGCGTTTCCCTCTGCTTCCTCAGCGCACGTTTCTTCTCCGTCGTTCTTTCTCGATCCTTCGTAGCTTGCGCATGTGCTCCTTTTTCCTCTCTCGATAACTCTCCGTATTCATGCGAGCGCGGTCCCGACACTCGGGAGTGCAGTGTTTCTTTCTTGGGTCCAGCGCATAGAGCCATCGGCCGCAAGACGGACACGAACGCATGCGCTTCAGATCAGCATTACGGGAGCATGTCAGCAACGAGGTTGTAGTCATCGACATCCACAGGAATGACACGCGGAATATCACCGGCTAGCTGACGCAACAGGAACCAGTAAGCTTGGGCTGCGGGGTCGTGAAGATCGAGCTTTTCGAGCTTTCTATATAGCTCCCACCATCGCATGAGCGTCTTCATGTCTGCTTCGCTCACCCTGTTCTTGTCGAGCCAGTCCGCCAAGAACAGCTCACCCTGGAATTTTTTCCGTCCATGACCGTCGCGAACCTTCGCTAGATCAGCCATAGTCGCATCCCTCCTGGTTCCTCTTTGTTGCCCACGCAAAGTCTTGGAGTGACAAAAACAGTATTCACGCGCCGAGCGTCATCGAGCAGAATCCAAGCTATTAAGTAGGTTCAGCATGACGGACTATCGCGCGCGGAGCAACCCGCTATGGTTTGCGATGCACACGAAGGTAACAGATGACGCCGAACGAAAGGCCGATCATGCGAACCGCGAATTTACAAGTTTGGGGCCGCCGTACTAGAGCAGAGCAACACGAGTCGGAAAGCAATAGCGGCCCCAATTCAAACCAACACCGAAAGGAAAATTACATAATGACAGCAGAAACACCATCGGAACTGCAAGCACCGGGGCCGGCAAAACAAGCCGGGTTCCGTATCAAATCAATCAGCATCTCTCTTGAGATCGCCACCAAAGAATATGGGTCTGGCAACAGCGGGTATGCAAACATCCAGGCCCATGTCGATGACACCCCGATCGAACAAATCGCGGACGTGATCAATGCCGGTCTCTCACTGTATGTGGCCGGCTGGGAAATCATACTTGGCGGCAAGCTCGCCGTGAAGATGAATGTGCTCACCCCCGCAGAGACGCAGCAAGCCGTAATGACAGTCCAACGTCGCCTGGCGAAAGTTCAAGCCATGTTGCACGAAGCGCACGCCGCAAAAGATTCTGTGGCTGCGTAAACCAAAAGGGCCGGAAAAGCGAACCGGGCAGCGCCCGCGAGAAACCTACCAGCCCACAACCTTGTTGCAAGAAAAATATATGGCAAAGAAATCCTCAAGACGACGAAGCCGACCGACCCAGGCAAGAAAGATGGCGCGGCCGGTCTGCGAGAACACGATCGCCGTGGATCTTGGAATGCTGATTGAGGAAGCGTTGCGTAGGTTCCGCCTGCCTTAGATCGGAGTATGAGCGTGGACGATAAAGGAAAAATCCGATCACAGTGCAAGTTTCGGCGCGGGCTGTGATGCCGGAGGGAATCTCCGGCTCCCCCCAAATTCCGGGCTTGAATCACCCACGCCGAATTCAGTTTCCATGATGGAACGTAGAGATTCTTGGGGTTCAAGAGAAACAGCAGAACCGTATGGCCGCACTCGATAACAGTATCGCTTCGAACTCAGACCGACCGAGCCGCGTTGTCTCTGCCCAAGCCGTGGAAATAACGCGACGAACGCCCACTGCCGCGGATCTTTCGCATGACCTGTCGAAACGGGAGTTCAGTCCTGAGGCCTACGTCGATGCCAAAGAAGGCGGTGCTTTTCTTCGCATGCACCCAAAAACTCTGATGCGTTTGGCACGTCAAGGAGTCGTGCGCGCGTATTCGTTCAGCGACGGTGTTCGGCGGCACTGGCGATTTCTCTTATCCGAGTTGGACACCTGGATGAGATCGAGAGTAAATTCAACACCACATCCAGTGCGATCCGCGTCCCAGGGAAGGAGGAAATAATGCAAAGGATGCGGATTCAGAAAGGAGGCGTCAATCTCGATGTCTCCTCGAGTGGTAAGAAGGTTTGGGTTTTCCGATGGCGCGAAACAAAGCTTGACGGCCGGAGGGGCCCACGGAAAAAGGTGATCGGTACGGTAGAAGAATACCCAACGAGGGAAGCGGCTGAAAAGGCGGCCAGGAATTTCCGATTGGATTTGGTCGATCGAGGTTCAGCAGCTTTTGCACGAATTACGATGAAGGAACTGGTGGACCACTTCTCCGAGCACGAGCAAATCGACAAGGGCGAAGAGGGCCGGGCTTACTCGACCCGGGACCGTTGCGAATCCGTTCTCAATTGCTGGATTCTACCGCGCTGGGGGAAGACATCAATTGATCAGATCCGCACGGTTGCGGTCGAGGAGTGGTTACGGTCAATTCCCCGGGCCAACGGAACCAAGTCAAAGTTCCGAAACACCATGAGCGCGCTCTTTAACCACGCCATCCGATGGGAGTTCACCGACAAAAATCCCATCACCGGTCCTGTCCGCGGGTCAGGCGTGCGCCAGAGCGCGAAACGCGAGCGTATTCCAGATCTGCTGGAGGTCGAAGAATTCCAACGCCTCCAGGCGGAGCTACAGATACGGGAGCGTATCTTGGTGTGGTTGGATATGACTTTGGGCCTAAGGCGCGGCGAACTAGCCGGCCTTCGTTGGGACGATATTCGGTTTGAGGATCTGACCGTGATGGCGCGCCGTTCCATCGTTGACCAGGTTGTGGGCAACGTGAAGACGGAAGCGTCAAAGCGGCCGATCCCAATCGATCCTTTCATCGCGGGGGACCTGCTGTTGTGGTATCGAACCACGAAGTACAACCGACCCGAGGACTACGTCTTTGCAACGGACGCGCCGCGGGCCGGCAAGAAACGTGGCAAGCAGCCAGTCTGGCTGTCGAAGGTGATGTCGTACCACATCCAACCGGCGGCCAAGCGACTCGGTATCACGAAGCGTATCGGCTGGCACACGTTCCGGCGCACCTACACGACTCTGCTACATGCTAATGGCGAAGACGTGAAGGTTGTGCAGGAACTATTACGTCATGGTTCGTCCCGGATCACGATGGACGTTTACGCCCAAGCGATGACGCCAGCCAAGCGCAGAGCCCAGGGGAAAGTGGTCGCGATACTGCGGGACACAGAGAAGAAGTCGAGCTGACAACTTATTGTGTCCCCTGTGTGTCCCCGACGAAAAACGGGGTTTCCAGCAAGTCTTTTATTTTGTTGGCGTCCCCGACGGGATTTGAACCCGTGTTACCGCCGTGAAAGGGCGATGTCCTAGGCCAGGCTAGACGACGGGGACTGAAAGGCAGGAGCCGCGGGCCGATTCATCGATGGTAACAGTGCCTCTACGCAGTGTCAAAAACCGATTTCAAATATGGGAGAGAAGCTCACGGTGTATCTCATTAGCGAGATTGAAATGTTTGATTGAAAAAACGAAATGGACACGTGGCTGGGAGGCTGCCTCGAAACAGAAGGCCAATCAGCGCCGCGGGGCACGGCTGCGTGGCAATGATTTGCCTTCTTCTGAGTGGTGAGGTCAGACGGGCTGGCAAACATCGAGCTGCGTCTCTCACAAGATCGCTCCCGACCTTCCATATGTTTTAGAATCGATGCGTGCGCCCCAGCCTGGGGCGGGAGCGATTTGTGGCCGATGCGCTTTTTCTCAGCCTGTGGTTTCCGAGTTTTGAGTTGGACGAGATGTTGCCGCGTGCTTTGGCGGTGATGCGGCAGTTCCCATTTTCTGTCCTGCAGCCGGGCATAACTTATGTGGCCATGCATCCCGTCTCCTGGAACGAGCCCACGATTTTCGAACAGCGTTTCACGCCCGGTGTCTCTCCTGAGCAGGCAGTTCTTCTCGCTTCCGATTTGCTTCACGAAGACTACGCTTATTCGTTCGAAGCATTCTGGGATCTTTGGATTCTTCCGCCTGCGCAGCACGAGTGGATTTTGCAGCCGTCACTGGTAAAATTCCTGGTCCACGGAGTGGAGTTCGAAGAGGGCATTTACCAGCACGAGGGCCATGTCGAGGTGGACTTCGGCATCGATTCGCCT
>Ga0187816_10000628_pt1 | contig 10739 bp, 8 predicted proteins | sample NC_wetland_sal_i_16_FD_132960 | JGI IMG/M metagenome (GOLD analysis project Ga0187816, IMG submission 132960) | Wetland sediment microbial communities from Neuse River Estuary, North Carolina, USA - SO4_1 | ecosystem: Environmental > Aquatic > Freshwater > Wetlands > Sediment | place: USA: North... | reverse complement strand
GAAGCTGACGCGATCCTCATCTGCGTTCCCACTCCACTGAATGAATACCGTGAGCCGGATTTGAGTTACGTCGAACAGACGGCAAAATCCATCTACCCTCATCTGCAAAGGGGCCAGCTGGTTGTGCTCGAGTCGACCACCTATCCCGGTACGACGGAAGAGCTGGTCCTGCCAATCTTGGAGAAGAGCGGTTGGCACTGCCCGATAGCCGCCGGGCCCGAAAATGAAAATGTGCCGGGCGATTTCTTCCTGGCTTTCTCGCCAGAGCGGGAAGACCCGGGGAACAAACAATATGGACTGGCGCAGATTCCCAAAGTGGTGGGTGGCGTGAATCCGCCTAGCGGACGCGCGGCGCAAGCACTCTATGCACAGGTGGTCGCGCGAGTGATCCCAGTCAGCTCGACGCGCGCCGCGGAAATGGCCAAGCTGTTGGAGAACATCTTCCGCTGCGTCAACATCGCGCTTGTCAATGAATTAAAGCTTCTCTGCATGCGAATGGGCGTGGACGTCTGGGAAGTGATTGATGCGGCAGCGTCCAAACCTTTCGGGTTCATGCCGTTCTATCCGGGCCCGGGCCTCGGCGGGCATTGCATTCCCGTGGATCCTTTCTATCTCTCCTGGAAGGCGCGGGAATATGACTTTTCCACGCGCTTTATCGAGCTCGCAGGCGAAGTCAATACCGCCATGCCATATCATGTGGTCGATTCCGTGACCGAAGCATTGAATCGGCACAAGAAAAGCCTCAAAGGCTCAAAGCTTCTGGTGCTGGGCGTCGCTTACAAGAAGGATGTCGACGATCTGCGCGAGTCGCCCACGCTCAAAATCATGGAAATCCTCCAGAAGCGCGGCGCTGAATTCGACTACAACGATCCGTACTTTCCGCATCTCCACAAGATGCGCCATTACGATTACTCGCACATGAAGTCCGTGCCCTTGAATCCGGAAACCCTCGGCAAGTACGATGCCGTCCTGATTGCCACGGATCATTCGAGTTACGATTACGGGGTGATCGTGGATGGCGCGAAGCTTGTCGTCGATACGCGAAATGCCACGCGCCGGGTCATCCGGCATCGCGAGAAGATTTTTCTCTGCTAGTTGGACTGGCCGTCCTTATTTTACTTTGGTGAGTTCGACGCGCGCCGTCGCCACGGGCAGCACAGCTTCCATCATGACGGGCAGCCGCGCCGCGTCATTCGTCAGATAAAGCAGAAAGTGGGCATCCTTCATCTCTGCCCCGTTGTCCATCACGTGGATCTCGATCTTGATGGTGTTGAAGTTGCCTGCCGGCACGCTAACCGCCGCTGGTTTGCCTAGCAGCACCGCGCGCACGTCATAGAGCTTGTGACCGTCATACACGGGACTGCGCACTTCCGGTGTCCGGCTCCAGTCCACACTCCGCAAATATTCCAACATGCCCAGAGGATCGCGCGTACCCGGCAAAACGCGCGCCGCACTCGCGCCGTCCGGGGCTGGATCCCGCAACGAGGGTAGCATCCGCTGCACACTATCCACCTTCTGCCCGCGTTCACTCAGGTGCATCTCGTACTGAAGGCTCGTCATGCTTTCGGCGTCGCTGTAGGAATCGAACTGATCATCCAACTCAAACACCATGCGGTAAGGATTTTCTGTATGGGCGAAGGCCTGCAGATGCCAGGAGGCCTTTCCACCGGCACTCCTTTTCTCCACGGCCACAATCTTCAGATTTGCAACCGTGCTATTGAGCTTGGTCACGTTGGCGTCGAACTCCAGAGTCTCCCCCTGGCGCAGAACGAAAACAGGTTCGGCTGGAGATGCCTCCAACTTGGTCTCTGTCCCAGCGGGCGGTTGCTCCGCCGGATGATTGCCAGGGGCAGGGGAAGAACGTGGCAGTTCCGCAGGCACCGGCGCGGGCCAATTCGTGGCTACACTCGCATCACGGGGAATTGGGCGAGCAAGCTTCCGATAGAGGAACCATCCTGCGACTAGCAGGAGGATACAAACCAGCAGCCAGGCCAGTTTTTTGATCATGCTTTTTCTGTGACGCCCGCGAGAATCAAGGCCTTCGCGCCCCTCGTCCCATCGTACAATAAGACGGTCTGCTTCACAGGAGGCTAGCGGGATGCGCTATCTGGTCACGGGGGGCGCCGGATTTATCGGCTCAAACACCGTGGATGAATTGGTGCGACGGGGTCATAGCGTCGTCGTGTTGGATGATTTGTCTTCCGGCAAAGAAGAAAACCTCGCCGATGTTCGCAGCAAGATCACCTTCGTGAAGGGATCCGTTACCGACCTGGAGGCCGTTCAGAAAGCCATGCACCAGGCAGAATACGTGCTTCACCTTGCCGCTCGCACGTCCGTGCCCCGCTCCGTGAAGGATCCCCTGGATACCAATCGCATCAACGTCGAAGGGACACTGAACGTCCTGGTCGCCGCGCGCGACAATAGAGTAAAGCGTGTCGTTTTTGCGGCATCTTCCTCCGCCTACGGTGAAACTCCCACCCTTCCCAAGACCGAAGCGATGCAGCCTCAGCCGATTTCGCCCTATGGTGTATCCAAATTTGTTGGCGAGCTTTATGCGCAAACGTTTGGCCGCTGTTACGGGCTGGAAAATGTCTCACTACGCTATTTCAACGTCTTCGGTCCACGCCAGGATCCCGATTCACCCTATTCCGGCGTCCTGGCCCGATTTGCGACGGCGTTTCTCGAAGAAGAACAACCGGTCGTCTTTGGCGATGGGGAACAGACACGTGACTTCACTTATGTCGATAACGCTGTGCAGGCCAATTTGCTCGCCTGCGAAGCTCCTGGCGTCTCCGGTTGCGTCTTTAACGTCGGGACTGGAGATCGTGCCTCCTTGAACCAAACTTTGGAATATCTCCGGCAGATCTCCGGAAAAAAGCTGGAGGCCAAGTACGATCCGCCCCGGGAGGGCGACATCCAGGACTCGCAGGCAGATATATCCAAGGCGCGCGAACTTCTAGGATACGAGCCCACGGTCCGTTTTGCAGAAGGCCTGGAACGAACCTTTGAGTGGTATCGCCTTAATCACACCAAGAACGCCGAGAAGTAAGCAAGCGCGCGGCACTTTTCCTGCATCTAGTGTTGGGGGAGGACGCCGTTGGCTACAAATCCTCCCTTGTGCATGCTAGGCTAACTCTTCGTTTATCCAGGCGCATTGACCGCGTGAATATAACTTCTGCCATTTCAAGCCCACGCCGATTGTGGCGGCTCTTTTTTTCCCTCGTGCTGGCGTTCTTCTTCGCGCAACCAGATAGTGCGCAGCAGCAACCCTCCCGGCCCCCGGCCGCCAGCATTGCGGACATCACCGCCAGCGGGCCGCAGCGGCGGGAAGGCGATGTCTACATTGCCGACAAGGATGTCGACGTCCACTATCAGGGGATGCACCTGCAGGCCGACCACGTGGAGTACAACACAAACACATCGCAGGCTGTGGCGCGCGGCCATGTCGTGTTTGACTACGAGAACCAACACTTGGAAGCGGACGAAGGGGAATTGAACGTCGCCACCAACAAGGGCACTTTTCACAACGTCCGGGGGACAGTCCGGCTAGAGCGTCGCCCCAATCCGCTGCTGCTGGTTACGAAGAATCCGCTGTACTTTGAAGCCAAAGTGGTGGACCGGGTGTCGGAGGACGTGTACGACGTGCACCATGGTTGGTTTACCATCTGTGATCCGCAGAGTCCCACGTGGCAGTTTTATGCGCCGGAAGCAAAGGTGACATTGGAAAAATCAGTGGCGCTGGTCAACTCCAATTTCCGGATGTACCGTGTGCCGCTGTTCTGGATGCCGTACGCCACAGCGCCAGCCGGCGAACATATCCGTCAATCCGGCTTTTTGCTTCCGATTCTGGGCAACAGCAATAGCAAAGGTTTCACGTTTGGTGACGCCTTTTACTGGGCCCCGAAAACCTGGTTGGATGCCACCGTCGGGTTTGAGTACTTCAGCAGCAGGGGCCCGGCCCAGCGGGCAGCTCTGCGCGCGCGCCCCTTCGAGAATACGTCGATCCAATACACTTATTTCGGCGTGGAGGACCGCGGCGTTCCCGGGGTCTCTCCTCCGGAAAAACAGGGCGGGTACGAGCAGCAGCTCGAAGTGCAGTCTCTTTGGAAAGAAGGGTGGCGCTTCGTCACCGACCTCAATCAGCTCTCTTCGCTCACCTTCCGCCTCGCCTTTGCGGGCACTTACAGCGAGGCCATCAACTCCGAAATTCGAAGCTCGGTCTTTCTTACCAACAATTTTCGCGGGTTCAGCTTCAACGTGGACAGCTTGAACGATCGCAGCTTCCTGGAACTGAGTCCCCCCAATAGCGTGGTACTCCGCAGCGCTCCGGAGGTTAGCTTCGATTCGGTGGAACAAGCGCCTTGGCGCGACCTGCCGGTGTATTTCTCTTTCTCGTCGTTTGCGGGAACGGTCCACCGCGACGACGAATTCATCAATACGCCGAGTTTTGTCGGGCGTGCGGAGTTTGCACCAACAGTCACCATTCCGGTGCACTTCGGCAACTGGCTTGGTGTGACCACTTCGGCGACATTCCGTACTACCTATTATCAAGATTCCTTCGATGCCAGCGGCAACGTATCCGGCCAGTCGATCGCCCGAAACACCGGGGAATTCGAAGTGGAGCTGCGTCCTCCCACGCTGGAGCGCTTCTTTGACCGTCCAAAGACGCACCACCGCTACAAACACACGATCGAGCCGCTGTTCACGTATCGCTACGTCACGGGCGTTGACAATTTTGCCGATTTCATCCGCTTTGACAGCAACGCCACACTGACGGATACGAACGAAGTGGAATACGGAATCAACCAGCACCTTTACATCAAGCGTGGGGATGAACAGCCCGTGGATTTTCTTTCCTGGAAGCTGGTGCAGAAGCACTACTTTGATTCGACCTTCGGGGGCGCGCTGGTTCCCGGCCAGCGCAACGTATTTGAGGCGCTCGATTCCATCACACCCTTCGCTTTCGCTTCCACACCGCGCAACTGGTCGCCGATTGTCAGCGACTTGATACTTACGCCCGGAGGCAAATACGACGCCGAGTCCATCATCGAATACGACCCGCAGCTAAAAAAGGTGACGACCATCGGCACACTACTGAAGGTGAAGCCCTACAGCCAGTTCTATGCGACCGTTGCCGATTTCCGCCTGCAGGGCGACCCCATCGTGCAGCCGCCGTCACACCAGATTCGCGGCATTGTTGGCTACGGCGATCTCGTGCGGAAAGGCTTCAATCTTTCCGCCGGCGTCAGCTACGACATTCTGAACAACACGCTGCTGAATCAATTTGTCCAGGCCAGTTACAACGGAGGCTGCTGTGGCCTCTCCGTGGAATACGGCCGCTTTAGTCTCGCCACAGTGCGATCGGAAAACCAGTTTCGCGTGGGGCTGATCCTTGCCAACATCGGCACGTTTGGAAATCTGCGGCGGCAGGAGAAGATTTTCTGAGAGGCAGCGACGCCCAGCTCGCTTTTGCTTCCATTGCGGAAATCGGCAAGCTCTTCCGCCAGCGAAAACTTTCTCCCGTTGAACTAACGCGGTTGCTGCTGGAGCGCATCGCAAGGCTCAATCCCACTCTCAACGCGTACATCACCGTTTGCGAAGAAGCCGCCCTGCAGCAGGCGGCGCGTGCCGAATCTGAGCTTTGCAGCAAATCGCGCGGGAAGAGCCGGCGAGACCGCGGACCCCTGCACGGCATTCCGCTCTCGTTGAAGGACAACATCTACACAAAAGAGATCCGCACTACGGGTGGCTCCCAAATTCTGAGGGAGTTTGTTCCGTTGCGCGACGCCCCAGTGGTCACTGCGTTGAAGAACGCGGGGGCGGTGGTTCTCGGCAAGACGAACATGCATGAGTTTGCCTATGGCGTGACCACCGAGAATCCTCATTTCGGGCCCACGCGAAATCCATGGGACCTTGAACGCATTCCCGGCGGATCCAGCGGCGGTTCGGCGGCGGCCCTCGCCGCGGGCCTTTGTTACGGCAGCATTGGCACGGATACGGGCGGATCGATTCGGATTCCTGCTTCGCTCTGCGGGGTGGTGGGCCTGAAGCCGGGGCTGGGCCGCGTAAACGCGCAAGATGTGATCCCGCTTTCGACTACGCTAGATTTTGTCGGGCCGTTAGCTCGTACTGTAGAAGACGCGGCGCTGCTTCTAGCACCTATTTTTATCACGGGAAAGAAGGAGCGCGGTCTTTTCCCCGGCCGGCTCATGAGTTCCCACGGACGCCGCCCCTGCCTGGGAATTCCCAAAGAATTTTTTCTGGACGTCCTCGACCCTGATGTTGAAGCGGCGTTCGAATCCGCACTTCGCATGCTTAAGAAGCGCGGCGCACGGTTCAAGGATGTGTCGCTTCCGCAAATATTGGAGACGGAAGAGGCGGGCAATCAAATCGCTTGGGCGGAAGCGACGCTGTATCACCAACAGGCAGGTTGGTTCCCAGAGCATGCTGCGGAATATGGCGAAGACGTTCGCGTGCGCCTCGAAATGGGCACGAAAGTCACGGCCGTTACCTACCTGCGAGCTCTGGAAGTGCGCGAAAAGTTCATCGAGTCCTTTCACGACGTGCTCGCGAGCAACAAACTCGACGCTCTTGTCGTGCCCACGACTCCGATTCCCGCGCCGTTGATCGGCGAGGAGTCCGTTTCCATCAAGGGCGTGAGTCATCTCACACGCGCTTTGCTCTTGCGGCTGAATCGTCCTGCGAATCTGGCTGGTGTGCCGGCGATTTCCGTTCCGTGCGGACTAACGAAGAAGGGTTTGCCGGTCGGCCTACAATTGATCGCCGCTCAGACGGATGAGCCATTGCTGCTCGCACTTGCGCGCAATTTCGAACGAGATTGCCCATTAACCACTCGCCCTAACCTGGATTCCCCGAACTGAATCTCAAGGCGTCCCGGTTTCGGGGGCGGTCTTCACCGCTCCTGGCCGGTGCATGAGCCAGCTTCCAATCACGTACCCCACCGTTCCCGTGGCCATTCCTCCCAAAATGTCTGCCACATAGTGATAGCGGCCCCAGATCGTGGAGAAGCACATAAGCAGGAAAACCGGCAGGAGCATCCAGAAAAGCCAGCGCCGGAATTTCCATGCGCCCCACAAGGCTGCGGTTGCACCGGTAACGTGGGCAGAAGGAAACGCCGCGCCGCGCACGCGGCCGTAGTGTTCGATGAAACTCATCATTGCGGTGAATGGCCCGCCTTGAAGCGGCCCTTTCCACCAACCGGCCATGGAGAACCAGGGACTTTCGATGGGGAAAAACATGGCGATGAAATACCCGATCATGTAGCCAGCCATCGAGTAGGTCATAACGGACCAATACCCGCGCCAGTCCCTTTGTACGTAGAGAACGCCGCCAACAATCACCAGGTAAGCGAAATAGGTAAAGTAAACCAGCTGCATGGCATCGTTTCGGAACGGAGTGGCAAATTGTTCCAGCCAGACGGACGGATGCACGCCGGTCAGCCAGTAATCGAAGGCGATGAGCTTGGCGTCTTGCCAATGAGGCGTGACGAGCGTCATGAGGTAAGCCAGCTCCTCGAAACAGAAGAGAAAGAAAAGGTGTGGATACCAGTGGCGCCAGAAGTGCCACCAACGGGAAGAGAAAAACGCGCCATGTAAGACCCTTCGAGCCTCGGCGCGCGCTTGCACACGGCAGAGCGTCAATACAATCGTCGCAACCATTGCCTGCGTGCCAAGAAGACGCAGAGGGTGTGCCAGGTTCTCCGCAAACACACTGATCAAGACGCTGGTGACGCCCAGATACGTGAGCGCCATCCACTCAAACGCTCCGCACGCTGCCCACGCTTCCGCGATCTGGCTCTTCAACGCCTGCCACATTCTGGAGGCTTCGCCTTCTGCCACGGGTTCTGTGACTGGTAATACCGCCTCGCGGCTGTCGTACTGGTTGGCGGGCGGCCAGCTTGGATCTGGCGATTGCCCTTTCCACTCTCGCATCTTTCCGTTCTTCATGCTTGACCCTCTATTTGTTGGATTCCTGTTGCTAAACGTGAGTTTCCCTTTGAATCGAGCTTCTTCTCCTGGTGCCAGTGCCAGATCGTCCAGTCTTTCTTATTGGCGAGCGCGGCCATCTTCGTTGCTGGATTCACTGCGTTCGCATGGCCGACGGCGCAGAAAAGATGCCGGTCAAGCAAGCTATTGCCGTACGCATAGCACTGGCGCAGGTCCACTTTTCCCTGATTTGCCAGTTGTTCGATGGCGCACGCTTTCGCGTGCCCGTACATCGCTTCGCCAACGAGGTAGCCGGTCCATCGCCCACGCTCTTCCGCGAGGCGCGACGCACAAACTCGCGGTTGAACCTGTAGGCCGCGCGCTTCCAGTTCGCACCCCAACGCCATCGCGGCCAAGCGTGCCAACGCCTCCAGCGTCCCGCTGACCAGTACAATTTCGTGGCCTTGCTGTGCGTGCCACGCCACACGCGCAAGTCCTTCTTCAAAGAAGGAGATCGAGTCCACGTAGCGGAAAACAAGGTCGCTGCATACGCCCGTCAGGTATCGTTTATTGCCGTGTTGCACAGCCAGCGGGCCTTTCGGTAGCAGCCGCAGCGCTTCCACGCCCCAGCGCAGATAATTTGCGAAGCGAATGGAGCCGCTTCGCCGCAACTCGGAGAAGAACCGCTGTTCGAGAGACGGTTCTGGAATCAGCGTTCCATCCAGATCGAAGAATGCAGCAACGAGCGCGCTGGTTTTCGCTTCAGCGCTCATGCCGCATCTCCTTGAGGATGCCGTTTCGTTCGTTCGCTGGGCAGCTTCCGCGCAAAGTATTTCCAGCCTTCCAGCAGCACGGGCAATCCCCGCACCACGCAAAACACAGCCGTCATCCATGCCAGCAACTGCGCGCCGGCGCGTATCGCCGCATGCAGATCCACGTTCACAGGGCCGAGGAGTGCTACTGGGCCGCGCGTCAACGCCAGTTCCAGCCCCAAATAGCAGAAGCACAAACACTTGAGCGTGGCGTATGCGCCGCGGCTCCAGCGCGATGCCACCAATGCCCGCGCCCACCGGCTTTGCAACATTGCGTTTGCGCCCCAACCGGAGTGCCCTGCTTTCATTGCCAGCCCGCGCAGAAAATCCGTGGCAGCCCCGCGCGCGAAGAACAACATCGGCAGCCACAGCGACACCATGCCCACGACCGCGAAATAGGTGAAGTACATGTTCTCGATCATGCGGTCGCCGAGGATGTCGATCTGCGCGCCCTCCGGCGTGGCCATTTTCTTGGTGCGCGCGATGTGGCCATCCAAGGCGTCCAGTGCGATCGCAGTGACCGTAAGCGCCACGGCCAACAAATTCATCCAGGCGCTTCTGCCAAACAGACCCACGGCCAAAAATCCCACGCCCACGCGCAACAACGTGATTTTGTTCGGTGTCCAGAGCATTGCTCCCTGCCGCACAATTGCCAGTTCCGCAAGGAGCAAGGCCGTTGCCAACTCGACAGCCTATAAGCCATTTACTTTCAGCGTCATAGAAAGCCGAGGGAGATAGCTAAGGTTCCTTGCTGTCAGCCAAATGCGCCAGTTGTCTGCTCCTCGCCTCCGTGAGCTCCGCACTCCATGCCCTCGCGTCTAATGGAAAGGCAGGGCGCTGTGTAACTTGAGCTGCTGCGGAACTATCTCAACATAAGGGCTGAACGAGAGGCTCAATAAGGGGGTGAACGAGGGAGGACTTGGGGCTTGGCAAACGCGTTCACTTTTTGTGCGAGAATAGAAAGGAAAAGGACACTCTGAAATGACTGATGTTTCTCTTGCCGGGGCTTTCCTTGCGGGGCTGATTTCGTTTCTTTCGCCCTGCGTTCTGCCTCTCGTTCCCGGCTACATCTCCATGCTTTCCGGCATCGGCGTTGAGCAGTTGCGCCAGGGGGAGCAGCCCAAGTCCAGCCTTTTCGCGTCGGCGCTTTCTTTCGTCATTGGATTCTCGGTGGTGTTCATTTCGTTTGGGGCCTCCGCGAGTGCCGTGGGTGGATTCCTACGGCAGAATCGCGCGCTGCTTGCTCCTCTGGCCGGTGCTTTGATCCTGCTGTTCGGCTTGCACTTGCTGGGCGGCCTGATACGCATGAATATGAGGGCCGGTATTATCTTGGGCCTAATCCTGGTCGCGCTGGGCGTCGCCTCGATTGTGCATCACGGGCCCCTGTTCGCCGGTCTCGGAGCCAGCCACTTTTTCTCGCTCTCTCTGATTGGTTTCCTTGGGCCGCAACTGGCCCGTTGGTTGAATCAAGACGTGCGCTTGCGAAACACGGACACCAAAAGTCCCGGCATGCTCAGCGGTTTCCTGCTTGGATTTGCGTTTGCGTTTGGCTGGACGCCCTGCATCGGACCTATCCTGGCTACGGTCCTTGCATTGGCTGCGGCCAGTGACACGATTGCCCGCGGCGTGCTGCTCCTCGCCGTGTATTCGGCTGGACTGGCTGTGCCTTTTCTTCTTACCGCTCTGGGCCTCGGCCAGTTCCTTCGTTTTTACAAGAACTTCCGCAAGTACTTGCACGCCGTGGAAATTTTCAGCGGTGCCTTGCTTCTCTTTGTTGGCGGACTTGTTTTCTTCAACAAGCTAACTTGGCTGGCAGGCAAGCTGACATTCTTGAACCGTTTTTCCATGTGAGGAGATTTTGTTTCGGGTGAAAGATTTATGAAAAAAGTTGCCATCATTGTTCTTACCGTCGCCGCGCTCATCGGAGTCACCATTTACGCCGACCATGCGACGCGTGTGCCGCACAAGCCGGGCTTGACCG
>Ga0187816_10000626_pt1 | contig 10754 bp, 7 predicted proteins | sample NC_wetland_sal_i_16_FD_132960 | JGI IMG/M metagenome (GOLD analysis project Ga0187816, IMG submission 132960) | Wetland sediment microbial communities from Neuse River Estuary, North Carolina, USA - SO4_1 | ecosystem: Environmental > Aquatic > Freshwater > Wetlands > Sediment | place: USA: North... | reverse complement strand
GGCGTCTATGCCGGCGGGGACTGCATCCGCGCGCGGGGCGCTGCCTCCACGGTAATGGCCGTGCAAGACGGCAAACTCGCCGCGCGTTCGATTCACGAAAGGTTGGTGGCGCATGGCTGACCTGAGTATCAACTTCGCAGGTATTCGCTCGCCGAATCCCTTTTGGCTAGCCTCTGCCCCGCCGAGCAACTCCGGCATGCAGGTCCACCGCGCGTTTGAAGCGGGCTGGGGCGGCGCGGTCTGGAAAACCATCGGCGCTCCGGTGTTGAACGTGTCCAATCGTTACGGCGCGTGGCACTACGGCGGCCAGAAAATGCTGGCCATTAACAACGTTGAGCTAATCTCCGATCGCCCGCTGGAAGTTAATCTCCGCGAAATTGCGGAAGTGAAGCGCGCATGGCCAGACCGCGCCGTGGTCGTCTCTGCAATGGTGGAGTCCAAGCCGGAAACCTGGCACGACATAATCCTCCGCATCCAGGACACAGGCGCCGATGGAGTCGAGTTAAATTATGGCTGCCCGCACGGCATGAGCGAACGTGGCATGGGCAGTGCCGTGGGACAGGTGCCGGAGTATTGCGAGCAGATCACGCGCTGGGTCATGGCAGTGGCCAAAATTCCCGTGATCGTGAAACTCACGCCAAATATATCAGACATCGTGATGCCTGCCCGTGCAGCGGTTGCGGCCGGCGCGAACGCGGTGTCGCTCATCAATACCCTGAATTCCATCATCGGCGTCGATCTGGACACGCTCGAAATTACTCCCAACATCGGCGGCAAGGGCGGCCATGGCGGCTATGCCGGCCCAGCCGTAAAACCTATCGCGCTAAATATGTTGGCGGCCCTTGGAAAAGACTCGGTCGTGGGTGGCTCCAAGCTGCCGATCTCCGGAATGGGCGGCATCTCCACCTGGCGCGACGCGGCGGAGTTTTTGCTTCTCGGCGCCAGCAGCCTGCAGGTTTGCACCGCGGTGATGCATTATGGTTTCCGCATTGTGGAAGATTTGTGTGACGGCCTTTCCAACTGGATGGACGAAAAAGGCTTTGCGACTATTCCCGACGTGGTAGGCCAAAGCCTGCACCGCGTTTCCGACTTCAATAATTTCGACCTTTCGTTCCGCGCCGTCGCGCGCATCGATCAGCAGAAATGCATCCGCTGCAATCTTTGTTACGTCGCCTGCAACGACACCGCCCATCAGTGCATAGACCTGATCGCAAAAGATGGCAGCGTCGTCCAGCCTATGTCGTATGACATTCGTGCGAATGGCAAGGACGAAGCCGTGAACTCCCGACCCAGCGTCCACGTGCGCGAAGAAGATTGTGTTGGCTGCCGCCTCTGCTATAACGTTTGTCCCGTTGAAGACTGCATTCGTATGATAGAAGAGCCATCCGGGCGGCCACCGGTTACCTGGAAGGAACTCTCTGACTCGCAGCACGAAGTGACCGAGGACTGGGAGAAGATGAAGCAATATCGCGACAAAATGGGAATTCATATTCACTGAGGATGTTGTGACGCGTTGCGGGAGTGAACGATGGCCTTGATGATCCGAAATGGCGAAATTGTGACCGTGGGCTCGCGCGTCCAGGCGGATGTCTATGTCGAAAACGAAACCATCACGCGCATCGGCAGGAATCTGGAGGCGCCCCCAAACGCGGAAATCATTGACGCGACCGGCAAACTCGTTTTCCCCGGCTTCATCGATCCCCACGTGCACATCTATCTTCCCTTTATGGCCACCTTCGCCAAGGACACCCATGAAACCGGCAGCATCGCGGCCCTGATCGGAGGAACAACCACGTACATCGAAATGTGCTGTCCGAATCGCAACGATGATGCGTTGGAGGGCTATCAACTCTGGAAATCGAAGGCCGACGGCAAGAGCGCCTGCGACTACGCGTTTCACATGTCCGTCACCAAGTTTGTAAAAGAAACGGAATCGCAGCTGCGCCAGATTGTTGCCGATGGCACCGCGTCCTTCAAAATCTTTCTCGCCTACAAAAACTTCTTTGGCGTCGATGACGGCGAGATGTACCAGACCCTCGAACTCGCCAAGCGCCTCGGCGTGATTGTCACCGCGCACTGCGAAAACGCGGAACTCGTGGCGCGTCTGCAACAGAAGTTGCTCGCGGAAGGCAAGATCGGCCCCGAATGGCATGAACCCAGCCGCCCCGAATCCGTCGAAGCCGAAGGCACCGGCCGCTTTGCCACCTTCCTCGAAAATTTAGGAACAACCGGCTATGTGGTTCATCTCTCGTGCGAGAAAGCGTTGCATGCCGCGCTCGACGCCAAATCCCGCGGCGTGAAAATCTTCGTCGAATCCGTCCTGCCGCACTTCCTCCTCGACAAGTCCTATGCCGAGCGCCCCGGCGTCGAAGGCATGAAGCATGTCATGTCGCCACCGCTGCGCGCCAAGCACAATCAAGCTGTGCTTTGGAACGGGCTGGCACTCGGCTCGATCGATACCGTTGGCACCGATCATTGCCCGTTTGACACCGAACAGAAACTTCTCGGCAAAGATTCTTTCGTCAGTATTCCCAACGGCATTCCCGGAATCGAAGATCGCGTGAATCTACTCTATACGCATGGCGTTAAACGCGGGCGCCTGGATCTGGATCGCTTCGTCGACGCCGCGAGCACCCGCGCCGCTAAGCTTTTTGGACTTTTCCCCCGCAAAGGCACGATCGCCGTGGGCAGCGACGCCGACCTGGTGGTTTACGACCCGAGCTTCCGAGGCGTAGTCTCCGCGAAATCGCAACATGTGAACAATGATTACAATGGTTTCGAAGGCATGGAGATCGAAGGCCGCCCGTCGGTCGTGACCGTGCGCGGCAAAGTCCAGGTCCGCGATGGCAAATTCATCGGTGAGCGTGGCCGAGGCAAGATGCTGAAGCGCGAGCCTACTCATTTCTAATCGAGCACTTATGAGCCTGAACCCCAAACGTACCGTGGCCGAATTGAAGGAACTTCGCGCGCTCACAGGCGACGAAAACGGCGCGCAGCGCGTGGCCTGGACGGACACCTGGCTGAAGGCGCGCGAGTGGTTCGCCTCCAAAGTAAAACAACTCCCCGTCGAACATCACTACGATGCCGCAGGAAATAATTGGGTCACGCTTCCCGGCGCATCCGAAAAATCCTTGTTGATCGGCGGCCATCTCGATTCCGTGCCCAACGGCGGCTGGCTGGATGGCGCGCTGAACGTGCTCGCAGGTCTCGAAGTGCTGCGCCGCATCGCGACCGAATTCCGCGGCCGGCCCCCCGTCACCGTCCGCCTCGTCGATTGGGCCGATGAAGAAGGCGCGCGCTTCGGCCGCAGCCTACTTGGCTCCTCGGCATTCGCCGGAACGCATTCCATTCAAGCAGATCGAGCCCGCACGGACCGCGATGGCGTGACATTAGAAGACGCGTTGCGCCGCTGCGGTGTGGACATCGACAAATTCCCCGACGCGCAGAAAGAACAGAAGAGCGCCGCGGCCTATCTCGAACTGCACATTGAACAAGGACCAGTCCTTGAGCACATGGGCTTGCCGCTCGGCGTTGTGCTTGGCACGAAAGGCGTGGAACGCCACATCATTACGTTCCACGGCCAGGAAGCTCATTCTGGCTCCACGCCGATGAACGCACGCCGAGATGCACTTGCGGCCGCGGCAAAACTGGCCCTCGAAATTCGCCCCATCGCCAAAAAACATCAAGACGCCGTCTGCACCATGGGCAGCGTGAAAACGTTCCCAGGCATCGTCACCGCGGTCGTGGGCCGCTGCGAAGTCACGCTGGACCAGCGCGATCTTGACGCCAAAGTCCTTGCTCAGATGTATCGCGAAGCCCAGGAAGCCAGCCACCGCTTCGCCACGGAAGAAAACTGCACCGTAAACTGGTCGCGCCTCTGGAACATCGAACCCGTGCCATTTCATCCCCACTTGCTCGATCTTTGCGAGCAGGCCGTTCGCGAAACCTCCGGCGCTGCGCATCGCATGCCTTCCGGTCCGCTCCACGACGCAGCCGAAGTCTCGCGCGCGGGAATCCCCACCGTCATGATGTTCGTGCAGTCGCTAAAAGGCATCAGCCATAATAAAATCGAAGACACCAAGGAAGAGCATCTCGAACTGTCCGTCGTGGCGCTCGACCGCCTCGCCTCCAAAGCCGTCACCTGGATCCTCAGCCAAACGTAATGTTCTGTTGTAGGGGCGGCTTTACGCCGCCTGCCTTTGCAGTGCATGCCAGCGCCTTTGTAAGGCCCGCCTTCTAAGGGCCGCTCCTCATGTGTTTTAATACTTCTATCGGCTTTGGGGTCCGCTATGGAATTCCCAGCTCATCTGGAAGTCGTCGCAGGATCGAGAGAACTCCTCAACTGGTTCGGTTACTGGCCAAATTTCCACGACGCTGAAGTAATCAGGTTGCACCTTAATCGTCGGGGCGAATCTTCTTTGGTTGTGCATACCTGGGAGATGACCAAGGAAGTCGACGAGCGAGGTTATTACATTCTGACAAAACACGTCGTCGTTGAATTCTTGTTGGAGCAGGTTAGCGGCCTTAACCTTACTGGCTTTAGCCATCAGAATGTCTTGTTCGGACTTACGATCGAACCTGCCGACAATGGTTTTCGGCTTTCCCTCGACGATTCCTTTGGAATAGCTGGCACGATCGATGCGGAAAAGATTTCGATTCGGCTGACACCTGGCAAACCTACGTAGTCCTTAGACAGCTCTTCCCCTCCCATTGCCTTCCCCGCACTCTCCCTCTACCATAGTTCCTACTCTTCATAGCGAGAAAGGCTTCCTTCCATGGATTCCACTTCAGAGCGAGTCGTGCAAGAAAATCGCGATTACACCATGTTTTCCTGGTCCGTCCAGGGAACATCGAATCCCCTTCACATGAAACGCGGCCAGGGCGTTTGGTTTTGGGACGGTGATGACAATCGCTGGCTGGATTTCAGCTCGCAGCTCATCAACTTAAACATTGGCCACCAGCACCCCAAAATGCTCGAAGCCATCAAGAAACAGGTCGACAAACTCTGCTTCGCCTCACCAAGTTTCGCCACAGAGCCGCGCGGCCTGCTCGGCAAAAAGCTCGCCGAAGTCACCGGCCTGGCCAAAGCCTTTTTTACGCTGGGTGGCTCCGAAGCCAACGAAAACGCCGTGAAAATCGCGAAGCTCTTCACGGGCCGCGAAAAAATCATCACCCGTTATCGTTCCTATCACGGCGCCACCATGGGTTCAATGACCGCTTCCGGCGATCCGCGGCGCTGGCCCGTCGAGCCGGGTATTCCCGGCATCGTTCGCGTCTTCGATCCCTACTGCTATCGCTGTCCCTTCGGGCAAAAAGTGGAAACCTGCCATCGCGAATGCGTTTCGCATATTGAAGAAGTCATTCAGATGGAAGGCCCAAATACGATTGCCGCGGTTCTCACGGAAGGCATCACCGGCTCAAACGGCTTGCTTGTTCCTCCGGACGATTATTATCCCAAGCTTCGCGCGCTCTGCGATAAATACGGCATCCTGATGATCGATGACGAAGTGATGAGCGGATTCGGCCGCACCGGCAAATGGCTCGCCACGCAGCATTACGGCATTCGCCCCGATATCGTTTCCTGCGCCAAGGGCCTGACCAGTGGCTACCTCCCTCTCGGCGCCGTCATAGTCTCCGATCCTATCGCCAAATATTTTGAGACCAACATGCTCTGGGGCGGACTCACCTACAGCGGCCACCCGGTCTGTTGCGCTGCCGCCGTCGCCAACCTCAATCTCTACGAAGAAGAGCAAATCTTTGCCAACGTCGAGCGCCAGGGCCGCTATCTCGCCTCACGCCTCGAAGCCATGAAGCAAAAATATCGCTGTGTCGGTGACGTTCGCTACAAAGGACTCTTCAGTGTCCTCGAACTTGTGAAAGACAAAGTCACCCGCGAACCCTTGGCTCCCTTCAATGGCACCAGCCCAGAAATGTCCAAGCTCGCTGCCCATTTGAAGAGCAAGCATCTTTACGCCTTCAGCCGCTTCAACATGTTGTGGGTTTGTCCGCCGCTCATCATCACCGAAGAAGAACTTCGCCAAGGCCTGGACATCATAGAAGAAGGCTTGGCCGTGGTGGATGCCGCGCTGTTACCCACGTCCGCCGCGCAAGCTGCAGAGGTTCTAGCTCGAAAGTAAACGATCCTCAACCCAAGCCGCGCCGTCTCCGCCGAACCGAAGTATCCGGTAGCTCACCGTCTTATTGCATTTCACTATGTAATTAGTCACCCCCACCATAAAATTGGATTCTGTACGTGCTGGCATAAATCTTTCAGAGCCATTTCATGTCTGTTGTTGCTACAACCCCGACGATTCCACGCCAGGAAGCTGGAAGAATGTTACGTTCTCCTGCTAAGCACAATCTGGTACTAGGTCTTTTGCTTGTGCTGGTCACACTGGTTGTCTACAACCCGGTGTCGCACCACGGTTTTGTCAGCTACGATGATGACCGCTATGTCACAGATAACCCGCAGGTGCGCGCGGGCCTAACTTGGGCTACGGTTTCATGGGCTTTCAAGTCCTTTGAACAAGCGAACTGGCATCCGCTAACCTGGCTTTCACACGCTCTCGATTGCCAACTCTTTCACCTCAATCCCGCGGGCCATCACTTCACCAGCCTGCTGTTGCACGCCCTAAACGCTCTACTGTTGTTCCTGATTCTGCAGTGGTTCACCCGATACACCGGCCGCAGCCTGATGGTCGCGGCACTCTTTGCCGTGCATCCTCTCAATGTGGAGTCGGTCGCCTGGGTAGCGGAACGCAAGAGCGTGCTCAGCATGCTCTTCTTTCTGCTGGCGCTGGCTGCCTATGGGTGGTACGTCCGCAGGCCGTCAGTCGGGCGCTACCTGATGGTCGCAGTTCTGTTCGCTGCTGGCCTCATGTCCAAGCCGATGGTCATTACACTGCCTTTCGTGCTCCTATTAATGGATTACTGGCCGCTGGGAAGAATGCGCCTCTCCGACAGCGGCGAATCTCCAGATGAAGTTTCTGGCAACGGTGTGCGCTTTGCCGTCAGCACCCGGCCCCTGGGGAGGTTATGCCTGGAGAAGATCCCGCTTCTGCTGCTATCGGCGGGCAGTGCGATCATCACAATGCTGGTGCAGAGAGTGGGTGGCGCCGTGATCTCGAGTACCAGAGTTTCTCTAGTGCTACGGCTTGAAAACGCGATTCTCTGCTACGGGCTGTATCTCAAAAAAGCGGTCTGGCCATCCCATCTTGCCGTCATTTATCCATATCCCCATGCGTTGCCCGCATGGCAGGCGGCTGCCTCGGCACTCTTCTTGCTCGCCGTCACCTGGGCCGTCCTGAAATATCGCATGTCTCGCTACCTCTTAATGGGGTGGTTCTGGTATCTGGGTACGATGGTTCCCATGATTGGCTTGGTGCAAGTTGGAAACCAGGCCATGGCCGACCGCTACGCCTATTTGCCATTGATCGGTCTTTTCGCAATGATCGTCTGGGCTGCGGCCGATTGGGCAAGCGCCCGTCATCTTGAAACCAAATACCTGGCCACTGTGGGATTCATCGTCCTGGTTGCCTTATCTGCTGTCACCCGAATCCAGCTACGTTACTGGCAAAACGATTTCAGCCTCTGGACACACGCATTGGCCATCAACCCGCACAATTTCGTGGCAGAAAACAACTTTGGCCTGGCCTTGATCAGGCAGGGTAGGCGCGACGAGGCGATCCCCCATTTCCGTGCCGCCGCAGCCATTGAGCCCAGAGACCCCACCAGCCAATTCAATCTCGGAGTGTACGCCCAGGAGCAGGGTGATTTGAAGCAGGCCGCAGCACGCTATGAGTTCGTTTTGCAACTAACCGCCGACACCCAGCTTCGCTCCTCTGCCTATGCCAATCTCGGTACGGTCTACTTTGCCCTGCGAAATTACACCCGCGCGCAGCAGAACTACGAATCCGCCATAAAGCTGAATCGCGTGTTTCCAGTTGCTCTCCGCGACATGGGGCTCATCGCGCTGAAAAACGGGGATTGGAACCAGGCCATTCACTACTTCGCGTGGCTGCTCACTATCGCGCCCAGCGACGTTGACTATCTCCTGTTGTCTCAGGCTTTCCATCAGAGTGGACGCGACGAGAATGCCAAGTCAGCTTATCAACAAGCACTGCGATTCTCGCGAGACATTAATCAGGCCCAGCAGATGGCAAACCAGCTGGCAGCTCAGTAGCTGACAAAAAGGCCAGGATTGAGCATCCAAAGTAATGTGCGATCACCCTTCGCGAGTTTCCCCCGCGAAGGTTACTTCAACGCTGCAGTGAGATCCTCACAGCCACAGGAACCGTGCGGTGATGTGTTATCCTCGCCGAATAAGTCACAGTAGCGCTGCGTTTCGTGCAGTGCCGCACATTGGAGCCGCGGAAGATTCCGGTGGAATGCGTCAAGGCCAGAGATCCATGACCAGGGCAGCATCGTAGAAGGAGTCGGAAGTGATTAACGGGAAGCGTGTTGTCGTTGTGATGCCGGCTTACAACGCAGCGAAAACGCTCGAGAAAACCGTCCGCGAACTCCCCGAAATTGTGGACACAACCATCCTCGTTGACGACCAAAGTGCGGACACGACCGTGCGAATTGCAGAAAACTTAGGCTTGCGGGTTTTCGTCCACAACAAGAATTATGGATACGGTAGAAACCAGCAGACCTGCTACCGCGAGGCGCTGGCTGCAGGAGCGGACATCGTGGTCATGGTTCACCCCGATTACCAGTACACGCCTCTGCTGGTGACCGCCATGGCCAGCATGATTGCTTTTGGAGTCTACGATGTCGTGCTTGGTTCTCGAATCCTCGGAGGTAGCGCTCTACGTGGCGGGATGCCTTTCTATAAATACGTCGCCAATCGCTTTTTGACGGCGTTTCAGAATCTTTTCACCGGAGCAAAGTTATCCGAATACCACACCGGTTTTAGAGCCTTCGCCAAGGAAGTCTTGATAACGTTGCCGCTCCTTGAGAATTCAGACGATTTTGTTTTTGACAATGAAATGCTCGCGCAGTGCCTCTGTTTCGGCTTTCGGATCGGCGAGATTTCCTGCCCCACGAACTATTTCACGGAGGCTTCCTCGATCAATTTCGGGCGCAGCGTGAAATATGGCTTGGGAGTTTTGGCCACAACCTTGAAATGCTGGTTACAAAGGTCCGGAATCGCCCATTACCGGCTATTCAGCCCAGCCGGCAGAAAGCTCCTGTTGGACTATTACATTCCTGCCCAAATGACGGAGGCAAATGAAACTAGCCGGAAGGGCTAAGCTCAATTTGTCTCATGGCAGGACCAAGCATGTCAGACTATTTGCGTTCGGAACGCAAAAAGGAGATTCGCATCAAATCTCGCCTGATGCCTTCCACGCAGAAATCCTCTTCTGAGCTGGCCGGACTGTTTACCTCTCCCGAGAAGCGCAACCCTGTTTTATGTCTGCTGCTGGTGCTTGTCACTCTGGCGCTTTACAACCCGGTCAACCGGCATCCTTTTGTGAATTATGATGATGACCGCTACGTCACGGATAACCCGCATGTTCGCGCGGGCCTGACTTGGAGCACAGTGACCTGGGCGCTTACTTCCACCGAGCAGTCCAACTGGCATCCCCTCACTTGGATTTCGCATGCGCTCGACTACTCGCAGTTTCATTTGAATCCTGCGGGACATCATTTCACCAGCGTTCTGCTCCACGCGATAAACGTGATTTTGCTTTTTCTGCTGCTGGTGCACGCGACCGGGCGCGCGGGACCGAGTTTGTTTGTCGCAGCTCTTTTTGCGTTGCATCCCATCAACGTGGGATCGGTGGCTTGGATTGCAGAGCGGAAGAATGTGTTGTGCACAATGTTTTTCCTGCTCACGCTCATGGCTTACGCTTGGTACGCGCGGAATCCGCATTGGAAGCGCTATTTGGTGGTTGTGGCGTTGTTTGCGGCCGGGCTTGCCTCGAAGCCCATGGTAATTACGCTGCCTTTCGTCCTCCTTTTGTGGGACTACTGGCCGCTGGGAAGAGTAATCGCCTCCGTTCCCAGCTCCATCAACCCGAATCCTTCTCGTCCCTGGTCGCAACTGGTGCTCGAAAAACTGCCACTCTTCGTGCTCTCCGCTGCCAGCGCAGTGATCACAATGCTGGCGCAGCAAGCGGGCGGTGCAGTACGTTCCACCGCGCAGTTTTCGCTCGGCGTGCGAATGGAAAACGCCATCTACGCCTATTCTCAATATTTGTGGAAGATGCTGTGGCCGGCGCGGCTGGCCCCCATGTATCCGCATCCCGGAGATTCGCTGCCAGCTTGGCAGGTTACAGTGGCCGCGCTGGTACTGATTTCGATCACCGTGGTGGTTTACCGGTTTCGGGCGCGCCGCTACCTGCCGGTGGGTTGGCTCTGGTTTCTGGGAACGCTGGTTCCGGTGATCGGCTTGGTGCAGGTGGGTGACGCGGCCATGGCCGATCGCTATGCGTACATTCCGCTGATTGGAATTTTTGTGATGATTGCTTTCGGCGCTGCGGACTTTGCGGCGGCAAAAAATATTGGATTTATTTGGCAGGCAATTCCAGCAGTGGCGGCGTTGATTCTCTTCGCTCTGGTCACGGTTCGCCAGATCGGGTATTGGCAGAGCAACCGCGACTTGTGGACACACGCGCTTCAGGTAACGAAAAACAATTTTGTGGCCGAGGACAATCTGGGCGGTGCGCTGGTATTGGAAGGCAGGCCGGAGGAAGCCTTTCCGCATTTCGAAGCGGCGGCCAGCATTAATCCGCGTGACCCCATGAGTC
>Ga0187816_10000621_pt1 | contig 10770 bp, 9 predicted proteins | sample NC_wetland_sal_i_16_FD_132960 | JGI IMG/M metagenome (GOLD analysis project Ga0187816, IMG submission 132960) | Wetland sediment microbial communities from Neuse River Estuary, North Carolina, USA - SO4_1 | ecosystem: Environmental > Aquatic > Freshwater > Wetlands > Sediment | place: USA: North... | reverse complement strand
TTGGGGGCTGATGGCAGTGATGGTGACGGGACCTACGACGTAGTAATCGCCATTCACAAACTGGCCAACCGGGACGGGTGCGCTGAAAGTCCAGGTGATTCCGTCTTTGGTGATGGATGAGGCGGTGCCTGGAGGCGGAGCGGGTGCCGCGACCGTGACTGAAGATTGTGCGGACTTCGTGGTGTCGGCGACGCTGGTAGCTGTGACAGCGAAGTTGCCGGCCGCATTTCCCGCGACGAACATGCCTGATGAAGAAACCGTGCCGCCGGTAGCGGCCCAGTTCACGGCTGTATTCGAAGAGCCGGTTACGGTTGCGGAGAATTGCTGGGACGCGCCTTCAACTAGAGAGGCGGAGGTTGGGGAAATGGCCACACTTATGGAGGGAGCCGGAGGATTTTGCGTAGGTGCTCCACTTGACTGATGGGAGGAACTGGCGCATCCAGAGATAGCCAGGATGAGGAGCGGGAAGACGAATCCGATGACCAGCCGTGTTAGTCTCGCGACACGAGTGCCCGGCCGATGCCCGTAGGTAGTCGACAAGGCAGAATTGCGAGGCAGCATTGTATGGGACTCCCCGTAGCAGGGTAACGAATGGCGGGGTGCTGTTGAACTGTCCCTAGGAACAGATTTGGCGCAGGGGCCGCCTGTGTCCGACCACAGGAACAATAGGGTTTTAAGGTCTTAAATCTGAAGGGCCGCTGGACATCCAGCGGCCCCTTACCGTTTTGCGGGGATCTCAGCGGTTCCGGCTGCTGATCGACTGTTGTAGCAGTTTAGAGCGCCTTGACCGGGTCATCTATCGGGTCGGTTCATTTTCGTTTACCGGTGACCGCCCCCACCGCCGTGGAAGCCACCGCCACCGCCGTGGAAGCCTCCTCCTCCGCCATAACCGACGGCGCCGTGAAATCCTCCATGGGGTTCGAAGCCATGACCGTAGGGTCCATGGAAGTCACCAAAGCGGTGAGGATGGCCGTAGCCGTAGTATCCGCCATAGAAGAATGGAGATCCGTAGACGGCAAACGGCGAGTAGAAGCCCCAACCAAACGGGCTGTAGAAGATGCCATCCCCTGGAATAAAGGTGTACGCGCCAAACCAGGGATCCCAGTACCAGCCAGTGCCGATCCACCCGGGACCGCCATTGACGTAAAGCCGGGCTGTATCCGCGTCTGCCTCCGCCAAGTATCCCGAGCGCAAGCCCGACCAGCGGAAGAACTCGTCCGAATATTGCTTGGAATCGAAGCTCTCCGGCTTGGGCTTCCCGCCGGCATTCAGAGTAAGTTCGCGGTTGTCGCCGAGGCCCACCCTCTGGTTGTTCGTGGTGACCTCTGCCTTCCCTTTGAACACGCGAATTTGGTTGTGATCGGAGTCAAAGTCATACAAGCCTAATTTCAAAAGCTGGACAGACGCGCCGTTTTGGTCGACGCGAATGTCGTTGTTCTTACTGATGTCCGTGACTTCCACCATGGCGCGGCCTTTGTCGAGTTCCACTTCGGTGTTGGCCAGATCCGGAGAAACCATTTTCAGCGCGCTATTGTCGGCCACGCGGAGAAAGACTCCAGGGGTAAGCAGAACTTCCACTTTACCTGCTTGGGTGGTAAGTACCTGGCCCTTTTCCATTTCGATGGAACCGACGGAATCGGGACTCAACGGCTGGCCGTCCAGCGAGGCCTGGCCTTCGATGTAGTTAATCGCGCCCGGCCGTGCTGGGCGCGCGTTCTGGTTCGGCGCGCTCTGGTTTTGCACGTTCTGGCTTGGCGCCTGCCCCCATGTGGGAACAGAGAGGATCGCTCCAAGGAAAGCAATGCCGAGCGATCCAAATAGGATTGATTTTACTGAGGTTTTCATAGGTCATTTCACCTGCACATTTCAACTGCAATTCATTAGATGCTCCAGGACAGTAATGGTGGCGATGCAGTCAAAAGGAGGATCAAGGCAGAGGTTATTGCCCGTGTGCGATTCAGCAAGATTCGCACTAACTCGAAAGTACTATGCGCAACATTGCGGAAAGGGGGATATGTCAATTCAGTGGATTATTTCTTCGAGGCGAGGAGAGCTTCCACCTGTTCGAGGTGATTGATGTCGTGTCCGGCGATCATGCGGACGATACGCTCGATGGATTCCTCGCCGCGCTCGGCATGGATGCCGTGATGCTTCCACTGATCCGGTGTCAGAGTTTTGTAGAGAGCTAAATTCGTGTCACGCAAGATGCGGAACTGCTCGAGAGATTTGCGTGCGTCGCGCTTTGCGTAATGTCCCGCGGCAACCCAGGCATCCTGATCGAAAGCCTGGACAGGAGTGCCGGGCGCACCGAGAATCGAACGAACCCTCCAACTGGTAACGATTTCGACGTCGGCCAGATGCGCGATGATTTCGGCAGGCGACCACTTCTCCGGCGCGGGGCGCTTGCGTAACTTGGCCGGTGCTGCGCGCTGGATCAACCGCTCAAGTTTCTTCGCCGTCGTGGCTTGGACTTTCAAAGGATCCTGGCCGGCGAGTTTGGCTTGGATGCGCTGCACGTACTCCTGAACGGTTTCTTTCATTTTGAGAACCCTCCCTATCAGACGGCCGATGGCAAGGAGGATTGTAAGTCAAAAAGGAAGATTAGTTGAATTACCGCGGCCCTGCGGCAGACCCAATACGGAGCTTGTGTCAGGACCAGCGCGAACGGGGGCTGAGGCGTTGCAAGCCTGGGGGTTTGGGAGTAGGCTCACCCGAAGCCTTGCCGTCCTGCGCCGGTGACCCGCTGTGAAGGCAGGGCCAAATGTCTGCGGAGACTGGAACCAGCGGTTCCGGGGAAGGAAGCTGCCATGGCCGTTGCCGCAGCTCACAAGCTCTTGTTTGGGCGCCTCTACCACTCGGTGTGGAACGAACGGAGAATGGAATTTATCGACCGGGTGATCGCGGATACTCACGCGCTGGAAGATCCCACGGTATCCGGCAGGGGCGTGGGCCCGGTGGCTTACCGGCGGCAGGTGGAACGATTCCTGACCGGGTTGCCAGACTTGAAGTTTACTGTGGACGAGACGGTCAGCGAGAAAGACAAACTGGTGGTGGCCTGGACGATCACAGGAACGCACAAAGGGGAATTTCTGGGGGTGGCCCCCACGAACAAGAAGGTTGTCTTCAGCGGGATAACGATCAATCAGATAGGGGGCGGAAAGATCTTGGAATCCACAGTGATCTGGGATCGGCTGGGTCTACTGAAACAGCTTGGAGTTAAGCTGCCCCTACAATATGAAATGGTGGCCGCCTCTGCCGGCTGAGTTCCGCAAACTCAGACCGTACTAGCCTGGCCAGCGCATTGACCCTTTGGAATCCATAGGCGAACGATGGATTGTCCTGAGGACCCTCCCTAGCCGAACATGAAAAGGCAACAATCCCCAATAATCCGGGTTGCAGATTATTCGAATAGTCCCAGATTGTTCTAACAAGGAGAATCACGCGTATGAAAAGGTCAAAATTTCTAATTGGTGCAGTTCTGGCTGTGGCGCTGGTCGGCGGGGGTGTAGCCGTGGCGCAGAAGCCGGTGGACAACGTCAGCGGAAAGAAGCACCCGAATCTGGCGGCGGCACAACGGCTGTCCCAGCAAGCGTGGGAGAAGATTGCGGCGGCGCAGCAAGCGAACGAATGGGACATGGAAGGTCACGCGGCAAAAGCCAAAGAGCTGCTGGATCAGGTGAACAAGGAACTGAAGCTCTCTGCTGAGACAGCTAACAAGAATCACAAGTAACAGTCTTCTGGCTTGGAGAGGTCACGGGAAACGGACGGGGAATGAACTCCCGACCGTTTTTTTTGGAGAGTGTGGGCTCCCGAGAGGTGGCAGCAGGCGGAGAGCCGCATGCCCACAGGAGCACAAAGAATCGCAACCTTGTTGCAAAGCACTGCATCCAAAGCTAACAATGGTATAGGTGTATTTTAGGGTCCTTCCCCGGACCAGCCCGGAACGCGAAGATTTTGCAGGAGGCAAAGGAATGCAGGCGTATGCGAATGAATCCCGGCCGCGACTCGCGAGGCCGCTGGCGTTCGCGCTTGCCCTTGTCTCGCTGTTCTTTCTCCTGCAGGTAACAGCGCACACCCACGCCAACGGTCAGGATGAAGCGGCCTGCCGGCTGTGCCAGGCAGCCCATGTAAGCGCTACACCAGCAATAACGGGGATCGCGCTGAGCGTCCCGCTGGTGCTTTTAGGTGAAGTAATCCCCCCGAAAGTAGTTGCCGCAACGGAAGCTTTCTTCAGTCATTCCGACTCTCGCGCACCCCCAGAAGAAGTCCTGCTCTAAATCCAAGGTTATTCCAAGGTATCTAGCGTCGGCCTCACCAAGGCGGCGCGACCGCTTCTTTTTAGCGGGCCTACCAACACTCATCTAAATCGCTCCCTAGGGGCTTGGAGGAAAAATGCATTACGGTCTTCGAAGTTTTTCGGTACTCGCGCTCTCTCTGTTTCTGTTTGTTGTTGGTGCTTCCGCACAGGGTGGGAATTCCGGATCCATAGAAGGCGTGGTCAAGGACCCATCGGGAGGAGCGATCGCGAATGCCACAGTAGAAATCGTCAATGTGGTGAGCGGTTACAAGCGAACCGCGGCGACCTCGGGCGACGGAACCTTTCGATTTACAAACGTGCCGTTCAATCCGTACCACATGACGGTGACAGCGAATGGTTTTGAGAGCTTCACTCAAGACGTAGAAGTGCGGTCGGGAGTGCCGGCGAAGGTGGAAGCCAATTTGAAAGTCGGAACCGAAGTGACTTCGGTGACCGTCGAGTCCAACGGCGGAGACTTGCTGGAAAATGATCCGACGTTTCATACGGACGTGGACCGTAATGCGTTCGAAAGGACACCCCTCGAAAGCACTTCTTCCTCGTTTTCATCGCTCGTGACTCTTAGATCTCCGGGCGTAGCCGCGGACTCCAACGGGCTTATGCACGGGCTGGGGGACCACGCGGAGAACTCCGTTTCGCTTGACGGACAACCGCAGACGGACCAATTCAGCAAAGTATTTTCAAACCAGATTCCCGCGGATTCGATTCAGTCGATGGAAGTGATCTCTGGCGCTCCGCCCGCAGACTTTGGCGACAAGACGAGCCTGGTGATCAAAGTAACCACACGCTCCGGGTTGGGGCAAAGCAAACCGGTAGGAAGCGTGTACACCTCGTACGGAAGTTTTGGCACGGTCGACGGTGGATTCGATGTTGCTTACGGGAGCGACAAGTGGGGAAACTTCATCGCCGTGAACGGGCTTAACACGGGACGCTTCCTGGACCCACCGGAGTTCACCGTTTTGCACGACAAAGGGAACGAAGAGAATGCTTTCGACAGGGTTGACTACCAGATTTCGCAAGCCGATGCCCTGCACTTTAATTTCGGCTTCACGCGTTCCTGGTTTCAGAATCCAAACACCTACGACCAGCAGTATCACACTTGCGTTGCTGGATACACTTGCAATGCGGCGGGCACGACGATCATCAACAGCGTAACAGGCGCACCCCTCGGTACCACTGACCAGCGCTCGCAGATCAAGAGTTTCAACATCGCCCCGACGTGGACGCACTTGATCAGCTCGAACGCCGTATTCACACTGGGCGGCTGGGTTCGCCAAGACCAATACAACTATTACCCGAGCGCCGATCCTCTCAATGACCTGGCTTCAGACCTCCAAGTTGAGACTGCTTCTCAATCTCGAAAACTAACCAATGCGGGCGCGCGCTCCGACGTCTCTTACGTGCGGGGAATCCACACAATCAAACTCGGCGTGGTCTATCAGCAAACGTTCCTTACGGAGAACGACAAGTTCGGCATCGTCGATCCGACATTCAACGTTCCTGGGACCCCAACATTTAGTCCGCTTCTTGCGTGCTACGACCTGACTCGCCCGACTCCGGCTCCGTCCGACGGATGCGCGAACACAACAAGCACTCTTTTTCCTTTTAACGGGCACACCGATGTCAAGGAATTCGCAACCTACCTCATCGACAACATTAACTGGCACAACTGGGCTTTCAATTTGGGGATTCGCGGTGATCTGTACAACGGGATCTCCAGCGGCAGTCAAGCAGAGCCCCGCCTAGGAATCGCCTACAACATCAAAAAGACGAACACGGTTCTGCGGGTTTCCTACGCGCGCATCATGGAAACCCCATTTAACGAGAACCTAGTCATTGCCAGCACCGGCTGCAACAACCCCGTGATTGTCGCCATTGTGTCGCCGCCCGGTGTCACATGCAATCTGGGGGCATTAACTCCTGGATACCGCAATGAATTTCATGCCGGGTTTCAGCAAGCCTTCGGTAAATACCTTGTCGTGGACGGGGAATACATCTGGAAATACACCCACAACGGGTTCGACTTCGGCATCGTCGGCGCCACACCGATCACCTTTCCGATCGAGTGGCATAACTCGAAGATACCCGGATGGATGCTTCGCGCGAGTGTGCCGGAATATCACGGCCTGACAGCGATGGTTGTTATGTCCAGCGTTGCAGCGCGCTTCTTCAACCCTCAAGTCGCGGGAATCGCCTTCTTCCCTTCATTCAATGTGTTTCGCATTGACCACGACGAGCACTACAACGAGACAACCCACATTCAATACCAGCCATGGAAGAGAGGGCCGTGGGTCGGATTCAACTGGCGCTACGACAGCGGACTTGTTGCAGGAGCTACACCCTGCTACGCAGACACGGCGACGTGCTTCTCTTCCACCGGGCCGAACAACACGATCCTTCTGAATAATACAATCACGGGTTTGCCTTTGACTGCTGACCAGCAGTACCAAGCTGGGTTCACATGCAACGGCGTGCGTACTGCGCCCAGCCCGTTCGGGCCTGCCCTTACTTCCTGCCCCGCAAATGAGTTCGGATCGCTCTATATTCAGGTGCCCGGGCCAGGAAAGGAAAACGACGACCACAATCCGCAGCGAATCGCTCCACGCAGCCTGTTCGATATTGCCGTGGGCCACGACAATCTCTTTCAAGGTGACCGTTACAGGTGGAGCCTGCGTTTCACGGTCATCAACTTGACCGACAAAGTCGCCCTGTACAACTTCCTCTCGACGTTCAGCGGCACGCACTATGTGACTCCGCGAACAGAAACGGTGGAATTGGGTTTCCACTTCTAGGGTAGGCACCGCCGAGGAAGTCCCGCGAGGCTTTCAGAAAGAATCCTCGCGGGACTTATCAGTTCGGTGAAGAGGCCAAGAACCGCAAGTCCAATCGACAGTGTTGACAGTATTCACCTAATCCGTTGCCGAAGATGATTGTGAAAGGACCCGGCGAACGAACTGATTAGCCGCTGAGACTCGTGGAAGCAAAGTGGCAGAGTTCAAGATAAAAACCATCTCGGAGGAAACGTGAATGAAGGCGGCCAGCAGGGGATTAAGAAATCCGAATGCTGCCAGGCCAACTCCGATGCTATCGACCACTAGTGTTCCGACGAAGTTCTGCAGGATGGTATGACGGCAGCGACGTGCTGTCTTCAGGGTCTGGACGAGTTTAGATAGATCGCTCCCAATTAAAACGACATCGGCACTCTCGCGCGCCACGTCAGTTCCCGACCCCATGGCCACTCCGACGGTGGCTTGGGCGAGAGCCGGTGCGTCGTTGATCCCATCTCCTACCATCACGACCTTTCTGCCTTCGCCCAGCAGGTCTTCTACGCGCCGGACCTTTTGCTCGGGCAACAGTTCGGCAGAGATTTCGTCCACGCCCAAGCCTTTCCCAACGGCTTCCGCAACGGTTTTTGAATCACCGGTCAGCAAGATGGTCTTTAGGCCCATGGACTTAAGATTCCGAATCGCAGTCTTTGCTTCAGGCCGCAGCAAGTCCGCCACGTGGATGGAGCCGAGCAAAAGCCCGCCTCGCGTCACAAGCACGGCTCCATCGGATGCTTCCTGCAAATCATCAGTTCCATAAATTCTCTCGTTGCGGAGGTGCATCCGATTGCCGACCGCGATCTCTTCCCCATCGATCAATGCGACAATCCCTCTTCCCGGCGTGTAATCGAATCGCTGGGGCGAACGAAAACGAACGCCCATCTGAGAGGCCTTGCTCAGAATTGCTTTCGCGACGGGATGCTCCGATTGGCACTCCGCGATCACCGCGGCTTCGAGGACAGCCGCCACACTCACACCAGGGGCTGGGCGGATTTCCATGACCTCGGGTGTTCCGTAGGTGAGAGTGCCTGTCTTGTCGAGAAGAATCGTATCGACCTCACCGAGCTTTTCGAGGTACAGGCCACCCTTGATGATTGCGCCGTCTTGAGCGGAGCGGCCGATGGCACCCAGGATTGCTAGCGGTGTCCCCGCCGCGATTCCGCATGCTCCCGCCACGATGACAACAGAGATGGTCGAGCGCGTATTGTGCGTAATCAAGAAGGTGATGGCGGCAGCAGCCAATGCGAAGTACACGAGATAGCCGGCGAGCCGGTCGGCAATGCCTTGAATCGGGGCACGTGACTTCTCAGCCCATTCGACAGCCTCGATAATTTTGCCAAACGAGGTATCGTGACCGATACGCTCCACTTGAATTTCGAGCGCTCCCGATTGATTGATGGTGCCCGCATAAACCAGGGCACCCGAACTCTTCTCAACAGGCATGGATTCGCCAGTGATGGGCGCCTGGTCGACGAAGGAGTGGCCTCCGACGACCTTGCCGTCGACCGGGATACGGGCTCCCGGGCGCACAAGAACTTCGTCCCCGGTCGCGACTTCCTGGATGGAAACGTCCTTCCAATCTCCGCGCCGACGTACTGTTGCGATGCAGGGAAGAAGATCAATCAGGCGCTGAATCGCCCGGCGACCTCGGCCAACCGTTAAGCCCTCCAATATCTCTGCGGCAAGGACAAAAAGAGTGATGACGAGAGCCGTAAAGACCTCGCGAATGGCGAGCGCAGCCACGATAGCGATCGTCATTGAGAGCTCCATCGTCATGCGGCGCTGAACGATGTTATCGTAGGCTTCGTGAAAGATCGGAAACCCGCCGACCAGAGTGCACGCCACACCGATGGCGGTAATGTAGTTGTTTGACTCGCCGTGAAGAAGCCAGATGGCCCCTGCTGCCGCAGCGACGAATAGGACGCGGTATATATCCCGCCAATTCAGCCGAGCTGCGTGGTCCTGCTCATGTTCGTAGCCAGGGAGACGCGGTGCGGTGGTTTCCGGAGGTGGTCCAGTGGCGCTCACAGCTTCGGGGTTCCTCAGATTGGTTTGGTTCATGTGAGTCCCTCGCTCGGGCAAAAGTGGAGATTCATGTCACTACTTCAAATAGGCGCGCACCACGTCGATCAATTCTTCAGCGGCCCGCGCGTAGGGAGAGTTTTTCCCCTTGTCGGGCGAGAGCACATGGAAACGGACGTGGCCTTCCATGACCTCGGCCATCAAACCGTTCAATGCGCCACGACAGGCGGCCATAAGTTGCAGAACGCGAGAGCATTCATCTTCGGAATCGAGGGCACGTTCGATGGCGTCGACCTGTCCGCGAATGCGGCGAACGCGCGTCAGAAGTTTCTGTTTATCTTTTGTTGTATGGGCCATGTGCTCTCCTGAGGCGTGCGCGAAAATACAGTATACCCCAGTATAGTATAGGAAGGGATTCTACCTTGAGTGACCTGCAGTTCTGCGGTGAAACCCCACGCGCCGTTGAAGGTGCGTGGGGTTTTTCTTTGAGGAGGCCGTTCCTCTTCCGGTATTTGTGTATAGAATCGTTGTGATCATGACTACCTCATCGGGAAGTTCTCCAGACAACTTGGTTCGCATCGGCATCGATTTGGGCGGCACGAAAATTGCATTCGTCGCACTGGAACGCGACGGCCACGAACTCCACCGTCATCGTGTTCCCACGCCCCGGCAGGACTACGACGGCACCATTCGCGCGATCAAGGAAGGCGTTGAAAAAATTGAAGCGGAATTGGGCCGCAGCGGCACCGTGGGCATCGGCATTCCGGGGACGATCTCGCAGATTACACACACGGTCAAAAACGCAAATTCCACCTGGATGAATGGGAGACCGTTCGATCGCGATCTGAGCGCAGCGTTAAAGCGAGAAGTGCGTTGCGCCAACGATGCCAACTGCCTGGCGGTTTCGGAGGCCACGGACGGCGCGGGTGTGGGGTACCGGGTCGTGTTTGCGGTCATTCTGGGTACGGGATGCGGCGGAGGGCTCGCCATCGATGGCCGCCTGCACAACGGAAGAAACGGCGTTGCGGGGGAGTGGGGTCACACGACGTTACCGTGGATGCGCGCTGACGAATATCCGGGGCCGGACTGCTATTGCGGCTTCAAGGGCTGTATTGAGACCTGGATTTCGGGGACAGGCCTGGAGGCGGATTACGAGCGAGCAACAAAGATGAAGCTGAAGGGTAAGGAAATCATCGCGCGATGCGAAGCCGGGGAGGCGGCAGCGGTGGCGAGCCTTAAGAGGTTTGAAGACCGGCTGACACGGAGCTTGGCGCAGATGGTGAACATTCTGGATCCGGACATCATCGTGCTGGGAGGCGGAGTATCGCAGGTGCCGCGGCTATACCAGGATGTTCCGCAACGGTTAAAGGAATATGTGTTCGGGAAAGAGGCGGACACACCGGTGGTGGTGGCGAAACACGGCGATGCGAGCGGCGTGCGCGGTGCCGCTTGGTTGTGGCCGTTGAGGTGAAGCTGCGAGTGGGTTTGGTGTAGCGTCTCAATAGACACGAAAGACCTGGCCCGTTTCCAAACCTTCGACGCTGCGGCTATAGGCAAGAGCCGCGCGTGACGCGGGAACAGGCTCGAATCCCCTGAAAAATGAAGCGT
>Ga0187816_10000619_pt1 | contig 10794 bp, 9 predicted proteins | sample NC_wetland_sal_i_16_FD_132960 | JGI IMG/M metagenome (GOLD analysis project Ga0187816, IMG submission 132960) | Wetland sediment microbial communities from Neuse River Estuary, North Carolina, USA - SO4_1 | ecosystem: Environmental > Aquatic > Freshwater > Wetlands > Sediment | place: USA: North... | reverse complement strand
GTTTTTCGGGAGGGCACGGCTTTCAGCCGTGCCGTAACTGGCGCAAAATGAATCCGCCTTTAGCCACTGAGGGACGCTTTCTCTGCTTCTCATACACTCCGACCAATCCGGCGCATCCGAAGCGCTAGGACGAGGCCTGTCCGTCACCTGTCCTGTCGGGAGTTGACCCTCAAAGGCTGCTCGATGGATTCACTTTTGGGGCCGATGCTGAACGGAAAAAGAGAGCCCGAAAGCTATCCTGGCCCATCACGCGCCGCAGTTCCCGGAAGGCGAAGAGCGGGATGAACGTGCAAAAGATAATGACCGTGCGGGCGAGCAGGTCGTCGATGCGTATGTTGTGAAGCGCTCCGCCAAAACCTTTTCCGTGGACGAGGTGCTTGATCATCTCCTCAAAAAGGTGGAACGCAAAGACAAGCAAACCAAACACAAACGCTTTCCAAATTGCTGAATAAAGCAAAGCCTTCCCCTCGAACTTCGTGCCAGCGTGTACTGCTTCTCCGATGAGAATCACCTTGGCAATGACGAGAGCGTTGATCAGAGCAGTGCCATAGACAAAATACGAGACGTGAAACCTGTCCAGCAAGAGCATGCTGTAGGTGGCCAGGGCGCAAAAGAAAAAAGCGAGATACACAGTGATGATGGCAAGGTCTTCAAACTCGTGGACAACTTTCTGTTTCACACCTGTCTTCTCGGAATTTTCAGCATGCATTTAGTTTCCCCTTTTCATCAGCCACCACCGGCGGGGCCCAGCCTGATTTGACTAGTGTCTGACTGTCTCAGCGGGGGTCAAGGGATGGAATTGTCAAAAGTAACACTCGCCTGCCTAACCTGCTTATGGGACGAGTGGAGTACTGGTAGGCCGGACCTCCTCGCTTTCAACCCGAATGCGATAAATAAGAAATCCCACCACGGCAATATTGATAATCAGCACCAAAATCTTTACCGCGCTTGGATGTCGATAGATCTCGTAAACTTCCACTGGAATGAGCGAGCTCGTGATGATCACCGTGAGCCACTCAGCCCAACGCTTCACCATCCACAGCCCAATTCCCTCCGTCAAGAACAGCCCCGCGTAAATAAAGCTGCCAACTCCCAGATCCTTGAGCTTATTCGGAGTAAGGGTAGACGCTTGCAGAAGGATGCGGCCAACGTACCGGCTGCCCGGACCCAGGCCGAGCCGTGCGACCCACGCTGTCAGGACGCTTGTAAAGTCCGTGTGCAACAGCTTCAATGCGCCCACACCAACTGCGATCAGAAGCGCCGCCTTTAGCAGCTTGAACACGGCGATCAGCCGGATCACTCTCGTATCAGTGGATTTCATGCGGCGGTATCATACCCGATTCCGTTGTACATCGACGATTGTCATCGCGGTGATTCCCACCAAACAACAGTTTGCCTACGGATGAAGCGACGCCGTGTACGCCGCAATCGACACCATGTCGTCAACGCTCAAATTTGCCACCACCGCCTTCATCAATTGAGCTGTCGCTCCGGCGCGAGCACCGCTTTGCATGTCGTACAGTTGCCGCACCACATAACTCGGCGAGCGCCCCGCAATCGACGGCACATTAGCGATCCCCTTAAGCTCCGGCCCATGACAGGTAGCACAAGGTATCGTTTTGCCCGCACCTCCGGTCGTGACCAGCTCCTTACCTTTCTTAATGCTGCCCACCGGCACATACGCAATGAATCCGGATGCGTCGTCACGCAGTTCCGTTTGCTCCAGGTTTTCCGGCATCTCGATGATCCGGTGACCGATCGGCTCCTTGCCGCTTGGCTCTGAGGCGACCAACATCCATCCCGAGACATGCGTCTTCGGAACGGTTTTGCTTTCCACGACGCGAATCCACTTCTTTGGCTTTAATCCGGAGAAGTACGCGGCGGCGGCCTCTATCTCTTTCTCATTCGCCTTGGTTTCAAAAGCGATCATCGCGGCAACCGGTTTGTGCCTGGGTTCCGAACTCTTGCGCAGGCCGCTCTTAAAATCGGCCATTTGCTGAACGATGTAACCCGCAGGCAGCCCCGCAAGACCGGAATTCTCAGGGCGTCCTTGTCCATTCGGCAGGTGGCAGTAGGCGCAAGCGAAAACATCCGGCTTCCTGCCATGCGCAACAATCTCAGGCATTGCCGGATGACCGGCGGGATGCCAGTCCGGTGGGTTGAAGAAATCTTCAATTTGGGCGAGCGTGAATGTCGCCGTGCTGCCTGGCACGCGTCGTGGAGTGGCGTCCACGGATTTTTCTTCTGCGTCCGATGCCCCGGTCGGCGGGTCGACAGCATAAGCCCAATACGGAGGAGGCTCGGGCATCGTTTGTGCTTTTGTCTCTGCACTCTGACTCCACGCAACGCCCGCGCCAAACAATGCGCCCGCGGCCATCGATACCGTAATATTCCACCCGAGCTCGCCTAGCTTCACTCGTCAACCCTCCCACGTTCTTCTGAATCGCTAAAACGAATAACGCCTTGTCATCCTGAGGCGATCCGATGAGGATCGCCGAAGGATCTCAACCTCAAAATCTGCAACACATACGGGTTGAGGCAAGCGGGTGCCCCACCCGCCGGTTTTGCGAGTGGGTCTTGGGTTTTCTTGTCTTTACTGTTGACTGTCAACTTTCAGCTTCTTCTCTGGGTGCCCCATCCTCGTTTTTTGAGGGTGGGTCTTGGGTTCCTCTTGTGTCCGCTTCCCCCTCACCGCCAAATCCACCACACGTCACTCCGCACGGACCTGTAGCGCAGCGTGAGTCTTCGAACTCTGCGCCTTTTTCTTTCTTTCCGTCAGCCCCACTTTTTCCCCGGCCAGTCCAACCCACGCCCCGTGACCCTCATCACGGACTATCTTCCGCTTTCCCACTAATAAGGATAGGCAAAGAGAGTCTGCGTGAGAACTCTTGTTTTTCGGGGGGGGCACGACTCCGGTCGTGCCGTAACTTTCGCAAAAACAACCGGCTTTCTCCCCTGACGGCCGTTTTCGTAGTTCTCATGCAGACTCCAGTGTCCCAGGATCGCTCGGCCCTAACCGAACGGTGCGCGCTTCCTTGGAGGACCGCATGTCCCTCGCGATTCCGGCCCCCATACTCACTTCGCAGCCCAGCGACTCCCGCTGGCATTACCTCTACCGCACTGCTGCCATCGCCGCGCTCGTCTCCGTCGCTTTCTTCCTCTTTCAAATCGCCGCTTTTTTCCTTTGGCCGCCGCCCTCCACCGTCGCCGGCCATTTCGCTCTGCTGCATTCGCGTCCTTTTATTGGCCTGGTCAGTCTCGATTTCCTGATCCTCATCGACGAGGTTCTTGCCGTCCCGCTTTATCTTGCGCTGTACCTTAGCCTGCGCCGCGTTCACGAATCGCTCATGCTCATCGCCACGGCTCTCTCTGCCGCATCCATTTTTTGCTACCTCATCGCTACGCCCGCTCTGAACATGCTGTACCTCAGCCGCCAGTACGCTGCGGCCTCCACCGCTGTCGATCGCGAAGAACTTCTCGCCGCTGGTCAAGCCGTCCTATCCTCCTGGCAGGGAACTCCCATCCAGGTGGGTTATGCTGTGGGAACCATCGGCATGCTGCTTATTGCGTGCGTTATGCTGCGCAGCGAGGTCTTCGGCAAGGCCGCTGCGTACGTCGGAATCGTTGCCAGCTTGGTAGGTTTTGGATTTTACGTGCCAAAGGTAGGTGTCTACATCTCGATCCTCTCCGTCGTCGGCATGCAGGTTTGGTACGTGATGATCGCCCTGGTGCTCTTTCGCCTCTGCCGCCGCACGAATTAGCCAATTCAAAAGGATGGTGTTATGCAAGTCAAAAAAGATCTCGTAATCGGCCTTAAAGTCTTAGCCGTCTGCCTACTGTTCACAGTCTGTATGGCTGTCGGCATGGCTCTGTCTGGTCTCACGCATACGGCGCCGCAAACACCGCCGCCACCGGGCAGTGTCCTTCTTCCCCTTCTTATCTTTTCCCTTTGGGTGGGAATCATTGCGTCTTATCTGATTCTGCGGTCCAGTTGGCACGGTTGGGCGCTGGCCGCCGCGATGTTCGTAGGCATGTACGGAATATCAACGGTGGTCTCCCAGATCGAGTCTGTTGCTTTTCTGTCCAGCAAATTGGGCCCGGGGATGCTCCGTGCCATTTTCATCCAAGGAGCGATTGCCATCGCGTTGTTCGTGCCTTTGGCTGTTTTGATCCTCGGTAAATGGCGCGCCGCGATACCCGCGGAGGTGTCTCCTGCGCCTGTGCATATTCGCGTCGCTTCCGCCGTTTGGAGAATCGTCTTGCTCGTAGTCGCCTTCGTGTTCCTCTATATGTTCTTTGGCTACTATGTGGCCTGGCAGAATCCCGAATTGCGCAAATTCTATGGTGGCCCCGATTGGCCCACCTTCTTCGCCGCGCTGAAGGGCAACTGGCAAGGCTTGCCCTGGATCTATCCGCTCGCATCGTTTCGCGCGCTACTCTATATCGCGTTTGTCTATCCGCTGATCCGCATGATCCACGCCGCGCGATGGGAATCCGCTCTCGCCGCCGCGCTATTTCTGGCGTCTTGGACCACCGTACTGCTCTTTCCCAACCCTATAATGCCCGCCAGCGTAGCGCGCAGCCATTTCTGGGAGACACTTGCGTTTAGCTTGATTTTCGGCGCACTTCTCGGCTGGCTCATGAGCATTCCGCCATCGCCCGCGACCAAGACCACCCCGGCCGCCGCCTGACACCGTTGGAGCATTCAACTTCTCCAAGGCTGAATGCTCCCCCATCACTCGCCACACAATTCATCTTCGTAGGGGTCCAGCACCGCTGGACCCCATGTCCGCAAGGTCGCCCACCCGCCACACGCCATTCCGAACGAAGTCCGCGGAGTGAGGTACTCTTTTCCATCGCACGGTTTCTGTGCAATGAATCCCTCTTGGGTTGCTTTTCTCTGCGGGTGCCCCATCCTCGTTTTTTGAGGGTGGGTCTTGGGTTTGCCTTCCTCTTCGGGTGCCCCACGGGCCGGTTTTGCACGTGGGCTCTTGGGTTCCTCTTGCTCTTGCTTCTCTCTTCGGGTGGGTTATTCCCGCTTTCGTAGGGCAACCAACCCCCTCACGGCACTCGCGGAAGATCCAACGCCGGGTTCTGCCCAAAAAAGTCAAACGGCCGAATCACAAATTCGTGCCACATCACCGGCATCACCGGCCAATCCTCTTCTCTCGGCACGTGGTGGAATCCCAACGTATACCAAGCCACGATATCCGTGTTCTCGATTTTCCGGTTTTCTTTCGTCCACGCCGCCAACCCATCCGTCCCCTTGCTCGCAATGGGATACACCCCGCCCGCATAAACCTCGTTTGCCCGGTACGGCGTAACCCACAATTGATGCGCCGAAAAAGCCCCGGCCTTCTGCGCTCCATCGTCCGGGTCCAGCAGGGAAGCGGCTGTAGCCCCCGGCATGATCTCATACCCTGTCGGATGCCCGAGCGGTCCCTTCACGTTCGGATTCACAAACAGCCACATTGTCGGCTTCTCCAAATGAATGTCCATCATCGCATCGCGCTCGTTGCTGGCGGTGAAAGGTTCCGCCACCCAAATCGTTTTGCGTGGCCCGCCCGCCGGCAGTTTTTTCTGCACCAACCGGTGCACCATGAAGCTGTTGTCCTGTCCATCGACGTCCAGGTCCAACCGGTACGAAAAAAAGTGATCGTGGTTCACGCCCAGCGTATTCTTCGCCACCAATTGCCCGTAACTTTCCACGCTATCTCGGCCGTGGCCCCCGCCCACACTCTCCGCCGCAACCGCTTTTGTTTCGATGATTCCCGTTGCGCCGGCTGCCACCTGAATACTGCCGTCCTGCTCAAATCTCCAATCGAACAAATAATCGTAGTTGCCGATCACCGCTGCCGAGCGCAACACCAGCGTCCGCGCCGGCCGTCCCCACACCGCGCCCGTGTCGTCCCCATGCCTCCACGCCAGATCCCCGGCAAACCTCTCGAATAAACACGCTTGCCCCGGGTGAAGAACCGGCGCGCCTTTCTCGTTCGTAGACAACCCGTCGAAATACACGGCGTTCGACGGACAATCCAGCCCCTCCCGCAGACTTTGCAGTATTCCACCGGGATAGAATTCCCCGGCATCGATAAACACCCGCGTCGACCAGTTCCGCGCCGCGTCCATGTACGGCACGAAAAGTTCCGACACCATGCCTTCATACAGCACCGAACGCAGCCGCCCTCCATCGTTAATCCGCACCTGGTTCACGATCACGCCATTCCGTGGGTCCACGCGGAACCGAAAGCGCCAATTCTGCCAAGCCACTTCGCCATCCTTAATCTCAAAGCTCGGCCCCTCTGGTTGCGAAATGAACCCCGGCTTGGTTCCCGCCCGCGGTATTTCCGGTGCCTCTTCAAAATTGATCGGCCCGTTCGGCATGGGCGCGGCCCCGTCATCGATCACCTGCAAGATCTTCTTCTCCGTAAAATCCACCTCGATATATAAACCAGTGATCGAGCGTCCCCAAGGGTGATAGACGCCATGCAGTGAGTCGCAATCCACGAACCCGATGCGATGGCTTTCGAGCTCCGGAAATGCGAAGTAGCCGAAGGGAATCGACGCGCACTCCACCATATTCAAGTCCGTGATCCCGCGCTTCGCCAGAGCTTCCTTCACTCGCGCGTCAGCTAAAATTGTGTCGGACAGGCTCAGAATCTCGCTCAAATAAATCGGCGCCTGCACTCCCGGAACCTCTTTCCACGACTCCAGCTTGTGCCCCGCAATGTCGACTCGCGCCTCGATCGTTACTCCCTTGCGCATCAGGATTACGTCTGCTTCGCGCGGGATTGCCTGCCCCGGCTTCCATGCCAACACGATTGCCTTTTCCGGCTCGTGCAGCAGCACGCTCGCATAGTGCGTGTCCACATCCATGTGCCCGCTCCCCTGCAGCACGTCATACACAGCCCAATAATCCTCCGTCCGCAGCGCATCCAGTGGATGCACCGCCTTTTGCCCAAGCGCAATCAGCGGACACACGACAACGCCAAGCAGCACGCTAAGACAACAATAAATAGTTCTCATCAAGGCATCCTCCGAATCGCAATTCGCGAGATCATACACCACTTGGCTCTGTTCATATCCTCAAGTGAATCACCAGGGCGGGCAAGGAATCTCCGGCCCACCACATGTCATTCCGCCTGCCCTGCTTGCCCCGAGCTTCGAGGGGAGCAAAGTTGAAGGGAGCGCAGTCCGCGGAGTGAGGAACTCTTCTCCCTCGCACGCTTTTTGTGCGATGAATCCCTCTCGGGTTTGACTTTCTCGGGTGCCCCATCCTCGTTTTTTGAGGGTGGGTCTTGGGTTTGCTTTTCTCTTCCCCTCCATCATTCCGAGCGCAGTCCGCGAAGTGGGGAACCTTTCTCCCTTGCACGTTTTCTGTGCGATGAATCCCTCTCTCTTTTCTTCTTTCTCTTTTTCCGCCTCAAGAATGCCACTCAGTCTACACGCAGTTCGCCCCTTTGCAACTCTTCAGCCACTTCCGTGTTTGATGACGTGTAAGCCGCTTCCCAAGCCGAAAGGTCCGGGAAGCTTTCCAGCCCGATTCAGGGGAGGGCGGCTGTTCCAGGTCGGAGACGAGGTTAGACCATGCGTTATCTAAAATATGCTGCACTGTTGGGGATTTTGCTTTTTGCCGCGGGAAGCGCTCACGCCCAGGTTGCTGTGGGTGTCGGCGTAGGTCCCGTGTACGCCGGCGTTGGACCAGCGCCGGTCTGCGCCTATGGTTACTACGGCTATTATCCGTATGCTTGCGCGCCCTATGGCTATTACGGTCCGAGCTGGTTTGTAGGTGGCGTGTTCGTCGGCGCCGGTCCTTGGTATCACGGCTACTACGGCCACGGTTTCTATGGCCGCCCAGGCTACGGCTATAGGCCCGGTCATGGCTATCGCCCAGGCTATGGCTACAGAGGCGCACCCCCCCACGGCTACGTCGGTGGCGGTTTCCACGGTGGCCCAGTTGGCGGCTATCACGGCGGTGGTGGCTTCCACGGCAGCGCTGCTGGCAGCTTCCACGGTGGCGGCGGCTTCCATGGTGGAGGCGGTTTCCACGGCGGCGGCCATAGGTAATTAATTCTCAGGGAGGCCGGAGCTTTACCTCCGGCCTCCTTCCCCCAATCGCCGGTCACTCTTCTTTGCTTCCTTCTCTTGTCCGATCACCGGAGATCCTCTCTTCCAATTCAAGTCTCTTGTACCGCCGGCATCTTGTTTAGCCTGGCCTCGAAGGGCGGGCACTCTGGGTTTCTCGGTGTAGGGGTGCAGCACTGCTGCACCCCATGTCCGCACGGATCACCTGATCCTCAATTCCACGGGTTGGTCTTCTCTTCTCTTGGGTGCCGGGTGCCCCATCCTCGTTTTTTGAGGGTGGGTCTTGGGTTTGCTTTTCTCTTCGAGCGCCCCACCTGCCGGTTTTGCAGGTGGGGCTTGGGTTATTCCACCCGTGCCGCACCCTTGGTCTTGAAAAGTGCGCGCATGTGCCCCCGTTTCCCGGGGGCCGCGTTTGGATTTCACTTCAACCGAGTCCGATCCTCGCGCACGAATTTATCATCCCGACCGTAGAGCCGCGTCTTCCGCGGCTCGGCGTGGAGGGATCATGGCGTGATCCCCAAGCGAAGAGAATCGCCGGTCCGCCCCTGATTCTCCGCTCCCTCTGCGGCCCTCTGCGACCTCTGTGGTAAAGCCTTTTCTTCTTCTCCCCTAATCTCCTCAGCGCACCAAGCGTCTCTGCATTATCCTTCCCTTGGCTCCGCCTACCGAATTGTCATCCTGAGCCTATCCGATGAGGATAGTCGAAGGATCTCAACCATCGCGTCTTATCTCCTGCCAATCCGCTCGCCTCACCCCAGCTTCCTCACAGCTGATATCTGATATCCCCACTCCGCTTGTGCTAACGTAATCCCTTACCTCATCAAATGGAGCCGCCCGTGCCTAATATCCCCAACATCCCTCTTCGCAATGGCGGTCCCAGCGCCCGCATCGCCGTCATCCCCGGTGACGGCATCGGCAAAGAAGTCACCCTCGTCGCCGTTAGCGTCATCCGTGCCGCCACCGCCAAGCGTCACCGCCCGCTCGAGTTCGTCGAGTTCGACTGGGGCGCCGACAAGTTCCTTCGCGAAAACGTCACCCTCCCCGATGGCGCCGTAGAAATGCTCCGCGACGAGTTTGACGCCATCCTCTTCGGTGCGCTCGGCGATCCCCGCGTCCCCTCCAACCAGCATGCTGCGGACATCCTCCTCGGCCTGCGCTTCAAGCTTGATCTCTACGTCAACGCCCGTCCCACCGAGCTCTTCCACGAGCGTTTCACCCCCCTCAAGGACCGCCTCCCCAACGACATCCGCCTCATGGTCTTCCGCGAAAACACCGAAGGCATCTACATCGGCGCTGGCGGCTTCTTCAAGAAGGGAACTGCCGACGAAATCGCCATCCAGGAAGACGTCAACTCCCGCAAAGGCGTTGAGCGCATCCTTCGCCACGCCTTCGACTACGCCCGCTCGCACCAATCTGGTAGCGCCGGCTTCCAGCCGGCTCACTCCAGTTCGCACAAGCCCTTGCGCCTCTGCATGTCGGACAAGTCCAACGCCATGACCTTTGCCGGCGACCTCTGGCAGCGCACCTTCAAATCCGTCCGCGCCGACTACCCCGACGTCGACTCCCGCCACCTTTATATAGACGCCTTGGCCATGGAGCTCGTCCGCGATCCCCGCCAATTCGACGTCATCGTCACCAACAACCTCTTCGGCGACATCATCAGCGACCTGGCCGCCGAGCTAGCTGGTGGCCTGGGCCTAGCTCCCTCCGGCAACATCCACCCGGGCCAAACCTCCCTCTTTGAGCCCGTCCATGGCTCCGCCCCCAACATAGCCGGGAAGGGCATAGCCAATCCCTTCGGCTCAGTCCTGGCGTCCGGCATGATGTTGGATTTCCTAGGCTGGCACGACGAAGCAGAATTGTTAAAGCAAAGCGTGAAGTCCGCCCTTCACGATAACATCACCACTCCCGACCTCCACGGCTCTAAACAAACACTTGAAGTAGCCGACTACCTCACCAACTACGTCTCCAAACACTCATGAAGCACTTTAAGTAAGCGGCCCTACGTTCGATTTGAGGCCTCAAATCGGATCCTCAACTATCGCATCGCCCAAACAAAGAACCCGAAGAATATGCCAATAGAAGCCGCAATGAGGCCCTGAGCGCGAATGGCAAGCAATTCCCCCGCTTCCGTTTTTTCTCGCTGCATTACACTTTGCCGGAGGAACCCTTCATACAGTTTCGGGCATCTTGCGGGTGCGACCATCATAAGCAAGCCAATTGAAGTGAAAACTATAGAAAAGGCAACGAATAGTATTCTCAACGGTAAGGGCATCGAAATCCTCCCCTCTAAACTCGCCGGATGTTTTTTGGGCCGGATACTGTCACCGGATTGTCGTTCATCGCAGGAGTCGCCGGAGATTTCCTCTCTTGCTTCCGGATATCTGATAACTGATATCTGATATCCCGCCATCATGAGGCCATAATTAGCAGTTTGGGCCTGTATGTTAACGCATATGTCATCACCTATCAATGATTACCTATATAGTATCAACAAGCCCCTTTGTCAATTCCCGCGCCGCCTTGTCTCTTTTCCTCCACGGCTTTTTCGCGTTGTAAATTGTTTGTAAGCGTTTTCTCCCCCTCAACTTTTTCTCTTTTTTCTTCTCTACACTGGCTCTGCCGCAAGCCCGGCCCTTGCGGTCGCGCATAGAAGTGACTCTTGGATCTCACTTCCCAGCGCGCTTCGCTCTGGAGTTCGACGGAGCG
>Ga0187816_10000618_pt1 | contig 10802 bp, 9 predicted proteins | sample NC_wetland_sal_i_16_FD_132960 | JGI IMG/M metagenome (GOLD analysis project Ga0187816, IMG submission 132960) | Wetland sediment microbial communities from Neuse River Estuary, North Carolina, USA - SO4_1 | ecosystem: Environmental > Aquatic > Freshwater > Wetlands > Sediment | place: USA: North... | reverse complement strand
TTCGAGCTGCGCCTCGAGCGACAGCGGCACGTGCACCGCCATCTGGTCGCCGTCGAAGTCGGCATTGAACGCCGCGCAGACCAGCGGGTGAAGCTGGATCGCCTTGCCTTCGATCAGGACCGGCTCGAACGCCTGGATGCCGAGGCGATGCAGCGTCGGCGCGCGGTTGAGCAGCACCGGATGCTCGCGAATGACCTCGTCGAGAATGTCCCAAACCTCGGGCTTCTCCTTTTCGACCAGCTTCTTGGCCTGCTTGACGGTGGTCGACAGACCCTTGGCGTCGAGCCGCGAATAGATGAACGGCTTGAACAGTTCGAGCGCCATCTTCTTCGGCAACCCGCACTGATGCAGCTTGAGCTCGGGGCCGACCACGATCACCGAACGGCCCGAATAGTCGACGCGCTTGCCAAGCAGGTTCTGCCGGAACCGGCCCTGCTTGCCTTTGAGCATGTCGGCGAGCGACTTGAGCGGCCGCTTGTTGGCGCCGGTGATGACGCGGCCGCGCCGGCCATTGTCGAACAGCGCGTCCACCGCCTCCTGCAGCATTCGCTTCTCGTTGCGAATGATGATGTCGGGAGCGCGCAGCTCGATCAGCCGCTTCAAGCGGTTGTTGCGGTTGATGACGCGGCGATAAAGGTCGTTGAGATCGGACGTGGCGAAACGGCCGCCGTCGAGCGGCACCAAGGGCCGCAAGTCGGGCGGAATCACCGGCACATGCGTGAGGATCATCCATTCCGGCTTGTTATTGGACTGGACGAACGCCTCGATCAGCTTGAGCCGCTTGGCGAGCTTTTTCGGCTTCAACTCTGAGGTCGATTCCGCGATCTCCTTGCGCAGGTCCGCAGCCATCTTCTCCAGATCGAGGGCTTTAAGCATTTCGCGGATCGCTTCCGCGCCGATCATCGCCGTGAAGCTGTCGGCGCCGAATTGATCCTGCGCCTTGAGGTATTCCTCCTCGGACAGGAGCTGGCGGTCCTTCAGCGGGGTGAGGCCGGGCTCGAGCACGACATAGTACTCGAAATAAAGGATGCGCTCGAGATCCTTGAGCGTCATGTCGAGCAGAAGGCCGATCCGGCTCGGCAGTGACTTCAAGAACCAGATGTGTGCGACCGGCGCGGCGAGCTCGATGTGGCCCATGCGCTCACGACGCACCCGCGACAGCGTCACCTCGACCGAGCACTTCTCGCAGATGATGCCCTTGTACTTCATCCGCTTGTACTTGCCGCACAAGCATTCGTAATCCTTGATCGGCCCGAAGATGCGCGCGCAGAACAAACCGTCGCGCTCGGGCTTGAAGGTGCGATAGTTGATCGTCTCGGGCTTTTTGATTTCGCCGTAAGACCAGGACTGAATCTTCTCCGGGCTCGCGATCGAAATCCGAATCTGGTCGAAGACCTGAGCCGGCACTTGCGGGCTGAAAAGATTCATAATCTCTTGGTTCATCGTATTCTCCGTTTGGAGTTTCAGAGGCCGGATGCCGAATGCTCTCACTTGCCGCTCATTCCCGCGAAGGCGGGAATCCAGAACTTGACCGTAAGCTGGGTCCCCGCTTTCGCGGGGACGAGCGCATATGATGACCTCTGCTCCGTCCTCCGTCGTCTGTCCTCTGTCGTCCGTTACTCCGCCGCCTCGGCAACCTCGCCGCCGCCGCGCTGCTGCTTGGAATTGTGCAAGTCGACATTGAGGCCGAGCGAGCGCATCTCCTTCACCAGCACGTTGAACGATTCCGGAATGCCGGATTCGAACGCGTCATCGCCACGCACGATCGACTCGTAGACCTTGGTGCGACCGGCGACGTCGTCGGACTTCACCGTCAGCATTTCCTGCAGCGTATAGGCCGCGCCGTAGGCTTCGAGCGCCCACACTTCCATTTCGCCGAAGCGCTGGCCGCCGAACTGCGCCTTGCCGCCCAGCGGCTGCTGGGTAACGAGGCTGTAAGGCCCGATCGAGCGCGCGTGGATCTTGTCGTCGACGAGGTGGTGCAGCTTCATCATATAGATGTAGCCGACCGTGACCTTGCGATCGAAAGTATCCCCGGTGCGCCCGTCAAACAGCGTCACCTGACCCGAATGATCGAGCCCGGCAAGATCGAGCATGTGCTCGATATCGGCTTCCTTGGCGCCGTCGAACACCGGCGTCGCGATCGCCACGCCGTGGCGAAGATTGCTGCCGAGTTCCATCAACCCTTTCTCGTCGAGCGACTTGATGGTCTCGTCGTCGCCATAGACCTTCTTGAGCAACTCCTTGAGCGGCTTGGAATCCTTCTTGCCGTTGTGAAGATCGACCGCGTGACCGATCTTCAATCCCAAGCCCGCGCAGGCCCAACCCAAGTGGGTTTCGAGAATCTGGCCGACATTCATGCGGCTCGGCACGCCGAGCGGATTGAGCACGATGTCGACCGGCGTACCGTCGGCGAGAAACGGCATGTCCTCGCTCGGCACGATCTTCGACACCACGCCCTTGTTGCCGTGGCGGCCGGCCATCTTGTCGCCGGGCTGGATCTTGCGCTTCACCGCGACGAAGACTTTCACCATCTTCATCACGCCGGGCGGCAGTTCGTCGCCGCGCTGCAATTTTTCGACCTTGTCGAGGAAGCGCTGTTCCAGCCGCTTCTTCGATTCGTCGTATTGCTTGCGGATGGCTTCGATCTCCGCCATCACCTTGTCGTTCGGTGAAGCGAACATCCACCACTGCGAGCGCGGATACTCTTCCAGCACCGCGCGCGTGATCTTGGTGTCCTTCTTAAAGCCTTTCGGCCCGGCAATACCCTGGCGGCCCTCGAGGAGTTCGGCGAGGCGGCCATAGACGTTGCGATCCAGGATCGCCTGCTCGTCGTCGCGGTCCTTGGCGAGCCGCTCGATCTCTTCACGCTCGATGGCGAGCGCACGCTCGTCCTTTTCAACGCCGTGGCGGTTGAACACGCGCACTTCGACGACCGTGCCCTGCACGCCCGGCGGCACGCGAAGCGAAGTGTCGCGCACGTCGGAGGCTTTTTCGCCGAAGATCGCGCGCAGGAGTTTCTCCTCCGGCGTCATCGGGCTTTCGCCCTTGGGCGTGATCTTGCCGACCAGGATGTCGCCGGCGCGCACCTCGGCGCCGATATAGACGATGCCGGCTTCGTCGAGGTTCTTGAGCGTTTCTTCCGAGACGTTCGGAATATCGCGGGTGATTTCTTCCGGCCCGAGCTTGGTGTCGCGCGCCATCACCTCGAATTCCTCGATGTGGATCGAAGTGAAGACGTCGTCTTTGACGATGCGCTCGGAGAGAAGGATCGAATCCTCGAAGTTATAGCCGTTCCACGGCATGAACGCGACCAGCGCGTTGCGGCCGAGCGCCAGCTCGCCGAGATCGGTCGACGGACCGTCGGCGATAATGTCGCCGCGCCTGACCTGATCGCCCACTTTCACCAGCGGCCGCTGGTTGATGCAGGTGTTCTGATTCGAGCGCTGGAATTTCTGCAGCCGGTAGATGTCGACGCCGGGCTTGGTCGGATCCTGTTCGTCGGTTGCGCGAATGACGATACGGGTGGCGTCAACCTGATCGACCACGCCGGTGCGGCGGGCGGCGATCGCCGCGCCGGAATCGCGCGCCACGATGCCTTCCATGCCGGTGCCGACGAACGGCGCCTCGGCGCGAACGAGCGGCACCGCTTGGCGCTGCATGTTGGAGCCCATCAGCGCGCGGTTGGCATCGTCGTTTTCCAGGAACGGGATGAGCGCCGCGGCAACCGAAACCAGCTGCTTCGGCGACACGTCCATGAAATCGACCTTGTCCGGCGGAATGAGCTGCACGTTGCCGGCATGCCGCACCACCACGAGATCGTCGGTGAAGCGGCCGCGCGCGTCGATCGCGGAGTTGGCCTGCGCCACGGTGTAGCGCCCCTCCTCCATCGCCGACAGGTACACGACCTCGTCGGTGACGCGGCCGTCCTTGACCTTGCGATACGGCGTTTCGACGAAGCCGTATTTGTTGACCCGCGCATAGGTCGCGAGCGAATTGATCAGGCCGATATTCGGCCCTTCCGGCGTCTCGATCGGGCAGATGCGGCCGTAATGGGTCGGATGCACGTCGCGCACTTCGAAGCCGGCGCGCTCGCGCGTCAATCCTCCCGGCCCCAGCGCCGAAAGCCGGCGCTTGTGGGTGATCTCCGACAGCGGATTGGTCTGATCCATGAACTGCGACAGCTGCGAGGAGCCAAAGAACTCACGCACCGCGGCGGCCGCGGGCTTGGCGTTGATCAGGTCCTGCGGCATCACCGTGTCGATATCGACCGACGACATGCGCTCCTTGATGGCGCGCTCCATCCGCAATAGTCCGATGCGGTACTGATTCTCCATCAGTTCGCCGACCGAGCGGACGCGGCGGTTGCCGAGATGATCGATGTCGTCGATGTCGCCCTTGCCGTCGCGCAGATCCACCAGCGTGCGGATCACCGCGAGGATGTCCTCCTTGCGCAGGACGCGCACGGTGTCTTCGGCGGTGAGATCGAGCCGCATATTCATCTTGACGCGGCCGACCGCGGAGAGGTCATAACGCTCGGAATCGAAGAACAGCGACTGGAACATCGCCTGCGCCGTGTCGATCGTCGGCGGCTCGCCCGGACGCATCACGCGATAAACGTCGAACAGCGCGTCCTCGCGCGTCATGTTCTTGTCGATCGCCAGCGTGTTGCGGATGTAGGCGCCGACATTGACGTGGTCGATATTGAGAAGCGGCAGCTCCTTGTAGCCGAGCTCGATCAGCGCCTTCAGTGATTTCTCGGTGATTTCCTCGCCGGCCTCGGCGTAAATCTCGCCGGTCTTCGGATTGACGAGATCCTCGGCGATGTAGTGGCCGATCAGCTCTTCGTCGGAGAGACGGAGCGCTTTTAATCCCTTTTCGGCGAGTTGGCGGGCCTGGCGGACCGTCAGCTTCTTGCCGGCTTCCAGCACCACTTTGCCGGTATCGGCGTCGACGAGATCGTTGATCGCCTTGTAGCCGCGCAAGCGGTTGGCATCGAACGGCACGCGCCAGCCGTCTTTGGCGCGCTTATAGATCACCTGCTTGTAGAAGGTGTTCAGAATCTCCTCGCCGGTCATGCCGAGCGCATAAAGCAGCGAGGTGACGGGAATCTTTCGCCGCCGGTCGACGCGGGCATGGACGATGTCCTTGGCGTCGAACTCGATGTCGAGCCAGGAGCCGCGATACGGAATGATGCGCGCGGCGAACAGAAGCTTGCCCGACGAATGGGTCTTGCCCTTGTCGTGGTCGAAGAACACGCCGGGCGAGCGATGCATCTGTGAAACGATGACGCGCTCGGTGCCGTTGACGACAAAGGTGCCGTTATTGGTCATGAGCGGAATGTCGCCCATGTAGACATCCTGCTCCTTGATGTCCTTGACCGACTTGGCGCCGGTTTCCTCATCGGTATCGAACACGATGAGGCGCAGCGTGACCTTGAGCGGCGCGGCGTAGGTCATGCCGCGCTGCCGGCACTCGTCGACATCGTATTTCGGCGCCTCGAATTCATATTTGACGAATTCGAGCATCGATGTGTTGGAGAAGTCGGAAATCGGGAACACCGACTTGAAGACGGCCTGCAGGCCTTCGTTGGGCCGGCCGCCTTGCGGCTCCTGCACCAGCAGGAATTGATCGTAGGATGCCTTTTGAACCTCAATGAGGTTCGGCATCTCCGCGACTTCCTCGATTTTTCCGAAAAACTTTCTTACGCGCTTCCGACCAGTGAACGTCTGCGCCATCATGTCCTCTCGCTCAATCGAACCATCGGGCCCGCGACCTGTGGCTGCACCGCCGCAAGTTCGAACCATCGCCCCGGCCTGACGCGCCAGATGCCTTACATCCGCGCGCCCCGTTCCGAGGCAGCGAGGCGATCAAGACGACTCTCCAGAGGGCCGCAATCCATCGCGACCGTCGGGACAGGCGTCACTCGCCTTGTTGCTCCACCCTACTGTGGGCGATGAAAACGCGAATCGCCGCAATGCTTTGCCGCACTCTCCGGCCAGCGGGTCGCCGGCCGTCGCACTATGCGCTTATGGATTCCCCCGGCACTGCTCCGCTCGCCCGGGGGCCTCCCTTAAGTAAGCACCGCTTACTTAAGCTCAACCTTGGCGCCCACTTTTTCGAGCTGCGCCTTGATCTTGGCGGCGTCATCCTTATTGACGCCTTCCTTGACGTTCTTCGGCGCGCCCTCGACCAGGTCTTTGGCCTCTTTGAGACCAAGCCCGGTAATGGCACGGACCTCCTTGATGACCTCGATCTTTTTCTCGCCGGCAGTGGCCAGAACGACCGTAAATTCGGTCTTTTCTTCCGCAGGCGCCGCCCCCGGCGCTGCCGCTGGTCCGGCGGCGACCGCCACGGCCGCGGCGGCCGAAACGCCCCACTTCTCCTCGAGAAGCTTGGCGAGTTCCGCAGCCTCGAGCACGGTGAGGCCGGAAAGATCGTTCACGATTTTCTGCAGATCAGCCATGAGTTTTTCCTTCGGTTCCAACCTTGGCCGCGTCAGGCGGCCGCGTTTTCCGTCTTGCTGGCATAAGCCTGGACCACACGGGCGAGCTTCGCTGCCGGCGCGTTGACCACTTGGGCGATTTTGGTCGCCGGGGCTGTAATGAGCCCGACGATCTTCGCCCGCAGCTCATCGAGCGACGGCAGAGCGGCAAGCGCCTTGACGCCGTTCGGATCGAGCGCGGTGGCGCCCATCGCTCCGCCGAGAATGACGAAGCGCTCGTTGGTCCTGGCGAATTCGACCGCCACTTTCGGGGCCGCGACCGGATCGCCGGAAAAGGCGATCAGAGCCGGACCCTTCAGGAGCGGCGCGATTGACGCCACGTCGGAACCTTCGAGAGCAATCTTCGCGAGCCGGTTCTTGGCCACCTTCACGCTCGCACCCGCCTGCTTCATTTGCCGGCGCAGTGTCTGCATTTGGGCAACCGTCAGGCCCGTATAATGCGCAACGACAACGACCTTGGTGGCTTTGAAAACCTCGCCAAGGGCTGCAACAAGCTCACTTTTTGCTGCGCGATCCAAAAGCTCTCTCCGGTTGGCGGTCCGCCTTGCGGCTCGCCGGGTTTGCCGACCAGCCATCCCGCTCATCCCCGCCAGCAGCGGGGTTTTGGGCAGGACGACATTCACCCTGCCCCTCGGACGTGCCTTCGCGCGCCCGAGCCGTCGAGGTCAGAACCGAAGCTGTCCCAGCTCGCGAAAGCCGCGACCCCTCGTCTCTTCACCCGTCTATGCAGGCCTTTGCGATTAAGCCGTGACCGGCGCCTGCAGTCTTGGACAGGAGCGCTTCCGACACGCCATTAAGCTATTCGATTTCTTAGAGAATCCGAACCGGAAAACTAAGAAGCGGTCTCGCTTTGATGGTGTTTCGAGAAGCGCGTAAAGGCGCGCCGACAAATTGGGCCGGCACGCCCATAGCGCTTATGTAACGCACTAAGCCGCTAATGCCAAGCCTTTTGATGTACCAAACCTTTTAATGCTGCGGCTGGGCGCTCGCGAATAGGCTGGTGGGCTCGACCTTCACGCCGGGTCCCATGGTCGAAGAAATCGCGATCCGGTTGATGAAGTGACCCTTGGCGCCGGCCGGCCGCGACTTCTGCACCGCATCGGCAAAGGCGCGAATGTTCTCGATCAGCTTTTCGGCGCTGAACGAGGCCTTGCCGATACCGGCCTGGATAATGCCGGCCTTTTCGGCGCGGAATTCCACTGAGCCGCCTTTAGCGCCACGCACGGCATTGGCGATATCCATGGTCACGGTGCCGACCTTTGGATTCGGCATCAGCCCGCGCGGTCCCAGCACTTTGCCGAGCCGGCCGACCAGTGGCATCAGGTCGGGCGTAGCCACGACGCGGTCGAAGTCGATAGTGCCGCCCTGGACTTTCTCCACCAGGTCTTCGGCGCCGACGATATCGGCGCCGGCGGCCTTGGCCTCATCGGCCTTGCCGCCGCGAGCGAACACCGCGACACGCACCGAACGTCCGGACCCATTCGGCAGGTTGACGACGCCGCGGACCATCTGATCGGCGTGACGTGGATCGATGCCGAGATTCATCGCCACTTCGATAGTCTCGTCGAACTTGGCCTTGGCGCGCTCCTTGACCATCTTCACCGCTTTGGAAAGCGGATAAAGCTTTTCGCGGTCGACGCCCTCGCGCGCTTCTCTCGTGCGTTTGCCCAGCCTGCTCATGGCTTCACCTCATAGCCCATCGAGCGCGCCGATCCTTCGATCATGCGCATCGCCGCCTCGATCGTGTCGCAGTTGAGATCCTTCATCTTCTGCTGCGCGATCTCGCGGACCTGTGCCTTGGTCACCGAGCCGGCAATGTCGCGGCCCGGCGTCTTGGAGCCGCTTTCGAGCTTCGCCGCCTTTTTCAGAAAGTGCGAGACCGGCGGCGTGCGCAGCTCAAAGGTAAAGGAACGATCGGCATAGACGGTGATGGTGACGGGGATCGGCGTCCCCTTCTCCAACTTTTGCGTCTGCGCGTTGAACGCTTTGCAGAATTCCATGATGTTCAGGCCGCGCTGGCCAAGCGCTGGACCGATCGGCGGCGACGGATTTGCCGCTCCCGCCGGAACCTGCAACTTCACATAGCCCGTGATTTTCTTCGCCATTCTTCGTTACTCCTTAGTGGTGCGGTTGTTGGCGGCTGGCAACCGCCTCACCTCCCACGCCTTGCGATCACTAAAGCTTCTCCACCTGCCCGAACTCGAGCTCGACCGGCGTGGCGCGGCCGAAGATCGAGACCGCGACCTTCACGCGCGAACGCCCTTCGTCAACCTCCTCGACCGTGCCATTGAAGGAGGCAAAGGGCCCGTCCGATACCCGCACCTGTTCGCCCACTTCGAACGTGACCGACGGCTTCGGCCGCTCGATGCCTTCCTGCACCTGCTGCAACAGCCGTTGCGCTTCAGCCTCGGACAGCGGCATCGGCTTGTTATCGGAACCGAGAAAGCCTGTCACCTTCGGCGTGTTCTTGATCAGGTGATAGGCCTCGTCGGTCATTTCCATTTTGACGAGCACGTAGCCGGGAAAGAACTTGCGCTCGGCGTCGACTTTGCGGCCGCGCCGCACCTCGACGACCTTTTCCTTCGGCACCATGATGTCCTCGAACAGGCTGGACAGCCCGCGCTGCTTTGCCTGTTCGCGGATCGATTCCGCCACCTTGTTCTCGAAATTCGAGTAAGCGTGGACCGCGTACCACCGCGTTGTCATGTGATGAATTCCAGATCGTTAAATTTGCTCATCAATGCAATTCACACACCTAGGATGAAGCTCACCGCAATCCGCATCACCTGATCGGCAAGCAAAAAGAAGATCGAAGCGACAGCGACCATCACGAACACCATGATCGTGGTGACAGTCGTCTCCTTGCGCGTCGGCCACGTGACCTTCTGCGCTTCCGCGCGCACTTCCTGCATGAACTTGAACGGGCTGACTTTCGCCATCACGCTATCCAACGGCTTCCCCGCCCAATTTTAAGGACGAGACCGGCCGCCGGTTCCTTTTGGGGATTAGGTTCGTCGCGGAAGTCCGTCACCGGGCCGCTGACGATGAGTGTTACCTACTGCCGGTCCGCCGGATCGTCAAGCGAGACCGGAGTCCAGTTGGAGGATCAAGCCCTTGGCGGCAGTCATTCGGCCTGAATATTGGCCTCGCGAATGACGCGGCCATATTCCTCCTGCTGCTTGCGCAGGTGCTCGGCAAGTTCGGCCGCGGGTCTGCCGACCGGTTCTAGTCCCTGCAGGGCCCATTTTGGCTTGAGCTCCGGGGCGAGCATCGCGGTTCTGCACCACTGCCCCAGTTGATCGATGACACTGGCGGGCGTGCCGGCCGGCGCGAACAGGCCATACCAGACGCTGACCTCGTAACCGGGATAGCCGGACTCGGCGATGGTCGGCACTTCGGGCATCCATTCGAGCCGCATCGGCGAGCCGACGGCGAGAGCACGCAAGTTTCCAGCCTTTATGTGCTCGGCCACCTCCGCATAGTTGGCCATGACCGCATTGACGTGTCCGCCGAGCAATTCGTTGACGGCGGGGCCGTTGCCGTTGAACGGCACGTAAATCATTTTGATGTTCGTGCGCAGCTTGAACAGTTCGAAGGCGATGTGCTGCGTCGTTGCCGGGCCGACGCTTGCGTTTGTCAGCTCTCCGGGTTTCGCGCGCGCGGTTTCAACCAGATCGGCGAGCGTATGGAACGGCGAGGCGGCATTGACGGCGACGACTTGCGGCGAGGTCGCAAGCCACACGATCGGCGCGAAGCTCGTGAGCGGGTCGTAGTTCAGCTTCTTGAAAAACGGATGGATGATGAACGAATTGGCGGCGATCAACACCGTGCCGCCGTCCGGCGCCGCGCGCGAAACAAATTCGGTGCCGACGATCGAGGCGGCGCCCGGGCGGTTTTCGACCACCGTCGCCACGCCGGCATTGCGTCCGATCTGCTCCGCCAACGCCGCCGCCGGGAGGAAACGGAACAATGAATCGGACGGTTTTCGGCGCCTGCGAGAAAGCCTGGCGGTCGGCAACCGACGGCAGCAATGTCAGCCCGGCGGCGGCCGCGGTCAGTTGGATCAATCGGCGGCGCGAGACTTGGTGCGAGACCGAGTCTTTGCGCGAGAGGTGACTTGGGATTTGGCTTTGGCTTTGGCTGTGGCTTTGGACTTGGCCCTGGCAGGAGTGGAGGGACTCGAACCCCCAACCCCCGGTTTTGGAGACCGGTGCTCTAGCCATTGAGCTACACTCCTAGGCCGCATGACATTTGCCTGTTAGCGCCCGGTGGCGCAAGTCTGGTGGCGCAAGTCCCG
>Ga0187816_10000617_pt1 | contig 10814 bp, 6 predicted proteins | sample NC_wetland_sal_i_16_FD_132960 | JGI IMG/M metagenome (GOLD analysis project Ga0187816, IMG submission 132960) | Wetland sediment microbial communities from Neuse River Estuary, North Carolina, USA - SO4_1 | ecosystem: Environmental > Aquatic > Freshwater > Wetlands > Sediment | place: USA: North... | reverse complement strand
CTGTCACGAATGCGTGACCCTACTTTCACCGGTGCCATAAAGCGTAGACGATCAAGGCCGTAATTGATCACCTGGGCAACGCCTTCTGGGATAATGCCAACGTCTCCTTGCAATGAAGGTAGCAACGAGAGCGTGAGAAACCCATGGGCGACAGGCGCGCCAAATGGGCTTTCCCGCCTGGCTCGTTCCACATCGACATGAATCCACTGATGATCGCTGGTGCAATGGGCGAACTGATTGATCCGCTCCTGGTCAATCGTCATCCACTCGGAAACTCCTAGTTCCTGTCCTACGAATTGCTTGATCGTACTTAAACTGTATCCGTCTCGGCTCATGTATGCCCTCCTGCTCTCAAATATACCTTTACAAAGGCACGTATTCAGGTATCTTCTCCCTTGCCACCTCCGGCGGCATCGGTGTTCTGTTACGAACCACCAGAGGTGATGAGGAGTTCTAAAGAGTGACAAATAGCAGTAGTCTAATTATAACGAGATAAGGAGGAGGTTTTCAACATCAACTATTGGCAATACTTCTTCTTTGCTCATATAATTACTCTGGTCGTTATTTTTAACGCAGTGTCGCGTCGCAAGGGCCACCTCCTGGCCAATCGTCTCGCATGTCGCCGCTGTGTACAGTCCATACTACTCGGAGGGAACAATGATGAGCGTTGCACAGAAAGCACTACCAAAAGTCGACGGCGATTTTTACCACATTAGCGCGACCATGAGCGAGGACGATCAGGCCCTCCTGCACCGGGTCCGGACATTTATGGAGACCGAGGTCGCACCTATCATCAATGAGTACTGGATCCGCGAGGAATTTCCACATCAGATCGTCCCAGGGTTGGCGGCGCTGGGCATCGCGGGCCAGGCGTATCGCGGCTATGGCTGCCCGGGCAAGAGTGCCGTGCTGGATGGCCTGGTAGCGGTGGAAATGGCACGAGTGGATAGTTCAATCTCCACCTTCTTCGGCGTCCACAGCGGTTTGGCGATGGGTTCGATTTATTTATGTGGCTCAGAAGAGCAGAAACAGCAGTGGCTGCCACCGATGAAACGCCTGGAGAAAATTGGCGCATTCGGCCTGACCGAGCCGCTCGTTGGGTCGGGAACTGCCGGGGGTCTGACCACTACTGCCCGCCGCGAAGGCGATACCTGGGTGCTCAATGGGCAGAAAAAATGGATTGGCAACGCCACCTTCAGTGATGTGACCGTCATCTGGGCACGTGACCTGGCGGACAACCAGGTAAAAGGCTTCCTGGTCGAGAAAGGCACCCCCGGCTTCCAACCGGAGAAACTCAAGAACAAGATTGCCTTGCGTGTGGTGCAGAATGCCTTCATCACGCTGGACAACTGCCGCGTGCCGGAAGTCAACCGGCTTCAGAATGCGAACTCTTTTAGGGACACGGCTGCGGTGCTATGCATGACGCGTGCAGGAGTGGCCTGGCAAGCAGTCGGCTGCGCACGGGGAGCGTATGAGCTGGCGCTCAAGTATGCCCAGGAACGCGAGCAGTTCGGACGTCCGATTGGCCGCTTCCAATTGGTGCAAGACTTGCTGGTGCGCATGCTGGGCAACATCACTGCGTCCGAATGCATGGTCATGCGCCTGTCACAGATGCAGGATGCTGGCATCCTGCGCGACGAGCACGCTTCTCTGGCCAAGGCCTTCTGCACCGTCAAAATGCGCGAGACGGTGGGCTACGCTCGCGAACTGCTGGCCGGCAATGGCATCCTGCTCGACCACCAGGTCGGTCGCTTTGTAGCCGATGCGGAAGCGATTTACTCCTACGAAGGCACCCGCGAAATGAATACCCTCATCGTGGGCCGAGCGATCACCGGTTTCAGTGCGTTTGTCTAAGCATAGAAGGGAAACAACTCATGCTAAACCTTGCTATCCTCCTCGAAGATAGTACACGGGAGGTGCCGGAGCGTACGGCGGTCGTCTCTGACAACACCCGGCTGACGTATGCCCAGGTAAATGCCGCCGCTAACCAGATCGCCAACGGTCTGGTCCAGGCAGGCATAAAGAACGGCGATAAGATCGCTCTCAGTTGTCCGGATGTCACCTACTTCCCAATCGTCTACTATGGCATCCTTAAAGCAGGAGCAGTGGTCATGCCACTGAATATCCTGCTCAAGTCGCGTGAAATCGCCTATCACCTGCAAGACGCAGACGCCAGGGCCTATTTTTGCTATGAAGGCACACCCGAACTCCCCGTCGGCGAGTTGGGGTTCACCGCCTTCCAGGAAGTAGATAGTTGCCAACATTTCTTCCTGATGACGGCCAAACCCAATGCCCCATCCCCCATCGCAGGTGCAAAGACCCTGGACAACCTAATGCACAACCAGCCGACCACCTTCGAGATGGCCCTAACCAACCCCGATGATACAGCCGTGATCCTCTATACCAGCGGTACGACGGGCAAGCCCAAGGGAGCCGAGCTGACCCATATGAATATGTTGCTCAACGCCCGCCTCTCTGAGAGCATGTACCCTAGAGCCGACCATGATGTGCACCTGATCACCTTGCCACTGTTCCATTCCTTTGGGCAAAGCGTACAGTTAAATGCTGGATTCTACAACCGAGCCACGCTCGTGTTGCTTGACCGCTTTAGCCCTGATGCAGCTTTACGCCTGATGGACCATGAGAATGTCACCATTTTTGCTGGCGTGCCTACCATGTACTGGGCTATGCTGAACTACCCAGGGGCGAACAAATTCGATCTGACGAAAATCGCTCGCAATCTACGCGTGTGTGCCTCCGGTGGTGCTGCCATGCCGGTCGAGGTGATGAAGGCCTTCGAGGAAAAGTTCAATGTCGAAATCCTGGAAGGCTATGGGCTGTCCGAAACCAGTCCCGTTGCCACCTTCAATCGCATAGGTCAAAGGAAACCCGGTTCGATCGGCTTACCGGTATGGGGCGTCTGGGTGCGCCTAGTGGATCAACGTGACCAGGATGTGGGCACCAATGAACTGGGCGAAATTGTGATTCGGGGACACAATGTGATGAAGGGCTATTACAAACGCCCCGAAGCGACCGCCGAAGCGACGCGCAATAGCTGGTTCCATACCGGCGATATCGGTCGACGCGACGAGGATGGTTTTATCTACATCGTCGACCGTGTGAAAGACATGATTATTCGCGGTGGCTTCAACGTCTATCCACGCGAAATCGAGGAGGTGCTGATGACGCACCCAGCCGTGAGTCTGGCGGCCGTCGTCGGCGTCCAACACGAGCGCCATGGTGAAGAGGTCAAAGCCTACGTCATTCTCAAAGAAGGGAACCAACTGACGGAAATTGAGTTAGTCGCGTGGTCGAAAGAGAACATGGCTGACTATAAGTATCCCCGCATCATCGAGTTCCGCCAGACGCTGCCGATGACGGCCACAGGGAAGATTTTGAAGAACGAACTTCGCTAAGCGGGAAGCTGCTGCAATTGACCGCTTTGCTCTGGTTCGTTAGTCGTCTGCGGAGGCAAACCTCCGCAGTGCCTCTACGGATGGGACGAAGTAATAGGCACCGCGTACCTTCTCGGGATATAGCCTGCGACAATCTCCAGGGCATCCAGCTCCGGGTCAAGCTGCTTGATTGCCTTAGCAATCTCCGACCAGGGATGTGGCGGCACTCGATCCTGAAGCATAGAGAGGGTCTGAACGTAGGTAGCGGGAAGTATGTCAGGGCGTGTCGACGCAAACTGACAGGCTTTGATCAATGTTCCTCTGAGCGCAGCCGCCGTATCAAGTAAGCGATTCGCACTGCGCCGATGCTGCAATCCCCAGTCTTGCGGTAGGGCCAGGCGACGCCACAACCTTCCTCTTCCATTCAATACCATATACCTGGTCAAGAGATCTACCGCGACAGTGCTGAGTACTAGCCCCCGCGACAATCTCCGAATGGTCATTGGTACGGTTGCGTTTGCCATCCCGCAAAGATCATAATATACATATGATGCCCGCTATTTGTAGCCCGCATCCAACGTAATAGCAGTTCTTTAAAGGGACAGTATGAAGTTGTCACTGTGGGTAAAATCCACACAGGTCTGACATCCGAAAGGAGTATTTACTGTGAGCGAAAACAAATCAACTGAAAGTCTGATCAAGACATGGGCCGAGACACAGCAGAAGTTACTGACGGACTGGCTCGACACCGTCCGTCGCTTCGGCGGGACACCGAATCTCGAGCTGTGGACTAAAACCGTAGAAGCCTGGCAAGCATCAGTGAAAGAGACTCTTGATGCACGGACGGAATGGACTCGTGAATGGACCGAGACCCTGGCCAACGCCAAGGGGACACCCGAGGAGCTACGAGACCTGGCTCGACAAGGGCGGGAATTGATGCAACGCTGGACCGATGCCGAGCGGCAGGTCTGGCAAGGCTGGTTCGATATCGTGCGGGGTATCAATTTTAGGGTAGAGCCTGGCACCACTGCAAAAACAGGTAGTGACCTCGTACAGCTCTGGCAAGATTCTGCCCACAAGATGATCGATGCTCAGGCTACATTGGTCCGGCGTTGGACGTCAGGTTTCCCCGGTACCAGGACCGACAAATAACCACGCCAGGAGCTAATCACCGTAGAAGGTAAGGGCGGGAAGCTTAAAACGTTCTCTGGTAGGATACGCTGCCAACCAGCTTCTCGCCTTCCTGCCCACACATGAATATCTCATTGTTGATATCCATCCCTGCCATATCATGCTATAATCCCATAGAAACCTGACAATACGTTCAGTGCCGAGGGATAGGTAGCCATGGCTCAGCAACAGCAGATACAGCCGCCCAGCAATCCACAAGAATGGCATAAGGGACGCAAACATAGCCCCTGGCTACGCTGGGTCATCCTCATCATTACTCTCAGCTTGATCACTGCTGGTGCCATCATCTGGATAGTGTATAGTAAAAGTCCCTTGCTCAGCATCCTACCTATCATCATCTTCTCCATCCTGGGCATCATTATTGGCCTCTTTCAATGGCTCTTCCCCGTCTCTTCCTCTGCTGTCACACCTGAACATCACCTTCTCTCCTCTCATACTCCTCAAGTATCCACGGTCGGCTCGCCTCTATCCACATCGCAGATGCCACCGATCATCGTACACGTTCCCGCAACGCAACCGCTCCCTCCCATCTCGCTCTCGCAGGAGAAATCCGCCTACCGTGGTATCATCGGCTTTCCTCCACTCACTGACTCTAGAACCATCCAACAACGCGAAAAAGTTGTCAAAGAAGTCTATGCGCAGCTGCTTCAGCCTGATATCACGGCTATCGTCTTAACCGGCATTGGGGGCGTCGGCAAATCAACCCTCGCCGCCCTCATCCATCGCCATGCCGAACAACAGCGCCGTCTCGGCGATGGTCCCTTTACGGCTGAAGCCCTCTGGCTCAGGATAGACCCCGCCGTCACCATCACCGACCTTGTCGGCACTATCTTTGATGCCCTGAGTAAACCCCTGCTGGATTTTGGCAGCCTCACTCCACAAAATCTGGCAGTGGCTCTCTTCAACGCCCTGAATACAACTGAGCAGGCGCGACTGATCGTACTGGATCAATTTGAGAACCTGCTTGACACGCAAACAGGATATGCACTTGCGGACCATGCAGGCGTCGGTGAGTGGCTCGATGCCCTTAATAGCCAGCCATGTCGCTGTCGCGTCCTGCTCACCAGCCGACTCTGGCCGCAAGGAACTCGTGAATACCCGCCAACCTACATGCAAGAGCATCAAAGTCGCGGCATGGAAATCGCTGAGGGTATAGAACTACTGCGCAAGCAGGAGGTCAATGCCACCGAGGCGGAGTTACGCGTGGCCGTAGAGCATTGCGCCGGCCATGCCTTTGCACTCACGCTCCTGGCATCGTTCCTGCGCCGTAACCGCAGCCTGCGTCTCACAACCCTGTATAGCAACCCGACCTATGCCCAGCTCTGGACGGGCAACATTGCCCACAATCTACTCGACTCTATTTACACACAGCAACTGAACGAAGTCCAGCGCAAACTTCTGTTAGCCTTCTCGATCTATCGTGAACCAGTATCACTGGATGCAGCGAAATCCTTGCTCGACTTCAGCGCCGCAGTGCCGGAGGTTCAGGCACTCTCTGCCCTTGATGCACTGCTCAGACAACACCTGCTCCAGGCTTCAGGTGAGGGTCGCTATCAACTCCATACCATTGTTGCCGACTATGCATGCAGTCGATTTGTCGGAGGCCACGAGCAGACAAATGAGCAAGCCTTGCAAGAAGCTCATGCCAGGGCAGCGCAATATTACCTACAGCAGGCTGCGCAGAGTTGTCCTCCTCGTGAGCGTAGACGAAGCATCAGCGATGTGCAGCCGCTCATCGAAGCCATCTGGCAGCAGTGTCAGGCTGGACAGTGGCCACAGGCCTATGATCTGATGGAGCAGGAAAATATCTTTAAGAGTCTCAAACGTTGGGGTGGCAATGCTATCCTCCTCGAGCTGTATGAACTCTTACTGCACATGGAAAAATGGCACCCCCAACCAGCACAAGTCGCACGTATCTACAACAACCTGGGCGAGGTCTATAGAGCGTTAGGGCAGTTGGAGCGGGCTCAGCAGTATCTTGATCGAGCCTTGAACATGTGCCGAGAGCAAAGCGATCTCAGGGGAGAATGTTGGGCGCTCAATGGTCTTGGGCGAGTCTACAGTATACAGGGCCAACGGGAGCGAGCACGCGAGTACTTTGAACGGGCATTGAGCAAATGCAGAGCAATAGGTGACCGTGACGATGAAGTCTCGACCATGAACAATCTGGCCGGAGTTTACAGGGCGATGGTGCAGAGGAAGCAAGCACAAGAGTACTGCGAACAAGCTTTGAACATATGCAAAGAAATAGGTGACCGTGGAAAGGAAGCCACAACGCTCAACAATCTGGGCGAAGTCTACAGTGCCCTGGGGAAGAAGGAGCAGGCGCGAACATACTACGAAGCAGCTCTCAGTATACAAAGGGAGCTCGGAAATCGTAGTCAGGAAGGCTGGACTCTCAACAACCTGGGCAAGCTCTACGACGACTGGGGGCAAAAGGAGCAAGCGCTAACATACCTTGAGCAGGCCTTGAGCGTACGTCGAGAAGTAGGTGATCGCTTAGGAGAAGGTAGAACGCTCAAGAATCTCGGTAAAGTCTACATGAGCTTAGGGCAAAAGGAGCAGGCGCTGGCCTACCTTGAGCAATCGTTGCATCTCTGTAGAGATTTCGATCGCTGGGGTGAAGGCAAAACACTCAACAACCTGGGCAAACTTTACGCTGGCATGGAGCAGAAAGAGGAAGCGCTGGAGTACCTTGAACGCGCATTAACCATCCGCAGAGCAGTAGGCGACCGTTCCGGGGAAGCAACAACACTCAACGATGTGGGCAAACTCTATGCTGATCTGGGTCAGGAGAAGCGAGCGCTGAAATGCTATGAGCAAGCATTAATAATTCGCAGAGACACTGATGACCGCGAAGGCGGAGGTAGTACATTGCACAATCTAGGCAAACTCTCCTTAAAACAGGAGAAATACGACGCCGCTCTTGCCTGTTTCCTGCTTGCCAAAAGCATCTTCGAGGAGGTACAGAGTTCAGAGCTCGATGAGACCCAGGAATGTATAGAAGAGCTACGCAAAAAGATCGGCGAGCAAGCTTTTGTTGCATTATCCACGCAGGTCGAGCCGCAGGTGCATCAGATCGTAGAGCAGGCACTACACGTTCCGTAGGGGTGGGAGCGATGTGGGCCCTGTCTGGGGCAAGTAATACCGTAGGATTTTTGCGTACGGGGTGATTCATCACGACCCCGGCAAGGCCAAGCCTCACACTCAAGGGTGTGATGATGAACTTTGACAAAATACGCCGGACACTATGAAGGGGTTCCGTAGCAACTGATACCGTTGGCGAATTCGAGGCCGAGTACGCGGGCGACCATGAAGGCCCACCCCACACCGCCACTCTCGCCCCTATGGATACGGACGCCATTTCGCCAACAATATCAGCAACTGGACGAAAACCAACGTTATTGACCCCAGCGTAGCTTGCTAAACATGATAGAATGGACGCAGGATGAAATACGAGCAACGAGAAGATTGGAAAGAAGGGCGCCGACGACGAGCCTGGGAACTATCACATAGTAAGGAACAAATGTCCACAAATTGTATCTCAACAGGCAACCAGGATGACCGGGGAAGTGATGAACATACTGAACGGACAATATAGACCTACTCCTATGCAAAGCGCTATGGGAGATCCATTGCGCTCAGAGCAACGGACAGGTGAACTGTTGCCTCGTGTGCTCTCACGAGCCGATATGCTTACTATCTTCATCATCATTGTCCTCTTCATCCCTAATGCCTCTATCGTACAAGCTACTCAGGGAGCGGGAGCTGCCACCTATCTCTATTGGGTAATAGGGACTGTCACGTTTCTCATCCCTGGGGCGGTCGTCACAGGGCAACTCAACCGCTTCATGCCTGTTGACGGCTCCATCTACGTCTGGACGCATCGGGCATTGGGACCACTCTGGGGCTTCTTTGCCGGTTTCTGCGCCTGGTTTCCTGGCATTTTAGTCTTGCTTGTTGGGGGCGATACCGTCCTATCCCTCGTCCAGGGCATCGGCGTCCAGGTGTTTGGTCCCACGACCAACTGGCTCATGGAGCCATGGCAACAAGGTATCTTCGTCGTGTCCATACTGCTGTTCGCTGGCTTGCTCTCCACATTGCCGCTACAACACATCATGAGAGCAGCGAAAGTCGTGGTCCTGCTTTACGGAGTGGGTATTTTTACCGTTGGGCTTGCAGGACTGCTCTGGCTCCTCACCGGTCACGCTCCCCAGCCGGCCCTAACAACCAGCCAATTAGGCTTTGGGGGACAGAATATCGTCTTGTACGGTGTCATCGTGCTGGCCTTGCTTGGGGTGGAAGTGCCACTCAACATGGCTGCTGAAACAAAGCAGCCTCATGCTGCACGGTTCTTTCTGCGCTGGGGACCACTCCTTGTCCTGGTAGCCTACATCATCGGGACGTTCGGCGTAATGGCAATTGTGCCATCCAGTAGCGCAAGTTTAACATACTCAACGCTCACTGCGGTAACCATTGTTTTTGGCGTTCCGGCTTCTGTCCTGGTTGGGCTCATCTTCATTTGCTTCTTCGTGATTGTCACCGTCGTGTATAACATCACCTTTGCGCGTATCCTATTCGTCTCGGCATTGGATCATCGCCTGCCACCTGCTCTCGCCAATGTGAATCGCTTCGCCGTACCTTCGCGTGCTACTAGCTTCCAAACGATCGTGGTACTGGCCATTGCTCTCCTAACTTTCTTTATCGGTCCACTGCTCTATCCTGACCAGGGAAGAGATCTCACTACCAGGGTCTATGCTATCTCTCAGGCAACAACTACGGTCATCTGGTGCATCTCGATGGTGATCCTTTTCCTCGATCTCCCCGTGCTCTTAGGACGCTTCCGAACGTTTCTGGCCACTAAACCCGATCAACTGATTGCACCTCCCTGGATACTCTACCTCTTTTGTGCAGTAGGAGGAGCAGCAAGTCTGCTGGGCATCTGGACAACCCTCAGTTTGTCATGGGATAGCCCGGTTATCCCGAATAGTCAATGGGGACTGCTTGTTGGTGGGTGTGTGCTCGTTTCTCTCGTGATTGGTCTGGCTGGCTCGGCCTATCCACGCCTGTTGAGCAGCCTGGATCAACAGACCGCTGTGGCCCGCGAAAATGCTCGCTTGTACAACGAATTGAGCCTCGCCTACGCCAGGCTCAGTGAACTCGATCAGCTCAAAGATGCTTTCCTGACGACTGCCAGCCACGAATTACGTACTCCCTTGACAATCATGCAAGGCTATCTCGAATTGCTCGGTGAGGTAGAGAATCTCAGCCCCGACATGCGCCGTTCCTTTCTGAATAATGCGCGTCGTGCCTGTGATGAATTGGTTTTGTTGCAGGCCAACATTATGGACGCCAGTCGCATTGAATTCGATGCCGCTACGTTGAAGTATACGGCTATCCCCCTGCAGGAGACCTGCAAGAGCATCGTCGATCTGTTTGAGCCAGTGATCCTTCAGCAGGAGCGACATGTCGAGGTGGAAATTGCCCCCACTCTCACGGTCTGGGCTGATGAGACTCGTCTGAAGCAGATTCTGCGGAACTTGCTCTCAAATGCGCTGCGCTACTCACCACCCCAAACCGCCATTCGTCTGACTGCCCAGGTGGAGCGGGAAACCGACATGGTGTGTATAAAGGTGATCGATCTTGGCCCAGGCATCCCACCCGACAAACAAGAAGCCGTCTTCGACAAATTTGTGCGCCTGGAACGTGACATGCATGGCGTCGTCCGAGGAAGTGGTCTAGGGCTCTTTATCACGCGTCAGCTCGTGGAAGCCATGCAAGGCACGATCTCCGTCGAGAGCAGCGGCGTCAACGGCGAAGGAGCCACATTTTCCTTCACCATACCGATGGCCTGTGCCACTGAAGCAGACGACCCGGCATCTACCCAGGGCAAAGCACCCACAAGCAATATCACTCTCAATGAAGTGCAGTCATAGGGATGCTCTACAATGTTGAGACCAAGAGTGACTTGCCTTCACTCCCGTTTTTGATTAGATGCGTTGGGTCGCAATGCTACCTGCATGATAGCCCCTTCCGAAGCCGAAGACACCAGGGCCCAATATTTCGCGAAGACACCAGTCGTGTAATGCGGGGCAGGCTCCGTCCAATTCGCCAGACGGGTAGAAATTTCAGCATCCGCAAGTTCCACATTTAGAGTCCGTGCCTTAATGTCAAAGACAACGATGTCTCCATCACGCAGGGCAGCAATCGGGCCACCATGCGCTGCTT
>Ga0187816_10000613_pt1 | contig 10847 bp, 9 predicted proteins | sample NC_wetland_sal_i_16_FD_132960 | JGI IMG/M metagenome (GOLD analysis project Ga0187816, IMG submission 132960) | Wetland sediment microbial communities from Neuse River Estuary, North Carolina, USA - SO4_1 | ecosystem: Environmental > Aquatic > Freshwater > Wetlands > Sediment | place: USA: North... | reverse complement strand
GGTGCCTCCTCGATTCGTCGGGGTGGTTAATGTTGATAAATCGCCGTGTCACAAGTAACCCGGATCATTCGCGGAAGATAGCCTGCAAACTTCCTGAGGGCTAACTCCCGATTAGTCGGATGATCGGACATTTGAAGTAGCACTTTACTTGTCCGGTTAGGGCGTTTAATCGGGAGTTGTGAAGACTTCATAGCTAGCAAGTCCTGTTTCCCACAGCTATCTACCCGAGTTGCCTCCGTTGACTTGCCTCTTGGCGCGGCCTAACATGCGTCGCAAGGGCGGTCTTCCGCTCATGATTGGCCAGACAATCTCGCACTACCGCATCCTCGAGAAACTCGGTGGCGGTGGCATGGGTGTGGTCTATAAGGCCGAAGACATAAAACTCGGCCGATTCGTCGCGCTGAAATTCTTGCCCCCGGAAATTGCCCGCGACCCTCAAGCCATCGAGCGATTTCAGCGCGAAGCCCGCGCCGCTTCCGCGCTCAACCATCCCAACATCTGCACGATTCACGAGATTGACGATCACGACGGGCAGCTCTTCATCGCAATGGAATTCCTCGAAGGAGAAACTCTCAAGCATCGAATCGAGAGCGGGACGATTCCGGCCGATTCGCTGTTTGATCTCGGCGCGCAGATCGTCGACGGCCTCGATGCAGCGCACAGCCAGGGCATCATTCACCGCGATATTAAGCCGGCCAATATTTTCATCACGCGCCGCGGCCACGCGAAAATCCTCGACTTCGGCCTGGCAAAACTGACCTACGAACACTATCGCGTGGCGGATATTGCCGGCGCCTCGGCACTTCCGACGGCCGGCGCAATGGAGGAACTGCTGACGAGTCCAGGGGCGGCCGTTGGGACGGTTGCATACATGTCTCCGGAGCAGGCTCGTGGCGAGCGGCTCGACGCGCGCACGGATCTCTTCAGCTTCGGTACCGTGCTCTACGAAATGGCGTGCGGCCAGCGGCCGTTCTTAGGCGAGACTTCAGCCGCAGTTTCCGATTCTATTCTGCACGCTACGCCTCCGCCACCGTCGCGTCGCAACCCGCAGCTTCCCACTGAGTTTGATCACATCATCCGCAAAGCCTTGGATAAAGACCGCGACAAACGCTTCAGTTCGGCCTCGGAGATGCGAGCAAAGATTCAAGAGCTGCGTCAGCAGCAACTCATCGAATCGAGCGGAGGTGTGCCCATCGTTCGGGTCGTTCGTAAGCCATCCGTCATCGTTGGCACGCTTCTGGTGGTTGCTCTCGCGGCTGTATGCGCCAGTTTGGTGTATCGCCATTATGTACGCACCCGCTGGGTACGCGAGGTTGCCGTACCGGGGTTGAAGCAGCTGGCACTGGACAGAAACGGCTTGGCTTTTTACCGGCTCGCCAGACAGGCCGAACTCTATAGCCCCGGCGATCCCGGATTGAAACAAGTGGAAGTGGAGAATCTTTGGCCTTTTCCTGTCCTCACAACACCGCCGGGAGCCGACATATTTTTCCGAGGCTATCACGACAATCAGGGGAACTGGGAACATCTTGGTAAATCTCCCATGGAGAATTTGCAGTTGATTGATGCGCAATACGCAATGAAGTTTGTCAAAGATGGATATGAGACGGTCGTGGTGACCAGCGAGTACATGCCGGAGTCCGGAACGACAAATATCATTCTCGATCCGACTGGCACCCTTCCAAAAAACATGGTGCACATTCCGCCAGGGAAAATAAGCGTGGCCGGAAGTGCACCGCTGCAGGTGGATGATTTCCTGATCGACAAATATGAGGTCACGAACCTCGAGTTCAAGAAATTTATCGATGCGGGAGGCTACCGCGAACCCAAGTATTGGAGATTTCCTTTCACGAAAGAAGGCCACCTGCTCCCCTTCGAACACGCAGTCGCCTTGTTTGTGGATAGGACAGACCGGCCCGCTCCTTCGACGTGGGACCTCGGGAATTACCCGCCAGGGCAGGATAACTATCCGGTTAGCGGCGTAAGCTGGTATGAAGCGGCAGCATACGCCGAATTTGTAGGCAAGAGCCTCCCCACGGTCTACCATTGGCACCGCGCGGCCAGCATGGGCGAGCATTCCGACATTCTCGACACGAGCAATTTTTCGGGGAAGGGCCCCGCTCCGGTAGGGAACTATGCAGGGCTTGGACCTTATGGCACCTACGACATGGCGGGCAATGTGAAGGAGTGGTGCTTCAATTCAGACGGAAGCCGCCGATATATTTTGGGTGGGGATTCGACTGAGCCCAAATATATGTATCAGGAACCCGACGCGCGGCCACCGCTAGATCGTTCCGCGAGCAACGGCTTTCGGCTTGTAAAATACCTCAAGTCAGAGCCTCTCCCGGAAGCACAGACCTCTCAGGTCAGCTTTCAAAGTTTCGACTACCGCAACGCGAAGCCAGTTCCCGATGCTGTTTTCCGCATCTATCGAGGACTATATTCGTACGATCGAACACCGCTGGATGCAAAGTTAGAATCCGTCGACGATAATTCGCCCTACTGGCGCCGAGAGCGCATAACGTTTAAAGCCGCTTATAATGACGAACGAGTGATCGCTTTTCTGTATCTTCCGAAAGATGTATCCCCGCCGTATCAAACGGTAGTGCACTTCCCAGGATCAGAGGCTCTGGGCTTTCACACTTTTACAGACTTAAATTTGTTTAACCTCGACTTCTTGATGAAGAGCGGCCGCGCCGTGCTTTTTCCCATCTACAAGGGAACTTATGAGAGAATCACGCACCGGACCGCTAATGGTTCGAGTGAAGAGCGTGACGAAACCATTCAGCGTTCCAAAGATTTGCGACGCTCGCTGGACTACCTTGAGACTCGGTCCGATATCGACCATGACCGTCTAGCGTTTTACGGTTTCAGCTGGGGTGGGATAGAAGGCCCGATTTCCCTGGCCCTCGAATCCCGATTCAAGACAGCGGTCCTGGCCGATGGGGGGTGCGATACAGACAAAAAGCTGCCGGAGGATGATCCGATCAACTTCGCCCCGCACATCAGGATCCCGGTTCTAATGATTAATGGCCGATATGATTTTGAAATTCCTTTCGAAACTTGTCAGCAGCCCTTCTTCCATCTTCTTGGCACCCCAGCGGCGGACAAGCGTCAGGTGGTGCTGGAATCCGGCCACGGACTCCCCTATACGCCCTGGTTTAAGGAAACACTCGATTGGCTCGACCACTATCTCGGACGTGTGAAGTAATTCGCGGATCCCAATTCCACTCCACTTCTTCATTTCACTATCCCAGATGCTCATGAATTCTTGGATGATTGAGATTTCTTCTGACCCTTGTGCTGAAGGCTTAGACGAAAATTCTCGACCTCGTGATCCTGGTTGATAAATCGCTTTGTCATCTCTCCGACCTAGCGGTTGAGCCGAGCACTCAAACCCTACTCCACAACGCGCGCCCTTTTATATTGCGTCGAATAACGGGACATCTTCCGGGCTAGTACTTGACTTGTCCGGTTTCCGCGTTTATCGGGACTTGGGGACGTCTCAGGGAAATCGCGTTAAATCGGGAACGTCGCGCGCCAACGCAACAGGCGTTGCCGACGGGGAGTGATCCTGGTGGTTCAGCGACGATTCCGTCGGTCTCAGCGCCGCAGCTCCGAAATTCACGCTGAACCGTTTGCACCATATGGACACGGCGCGATATTTCGCTAGGTCCAAGTTGCTGCCAAGGCGGTAGTTTTGGTCGCCGATATTGCCCTTGATGACTCCCAGATCGATGAAGCCGGCGCGCTCGACGGCCGCTGCGTCCTTTGCATCATCGGCGGCGACCATGTAGACGTGCACGTCGGGGCCGTTCGATGTGCTGAAGCTAGTAAGACGAAGAATACGAGTGCCATCGCTCATCTGGTAGATGGTTGCGGTGCCTGCCGTCGGGTGCAGAATGCTGTAGAACTGTCCCGATACGAGAGGCTGCGGCGATGAGCCGCCCTGTGCGGCCGGCATTCCTTCATCAACACGCTGATTGACCACAAGCCGCTCGGGCCGGAATGCGTACCAAGCGACAACAACAACGATCGCGGCCCCCAGAATGGCGACTTTCTTCCATGTTTTCATTTTCGCTCCTCCTTGACTCCAAAGTGCTTTTTGCCCAGTACCACGTGCGATGAACGGCTTACATGGAGAGGAACTGCTTGACGAGAACCGCGGTGTCGTCAGGGTTCTCCTCGGGAAAGAAGTGGCCACCCTTCATCGCTTGCCCTTGCGCGTGCGGAGCCCATTGTCGCCAAATGCCGAGCGGACCTCCATCCTTCGCATAAAAAGTGTCGAGCGGGCCACCTATGGCCCAGAGATGCAGCATGGGGCATTCGATTCGCTTACCGGCTTCCTTGTCGACGCGATCGTGCACGATATCGATCGTTGCCGCAGCGCGATATTCCTCGCAGATTCCATGAACCCGGGCTGGATCGCGATAGGTTGTAACGTATTCGTCGAGAATCTCCCGGCCGAACGAACCTTGCCCGAAGGGGTTGTGGAATACCGCTTCGGGCGCCCCGAGCAGATAGCTCTCCGGCAGCGGCTCTTTCTGCGACAGCATAATCCAGGGCCAGTAGGTTTTGGCGAAGCGCGCATCGGACCGGTTCCACGCTTCGAGAATCGGAATCACGTCGAACACCGCGAGACGTTCCACCGACTTCGGGTGGTCCAACGCCAGGCGATAGCTGACGCGTCCCCCGCGATCGTGGCCGATCAGCGTGAACGTCGCGAAGCCGAGTTTGTCCATCACGCCCACCAGTTCCGTCGCCATGGCGCGCTTTGAATAAGGAAAATGGTTGTCCGTTGAAGCGGGTATCCCGCTGCGGCCGTAAGCGCGCAGGTCCACGCAGATAACGGTGTGATTTTCGGCCAGCTTTGGCGCGAGGAATCGCCACATCAAGCTTGTGCGCGGAAAGCCGTGCACCATCAAAATCGGCGGCCCCTGTCCGTAGCGGCGCACGAAAATTGTGTTTCCTGCGACCTCCACTTGGGACGTCTCGAACGGAATTGGCGGAGTTGGTTGTGCGCCGAATCGTGCGTCGTTTTCTGCTCGTGCAAGCGGGGTTAAAGAGCTCTCGAACAAGACGCCGATAGACGCGGCCGTGAGAGCACCAAGAAAGTTTCGACGTTCCATTGCTTCCTCCTCATTCCAATGACCCTTTGCTGGGGACAGAGCAGACAGTAAAGCGCCATTGTCGTTGACCCCTATGCCACTCGAAGTGGCGACTTCCATTTATTCCTCCGACGGCGGGAGGTTGGATCCCGCCATCATCGCCTGCTCTATATGCCCTTTATCTCGCCGCCGTCCATACGCACGGAAGCGCCGGTCATCCACTTCGCGGCCGGGGAAACCAGATAACTCATCAGATCGGCGATCTCTTCCGGCTTTCCAAGGCGTGTGATGTCGGCTTGCTCTGGAAATTTCTTGATTGCTTCTTCCACTGTGAGATTGTGGGCAGGAGCCCATTTTTCAAAGAAGGCTTGCCGGCGTCCCGTCATCACGACTCCGGGCGAGACGCTATTGACCTGCACTCCGTCTTTGATTCCTTGTTCCGCGAATGCCTTCGCGAGTGCGTCGATGGCTGCGTTGATCGCCGCGACGGCCGCGTTTCCGGGCTTGGGATGGAGCGCTGCGTTGCCGGACATCAAGACCACCGAACCTTGCGAGGACTTCAAAGCATCCCAAGCCTGTATCGTCAGGCGGCGCGCGCCGTGAAACTTGAGCGCCATGCCGTCGTCCCACTGCGTGTCGGTCAGCTGGAACAAATCAATCTGTGGCACGGCGCCCGCAATATTGAGCAGCGCATCGATTCTGCCGAAGCGTTGAAGGGTCCCCTCGATGATGATCTTTGCGGACTGTGGCTGGCGCAGGTCGAGAGCGAAGACCATCACTTCGGCGCCTATGGATCTGATTTGGGCCGCGGTTTCCTCCAGCTTGTCCTGCTCCCGCGCTGCAAGCACAACGGCCGAGAAGTCACGTGCGAGCCGCAGGGCTGTAGCTCGCCCTATGCCTTGGCTTGCGCCGGTAACGATGGCCACGGATTTGGCGCCCATAAAATAGTCTCCGCGAGATATCGTCGAGCTTCGCCATTTTGAAGAATGGCGCACATTCAAAAACTTGGGCCGTACTCACCTTGCGATTCAGCTATCGCGAAAGAGTCTGAGCCGCAGCTTCCAAAATGATGCCGACCACAAGATTCGGTTCCGTGTACATCGGGCTATGGTCCACGCGGTGTGATTGCGCGTGCGCGCCCATGCGATCGGCCATGAAATGCTGAGTCTTCGGGCTGATCATGCGGTCTTCCTCAGCGATCAAGAACCACGACGGCTTTGATTTCCACAGCGGCGCCGGCACCGGCTCCTGAATGCACTGAAGCGCAAGTGGCCGCTGAACGGCAGCCGCGATGCTTGTTTGGCCGGCCGAGGCTTTGTGGGCAACCGCTCGTTGGAATCCGCCGTCGGGTATCCAAATAAAGCCATGGGAATCGGGAGCCAACTTGGGCGCATCCGGATGCGCAGGTTCGCGATAAAACACCTTGGCTACCGTCTCGCCCTCATCGGGAGCGAGCGCCGCGACGTAAACCAGCGACTTGACTCGGTCTTCTCGCACTGCCGCGATCACCGCGCCTGAATAGGCGTGTCCGACCAGGATTACTGGGCCGGTGGTTCGTTCCAGCCCGCGACTCAAAGCGGCAACGTCGTCGGGAAATGACGTGAGCGGGATCGGCGCGCACATTACGTTAAGGCCGTACCGCTCTAACGGGAGAATGATGTTGCTCCAGCAATAGCCGTCCGCCCACGCGCCATGGACCATTACAATCGCCGCGCCTTCAGGAAATTCGCTCCTCTTGGCAGCCTGCCCAGGCGAACTTGCGACAGCTCGTGCGGAGATTTCCGCCCGGGTAAATCCAGCGGCAGAGCCCTTGAGAACAGCACAGACAGACGCAGCCGCGAGCGAACCGAGAAAGCTACGACGTTCCATACCCTCCTCCCCGTTCCAATTGCGTTTCGCTGGAAAATCAGCAGACACCCGCTAGGCTTGTCATTGACCTCTCAACAAACCGATCGCCGAGGTCTGATGAAACGCAATCATCTCGTTGGGCCGTTTTCATTGCTTCAACGCGCAGCGCCGAGGAACTCTTTTATCGCGGACGCGATTTCGACGACATGGGTCTCGATCGCAAAATGCCCGGTGTCAAGGAACTGAACCTTCGCGCCGGGTATATCCTTCCGAAAGGCTTCGGCTCCTGCTGGCACGAAGAAAGGATCGTTCTTGCCCCAGATCGCCAGCAAGGGCGGTTTCGAGTTGCGAAAATATTCCTGGAATTTCGGATACAACTTGACGTTCGAGGCGTAATCCAAAAACAAATCGAGCTGAATTTCTTTGTTCCCCGGGCGTTCGAGAAGAGCCGTATCCAGTGTGTACGACTCGGGTGGAACAGTTTCCGGATTCGCCACGCCGTGGGTGTACTGCCAGCGCGTTCCGCCCGCCGTCAAAATACTTTGGCGAAGTATGTCTCTATTTTCTGCTGTGGGTGAGGCCCAATACTTGCGGATCGGAGCCCAAGCATCACCGAGACCTTCCTCGTAGGCATTCCCATTCTGCGAAACAATCGCCGTGATACGGTCGGGATGCGCCATCGCCAACCGAAAGCCGGTCGGCGCGCCATAATCGAAGACATAGATTGCATAGCGGTCGAGTTTGAGTGCATGCGCGAAGGCGTCGATCGTGGTTGCCAATCCGTCGAAGGTGTACGAATATTTTCGTTCAGGCGGGACCTCGGTGAATCCGAAGCCGGGAAGGTCCGGAGCGATCACCCGGTAATCGCAGCCCAGCCGCGGAATAAGTTCGCGGAACATGAACGATGAGGTCGGGAATCCGTGCAGCAAGAGAACTACGGACGCGTTTGTGTCGCCCGCCCCGCGATAAAACACCTGCACACCATCGGCTTCCACCCTATGGATGGATGTAAGAGGCACGCTGGTTCGGACCATATCCTGGTCCGGCACTGCACGCTTTGCGGCTGCTCGTGATGTCGCATCACTCATAACTTTCTCTCCTCACTTCTTTCGTGATTAGGGCAGGTGGGATGCCAAAGAGGTCAAGCTCACTCGAAGACAGGACATTCGATGGAAATCGTTCTGGCGTCTGAAGTTTGTGACGAGGAAAGTCCTGGAAATCTCTAACTGTACGTGACAGATCCCTGACGGTTGTCCGTCACTGACGGGTTTCCGTCGGATCCACTGCCACCGGTAACTGGTTCCCGCGGCGGTGCGGAAAACTCAGTCTCCGCCAGCCGCAGCGGCGGCACGTGGTTTCTGTGGGACCGCGGCAGGCCGGCTTATGCCAAGCTTCTTCATACGGTAGACCAACGACGTGCGCTTCATCCCCAAGCGCTCGGCCGCACCGTTTCGCCCTCCGATCACCCAATTGCTCGCTTCCAGTGCACGAAGGATGTGATCCCGCTCGACCTCCGCGAGACCATTCATGGGGAGATTGGATTCCTTGTGAGGCTGGAACGGCTCCAGTTCGGAAATGGGCGCACGTAATATTGACTGGGGAGAGAGAATCACCGCCCGTTCAATAAAGTTCTGTAATTCCCGAACGTTTCCGGGCCATTGGTATCGCATCAACGCATCCATCGTCTCCGGAGGGATTACGTCGATTCGCTTGTTCATCCGTTGAGCGTAGAGTGCTGTGAAATGCCGGACCAATCTCGGAATATCCTCGTTGCGTTGTCGCAGCGCCGGGACCTGGATCGGAAATACCTTCAGACGATAATAAAGGTCTTCGCGAAACGCCCCTAGTTTCACCATAGCGGCCAAATCCCGATGCGTGGCCGCGATCAGGCGCACGTCAACCTTATGCGTACGGTTGCTGCCGAGCCTCTCGAATTCCTGCTCCTGCAAAACGCGCAGCAGTTTCGCCTGAAGTTCCAGAGGAATATCACCAACCTCGTCAAGAAACAGCGTTCCTTTGTCGGCGAGTTCGAACCGTCCCGTCTTTTGGGCGATGGCGCCTGTAAATGCCCCTTTTTCGTGGCCGAACAGCTCACTTTCAAGAAGTCCAAGTGGGATTGCGGCGCAGTTCAGTTTCACGAACGCTTTTTCGCTACGGACGCTCAGCTTGTGTATTGCACGCGCAACGAGTTCTTTCCCGGTTCCCGTCTCTCCTTGAATCAGCACGCTAGAGTCTGTAGGGGCCACTACAGATGCCAGGCTCAAAGCAGTCTTCAGCGCCGGGCTCTCCCCGACGATTTCCCCAAACTCAGCGCGAATTTCCTCTTCAAGGTAGAGCCGCTGTTTCGTTTCTTTATCTCGATCCTTTGTCGCCTTTTCGTATTCCAACGTGTTCTCAACTGCAATCGCTACCTGATACGCCACCTGCTCCAGCAAGATGACGTCGTCTTGCTCAAAAGCATTATCCGAACGCCTAGAGAGCATCAGAACGCCAACTACGCGATTGCGGCCTATGAGCGGGAGATAACACCCTGTCCTGAGGCCTTCCTTGACCACGCTCTCATAAAGAAGCCGGCCTTCAGAATTCCCGTAGATTTCAGGATCCTCGCGGACCTGTTCGAAGCTATCGATCCGAACGCTCTTGGCCTTCCGAAATACCTGACCCGAGATCGAACCAGTCATTGGCACCAACGATCCCTCACGGAAGGGTCCTCTCGCGTCGGGATTGTACAAGCTCGTGACGCGTAAAGACCCGCTCTGGGAGTCGGGTAGCAGCAATACAGACACGTCGCATTGCATTACTCTGAATAGATTGGTCGAAAGGGCCTCAACCACTTGCCGGAGGTCCAACCTGGATGTCACGCTGCTTGTGATTTCCAGAAGCAAGCGCAGCCGATCACGTTCACGCCGCAACGCTTGTTCGTTCACGTGGCGCTCAATGGCGATCCCGGTGATGTGACTGGCGTTTTCGATCAACTGTAAGTCGGTGGCGTCAGGGCTGCGCGCTTCACGATAAAGGATAGCGAAGGTACCGAGGACTTTACCCTCACTCGAGAACAAGGGTCGTGACCAAACCGAGCGAATTCCATAGGGCAACATGAGGTGACGATAGTCGTCCCAACTGGACTCTGTGAGGATGTCGGTCACGTACACCGGCTCCCTGCGATACACGGCGGTGCCGCAGGAGGCGCCTTTCGGACAAACTTCCGTTCGCCCCACGTGATCGCAAAATCCAGGAAGACTTGGCGCCGCTACGCAATGGAGATAGCTCGCCCCTTCATCGGGAAGCCAGATGGTGCAGAACAAACCTTCGCCTTGAGATTCGACCAGGCGAGCAATGATCGTCAGCACTTCCGACAGCGGTGACCCGGCGAAAATCAACTTTAGAATGTTAAGTACAGACTCGCTGGAAAAGAGGCCCAACTCGTTCTGCGCCCTTTCGATGCTCGATAGGACTTGTGAGGGAGATTGGATTGCTCTCTCCATGTGACGTCCTTTCCTGGCGCCATAAGATTCGGCTTCACGACTGTTGGTACTAATGCCGCGGGAACATGGATGATGTCAGCAAGAATGTCGACAGTCCTCTGCTCATCTGAAGATAGTCTGCCTGTACGTCCACTACGAAAGCCGATTTCATGGCCCCAACTTCCGGCCGAGTGAGAACATATCTTAGGCCGGAACAGGCGAAACTACCACTGTCTAGAAGGGCGAGTGGGTGGTGGTTGCAGAGACTCTCTCCATTCTGGTTTCCAAGTGGAGGACTCTTGGGGTCGCTGGCCCTCTACGGACATGGGGGAGTCGTCTACCAAATCGTCTACGAACCAGCTCGCTAGATAATCCATGCGGCTAACTCCTGATAAGTCGGATAACCGGACATTGAGGCCGTTGTCCGGTT
>Ga0187816_10000611_pt1 | contig 10858 bp, 13 predicted proteins | sample NC_wetland_sal_i_16_FD_132960 | JGI IMG/M metagenome (GOLD analysis project Ga0187816, IMG submission 132960) | Wetland sediment microbial communities from Neuse River Estuary, North Carolina, USA - SO4_1 | ecosystem: Environmental > Aquatic > Freshwater > Wetlands > Sediment | place: USA... | reverse complement strand
CCCCCTCGGGAACGCCTTTGTGTTCCCAGTCACCAAGCTCCGGCTTGTCCTTGCCGTTCGGATCGCGAAGCCCCTTCGTGCTCGTGTCGCGCGGTCCTGCCAGTCGCAGCTCCTCGGACGCGTAGATCCCGTCGGTCGCGATCGCGAGCACGTTCCAGCGATTCTTCGCCGTCGAGATGGCGTCCAAGATCTGCCCGCGCGTCGTCGCCGTCGTCATGCCGGCCCAGATCCACTGCTGAAACTGCGGGTCACGTCCGCCTTTCGATTGCGCGAGCTTACCGTAGCTCCCGTTCGCGGCGTTCTTCAGGGCCTTGCCCTTGCCGTCCTTGCCCCACTCGACGCGCCGGCGGTAGACGCCCGGCATCCACTCGAAGGGCTGGTGCCCGCAGTCGACCTCGTAGAGCCAGGCTTGCTCGACCTCGACGAGGTCGGGCCACCCGCGCAGCGCGGCGAGGACCTCGGGGGCCCAGCCCCACCCGGAGAAGTTCGTGGCGTAGGCGATAGAACCGTTCTTGTCCCGGAAGGGTAGCGGAGCCCATGCGAGCTTCTTGCGCTCTCGCAACGGCAGCGGCTTGATGCGGAACCGGCAGAGTGCGAGTGACGCGCGTTGGACCTCGCGCAAGAGCGCCTTGCCGCGGCTCGCGCTCTTCCTCCACCGCCCGCACCGAAGGCACGGCAAAAACGTCAGCGCGTAGGGGTACGCGCTTGCGAGGTCGTAGCCGTGCACGGGAACCTCGACGCGCCCGATCACGCTGTTCTCGAACCGGCCGCCGAAGAACGCGCACATGATCGCGTGTTGCAGCGCGGTCGGCATGTCGCGGACGTTTTCGTTTCGGGCATGTTCCTTTTCGCACTTGGGCCGAGGACAGTCGGTCGCGATCGATCGCCACTTGTGCCCGCATTGCCCGATCGATCGCCCGCGGTAGAAGGCGACGTCGTGCTTTTTCAAGAGCGCGGACGCCGGCGATCCGCCGAAGAACTGCGTGAGCGGGATCCCTGCCTCTTCTTGCGCGGCGAGGCGCTTCTTCATGAGCTGGGCGAGCAGCTCGCACTCTTTGCGGCAGTAGCTCGCGATCGCGTCCGAACCGACGCCGGAGAACTCATTTCGCTTGCCTTTCATCTCGGCGATTTTCGCGACTGTCTCCTTGTCGCCGACGCCCCAGTCCTTGATCGCTTCGACGAAGGAGGTCCCGAAGAGCTTGAAGACGTCGTGGACCTTGACCGAGCGTCCCCACCCCTTGCCTCTCTTGTACCGGTCGGCGATCGTGAGGTTGCCCTGGAAGAAGCCGTAGCCGCGTTTGTTCCACCGCAGGTGCGCAGGATTCAGGGGCTCGTCGATGTCATCCGATCCGCAGTGCGGGCAGGTCGACGTGACGAGGCGAAACCGCCGCTCGCACGCGCGGCAGGTCCGGATCTTCCGGAGCTCGGGTCGCAGGAGAACGTAGCGATCCTCGAGCGGCAACGCCTCGAGAATCATGGTCGTGTCGTAGCCGAAACTGTACGCGAACTTGAGCGCGTTTTTGGGGAGCGAGAGCAGCGCCTCGCAACACTCGTCGTGCGTCAGGCCCTCGGGCGCGAACCGCGTCTCGGCGGCGACGACGCCGTCTGCATCAACGCACGCCAAAAAGGTGTAGACATGCTTGCCGTTCGGTAGGTCGTGACCCTCGCCGTCGATGCCGAGGATCCGTTGCGGACCCTTTCGATCGGGGCGGTCGACATCTCTTTCGCGTCGGTAGGCGACGTTCGCGGTGCGGTGGCTCGCAGCGTCCAGGCCGCAGCGCGCGCATGGGTCTCCGTCGGGCAGATGGTAGGCGCGGTGGCGGCGTGCCGGCTCGCCGCACTCGCACGGGTCGCCCTTGGGCAGGTGGTCGGGTCTCACGACGCGTCAGACGACTTCCGGTGAGAAAAACTCATCGCGTGCCGCCTTGTCGCTGAAGCCAAGCTTGCGCATGCGCTTCATGAACTCGACGTACCGCCGGTCGCCCGAGTCGATCATCGATTGCAGGAGCATCCGGTCCGCGCGCCGCTTGCCGTGCAGGTGCCCGAGGTCCCGGCGGCGCTCCTCGTGCACCTTGCGGTAGGTCGAGGCGCGCCGGCTCGCTTTCGACCGGTCGATCGCTGCCCGGACCGCCTTCTTCGCGCGCTCGGGGACGCCATCGCGCTTCCAGCGCTTGACCGTCGCCTCGGTGACGCCGGCGCGCCGGGCGAGCTCGCGCGGGTCGCGTTTGCCGAGCCGGAAGAACTCGCGCTTCTCGTCGCGCGAGAGGCGTCTTTTCGCGCGCCTCTTCTTCCGATCGCGCTCTTCTCTCCGGTAGGCGTCGCGCGAGTTCTGCCGCCGGTTCGTGGAGATGTCGCGCAGGCCCGGGGGAGGTTGCGGCTTGCGCGTCCGGGGCTTCGGTGTCGACTTCGGTTTGGGCTTGACTTCGGAAGAACGTCGGCGCTTGCGCTTGGGCGCGGCCGTGCGTACGCTCTTCTTCGCTGCCACTCGGGACTCTCCTTCCCGCTGCTGTCAGACCCACGCGCCGCTCGGGCTTCGCCACCCGGGCGGCGCTCTCTTTTGGATAGAGAGACGATCGTTGTCGCACCGGCGCGCGGGCGTGGCAAGGTGTGGCTGGGATCAAAAACCGGCGAGGTGACCCTTGACGACGTGCGTGGGTGTGTGCCGATCCGGCGATCTGCGGGCGATGAACCTCGACCAGCTCGCCGACGTGCGCGGCGTAGGCCGCGACGAGCTCGAGGCGCGGATCGCGTTCCTGGTCGAAGAACAGAAGACGCTCGAGGCCACCTTGCGCGGGGCGCAGGAGAAAGGAACGCGCCTGCACGATGCGCTTGTCGAGGCAAAGAAGGCTTGGCCCCACTGGATCTGCTCGCAGTGCCGGACGTTCAACGGGGAATCGAAGCAGCCACGACTTGCATGCCGTGCGTGCGGATCTTTGAGAGAAGGTCAAACCGGTCGATGAGCAGACACGCGGCCACGGCCGCGTTACGTCGCTCTTCGACCGGCGCCCGGACGTCGATCGCGAGGGCGACGAGCTTCTTGGCGTCGGCTCGCGCTTTGATTCTTGTATCGGAGTTGCGGCGCATGCGATACATAAGTGCTACACGTTCGAGGGCGAGCACGCAATGCACTACGACGGGATGTGGGAAGAGATCGTGGAGCTGTTCGAGGAGGCGCAGGGGTACGGGCGGCGCACGATGCGTCTGGGTGATTCGTACCGGGTCGATCGGAAGTTCACGATTGCGTCGGTCGTCCGTCGCGAGCGCCAGGTCGACAGGGCCCTGCGGGCTGTCCGCCGGCGCCGCGCGCTCGGTAAGTCGCCCTTCTGGCAGGAGATCGAGGCGGAGGCGAAGAGACTGCGGGAGCGTGCGTACGAGCTGAAGCGCGCGTGGCTCGCGCGCCAGGCGCTCAAGGCGGCGTCATGACCACGGTGCCCGTGCAGAAGCCTGGCAAGAGCGAGCAGGACGTCGTCACGCCGTGGTCCCTGATCGATGCGGTGGAGAAGCGTTTCGGTCGCATCGACTTCGATCTTGCGGCGACACGAGAGAACTGTCGGGTACGGCGTCCCGATCGCACCGATCCGTGTCACTTTGAGCCCGAAGACAATTCCCTCGCGCAGGACTGGCGACCGATCCGCGGCAACGCCTGGCTCAATCCTCCCTACGGTCGGACGCTCGAGGCATCGCACGGGATCGCGGACTGGTCGAGTAAATGCTTTTCCTCGTTGCGATCTGTTCCTCAGACGCAAGGAAGGATCTTCCTGCTCGTCCCCGCTGGCACGGGCGCGAATTGGTACGCCGACCACATCTGGAAGAAGTGCCTCGTCCTCTTCCTTCAGGGTCGCGTCACCTTCGACGGTCACCCGACGCCGTACCCGAAGGACCTGATCCTTGGGGTCTACGGGGAGCCGCCGGGGGCCGAGGTTTGGGACTGGAGAAAGGACGTCCGCAAGTGATCCATGATCTGAAGATCTGGCCCGTCTACTTCGAGGCGGTGCGCTCAGGCAAGAAGCGGTTCGAGGTTCGAAAGACCGATCGCGACTTCAAGGAGGGCGACGTGATCGTGCTTCGTGAGTACGACGCCGATCGGTCCGCGTACACGGGTCGCTTGGTCGCGGGGAGGATCGAGTTCGTGACCTTGCTCGCAGGGCTTGACCCGGTGCTCGAGGGGTACTGCGCGTTTTCGTTTCGGCTGACGACGGTTCCCGCGACGGAAGGAGAACGTCCGTGAAGATCTACCTCTGCGCCGGCAGCCACGAGATCGCGCTCGCGAAAGAGTACATGGGCAAGCTCCGCGCGGTCGGTCACACCATCACCCACGACTGGGCCGCCGCGATCGAGAAGGTCGGCTGCGCGAACCCTCGTGATGCAACCGAAGAGCAGCGTCGCGCCTGGGCCTACGAGGACCTCGCTGCCATCGAGCGCGCGGACGTCTTCTGGATGCTCATCCCCAAGTCGCCGAGCTTCGGAGCTTCCTACGAGCTCGGCTATGCGGTGACGGTTTCGCGCGCCTGCCGCGTGATCGTCTCGGGCGACTGGAAGGTGTCGATCTTCACAAGCTTTGCCCTCCACCGCTTCGATACCCACGACCAGGCCCTCGCCTGGATCCAGGACAACGACTGGCGCAGCGTGGCCAAGAAGCTCGGCGATTACGGCGTGCGATGAACCCGTCGACGACAGAGAAGCTCCACGTTTGGGCTACACGCTTGCGCGCTTTCTCTCGTGAGCTCGACATGAAGGGTGCCGATCGGTGCTGCGTTGCGGTAACGGCTGGGAATCTGCTCGATCTGGCCGAAGAGATCGAACGCGTAGAGGCGATGGAACGTCGACCACGACGATGAGCTACGCGCCGACTTACGAGCGCACTTTCGACTCGGCCGGCCGCGTGCAGGTCTACCGCGTGACGCAGGTGGGACTCTCTCATCGCCGAAAGCTCGTGGCCCTGACCGACGTCCTCGGGGCGCCGGCGGCCGAGTACCGCGACCGCGTCTTTCTTGAGCTGCTCGCGATGCGTCCTGTCTACCCGAACGACTTCGCCTACTGGGTCGCGATGACAACTCGTCTGCGCGTCGAGACGACCATCAAGCCGCATCACAAGTACGGCTTGAAGCGCGCGGCCCTCGGCTGCCGCAAGCGCGACGGCAAGGACGCTAGGCAGCTTTCGCTTTTGCCGTAGCCGGAAGCTTGATCCCGAGCCGCTTGGCGGCGGCGAGAACGATCGTCTGCGAGGTGCTCTTGCCGCGGCCTACCAGGACGTTTCGAACCGTGCGCGCGTCCACTTTCGCAGACGCCGCGATTCGGTAGACCTCATCTCGGGTCAGACCTTGGAGCGAGACGGGGACGTAGCGACCTTGGACCATGGCTAGACAATACATCAACGTAGCACTTGCGCTACACGATCTTTTGATCCACTCTCCGAGTCCTCTCGCATGACCGCTCCCGCTCCCTCCCAGGGCCAGGCGCGCGCCTACCGGCGCGTCTACACGAACGGCAAAGGCGGCTCCTGCAAGGGCTGTCGCGAGTTCGTGAGTGCCGTTGCGGGCGTCGCGGCCGAACCGATCCTCGCCGCGGGCGAGAAGCCGGGCTGGGATCTCTTCTGCCGCGCGTGCGCCGAAAAGCGCGGGCTCTCGCTCCCGTACGGCGACGAGCACTTCACCGCGATCCTGCGTGACGCGGGGCACGTCGTGCTGCGGCCACGTCGATCGCTTGTCGGTCCGACCTTCGATCGAGCGCGCGAGATCTGGACGCGGTCGGGCGGCCGGTTCGACGCGGACACGGGCGACACGGTCCTGCCGATCGAGCGCGCGATGGCGGCCGTACAGAACCTGCAACGCGAGCTCGGTCTCGACGTCAAGGACACCGTGAACTACGCGAGCGAGCTCGCTCGACAGAAGACTGCAGACAGTGCGGCGAGGCACTGCGATCCGAAACTCTTTCCCTACCAGTTCGAGGGAGCCCTCTGGCTTGCGCCGCGTCGTCGCGCGTTGCTCGATGACGAGATGGGGCTCGGCAAGACGGTGCAGGCACTGTCGGCGTTGCCGAGAGGTCCCGATCGCGCGCCCGTTCTCGTCATCTGCACGGCATCGGCGCGTGGGGTCTGGGAGGACGAGGCGGCGCGCTGGCGACCCGACTACCGGTGCAGGGTCATCTCGCGCAGGGTCGACTTCGGATGGCCCGATTCTGGCGAGATCGTCATTGCCACGTACGACGTGAGGGTACCGGACGTCACGGTGCCGCCGCCGAGACCGAGGACGATTCTCGTCACCGACGAGGCTCAGGCCATCAAGAACCCGCAGGCAGCGCGCACAATCCGCACGCGCGCGGTGGCCGGAGCAGCGCTGCGCACCGGCGGCTCGGTGTGGCTCCTGACCGGCACCCCGCTCGACCGTCATCCGGAGGACCTCTGGCACCTGCTACGTGCGGCCGACCTCGAGATCGAGGCGTTCGGGTCCTTCGAGAACTTCCAGAAGCTCTACCAGTGCAAGCGCGCGATGCACCCGTGTCCCGAGTGCAAGCATATGCGCCGGCACTCGGCTGAGAAGGGCTGCCACGAGCGCGGCTGCGGCAAGCGGTGCTCGGTCAAGAACGTCGAGCACCTCGTGTGGGGGGACCCAACGCCCGAAGTGCGTGCGCGCCTCGAGCGCGTGTCGCTGCGCCGCACGCGCGCGCAGGTGCTGCCCGAGCTCCCTGAGAAGCGCTACCAGGACCACCGGATCGAACTGGTGCAGACCTGGGGTCATAAGATCGATTCGTTCTTGCCCGCGGATTGGCAGGATCGCCTGCAGTCCTTGCTCGACTCGCCCGAGGAGCTGCCCGAGCTGCCCATGTTCTCGAACGCGCGCGCCGTGCTCGCGGAGGCCAAAGCGGACGCGGCGCTCGAGATTGTGGAGTCCTTCGAGGACCAGGACGAGCCGCTCGTCGTCTTCTCCTGCCACACGCAGCCGCTCTCCCGCTTTGTCGATCGGCCCGGCTGGGGTCTCATCGAGGGCGGCACGCCGGCCAAGAAGAGGAAGGAACTCGCCGACGCCTTCCAGCGCGGCGAGCTCCGGGGCCTCGCCGGCAACGTCGTCGCGATGGGGACGGCCCTGACCCTGACGCGCGCCGCACATTGCCTGCACATCGATGAGCCGTGGAGCTTCGCGCAGTTCGATCAAGCGTGCGACCGGCTCTGCCGCATCGGCCAGACGCGCGGCGTCGTCGTGCATCGCCTGGTCGCGACGCACGCGCTCGACGTGCGTGTCCGGGAACTGCTCGAGAAGAAGCGCGCCGTGGCGCAGGGGAGTCTGGGCGATGGGTGAGTCGAACGGGATCTTGCCGACTTCAGAGATCGTCGAGGGAATGCAGGCCGTCGGAGCAGTGCTCTCGAGCTGGATGCCTCCCGACCTTGAGCCGCGCCACCTCGAGATGATGGGCTGGGTCGTACGCGGTCCGCAGCCGCTGCCCGATCGCGCCGCGGACACCGAGCCGCCGCCCGTTCGCTCGGTCCCCATGCGTCGCGGCAAACGCTGGCTCGTTGTCGTCACGCGAGGAGAGGCACGGCGCGAGTTCGCGATCTACCGGAGCAAGGAGCCGAAGAAGGGCGAGCTCGTCCTGCTCCTGCAGCCGCACTTTCTCGAGCCGCTCGCGCTCTTCTACACGATCGAGGTCCGCGCCGCGGACGACGCCGACCACTGGGCGGACGGCACCACGACCAAGCTTTGCGAAGACCGCGCGCCCGCGCGCGAGACCCGCAAGTGACAGCAAGAAAACAAGGAAAGAAGGAGAACGGATCCCTATGACGACGAGTCAACCGCAGCAACAGCACACGAATCAGAAGCCTGGAGCTCCGCCTCCGTCCGGGTCGGCCAAGCCGAAGAAGCCCGAGGGTCTTGTCAACCTCGCGGAACGGATGCCGCAGTACGAGCCGGGCATCGACGCGCGCGACATCAAGAAGAACCTCGGCAAGACGGCGAACGTCCTCTACGGGTATTTCCTCGGTGAGATGGCGATGCCGGAGACGATTCCCGACGAGGAGACGGGAGAGATGAAGCCTTGGGATGTCCTGGTCTTCGAACTCTTGGCTCCTTGTGAGGGACGCTACCCGGACGAAGAGAATCCCGATCGTGTTGTCACCAAGATCGTTCCGGCGGGCAGTCGGATGATCATGACCAAGTCGACGACCGTGGTCTCGATGCTCGAACGCTCGAAGTTTTACGAGAAGACGGACCCGAACATGGTCTACGAGTTCTACATCGAGCCTAAGGTGGGTAAGACCCGGCAAGGGCGCTCGCTCTGGACCTACAACGAGTTCTCGTACGGTCGCGCGGCCAAGCGCGAGCCACGCCACAACGTCGGGATCCTGCCGACGCCGCCCCCGAAGCCGCAGCTGCCGGCGGCAGCTCCGGTGCCTCAGCTCCCGGCGGCGGGCTGAGAAGATAGCGACTCCGCGCTGACGGGAGTGGCGCGGAGTCGCCCGCGGGACCGGACGCGGGCGCGCTCGGGCTTGGAGCGTTACCGAGCAGAGCGCGCGAGAGGGAGACGTCCTCGGTCGACGGCTCCCTCCCGGTCACTTTTTACTGAATTTTTGCTGAGGGAAAACGATGGGCCTCGCCGACACGATTCACCTGCTCGATCACGGCTACCTCCGGCTCGTGGAGACGTGGGGCTCGGACGAGCGGATCGTCGAGGCCGCGCGCATGTCGACGAGCAAGGGATTCCTCGGCTGGGGGCCCCGGTCGTGCGGGACGTGCGAGGGGTACGGATTCCTCACGACAGACGATGGGGACGCGGTCGACTTGACCCGGCCGTGTCCGAAGAAGTGCAGCGCTGGCAAAGTGCCCGGCGACGAGAAGCTCCTCAAGTTCCTTTGGGACCACAAGCATGCGACGCCCTTCGAGATGGCGGGCGCGATTGTCGAAGTGCAGGCACCGATCTTCGTCTTCCGCGAGTGGCACCGCCACCGCACCCAGAGCTACAACGAGCTCTCCTCGCGCTACACGCCGCTGCCCGACCTTGCCTACTTGCCGAGCGCCGAGGACGCAGTCGCGCGGTCTGAGGCTGCGAATCAGAGAAACCGCCAGGCGGGCGTGGTCGACGGGGCCGAGGTCCTGACGCTCGAGGCGGCGACCGACTTGCTCGGAGAAGAAGCGGACTTGCTCACGATCATCGAAGATCTCTACCAGCGAAAGCTCGCCGCCGGCTTCCCTAAGGAGCTCGCGCGCACGCATCTCTCGGTGAGTCGTTACTCGCGCATGCGCGCGAGCGCGAACTTGCGAAACTGGCTCGCGTTCTTGACGTTGCGCGAGGACGGCGCCGCGCAGAAGGAGATCCGCGTCTACGCGAGCGCCCTGCACGCGCTGCTCAAGCCGCGTTTCCCGTACACGATGGCGATCTTCGCGTGTGAGCAGCCGTGAAAGCCCCCGGTCTGACCCTCGAACTCCACTGCCCGCACTGCGGCAAGGACTCGCGTGTCACGATCGGGACGGCACACGCGCGAACCGTGACCTTGATCGAGCCTCCTCCGGCTCGGCCTTTGACGAGTAAGTCGCGCGTCTGCGGCTGCGGCCACGGTGCGGAGTTCCACGGCCCGGACGGCCGGGGGCCGTGCACGTACGGGCACGGCACCGCCCTCGGGGGCTGTCGGGGCTGTCCTCGCTACCATCGCCGCGGGTCTCTCCCGAAGTCGAATGGGGCTCGCTACGTGCCTGCGAGGGACGTCCCCGGCACGGACATCGCGCTCGGTCGCTGCGAGCAGGCGATCCTGACGGCGCTGGTGCAGCGCGATCGTCCGACCTCGCGCGCGGCGGTGGCCTTGCTTTCACACTACTCGCCGGACTCCGGGAGCTTCTCGACCGCGCTTGGCAAGCTTCGCGCGGCCGCCCTCATCGAGGGCTCCGCGGACGCCCTGGTCGTGACCGAGCCGGGCAAGGTTGCCGCGGGCGACGTCGAGGAGCTGCCTTCGGGTGAGGACCTGCTCGCCTACTGGGTGGAGCGCCTGGGTCCGTGCGCGGGCGCGATCCTGCAGGTACTCGCGACAGCCTACCCGGCGGAGGTCGATCGGGACCGGCTCGCGCAGGCGACCGGCTACAGCGCGTCGAGCGGCAGCTTCTCGACCGCCCTCGGGAGGCTGCGGACCCTCGAGCTCGTCGAGGGCTTTCGTGCGAGCGACACGCTCATGACCGCTTCAAAACAGAAGAAAGTAGGGACCTAGTGGGCACCAAGAACGCACCCGGGGAGTTCGACTGCTACGACAAGGCCGAACCCGACGAGCCGATGTTCGTCTTGCTCGGCCGCGACCCGTCCGCCGGGGCGACCGTGCGCCTCTGGGCGCAAATGCGCCATGGCGACCCGAAGGAGAGCGCCAAGTGCGCGGAGGCGCTCGCGTGCGCGGACGCTCTCGACGCCTGGGCAAAGAAGCTCGGCAAGGTCCCGCGCGTCTACGCCACCCTCGAGCCGCACCAGTCGCCTGTGCGCGCCGGGATGAGCGTGCGCCTGCGTGACTTCCCGGGCCCGCGTCTGGGCGTGCGGCGCGTGCGGGCGTCGTCGATCCCCAACGGCCACGAGCTTATTGCCGACGTCTTCTACTTCGACGGGGAAGGCGTCCTGCACGAGACGAAGTTTCCGGTCGCGTGGCTCGTCGCGTTCGATCAGTCGAGTTGTACCTGCGACGCGTGGCACGCTGGTGGCTATCACGATCTGAACTGCCCCTCGTATCAGGCGTCCTTCCCCCAGGCGGTACCGTGAGCCCTCGCACCCGCGCCCTCGAGCTCTCCTCGGTCGAGATCGGCAAGATGAGCGACGCCGAGGTCCTCGAGTGCCTCGAGCGCGTCCTGTCGGTCTACCGCTGGTACGTCTTCCCCGACAGTAACCCCAGCCGCGCGAT
>Ga0187816_10000608_pt1 | contig 10882 bp, 11 predicted proteins | sample NC_wetland_sal_i_16_FD_132960 | JGI IMG/M metagenome (GOLD analysis project Ga0187816, IMG submission 132960) | Wetland sediment microbial communities from Neuse River Estuary, North Carolina, USA - SO4_1 | ecosystem: Environmental > Aquatic > Freshwater > Wetlands > Sediment | place: USA... | reverse complement strand
TTTGTGAAGCTTTGGAGCAGGAAGTCGAGAACGAAACCACGCCCAAATTCTGGTTGACATCCACGGGGTGCTGACCTTCATCCGCGAGAAGAGCGCAGGCATAGAGGCTCACCAGAAGAGCGGGGACAAATTTCCTCATGAACCGGAACCTCCTTTGTTGGTTCAAACGGCCTTGATCGTTCACTGACGGTCACTTCGCCATTTTCGGCGAGCTTCAGCGTAATGCGCTGATAGAGGGCTATTTCTTTAGACGTTGCAGGGCAATATTCCGATCCCACTTTAACCCAAGACCGTCTCCCTGGGTTCGACGTGGATGGTTTCCGACTCACTTGGTGAGCGGATTGCTGCACCGCCTCTCCTTGGTTCTCATACCGGTTCCGTGCTGCTTCTTCTCGGGTCACACCTAAACCTCCGCTGCGGTCGCCGACGCTCCGACCTTCCAGGGTACGAGAAGGCTGCGTCCTTCTGCTTCGAAATGAAACGATCAGCTCAAGAACGACACCGCAACGCATTTCTGAGCCACACCATGACGACCTGCCGGGGTATCAGGGTGAGTTCAATCGCCCTGACGCGCCGTTGACGACCCTCCATGTGTCAACTCCTTCGCCGGTCGGAACTCAAAAGCCTCGGACTCGGTTTCTCCCTTGCCGGAGATGACTGCTTCGGTCGGCGTGAAGCTCACGCGCCCAGAACGCGTGGCTTCACCTCTGAGCGGTGGGGAATCTTGAGAAACACCAACAAAGGGAGTTAACCACCGTTGCCGGAACCGCGAACCTCCGAATCGACGCGATCGACAAAGGCGTAGAGGCCCAGGCAGATCAGAAACATCACTCCGGAGAATATAGCGGCTGGCAGTGCCGTATGAAGCTTTCCGCTGAGGAAGGACTCGAGAGCGGCGCTCAAGAGCCAGATTTGCACGATCAAAAGAATAGCGATCAAAGACATCGCTCCCGCGATGGCCGTAAGGCCGCGAGTTTGAGGAGGCAGGTCGTTCGAAGTCGGCATGGCGTTAAGCTTTTACCTCGATAGCAACTAATTGTTCGCCGCGCGCTTCGAGAACGATACGCGGCAGAGGGCGCGATGGGGGCCCTTGTAGGACGGCGCCGTCCTTGATCGAGAAGAAGCCCTTGTGACACGGACATTCAAGTCTGTTTTCCGCCTGAGAATAATAGACCGCGCAGGAAAGATGAGTGCATTTCTGACTGTAGCTGACATATTCATCCTCGGCGGTCCGGATCATGATGCAGTGGTCTTCTTTTGTCGGATAGCTGAACAGCTTTACTCCGCCGATCGGAATTTCGCCGAGTTGAGCTACTCGTTGATGCGGATAGATCGGGGCCTTGTAGAAAATCGAACGGATCAGGATCCAGATATTCCCCACGAACATGCCGAGGCTGGTCAGGACAAGAAATTTGGTGAGTTGCCGGCGCGTGACGTAGCGTTCGTCCGCTGTGCGAACCGAGAACTCTTCCTTCCAAAGCGGTTCGCTACTCCCTCGTCGCAACCAGTTCATGGTTCTCCTCCCACATATAGTCGACAACATCTAAAGCGATGGCCTCGCGTTCGGCTGGGGCCATCATGAAAACCTTGGTCGTGATCTTCTGGTTACCGAAATAGAAAATATTCGTCGGCTTCTCGCAACGGCTTGCAATCTCCTCGGGCCTGACGTAGGAAAGCGCCTGGCTTGGACAAACCGTCGCGCACATGGGCCGCTTGCCAACCGAGGTGCGGTCATAGCACATGTCGCACTTCATCATCTGTTGCTCGGGCTCCATCATTTTCGGAATCCCGAAAGGACAGGCCAGCACGCAGTTGTTGCAGGCGATGCAGCGCGGTTTGAGAGAGGAGTGGACAATTCCATCCTCGCCCTTCTTAATCGCATCCGCTGGACAAACCTGCGCACAAGTAGGTTCGTCACAATGCCAGCATACGTACGCGGCAGAGCGGATGCTCTCTTTCCGTTCGATAAACTCGAAGTTGATCATCGACTTTCCACGGTGGGTATCGCACTCCTCGCAAGCTTGCAAGCAGGAGCGGCAGCCAATGCAGCGCGAGGGATCGACATAAAACTCGTACCCGAACACTACGCGTCTCCCCGCGATGCGCCGTTCTTGTGCGCGCCACGATCATCCGGCGACTCGTCAGGGCCCTTCGCTCCTGCAATCCGGCACGCGGAAACCTTGAACTCCGGGATTTTGCTGCGAGGATCAAGTGTCCGATGAGTGAGCCGATTTGCACTACGAATGCCGGCCCAGTGATACGGAATGAAGACCGTGTCGGGGCGGATGGTCTTCACCACCATAGCGCGAACCGTCAGATCGTCGCGCCGTGTTGTCACCGTGATCCAGTCGCCGTCTTTGATCTGATATTGTTCGGCCAATCGTGGATGAATCTCCGCCCGAGGTTCCGGATTCTGGTCCACTAACGCACCGATACGCCGGGTTTGCGTTCCTGACAGGTACTGGCTGACGACTCGCCCTGTCGTTAAGAATAGAGGATATTCTTCATTGATCGGATCGCCGCTGGGACGCCATTCGGTCAGGTTAAAATGCGCCTTGCCGTCATGCGTATAAAACTTGTTATCGACGAAAAGTCGTGGCGTTCCGGGGTGATCGAGCGAAGGGCAAGGCCAAAAAATGCCCCTCTGCTCATCTACTCTCGTGTAGGTGATGCCGTAGTAATCCGCTACACCGCCCCGTGACGCCACCCGCAGTTCCTCGAAAATGTCGGCGGGATTCTTGAATGGAAAGTACTGCCCCCGTCCCAGGCGGTGAGCCAACTCGATGATGATGTCGGAGTCGCGTCTCGCCTCACCCGGAGGGTCGATGCTTTTCTGCCAGTGAATTACCCGCCCTTCGGCACTGCACCCGAGCCCGTCCTCTTCCTCATGCAGGCTGCCCGCGAGTACCACATCGGCGTGATGGGCCGTCTCCGAGAGAAAGAAATCAATCACACCGAAGAATTCCAGCTTCGACAATGCCTCGCGTGTGAAGTTCGCATCCGGGAGGGACACGAGCGGGTTGAAGCACATGGAAAGCAATCCCTTAATTTCGCCGCGGTGGATGGCTTCCATGATCTCTTCGGCGCTGTAGCCCGGCTGAGGAAGTTCTTCGGGCCGAATGCCCCAAACGCCTGCAACATATTCTCGAGCGGCAGGGTCCGTGAGCGAGCGTTGCCCGGGAAGTTGGTCGCACTTCTGTCCATGCTCACGTCCGCCCTGGCCGTTTCCCTGGCCGGTAATCATCGTGGGACCCGCGCCCTCGCGCCCAACATTTCCCGTGGCAAGAGCAATGTTGAGCACCGCCAAGCAATTTTCCACGCCTTTGGATTGATGCTCCAGTCCGCGAGCGTGCATCATAATGGCCCGCTTCGATTTGCCGATCCAACGCGCGGCCTTCTCGATGGACTCCGGCGGCACGCCAGTCATCTCACTTACTTTGCGCAGATCCCACTGCTGGACAGATTCGGCGACCGCCGCAAAGCCCGTGGTGTATTGGTCGATGAATTCCCGATCCGCCAACCCATCCCGCAAGATGACGTGTAGCATTCCCATCAATAGTGCGAGATCAGTTCCCGGTCGCAACGGAAGATAGAGATCAGCGTTTCGCGTAATGGGGGTCATCCGGGGATCGGCGACGATCAGCTTCCCGCCCTTGTCGCGACAGCGCCAGATGTAGTCGGTCGTGATCGGGGCGCAGTCGCCAATGTTCGCGCCGATCACAAACAGGACTTCCGCTTTGGGGATCTCGCTCCACGGAATTGGGCTTCGGTCGACGCCGAAGGCCAGTTTGTAGGCCGTTCCGGCAGAAACCATGCACAGGCGCCCGTTGTAGTCGATGTGACGAGTGCCCAGCGCGACCCGGGCGAACTTACCTAATAGGTAGGATTTCTCGGTCGAAAGCGATGCTCCGCCGTAGACGGCAACGGCGTCTTTGCCATACTTATCCTGGATCTCGCGCATCCGGCTAACCGCGAAGCTCAAAGCCTCATCCCAGGACGCGGGCCTAAATCCCTGGTCGCTGCGCATCAACGGGGCAAGCAGGCGGTCAGGATGATTGCCCTGCAGATAACGCTTCACGCCTTTTGGACAGAGCATACCCCGGTTGAAGGGGAACTCCTCCCATGGCTCAAACCCGATCACGCGGTTTTCGCGAACCTTTAGCTGAATACCGCATTGCTGCCCGCAAAAGCAGCAGTGTGTCTTAACAAGCTTCTCAGCCGGATGGACCGACTCATCGTTCCAACCGCCGGGCGGCTGGTAATTCAAATGTGGCCCGAACTTTTCTTTGAGGATCTCTTCGGCGACAGGAGCCTTAGCCATTCGCTTCCTCTTTCAGTCTCAATTGCGCGAGGGAAAGTGACTTGCGCTTACAAGCTGGACACAATTCGTGCCAATTGCCCACCGGCCCCGACATCGAGTAGTTGAATCCCACTTGCGGCAACACCCGTTTCAGATCTTCGACATGCATGACAGATGCGTAGCGCTCGCCGCAACGAGCGCAGATTGCACCCTCGCCTTCTTCGCCAGCACGCTGATACAGCTTCACGCCCAACTGCGCGGGCCGCTGAAAAATGTGGAAGAACTTCCCGAAGGGAAGGTAGAGCAATGCCGCAATCACGGTGATCGCGTGCAAAATGGCAATGAAATCGTAGAAGCTCCCACCGAGCCACTCTTGCGAAACCGTGAGGGCCAAGCCCGTAATCGATATGGCAAAGAGCAAAATCAGTGGCCAGAAATCCATGACCAGGGTTTGCACCGCGCGTGCGCCTTCATCTCGCATGCGGCGCCACAGCGAAAGCGCAATTCCGCCGAGAACCAAGAACGCTGAAATATCAAGGCCATGAAAGAGGAGCAGCGCCGTAAACGTATGCAGATGGAACCTGCCAGCGGGAAACCCGAACAGGTGCGTGACATATGTCATTTGATCGTTTGGCGCGCTGGTGAAGTTAATCCATCCGAATACCAGCGGGAACGTGATCATTGCCGCCAGCACGCATCCCCAAAAGATCATCTGATGCATCGCCCAGCGGAGTCTGGAGCGTTTCGCGATGAATGTCTGGGCAAGTAGATGAGTTCCTGCCAGGGTCACCATCTGGCCGAAGCTTCGAACCACTCCTCTTTCCTTGAACAGTTGCCATCCGCGCTGCCAGTACACATAGGTTGGAGGTTTTCGTATCCAGACGGAGTAGTGGTAAACCACGCCCCAAGTCGCAAAAATGATCGCGAAGGTATAGATCACGAGTGCAGGGTCGAAGTTCTGGAGGTTGCGTGAGCCGAGCACGATGGCGGCGATCAGTATACCGGTCCACAACGTGGCCCAAGCTCCCGCCCGGACTTTATCCGCCGTACGCGTTAGAGCCGGAGGAAGCTTGGCTGCAAGGGCTTCTTCCCCCGGCAGGAACAACCGGCCATTCATCCACCACAGCACGCAGGCAAGCGCGGACAATAGAAGGAATCCCGGCCAAACTACTCCCAGTTGGTCGCGGAACATGCCTAAGAGCAAAGGTGGAAAAAATCCTCCCATCCCGCCCATCGCGCCTACCAGTCCCGTAACAGTGGCCCGCTGAGTTGGAAAATATCGAGGAACAAGCTGAAACACTGCGCCGTTGCCGACGCCGAGCAAAGCTGCGCATCCGAGCGCGCCAACTGTGAATGGCAGCATCGATTGCACGCCGAGCAACAATCCGAAACCAGCCACGGCTGGCAGAATCCACGAAAGAACGCGCGACCCGCCAATACGGTCCGACAGCCATCCACCGAGCGGACGGCAGAGAGTGGCCAGCACCACGAATCCGGCCGTTCGGAAGCCGGCGTTGGCAGGCTTGAGACCAAATTGATCACGCAGCAACGTGGGCAGATAAATCGAGAAGGCGACGAATCCACCAAAGGTGAGAAAATAGAGAGCGGCCAGCGCCCACGACAAGGGTTCACGTGCCAGTACGCCAAGCATTTCTGAAAGCCCCTTGGGCCGAGCCGTCTGCGGAGCGTTTCGAGCAAAGATGACGAACACGCCTGCCCAAACGAGCAGGATAACCGACATCGCCCAATACACTGCGCGAAATCCGTAGGCCGCAGCCACTACCGGCCCTAGGAAGACCGCGGCCGACTGGCCAATATTCCCCAGACCGTACACACCGAGCGCGCTGCCCTGGCTCTCCATGGAAAACCAGCGGGAGACGTAACCGACGCCAACGGCAAATGAAGACCCCGCCATTCCGAGAAAGAAGGCCACGATGAGCAAATTCCGGTAGCTGGTTGCAACTGGGACCAATGCCACTGGCACCGAAACAAAGAACATCAGAACGGTAAAAACGACGCGGCCCCCGAAGCGGTCTGCCAGCATTCCTATCGGAATACGAGCCAAAGCGCCTAGCACAACCGGAATTGCTACTAGAAAAGCCGCTTGTGTTGCTGAGAGGTGAAACTGTTGGCGAAAACGCGGAGCGAAGGCGCTGATGAGGCCCCATGCCGCGAAGCAAACCGTAAAAGATACGGTGCCTAGTAGTAAATGCTTACTCTGCGACGTCTGCGGTTCTTCCACTTCGATAATCCTCGCCGGGCCTTCTTGAAGAACTCTACGCTCACCTCGGGTCGCAGGCCAAACTTGCTGGTCCCACTCTGTGAACCTTCCTGCTATATCGTCTCACGATATACTATACCTGCGTAGAGGGTGGGCGCCGTACAAAGGTGACAAGTAGATTAGCGGCAAATAGTGTTACAGCTGTCATCTCAGTGATAGCGGAAACCGGCAGCCACGACCAAGCGGAACGCACCAGGCCCTGATAAGCGAGAATTTCTGAACTAACGCGCAGCAGGCATCCGACGGCAAGAAGAAAGATTGCTACAAACATAAGCTTGGTGCTGAATAGAAGGCGCATCCCGGAGAAGGCCGGTAGCACCCGTTGCCCGATTGCAAACACCATCGTGGCCAGAAAACCAACGGTCAAAGCGTGCCGCGATGCGCCCCAGATTCCGTGCGGATTCTGAGCTGAGGCCGCCCAGATTCCAAGACTGGCCGCAATTAAAGCCCAGGTGTAGGCCAAACGAACGAAGACTGGAAAGCTCTTGTGCACTCCTTTGACCTTGGCGGGGCGCGCTGGCGGTTCGAACAATCGCAGCGAGTACATCGCCGACATCAGCCCGACGAGCAGAACCAGGGTTGCAGCCATCATCCAACCCGCGAACGCGGCCAAGACGCCGGTGGAGTTTAGAGCCACCGCCAGCAACAGAACGCGTCCACGCACGGGGCGCAGTCCGAGAAAAACGGGAAGCCACTTAGCACTGAATCCCCAGACAAATGGAACCAAAAATCCCCAGGTTTGAAGAACCAGAAAACGCTGGTCGAAATCGGCCGGTATTTCCGCCGATGTTCCTCGGAGGGCGAGAAACAATGTCACTCCAAAATTGACCAGAAGTGTGAGGAGCAGGCCCACGGAGCCCGCAATGACCACGAAGACCCAGTCTTCCAGTTTGGTCTTGCCCGCGTCTTGGGGACGGTGGCCGGAAACAGTGCGAAAGAAAATCAGGAAAGCTGCAAATTCGAGTGCCGCCGAAAGCGGCAGCAGGGTCCTCCAATGCCACTGGTAGACGCTAACCAGCCATCGTAGCGCAACGCCGCCGGTCCACAGCGCCCAAGACGACCACACCGCCGATAACGCGAACGAATTCAGGCGCCGCAGCTTGGGAATGGAATAGAAACCAATGCCCATGATGAACGTCCCGATCCAACCGAAGATCTGAGCATGCCCGTGTGCCTGAATCCATGCGGGGGATACGGAATCCGCAGCGCGATGACTACTGATGGCCAGCAAATTCCAAACCCCCAGAAAAGTTCCTGGCAGCAACATGAACAGCAGTCCCGTGCTGATGTAGAGCATCAGCAGGCGCGAGAGGCTCGTTTCTCGCGCCGCGGTTATGTCGACGATCTGCAGCGGCGTGAGCGGCCGGCCGGCTTCTTTCTCGATGCGGGTTGGCAGTGCGGACATGGCTGTGCGCCCCGCTAGTGCGCCTTTTCCATCGCAATCGCGCGTGGAAACAGAATGTTGTTTTCCAGGTGAATGTGCTGGTGAAGGTCGGCTTCAAAATCCGCTAGCGCTTTGTACAGGGTTTGGTAGCTGATGCACGCATCGCCCGGAGGGGTATAACCACAACTGGCCTCGCGCATGGAACGCAATGCGTTGCCGGCCGAATCGTGCTCATGCTCCATCATGGATATTGGGTTTCGCACGCTGCCAAACGGCGGCGGTAGGATAGGCTCCTTCTGGACCACAGCCTCCTCCATCCTTTCTATGCAGGGGAAAAGAACCCGCTCTTCTTTCATCATGTGTGTTGTCAGCTCTTGGACCAGGCCCTGAAAACTGGATCGGACATTCTGCAGTTCGCCATGGTTCTGGCCGTGGACGGAGCAGACCTTATCTAAGAGAGGAATGAGGCGAGCCATTTCCTCGCGCGTGTACTTATGGTGAGTGCTCTTGATGTGTGCGATCAGGTCGGCCAGGGGCGCGGTTTGCCAGTTTCGGTCTTTCTGGGCGGCATGTGCCGCCTGCTCGGCCATCTCCAGCGAATCGATCACCTGATCCATCGAGAGGTTGGCAGCACGGCATGCTTCTGCCAGCGACTTGTTGCCCCCGCAGCAATAATCAATCCCTAGCTTTTCAAAGACTCTAGTGGCAGCAGTGTTCCCCAGTGCCAATTCACGAACGGTTTTCTCGGCGGTCATGCTCATTGCATCCTCCTCACGACCTGGCTCGACGCCCAGGCGCGCTTGATGTTCTAAAGCTAACGTAGCGGAGGATCCATGCCGATGACTTTTGTCACGAAGGGCAACGATGGGCAAAACATTATCAAGATCAGGGGATCCACGGGGGATGGCGGGCTTCAGAAGTTACGATTACTCGGGGGAATCTGTTTCGGCTTCCAAGGCTTTCAAATCGGAGATCGTTACTGAACGGCCGTCGATCTTGAGCATCCCCTCTGCTTGGAGACGAGAGAGATTGCGGGAAACGAGTTCGCGGACCGTGCCAATATGCGACGCCAATTCCTGATTGCTGGCGGGCAATGTGATTTCCACGCCGGCGGCGGAGCGTTTTCCTTCCTTCTGGGCGAGACGCAACAGAAACAAAGCCAGCCGGTGACGCACCGTGGTGAACGAGAGTTCTTCGATTATGCTCACCAGTCGGCGCAGGCGCGCACCGACCACCCGCAAGACTTTCAGTGCCACCTGAGGATGGGCCAGGCATAATGCCTGAAAATCCTGCTTGCTGACAAAGAGCAGCGTGGCGTTGTCAATCGCCGTGGCCGACGCCGGATAACTTCCGCCATCGAAAACCGGAAGCTCGGCCATGGAACTACCCGGACCGTCAATGCTGAGCACCTGCTCTCGCCCATTCGCCGAACTCTTGAAAATCCGAACATGTCCGGACTCCACAACATAGAGTCCGGAGCAAGGCTCGCCTTCGCCGAACACGCTTTGCCCCGTTGAGTAGTTGCGCAGCACCGCTCGCTGCGCGAGAAAAGCCAACTCGCCTTCCGTCAGTCCAGAAAAAATCGGTACCTTCGCGAGGGTTTGCCCACATGTCGCTTTCGATTCCGGCACGGTGATCATTGTATCGGACTGTCGCCGCTCGCCGTGCATAGGAGAACGACCTTATGACTAGGGTCGTGACCGTAACATAAGTCATCGTCTCGGTCGCTAGGCTCGCCTAGTCTGACTTCAGGTGAACACCGTGAGCGAATTGATTGACAATCGAGCGCATCGACACCTTGTCGCCGGTTACACAGCTATGTAGCTACTGAATCTCGGGGCCCATTCCCTTCAGAACGCTGACCGACTTTTGGGAGAATTTCCCGCAATTGAGCATAGGATAAATTTCCGGCTCCCGGGACATCGCGTTCGATTACGAATTTGGGCATCAGCATCCCCTCGATGTCCCCAGATGCTAGCATGCACATGGTGCGGCTTCTAGACAGCCTGGCCGAAGCTGTGACCGGTTAGCGAAAAATGGCCAGGAATAAAATAATGAGGTTGCCATGGATCTTCGATCGCTTCAGAAGCCGCTGAAAGACCAATACCGCAATGACCCGAATGCCTCTCGAATCACTCTGCGGGGCGAAGGGTGGACAGACGGATGGATGCACCGGTGTCATGCTCGGTCGATCTCGGACGCGCCATCTACCAGGCCGAGGCCCACAAGGGAGTCGGAGGCGCCGGGGCTGGCGCCTGCTCCGGTGACCTTTTGCTTGGAGCCCTCGCGGCTTGCGCGCAGATCACCTGCCAGATGGTGGCTGCGGCTATGGGCGTACCCGCCGAACGCATCGAGGTCACGGTGGAAGGAGACTTGGATCTCCGAGGCACTCTCGGCATATCCAAAGACGTGCCCGTCGGCTTTGATAATATTCGTCTTCATTTTGATGTTGCTGCGCCCAATGCAACCCCGGAACAGCTGCGCGGATTGCGCGAGAAAACAGAACAGTATTGCGTCGTGATGCAAACCTTAACGCGTCCGCCGAGGCTGCAGACCGAGTGGGTTGGTCACGATTCCAAACTCCAGCCGCTCTAAGTCATCTAAGAAAGCCATTGATCGTGCATAACCTCATTTCGCGATTCCATGCAGTCAGCCTGTTTATTTTCTTATTGCTCGTCGCCCCTTTACTCGGCGCGCAATCCGAGCCTTCGCAGGCCCAGCCTCGCAATTGGGACATGAGCGTTTGGGTTGCTGGAGAAACCGGAGAAGAGAACACCAACTCTTTTTCCGAAGCGCAGATTCTGACCGCGGGAGTTTTCGTAGGCAAAGTGCTGACCGGCGAAATCGGCAGCGGTTGGCGGCGCGGCCGCTTCGAATACGGAGCCGATGTCATCCCGCTCTTCCGCCAATTTCGGCC
>Ga0187816_10000607_pt1 | contig 10890 bp, 9 predicted proteins | sample NC_wetland_sal_i_16_FD_132960 | JGI IMG/M metagenome (GOLD analysis project Ga0187816, IMG submission 132960) | Wetland sediment microbial communities from Neuse River Estuary, North Carolina, USA - SO4_1 | ecosystem: Environmental > Aquatic > Freshwater > Wetlands > Sediment | place: USA: North... | reverse complement strand
CGCCGACTTTAACGCCGACGGAAGACTGGACTTGGCCGTTGCCAACTCCGCCAACACGGATAACACAGTCTCGATTCTCGAACAGTCTCCGGTCATCTCCCCGAAGCCGTCTAGCCTGTCGTTCGGCAATCAGATCATCGACACAACCAGCACTCCTCAGAGCGTCACGTTCACCAACAGCGGCAGCGCGCCCCTGCTCTTCGTCCCTACGATTGGTGCTGGTTTCACGGAGAAGAATGAGGATTGCCCCGTAGCCACGGGTTCAACTCTGCTACTGGTTGCGGGAGCTTCCTGCAGCTTCGACGTCAGCTTTGCTCCCACATCTCTGGGCCCCTTCGCGACGACACTTTCTCTTGGGGTCAATCTGCCGGCGCCGTCGGTTACGTCCGTTTCTCTCAGCGGTACTGGTACACCAGCTCCGGTGCAGATCACGACCCAGCCCGCGAGTCAGACGATCAATTCGGGACAGACCGCCAAGCTGACGGTAACGGCGACCGGGACTGCGCCTCTGACATATCAGTGGTTCGTCGGAGCAAGCGGAGTTACAACAAATCCCATCAGCGGCGCCACTGGCACTTCGTTCACGACTCCGGCGCTGCTAGCGACGACCAGCTATTGGGTACAGGTCACCGATGCAGCGGGGAGTAAGGACAGCAACACAGCGACGATTACAGTTAACCAACCGCCGAAGATTACGATTCAACCCGCGAGTCAGTCCATCAACTACGGCCAGACGGCGACGTTGAGTGTGACGGCGACCAGCACGCTGCCACTCTCCTACCAGTGGTACCAAGGAGTCAGCGGAAACACCACGAACCCCATCGCGGGCGCAACCAGTAACACGTTTACCACTCCCGCGTTGACTGCTACGACCAGCTACTGGGTGCAGGTAAGCAATGGAGTCGCCCCGCCGGCGAACAGCAACACAGCAACGATTACAGTCATAATTGTGGCTCCGCAGATTACGGTCCAACCCGCCAGCCAGACGATCTTCTCCGGCCTGACCGCCACCCTGACGGTGACAGCGACCGGGACTGCGCCGTTGAAGTATCAATGGTTCCAGGGGCAGAGCGGAGACACTTCCAATCCGATTGCCGGCGCCACTGGCAGTACGTTCATAACTCCCGGTCTGGTGCTCACAACCAGCTATTGGGTGCGGGTCAGCAACGTGGCCGGGAGCAAGAATAGCAACACGGCGACGATCACAATTGCGTCCGCGACCCCGACATGCAGCAATCTCGCCTTCGGTCCGGGTGCCAGCCTACTGCAGGTTACATTCACAGCTACATGTTCCGCTTCGACGGTGGCGACCAGCATCAATTGGGGAGATGGCTCAGCCCTGACGACCGGCAGCACTCCGTCGGTGAGCGCCAAGCACACCTACGCGGCGGTTGGCACTTACTCGGTAACCTTGACCGCGACGAATAGTGCGGGGCAGGCAGGTGCGCCCGCATTTGCTCAGGTGACGCTGGTGGCTGCTACTACTCCGCCGCCGGTGTTTGCCGGGCAGTCGTCGGATACACCGTTAATGCTGACGGCTCCTGCGAATTCGACCAATAATCCGGTGGTCAAGTTCGAATGCACAACCGCTACCGTTTCCAACGGGACGGCGGAGCCAGCGTCGAATTTGGGGATATCGTGTACGTCCGAACCGCCGACGCTGACGCTCACGGATGTGCCCCAGAGCGTGACGATCAGCATTCAAACCTCGGGAAGCGCGGCGGACTTAAGGTGGCCGGCTTCGAAGCATCGAGCCGCGTTTTATGCTTCCTGGCTTCCTTTCCCCGGTCTGATATTTATGGGTTTGTGGACGGGGCTGGGGAGCAGGGGAAGAAAGAAGCTCTTGCGGCATCTGGCTCTCGGCCTTCTGATCTGTCTGATAGTATTTGGGGTCTCGTGCGGTGGTGGATTTACTTCACCGTCCGTTTCTTCGACCGGAACAGGGTCCAGCAAGCAAGCGACTCCCGCGGGCCAGTATTTTGTTACCGTTGTCGATGTACCCGCCCAGGGTTCGGCGCCGACTGGCTTTGTGCAGACATCTCTAATCGTGCCTCTCACCGTCACCGGACCGTAAAGGGAAGAGCGCAGGGCGCGGAAAGAATACACCTCCAGCAATGCGGGGCTCAGAAGTACGGGCCTACAGTCATATGAGGGAAGGTCAATGCTAAAGCGTGCGGTCGTGATCGTTATATTCGGTTACGTTCTGATTCCGGTTGGCGCCAGCGCACAAAACTGTGCTTCGACCAAGCTGTTTTGCCTCATCCCGACGGCCTTCCACACCACCGTCTCGCAATTTAATTTCTTCAACGAAGCTTTTGGTACGCAGGTCACACAACTGCCCCTGGCCACGCCGGCGTCTGGCTTCATCTTCACTTTTGACAAATCGTTGGGTGTCTACACCGCTTCCAACCAGAGCTTCGGCCCGATCCTTACAGAGCGCGCAGAGACCATCGGACGCCACAAGCTATACGTGGCTTTTACCTACCAGCATTTCGGGTTCTCGGAAATTGATGGAACGAGTACGACGAACGTGCCCATTGTTTTCACGTTCTTCAACCCAGCCAACGGCGACACCGTCTACACCGCAACTCACGACCGGGTTGACACCAAGGTCGAGCAGTACGCCGCTTTCGCCACCTTCGGCCTCACCAGCCGGGTTGACGTCTCCGTGGCCATCCCGTTTGAAAGAATCTCGCTGGGCGTGAGTTCGACGGGGACCGAATACAGCACCATCTCCACTGCGACAGCGTCGTTTAAGGAGTTCTTGCCGGGCTCGGCGAGCGGAATCGGCGATGTGATTCTCTCCGCCAAAGGAACCGTGTTAAAGAAACAGCGGCTGCGCATGGCGCTGGGAACAGAGCTTCGCCTGCCTTCCGGGGACGAGCGTAACTTCCTTGGTTCGGGAGCCGTCGGCGTCAAACCCTACGTTGCGGTTTCGCGGACCGGCAAGATCGCTCCCCATCTTGATCTGGGCTATCAATGGAACGGAACATCTTTTCTTGCCACTAACAAAGCCGGCGTTGAGCAGAACCTGCCGGGCTTCTTCTACTACTCCGGCGGCGTGGACGTGGGTGTTACCAAGCGCGTGACGCTGGTCGGAGATTTGCTCGGCCAGCGTTTCTTCAACGCTCCGCAGATCACCTCCCCGACCAGCTTGTCGATTCCGGGACAATCGGGGTCCTTTACCAGCGTCGAACCGGTGACCGGTTCCTACAGCGCAGATAACCTGGGAATCGGCACCAAGATCAATCCCATCGGACACCTGTTGATCACAGCCAACGTGCTGGTCAAGCTGGACAATGGCGGGCTGCGAGCCAAAGTCGTTCCTATGGCAGGCCTTTCCTATTCATTCTGATCGCGCGGCCCAGTAGCGCCTCGCCGAAGTCTTTCTCGCGATTACTTGCGGAAGATCCTCTGAATCGATAGTGGAATGCTCGACGGACTCAGTGAAATCGTCAGTGACGGCTGAGCGGCGGGATTGAGACTGCTTTCCGCTATGGCGTAGCCGGAAACCTGTACACGGAGCAGGTACGGCCGATTCGCCACCGCGAATGTGAAATCCGCGCCCTGAACCTTGGAGCGTGCTACCAACTGACCTGAGCTGGGATCGATGAGCGTAAAGATGGCGCTTTCGACAGGCTTCTTGTCCGTAGTATCAAGATGGACATGGATAGAGTAGGTCTGGTTCGCAGGTTGCGCATTTTGAGCCAGCGCGGGCCCCGGGATCATGAGTTTGTCCCACCAGTTCGGTCTGAGCACCGCTCCGCTTGCTGCTGGAATCGGTTGGGAGTTGAGGCTGGGAGGCATGTTGTAGGGCACAGCGGTCATCATGATCGACAGAATGCTGGCTCCAACGTAGAAGGCCTTTTTGTTCGAGTCTGCGCTGAAGATGAAGCACAACGCTACGGAAATCGCGATCAGGAAAAGCACCACCACCAGCGGATAGGTCGTCACTCCTAAGAACTTGCGCACCGCCAGGTTGATCTGCATTACCGCAGAGGCTTCTTCCTTTTGCACCAAGTCAGAGAGGATCGCAAGGAACCCTCCGACTCCTCCCGAGAGGCCGATGTAGATCATCTTGTTGTGTCCTAACTCGGTCTGGGCCATGACTTCCTCCGGTGAGCTGCCGAACCTGCGGATTCGACCGGCACGAGAGCACGTGCAGTGGATGAGGGTGTGCTTCCACTTGCGTACCGTGCGATTCGTTCCCAAGAGACGCGTCGCCTCAGAATGCCGCACCCCTTGCGCTCGGGTGGAACGTTGTCCGGTGAAGCGAACTTGTGCGCGGATTCTCCCGCTGTTAGTGGAAACAGTCAAGGGGAATTCAACGGCTCCCAGCTCACTCGTGGCCGCTTGTTACGAAAACCGGAAATCCTCAGTTTGGCGCGATTGACCAAGCGATGGTTTGGTGGTAGCGTCGCGTGAGTTGTACTCCCAAAGGCGCGAGATAGGGCCCAAATCCCTGACACTGAGCCGAGGCAGTACCCGGCGAAAGTAACACGTCCCAACGTTCCCCACGATAGGAGCTTGCGTCATGACCGACTACACAAAAGTAAAACTTGGCAAACAGACTGCTCACCACGACAACCGAGTTCCCATGCTGAGCAAGTACACCAGCGGCCTTCCCACGCCGCCAGCGGCCACAACCTACGACACCAAGATCACCAACTTGGGCATGATGATGAATGACAAGCTGGGAGATTGCACCTGCGCCGCCGTCGGCCACTGCATCCAGCAATGGACGGCGGAAGCGCAAAAAAAGCAAGTAATTATTCCGGATCCGGATATTGAGAAACTTTACGAGATTGTGGGTCACTACGATCCCAACAATCCCCAGTCAGACCGGGGCGCGGTTGAGATCAACGTGCTCAACTACTGGCTGGCCAATCCGGTTGACGGAAACCAGCTGAGCGCATTCTGCGCGCTCGAACCGCAGAATCTCCAGGAAGTTAAGGACGCCGTGTACATTTTTGGCAACTGTTACATCGGACTTGCGCTGCCTCTCTCGGCGCAGAAGCAAACGGTGTGGACCGTTCCTCCGGGCGGAGCCACCGGCCAGGGTGCGCCCGGTTCCTGGGGCGGCCATGCGGTTCCCATCGTTGCCTACAACGCGCGCGGACTCACCTGCATCACCTGGGGCGAGCTCAAGCAAATGACCTGGCAATTCTGGAATGCGTATTGCGACGAGGCTTACGGCCTTCTCAGCCCGGATTGGGTCAACGCAGGGAAGTGCCCAGCCGGGTTCAACTGGCAGCAACTCGTAACCGACATGAGCGACCTGAAAACGGCTTTCCCGAAAGGCCGGGCGCTCGCAGCCTAAAGAAAGTGGTTGAGCTTAATCTTGGACTGGGCCCCGCACGGGCGAGGTTCATAGCCTGCCCTGAGCAGCTGAGCGAAACGAAGCTGTCGAACGGGCCCGCGCCTACATTACCTAGACAGGAAGTGCGAGCCTTTGATCTGTGCGGCCACGCACTTCCTTTTTTCCATATTCCACTCAGACAAGCCGCGAAACACGCTCTCTCGCGAAAGGAGCCCGTTATGGCCGCCAGCAAATCTCTGTTGCCGAATGTTAACCATTTTGTCGTAGTGATGTTAGAAAACCGGTCCTTTGACCATATGCTCGGCTTCTTGTACCAGTCGAGCAAGAATGTTTCTCCGCAGGGGCAGCCTTTCGAAGGACTCACGGGCAAGGAAAGCAATCCGGACGCCAGCGGAAAGGCAGTCCCAGTGTTTCCTATCCAACCCACCGATCCCCATGCCTACTTGCGCCCCGGTGCGAATCCCGGTGAAGGCTACCTGAACACGAATTCGCAACTGTTCGGAAAACAAGATGCCCCCAACCCAGTTGCTCCCGCTTTCAACAACGGCTTTGTCACCAATTTCGCCTACACGCTCGGATGGGAGAGCAAGGAGCCGGGGCAGGTCGTGGCGGGTACGCAGCCTTCCCAGATCATGGGCATGTACACACCGGCCACGCTTCCTGTCTTATCGAAATTGACCACCGGGTATGCCGTTTGCGATCACTGGTACGCCTCGGCGCCGACGGAGACGTTTCCCAACCGCGCGTTCGTCGCCATGGCGACGTCGCAAGGGTTTGTGCAGGATAAATCCTGCAAGATTTATACGGCTCCCAGCATCTTCACCGCACTCACCAAGAAATCCGCGACCTGGTCGGTCTACGGCTACGATGCTCCGCCGCTTACTCGCGGATCGGTTTCCGATATTAAGAATGCCCCGGAAAGCCAGTTCGGAGAGTTCGCCGACTTCCAAAAAGCGGCCAAGAGCGGCAGCCTGGCGAATTATGTATTTCTCGAACCGCAGTGGGGCAGCAGCGGAAACAGCCAGCATCCCAACTACGATGTCAGCAAAGGCGAGCAGCTCCTGCACGACATTTACTACTCGCTGATCGGGACTCCGGTTTGGAATCAGACCTTGCTCATCATTACCTATGATGAACATGGCGGATGCTATGATCACGTTCCGCCGCCGGAGAATGCCCTTGCGCCGGACAACTCCGCTGGAGAACTCAATTTTGATTTCAAACGTTTTGGGGTGCGGGTGCCGACCGTGCTGGTTTCGCCGCTGATCGCAGCCGGCACGGTATTCCGCACGACCTCCGCCACGCCGTTTGACCACACGTCGATTCTCGCCACTCTGGAGGCACGGTTCGGCGTGCCGAGCCTGACCAAGCGGGACGCTGCGGCCCCTCACGTGGGCGCTGTGCTGACGTTGCAGAAGCTCCGTACGGACGATCCTCTCAGTGGAGTGAAGGTTCCGAGCAGCGCCGTGGCCTCGCCGGTATCGGCCAAACCCGACAAGTTCGAAACGGCGATTGCTGAAAGCGCGGAGGATCTGCCTCTCCACGACACTACCGGAAACGGACATCACCACGTGGCGCCGCCGTTTGAGACTGGCGATGCAGCCATCCAGTATGCTCGCCAACGCTACCAGCAGTACGCTCAGGAGCACCGGTCCTCGAAGAAATCGCGGGTTGCGTGACGACCGTCAATTTCCTCGACCCGACAAGTATGTGGCAAGAAGTGAGTAAACCCGAGTTAACTCCCAGAGTCATCGGTATTTTGCTGTCCTCTAGCAGGCTGCGGGAAAACGGCCACGGCGTCGGGGTTTTGAAAGGGCACGGCTTCGAGCCGTGCCGTAAGTCCTTCAGATGATGCTGACGGCGCGGCTGGAAGCCGCACCCTTTCAAGACCTAAACGCCGATTTATGAGTTTTTCCACAGCCTGCTAGAGCACCACCCGGGTATCACGGTACGCACCTGTTCAGCCGCTTTGACCGCAACTTTTTCATTGCGGTAGGTTTATAACAAGTAGGCAGGAGCGGCCAGTCTCAAGTGCTGAGCCGGAATGAACGCAGGCGGGAGCAGAGCTTGAAAACAGCAGGATTTGTCCACAAAATGAATCGGTCGAAATTGACTGCAAAACACTTTTTCGCATATTTCGCCCTACTCCTTGCGGCGGTAGCTCTGTGCGCACAGGACAATGCCACCAGCGCCGGTGGCAAGTGGTGGCAATCCTCCACAGAGGACAAAATGACCGCGGCCAAGAAGGTGAGGTTTTGGCTCCCGGCCGACAATTTCTTGGACGGTGATTACAGACCCGAGGTCAACATCTTTTGCACCAACGGCAAGTTCTCGCTGAGCGACTTTCGCCCTAATGGAGACATGGGGCGCCCGAACCGGCCGGGGTTTTGGGGGCAGCCGCAGATGGAAGTGACCGTCCGGGTTGATAACAGCCACACCCACAAGGGCTGGAACTGGGTGAATGGCGACTTTTTGGCGATGGACAAGGGAACCACTCGTCAACTGATCGGGGCGAATATTTTTAAGATCGAATTCCTATCTCCTCGCGGTCCACGGATTGCGGAGTTCTCACCGGCGGGATTGAATCTGGACCTGGTGCGTAAGGCTTGCGATCTAAAGCCGGAGAAGCCGTAACTCCATTCTGAGCGAAATTTGGCGTCCGCGAAGCCGACGACAACGTAGTCGAAGTTAAGGCGATTGCGGCGTCTGAGCCGCGCGCAGAAATCCCGAGCGAAGTCGAGCGAACCTCTGCGTTTCCTGGCCCCCTCCTTAAATATATGGCCATCCCAGCGTCGTCTTGCCACCCGGATTCCCGGCATGTGGCCCTTCTGAATGCTTGCGCTTCGCTTTTACTCCTTTACAATGAGCTGACTCTGGCGGCCCTGCGAGGGTGAAGCAAAGTGCCCGAAACCTGGAAACATTGGGAAGGCCAAGTGGTCGATGGGAGATTCCCTCTCCGTCAATATTTGGGAGGTTCCGATCACAGTGCGGTATTCCTCACCGGCCAAGGGCAGGGATCTGACCGAGCGGCGATCAAACTGATTTCTGTAAGTGCCAATCAGCAGGCACCTCAGCTTCGCCGTTGGGACGTGGCGAAGAAACTGGTGCATCCTCACTTGCTCCGCTTTTTCCACGCGGGGAATTGCCAGCTGGACGGAACCGAACTGCTCTACGCAGTGATGGAGTATGCCGAGGAGAGCCTGTCGCAAATTCTCCCCGAACGGTCGCTCACACCGGCGGAGTGTCGCGACCTGCTCCCACCCGTTCTGGAAGCCCTGACCTACATTCACAGCCAGGGTCTGGTGCACGGTGACTTGAAGCCGGCAAACATCCTGGCCAGTGGCGATCAGCTGAAGCTTGCCATCGACGGACTGCGCGCCGCGAGTGAAACCGGCGCGGATGTGCGCGCGACTATTTATGTGCCACCGGAGATCGTGAGTGGCGGGCCGTGGTCGCCGGCTTCCGACGTTTGGTCGCTCGGGGTGACGCTGGTCGAAGCTCTGACCCAGCGAACGCCGCTCAGCGCGGGAAGCGGTGATCTCGCGGTGCCAAAGGCGATGCCGGCGCCGTTTCTCGAAATCGCCGAGAACTGCCTGGTTCGGGATCCGCAGCGCAGGTGGACCATTGCGGAAATTGCGGCGCGGTTGCAACCGAGTCCATCGCCTTCAGAAAAACAGGCGGTAAGTCCGCCGCGAAAAGCATCGCTGAGGAAGAACTCCCTGGCTGCGGTCGTGGCGGCCGCACTTTTACTTCTTGTGATTCTGGTTGGCGCAAGGTTGGTAAATCGTCGCTCGAATACACAGCAAGGCGCTCCTGCGGTCGAATCGCCGGAGGGGCCAAGCGGCGCAAACTCGTCGACCTTGTCTCCGACAACCAAAGGCGGAAGTATTCCGGGTGCGGTTGCCGGGCAGTTGTTACCCGATGTGCCCGCGGCTGCGAGGAACACTATTCAGGGTAAGGTGAAAGTGAAGGTGAGAGTGTCGGTGGATACCTCGGGCAACGTGGTGGGGGCCAGGTTGGCGTCTGCAGGGCCCAGCAAGTATTTCGCGAGTCTCGCGTCAAGAACATCGCAGCGCTGGAAGTTTACTCCGCCGCGCAAGGATGGTCAGAACGTTGCCAGCGAATGGATATTGAACTATGAGTTTGGCAGAGCGGGAACGAATGTCCAGCCTGCGCAAATCGCTCCGTAGGGATTGCGAAAAGGCGTCTTTATCGGGCGCGCCTTCCCTCAGCGGCTAAAGCAGCCGCGGATATTGGGCACTCTGCGGCGCAACTAAAGCTGCGCTCTTTCAAGTCAGACCTGCAAATCAGACCTAGCATTCACTTGCCCTTCGAGCATCGGCGAGCATGGAGCCAGCATGAACAGGTGTCAGTGCACGCTGCTGTGAATCTTCGCGATCTCCTGGAGCAGCATCCGATGGATTTTTTCAGACCGGCGGATGCCATTGGCCACCAGGCTGACATAAGATGGGCTGACGCCCAACTCTGTGGCTACCCGAGCGTAAAGCCCCAGGTGCAGCTTGTGAATGCGTAGTAGATGATCGCCATTCTGTGCCGATTTGGAATGTTTTGAGCTCTTCACTCCCCGTCCCCCTTGGACGCCACAAGGATGCCCTCTAGTCTAGGGCGGATGAACCTGCCTGAAAGTGATCGGGATCACAGCGCCGTGTGACGGTCGCTCGCGTATTTTGCGGGCCGCACCTAGCCTCCCGAGAATTTACACAGCATTCATATTCCGGTCACCTGACCGTAACGTTGGCGGGGCTAAACTTCCGCACTACCGTGGGGACTCATGCATGAGGCAACTCATTTTTGTGATCGATGGCGAAATTGAGGTTTGCCAACAGGCGCGGTTGTGTCTGGAAGAGGCCGGCTACGCGGTACGCTGCTTCTCGAGCGGCGAGGTGATGGCAGAAGCGGAAGAAAGCCGGCCAGCGCTGCTCTTGATTTCCCTGATGCTGCCGGGCGGCAGCGGGCTGAATCTGTGCCGCCGCATCCGCGAGCATCCCGTGCTGACAAGCACACCCCTGGTCTTCCTGCTGGCGGATGCCGCCGAGGAGCACCGCATCCTGGCGCTCGAGTCGGGCGGAGACGACTGCATCGTGAAGCCGTTCAGTCCTCGTGAACTGGTGGCACGGGTGCAGGCGGTGTTGCGCCGTTTCGCACCCGTGACTCCAAGCAATGGCAAGGAAGCCGCCGATCTGCTCATCGATAGTTGGGCGATGAAGATCTGCGTGCGTGGCAGCGAGGTACCGACCACTAGTCTGGAGTTTCGCTTGATCGAATACCTGGCGCGGCATCGCGGACAGGTATTCACCCGTGATCTGCTGCTCGATGCGGTCTGGGGTGACATGCAGTTCGTAACTCCGCGCAGTGTGGACGCCTGTATCCGTCGAATCCGGGAGAAAATCGAACCGGACCGCTCCAAGCCAACCTACGTCAAAACCGTCCGCGGCGTGGGGTACCGTCTGGATGCCATTGCTGCCTGGCAATCTCCTTCCTATGACGGTTGTGACTGTACCCCGTGCACCACGACGGCGACCGCTTCCCGACTGTTGCACGCGGGAAAT
>Ga0187816_10000606_pt1 | contig 10904 bp, 6 predicted proteins | sample NC_wetland_sal_i_16_FD_132960 | JGI IMG/M metagenome (GOLD analysis project Ga0187816, IMG submission 132960) | Wetland sediment microbial communities from Neuse River Estuary, North Carolina, USA - SO4_1 | ecosystem: Environmental > Aquatic > Freshwater > Wetlands > Sediment | place: USA: North... | reverse complement strand
GTTCGCAGGGAAGCGCAGAGTACGAAGAGAAATTCTTGCAGGCTCCCAAGGAGGAGCGCGAAGAGGGTGGACCCGAGACGGGTGACGAGGACGGCGAAGCCGAACACGATCCGCTCTATGAAGACGCCGTGAAGTTGGTAGTGGAATTTGGCAAAGCTTCCACTTCCCTGCTGCAACGCCGTCTCCGGATCGGCTACGGACGCGCTGCTCATCTCATCGATCTGATGGAACGTGACGGCATCGTGGGCGCTGCCGACGGTCCCAAGCCCCGCGAAGTCCTTAAGCGCCCCGACTGGCTCTCAGAAGTGGAAGAGTCTCTGCGCTGAGCACGCCTGCCCAACGGGCTTCCGCACCATCGAGCCCCAACATTTTTTCTCAAGAATTCTCCGCTCGCCGCCACGCCCGGAGATTCACCCCGTAGAGCACGATGCAAAATAGATTCGCAGGAATGAAACCTACCTGCGCAGTCCTGATCCCAATAACACAGATGATTACGCTATTAATCGCGGCCAGAATCCAACCTTCCCAACACCTTCTTCCAACGAGGATGGTCGACAGAATTGTAAGCACACAAGACAAGTAGTCGAGCCTCAACACGACCAAAAATACCTCCACGGCCATTTTCCCGCATCGCTGCCGAAGTGCTTTGTGATTTAGGTACGGTCGAGACATAACGTTGGTCTATGTCCCACCGGAATCCGCGCCGACTCCGGTAGAATTTCGCTAGCCGTCCTCTCAGGAGCCGAGCCCATGAAGGTTCTTACCGAGTACCTGAAGTTTCACACCAAGACTCATCGCGCGTACGTCCATATCACGCCACAGATTGAAGGCTTCGTTAGGAAAAGCGAAATTCAGGAGGGAATGGCATTGGTCTCCGCCATGCACATTACCGCCGGGGTTTACGTCAATGACAATGAACCCGGGCTGATCGAGGATATCGACCAGTGGCTGGAACGGCTCGCTCCCTTCAACAAGGACTACCGCCATCACCAGACCGGCGAGGACAACGGCGACTCGCATCTCAAAGCGCTGCTCATCCACCATGAAGTGATTGTGCCCATTACTGCTGGGAAACTTGACCTCGGGACATGGCAGCGCATCTTCTACGCTGAATTTGACGGCCAGCGCGACAAACGCGTGATCGTGAAGATCATGGGGGAGTAAAGCTCAGCTGCAAGTTGCTGTAGCCGTCTCCGAAAATTCCCACCGCAAATACAACATCTCATATCCAACAATCTATCTTTCATAGATTGAATACAACAAAACGTCTATTCATGTTGTGTTGCTGCATAAACTCACCACAGCAGAATACAAAACTGGGTTGTGTGTTAGAGCGATCCTATTGGTTGATGTTCAGGAGGATCGATTCAGGTACGAATTGTGTACTCGCTGCTGCTAATCCGCAAAACTTTGCTACCAACCATTTTGTAGCCTGCAACGTCAATGCATGTATGGGTTGGGTTGTGCAGGCTGTAGATCGTCTCTCTGAGCTTCGACCTATGCCGCAAGAAATCCGCACCGTCATCGCGGACAGTGATTCGGCCGCCCGCCGCCAGCTTCGTCTGCTGCTGGGGTCAGAACCTGCAGTGCGAGTGGTTGCAGAGTGCAGGGATCGAGCGGAGGCCATCGCGGCGGTACAAACTCACAAACCGGACCTGCTCATTCTGGATATGCACCTGCCGGACACAGACGGGATCGAGCTACTGCGCAGCATCCCTGGACGAGACCGGATTTTGGTAATTTTCAGCAGCGTCCACGATCAATATGCAATTCGTGCGTTTGAAGCCCGCGCTCTCGACTATCTTCTCAAGCCGTTTGACCCAGAGCGTCTTCACTCCGCGATGGAAAGAACTCGAGTGGAGCTTGCGCAGTTGCATGACCGCCATCTAACCCGGCGGCTCCTGCATCTTCTGGCAGGCGCAAGATCCGAATCAAAAGCTGAAAGGCGCCTGGTCGTCAAAGCTGCTGGCCGCGTAGTGTTTCTGGAGACCGAGGAGATCGACTGGATCGAGGCGGCAGGAAACTATGTAAGGCTCAAGGTGGGCGCCGAGTCATACTTGATGCGCGAAGCCATCGGTCGCATCGCACAAAGACTGGATCCCGACCAGTTCGTCCGCATTCATCGTTCGATCATCGTGAACGTGCGCAAGATCAAGGAACTGCAGCCTTGCAACCGCGGGGAATACATGGTCATTCTTAAGGATGGCAAGGAATTGTCCTGCAGCCGCGGTTACCGCGCGAAACTACGTCAGCTTATCGCCAAAGGGTAAGCTCTTCCCGGCTCACTGCTGGAACATTTCCATCCTCGCATGGGCGTCGGTTGAGACCCAGAAGAATTCGGTTGGCGAAACCATGTAGAAGATCTCAGCGGGGCTCCCGTTTGCGGGAACAACTCCTCTGCCGTTCGTTACCAGAGAGTAAGTGTTGCTGGAACTCTGGTTCTGGATGAGACCGCCGCTACTGCTAATGTCGCTGGTCATGCTCAGATTTCCGACACCGTCCGCGCTCTCAATATCAACCTCATGACTTGCGCTGGACTCTACAGGAGCGATCGTGCCACCGGCATACGTACCCGATACCGAAGCGGTTGTAAACATTCCTGATTGCGGCGTCGATTGCGACTCCATGAATCCGAAGGCGACACTCATATCCGTGCCAATCATGAACCCCGTGTTCTGACTCACCAGATAAACGATCGGTTGCGAACTTCCGATTCCCGAGTTGGTCAAGGTGACGCGCCCGTTAGTTGCGACCGTATATGTCCCCCCAGTCTTCACTGGTTGGGTCAGCGTGCCACCTGTGTTCAAGTCGGATGTGGTGCTCAGAGTTCCGCTGCCATCGGTGATAAAGAGGCCCACCTGGCTGACCGCGGTGTTGCTGGCTCCCGATGTCTCCAACGCCGTGGTTTCAAATACGCTGGTCCCATTCAAGGAAGATGAGCCAAACGATCCTGCCCCCGCCTGTTTCAGAATCGAACCACTCGCGATCGCCTGTCCCGCCCCCTGGTCAATTTCCATTACCAACAGCTCCGTAGCGGACACCACATAGAAGCTGTAGTTGGTGGTGCCCTGTCCCGCGATCGTAATGGTAGCCGTCCCCCGGCCGCTCGGTATGGCAGGAGCAGTCACGGCTGGAATGGAATAACTACCGGTAAAGCTAACGTCAGAAGCGGGACCCGATATGCCGTCGTCCGAATCCAGCACTCCGTTGTTGAAATGGCCGTCACCGTCAGCCTGAAATTGTCCCGCCAACCCGTAGCGGCTCCCCTGGGCATCGCTCCCGACAAAGCCGAAGGCGAAGTCGCCCGTAATCGCTGCCTCGGAGAACGCCGTGGTGACTTGCTTCAAAAGCACGCCCGAGGTGCGCGTGCCGGTTCCCGTTGCATCGTCAAATTCAATCAGCTTCGCATTCCCGTTCGCCATAAACGCCAGCGCAAAGCTGCGGCTGCCACTGCCTCCCGATGTGATGTTAAAGGTCATGGTTCCGAGATTATTCGAGCCGATTAGATAATTGCCGCTGAATCCCAAGCTAGTCTGCAAGCCGCCTGGAGTGTTCGTGTCCATCACACCGTCCAGGATGCTGCCTTTGCCGTCGGCGAGGAAGCTTCCGGCTGCCACAAACGGAGCCTGAGCCTCGAATCCGCTCACCAGGAATGCATAGTTGCCATTCAGCAGGGAAGCATTCGTCGTATTGGGACGGATGATAATGCTCAGACTTGCTGTCGCCATTTGGGCAACAGGCGTGGTGGAATCGAGCACTTGCACCGTGAAACTTGAGGTTCCGGCGCTGGTGGGAGTGCCGGAGATAGCGCCCTCGGCGCTGAGAGAAAGACCGGCCGGCAGACTCCCCGTGGTCACGCTCCACGTAAAGGGCGGAGTCCCACTGGCGGCCTGCAGGGTCTGCTTGTAGGCGAGGCCCACCGTACCTGTGGCCAAAGAACTGGTAGCAACTGAAAGCGGAGGCGGAGGATTGACGGCGAGTTTCAAGCTCTGGCTCACCGAAAAGCCCCCAGCCGTGACTTCGATGGTGAAGTCCGAGGTTCCCACAACCGTGGGCGTGCCGGAGATTGTAACGGAATCGGTAGTGCTTGATGACAAGCTCAGCCCCACAGGCAGATTTCCAGCGCTCAACGCCCAAGTGAATGGACCCGCCGAGCCGGTTGCACTGACCACTCCGAAGTAAGCAACCCCCTTCGTGGCAAACGGCAGTGAAGTGGTCGCAATGGCCAGGAGAGCATCCACGGTAATCGATTCGGATGCCGTGATCGTGGTGTTGGCAACCGAGGTCGCGGTAATCGTCACCGTCGTATTCACGGTCAAAGTAGGCGGAGCCTGATACGTCACTGACGTTGTGGTCGCGTTGCTCAGCGTCCCCACGTTGCCTGCTGCCAGACTCCAGGTCACGCCGCTGTGGGTGGGATCGTTTGTGATGGTGGCCGTGATGACCTGAGTCTGCCCCTGATTGATGGTCGGTGCCGTAGTTGGCGACAGCGTGATAGTTAGGGTTCCCTTCCCCGAACAACTAGGCAGACCCATGGAGCAAATAAGGACCACCCAGGTACACAAGGGAACAGCTCTGAATTTGATCACGGCCTTCCTTTAGGATTGCAAGAATATAGTGCTACCCAGAAAACTTACTAAAAGGAGAATAGCACCTGCAAATCAATCCTGCGGCTGGCCCCAGAGGAGGAGTAGGGTCCTCCCGCCAGCGCGTTTGATTGGGCAAACAACGGCGAACTAAGCTCGCCCACAGGAGTCGACAGGTTCACGCGGTTCAGAACATTTCGCGCCGAGACGAGAAACGTTAAATTAAAACGCCGGTTGGTTGCGGGGCCCATTCCGAACATGCCACCGCGACCGGCTCCGGAAAGTCCACCCGGCCCCAACCCTCCTCCGGGAAAACCTCCGCCGCGACCGCCGTGTCCACCCGGCCCTCCCTGGGCCGATGCCGAACCACTCTTGGTTTCTCTTCCAAAACCAAACGTCTTGCTCAATCGCAGATTCAAAGTGAACAGGGTCGGGCCGGTGGCCGAATTTATTGGAACGAGGGCCCCAAGCAACCCCGATGTGTTGGGCGTGGTATTGAACGTGCCCAGCGGAGTACATACATTCGCGCTGCCACCTTGAGCTACCTTGGACGGGCACGCAACCGTCGAAACCAACGCCGGTCGGTCGTTGAAGATGGAGTCGCCATTCCAATCCGTCCCCGTGGTGATGTCATACGGTTGGCCAGAAGCTATCACCATGAACGGATTCAGGCGAAACGCATACGGCAGAGCGAGCGTGCCGCCCATGAACACTTTGTGCCGCACGTCAAACGTTGACCGCCCGTAGTCGGCCATGGGGTCATATTGGTTGGAAAGAAACCCTGGAGAACCGGGGCTGGAGTAAGAGCCGGAAGAACCGCCCGTCCCCAGATCACTGTTCGCGTAGTTCAGGGTGTAGTTAACAAACAGCGACAGCCTTCCAGCGTTGATCCGAACATTCGTGATCAACTGATTCTGCCGGAATATGCCCTCGGAATCGTACTGGTAGATGTTTTCCGTGCCGCCGAACGGACGGACGCCATTGGAAAAGGGCGCATTGATGTTGCGCAGGAAGAGCTGATCTTCGCCGCGCGAATTCAGATACGTGACGGCCACCGTCGCCTTTCTGGTTACCTGTCGTTCCAGGCTGACCGCCGATTGAATCGTCATCGGTGCCCGCAGGTTGGGTGAAATCTGATAGATGGTCGGAGACACCTGCGACACCGCAACGTTTGGCGGCGGGGTTGTGTTCGGGTAAAAATTCGGGTTGGTGATAATTGTCTGCTGCTGGGTAGTGCCGTTCAGTCGCTCCGCCTGCAGGATCAGGTTGTAAGTAAAGCGATCGTAGAAAATTCCAGCCCCAGCTCGCAGCACCGTCTTCGGCGAAGGATTCTTGCCCCGGCCGAGTCCCCAGGCAAACGATAACCGCGGCGCCCAGTTGGCGTGGTCATGAATGTCATTCTGGGTTTCGAACCGCAAGCCGTAGCTCACCGTCAGGGTAGGGCGGACTTTCCAGTCATCCTGCCCGTAGAGACCGGTATCCACCAAAGATACCTGCGAGAGCGGCTGTCCGGTGGTGATGGAAAACTGGCTGGGGCCGCAATTCAAATCCTGCGTCCCTGAACAACTCGGCAACGGGGGCAGGCCATGCAGCAAAAGCTCGGTATTCTGATAAGCAGTCAGCGAAGGAAACGTGAATACCCCGTTGAAGTTCGAATTTGATCTGTTCGAATCCGTCAACACCCGCAGCCTCGCGCCAAACTTGATCAAGTGGTTCCCGCGCATCACCGAAGTGTAATTCTGCAGCTCGTAGCGGTTCTCCTTGTCAGTTGAATTCCCCTGCTGGTTGCCGCCGTCCGTGAATGCGCCCAGCACCAGTGTGGTTGACCCGAGATTCTGCGCAGCTTGACTGCTGGTGTCATGGTTGTATTGGAACCGGGTCTCGTTCACCACCGTGTTGCTCAAAACCTGGGTATCGCTGATCTGCAGCGTGTGCTCATCGGAGGAATCGTTGTAAGCCTGCCGCGGCAGCGAGAACTGGCCGATGCCTTCGTTGGTCTCGCTGTCGTGGTAGAACTGGTAGCGAACGGTGAGAGTGTTGTTCTTGCTGACTTGATAGTCGATGCGCGGGCCGAGATTGAACCGGCTTCGAGGATTTGGCACGGCTTCGATTTGCGGCACCTGCTCGAAATTGGAGTTCAGCACGGTGGCATTGACGATGTTCGAATCGTTGATTTTTCGCCCTTCAAAATTAAAGAAGAACGAAGCCCGCTTCCCCATCGCGCCGCCGATGCTGCCGTTGTAAAGCTCAGAGTGATACGGCGGAACGTCGGGCGTGAACGGATTCAGCGAATTGAAAGCTGAGTCATTCCCATCCAGCATGAACTGCCCGTGCAATTGATCCGTCCCGGGCTTGGTGAGAATTTCGATCCGTCCATACCCGAGCTTGTCGTATTGTGAGGAAAACGGATCCTGATTGATGCGAATCTCGCGAATCGAAGACTTGGGCGGAAGTTGTCCGCCGGTGAAGCCGTCAATGTAGATCTGCCCGCCGTTCGGCCCGGCTGACGGCCCAGCGAGCGCCTCCAGGTCCTGCTGCAACTGGTCGGGATCGTCCGACAACGCGGCGATATCCTCCCCCTTGATGACGATAGAACTCGCATTCTCTGACGGGTTCACGCTGACGGACGTGGCCTCCTCCTGCACTTCCACTTTCTCTGGTTTCACCTCGATTTCCAGAGCAATATCAAACCGCTGCACTTGTCCGGCGGAAACCGTGACGTTCTGATCAACCGGCTTCGCAAACCCCTTCGCCTGCGCCCTGACCGTATAGGTGCCCGGTGCCAATGCTTTGATCTCGTACATTCCCTGCGCGTCCGAAACCGCCGCCCCGGCCTGGCCGCCGGTCGCAGTCGCAGTGACAGTTGTCTGCGGAATGACTGCGCCGGAAGGATCGGTCACCCGGCCGCGCAAAGTGCCCGAGCCCCCCTGTCCGCTTGCCGGGAGCGTGAGAGACAGTACAAGAAGCAGAAATGTATAGACGCGAAACCCGCGAGACTTCATGGGTTCACACCCGCTCCAACATCCGCCCCCGCACCGCCCAGACTCCAGGGAGATAGCAGCATCGCTGCCCGGCTGCTGTCCGGCGAGGCCGTCAGGATGGGCTCCACGCCGGTCAGGAGCGTGATGGCACTGGGCTGACTGTTGGCACTGCCTTCCGTGGCGACAACGATTACGGCATTGCCCTTCTGCAGGTCGCTGAGCGCGACTGTCGGCATGCGATTCAGCATCTGCTGGAAATCGGGTGCTCCTCCGGCCCGTGCTCCGCCAGAACCCGGCGGACGTTGCACCCCCGACTGTCTCGCAGCTTCAGAAGGAGGATTCGCGCCGGCAGTTTGACTGGCTTCCGGTGTGCCACCTTTTAATCGCAAGGCGATCCGTTGCGCCACCATGGGAGGCAAACTGCGAAGCTGAGAATCCGCCGTGATCTTCAAGGTCATCGGCTTTTTTGTTAGAAGGTCTAGAACGCTGACGGAGTTGTTTGCCGCGTCGGTGGAAATTACGGTTCCGGCGATGTTTCTGAAACTCCCAAAAACGATTTCTTCCGCCGTCATTTCGCCGCCATCCGCGCTCTTCGTCCCCCGTGCGCGCAGCTGATCGCCATTCTTGACTTCCCCAACCGTAGCTGGCTTGGCCTCGTCAAATCTCACCGAGTCCGGAGAGTACCGGCGGACGATGGTGGCTTTGGAGGTATGAATCGCCAAAGTCTTGCCGGCGCCCACGCCTGTCGAAATCGTCATGGTTCCGCTCCCATCGACTGACGTCACCAGTCCGCCAACGCCGCGCTTCTGCCAGTCCTGCCGCTCTTGCTCCTGCTTGGCGGCATTATCAGCTTCCTTTATGACGATCACGGAGCTGGCGACAATCGACTTGCCGTCCTCCGCAAGTTTGCCGCGGACCAGCATTCGGTCCGCGACCTGTAAATCCTGCAGCTGAAGCGGTACGGCATCCTTCAGATCTTTTTGTCCCGGCGCGATACGAACGATGCGGGTAGAATCCTCGACTCGGATGTTGGTCGAAGATCCGGCGTCGGTCGCAAGAGTAACGACGTTGCCCGAGATCACCTTCGCCGTTCCTACTGCCTTCTCCATTGCGGCAGGCGCTGCCTGCGGCTGGGCTGTCGGCGTCTGGCCGGAAACTGCCGGAGCGAGCGAAACCAGACTCATCAAGAGGCAAACCGTTAAGGCGGCGAAAGTTAACGTAAGGCCTCGCTCTCCCGCTCGTGGACGGATTCTAGGCTGGCGCGGGCTGAGCGCAGCGCGCCAGTTCATGTCAAATTTGCCCCAGTTGCCCACCATTATTGGATTCCTAATAGTTTATTCGATCACACAGACCCGTGCTCACGAGTAAAGAATCGTCAACCAGCTGTAAATTTCTGTCCTGACAACGATTGTTGCGCGCGCTTTCTTCCCATTTGGCCAACCAACCGGTCGGCAAGACAGGGCCAAGTGAGTCGCTTTTGGTCCCGCGGGAGTGTTACCATTCTTGACTCGTGGGCAGTCCCCTTGTTGGCTGCGGTTGCCGGACGCGGCATGCCAATCCCCCAGTGGGCTGCCCGCTTGCGTTTCCTCCGGCTGGGGAGCACAATTGCCTTGCTCGGTAGGCTGCTGAGTTCCCAGCATACCTCGTGCCGAGTCACACCTTTTTCTATCCTCACGACTTGCCTTCAAAGTGCCACGGATGGAGGTGCGGTGATGGCAACACCGATTCGATTCATCACATGGATCTCGACACTCGTAATTTTTGTGCCATTTATTGCGGCGCAGACTTACACCATCACTGATCTTGGTACTTTTTCGGGGGGAACCGTAAGCCAGGGTCAAGCCCTCACCGACTGTGGTGACGTGGTAGGCTACGCACGCTTTGCTGACGACAATGCCCATGGCTTTTTCTGGAGCCAACACAGCGGCTTGCGGGATCTGGGTGCGATTCCGCCGGAAAGCAACTTCAGTGTGGCCCAAGCGATCAATTCCTCCGGAATCGTAGCTGGGTATTCCACCTACCAATACCCTCCGTACCCGACCTCCCACGCAGTCCTCTGGATTCAGGGCGAGATACACGACCTGGGCGGCAACAACGCTCAGGCCATGGGAATTAACGATCGTGGTGAGGTCGTTGGTTTTTCCGTTCCTCATGCTTTTCTTTGGAGCCGGCGGCGGGGTATGCAGGACTTGGGCACGCTGCCCGGGGGCAATTACAGTCAGGCGCTCGCCATCAACTCAAGAGGTGAGGTTGTTGGTTCTTCGAACACTGCCGACGGCAACACGCATGGGTTTGTCTGGACCAGGTCCACAGGCATGCAGATGCTGCCAGCCCTGCCCGATGGATTCTCCTCCTCCGCCAACGGCATCAACAACCACGGCGAGGTTGTCGGCGGCTCCAGTGCCGGATACAGCAACAACTTCGCGGTTCTCTGGAGACGAGATGGCAGCGTGGAAAATCTGGGAGTCCTGTCCGGCCAAGGCTGGAGTACCGCATTTGCCATCAACGAGCGCGGCCAGGTGGTTGGTTGGTCGGGATTCCGGGCGTTCATTTGGAGTCGCGACGAGGGCATGCAGGACCTGAACAATCTGATTTCCAGCAATGCCGGCTGGGTTCTGACGTTACCCACCGCGATTAACGCGCGAGGACAGATTACAGGACAAGGTACGATAAACGGCCAGACCCACGGATTCCTCCTGACCCCAACCATTGAACCACTGTGGGGATGCGAGTGAATGGATGATTTCCGCAGGGATTGGAGCGGGAGACCGGGATCGAACCGGCGACATCCAGCTTGGGAAGCTGGCGTCAACCCCTCGGCCAACGGGAAATCAGTGAGTTACAGCGGGCAGAGTGGGCTACAGTGCGGCACTGTTGGTTTCAATTGGTCACGATTCTGATCACAACTGGCGTTCGCCTCAATCGTCTCCCCGTTGCCCATAACCTCGACAGCTTCCCCAATCATGCCTGTAATCTGCCGACCAGGCTTACTCGGATTAAGCAGCTGATGGTGTACAGCCGTCCGGATCTCACCGGGTCACTTCGCCGCCACCAATGCAGGCTGAGTGGCGGCGACTTGCGCTTTGATCTTCTGCAGAGTCTGGCGTGTAGCCCGAAGCTCGGATTTCAGATCACGAATCTCCCGTTGTTGCTGCTTGACCGCCTCAATCAACAGCGCCGCCAGTCGGCTGTAGTCCACGCCACGGGCGTCTTTACCATTCTCTTCATAGCTGACCACCTCCGGCACGACTGCCCCCACTTCCTCCGCAATCAACCCTACTTCGTGTTTGCCGTTCACCCTCAGGTCGTAAGACACGCCACGGAGTTGCTCGACTTT
>Ga0187816_10000605_pt1 | contig 10905 bp, 6 predicted proteins | sample NC_wetland_sal_i_16_FD_132960 | JGI IMG/M metagenome (GOLD analysis project Ga0187816, IMG submission 132960) | Wetland sediment microbial communities from Neuse River Estuary, North Carolina, USA - SO4_1 | ecosystem: Environmental > Aquatic > Freshwater > Wetlands > Sediment | place: USA: North... | reverse complement strand
TGCGCCTTTGCTCTTCAGAGCATTTTGACGGTTAACCCTAATCCCGGTCCGAACCCTTTCGTTACCCCCGGGCAGGCCGCGCTGAATGGCTTCCTGGTAAACCAGTTTGAAAGCGAGGGTGGACTTTTTCCTTACGACTCGCGGGAATACCTGGGGTCGGCCCGTTTGGATCACCGCTTTGATGTGAACAACGAGATTTCTGTTACCTACAGGTATGGACACGATCTGGAGGAGTCGCCGGATGTGCAGTCTCTGACCGCTTTTTCGGCGGGAAGCTCGGTTCACACTTACGACAACAATCTGCAAGCCGCCTGGTATCACCAGCTCAGTGCAGCCGCCCAGAACGAGGCCCGGGTGCAGTGGGATTACAACAGCTTTAATGTGATTCCGAACGAGCCGGGACAGGTGGGACTCCAGATTCCTGGTTTTATCAATAACCTGGGAACCAACATTTTCCTGCCCAGCATCACCATTCTGCGCCGCTACGAGTTCGCGGACAATTTCACCGTAATCCGCGGCCATCACACCCTCAAGTTCGGCGGCTACGAATTGCTCCGCGGCAATCATACTGAATCTCACACTTTTTTCCCGGGCCGCTTTGTGTTCGGGTCGCTTCCCGGGGTTTTGATAAGCCCACAGCTTGCCACCACTACCATCAACCCGTTGCAATCGGCATCGTTGGGTCTGCCTCAGGTTTACCAGCAGGGTTTCGGAGATCCGACATATCCTTATTACACCCGGCCGCTGACAGCGTTCTACGGGCAGGACTCTTGGCAGATTGCGTCGAACTTCACTTTGAACTACGGCCTCCGCTACGAACTGGACACGCAATTCGCCCCTTTGACCACATATAAGAAGGATTTCGCCCCTCGGGTTTCCTTCGCATGGGACCCCTTCAAGGATCACGAGACTGTGATCCGGGGAGGATACGGAATTTTCTACGGACCGGTGGACGTCCAAATTCCCGACGTCGACTTGAGCCTGGGAGTTGTGAACAAGAATAAGTCTGCGGTCGAGAACAGCGCAGGGGCCCCCCAGGTTGCAAACCTGACCGCAATCTGTGGGGTGGCCCCCCTATTTCCCGGCAACGGCAGCAGTCCTTGCAATCGCGAAATTTCTATTTATGTAGATCCCATCACTCCGACCGGTCTCCCTGGTCTACAAACCGCACCAGTGGTTTTCCAGACACTCTTTGCCCAGGGCTTGATCCAGTGTACCGCCCCAACCCCAGGCAATGCTGCCTGCATCACGCCCGCCGCGGTAGCCCCGTTTGGCATCAACGTTACCAATAGCGGGATTCTCTCTCCGCTGCAGGTCGTTTTCGTGAACCAACCGGGCTACCGCCCCCCCATTGCGCAGCAAGCTTCTTTTGGAATCGAACGTGAGATTGGACGCGGGTTCTCAATTTCTCTGAGCGGAATCTATACTCATACGCAAAGACTCCCGGTCGCAATCGATACCAATCTGCTGCCGGCGCCGTTCAGCACGGTAACTTTGGCCAATGGCCAGACTGTTACCTATCGCAATTGGAATACCAGCCCGGCGGCGGACCCGCTGGGCGGCACTGAGGGCTTGCCATGTGCGACCAATCCCACTCTTTGCTTTGTGAATCCGCTGGTGACACAGAACAACCAATACAGCTCTGAAGCAGAGGCTCTCTACGAGGGCGGTATCGTGGAAGTCAAAAAGCGCTTCAATGAGCACTTCACCTTGTTCGGAAATTACACATATAGCAAAGGCTTTGACACTTCCACGGATTACAACTCCGACTACGGGCCGCAAGATCCGACGAATCTCGGCCTAGATCGTGGTCTTTCCGAGTTTGATCAGCGGCATAAAGTAGTGATCGCTGGTGTGTTTGACAGTCCATGGAAACAGAGTATTTTGTCGGGTTTCCAGCTGGCCCCGATTTTCTCGGCCCACAGTGGACATCCTTTCAACTTGCTGGCGGGAGGAGAGGTGAATGGCGACAATCACACTACCAATGAACGTCCCATTGGAGCCCCGCGTGACACGGGTCTGGGACCGGACTACATCGACTTTGACATGCGCCTGACCTGGGCGCACAAACTAGGCGAGAGGGCTAACCTGCAGTTTACGGCGGAAGGATTCAACATCGCGAACCGGACAAATTTTGCCAGTGTAAACAACGAGGTAAGCCCTCTTTTCGGGTTAACCCCGGGGTTCACAACGTTCAACGTTCATGGAATTCGACCGGGTACGGCGCTTCCCGGCGGCGGGACGGCTACTTCCAGCACGCCGCTGGCGTTCACCTCAGCCTTCCCCAAGCGCCAAGTCCAATTAGGGGTGCGCTTTTCATTCTGAGGCAGGCGCTGAAGCAGATGCTTTCCGCACGTCGAGGGCGCTGCGGCCATTTCATTCGGGTTCGCTAGAGCATTTTCAGGACTGCTGTAGTGTGCGCGAAACAGCAGGTCCCTCCACTCCGCTTCTCATTCCCTTCGGGAGTGAGAAGCTCCGGTCGGGATGACCATCCGTAAGTAACGGTGAAAACGCTGAGAACCGATAACTGTTTTTTTGTTATCCGCGAGCTTTAAGGTTCCGTAGTTCCTCCCCGCCGTGACCGGCCCATACCGGTCCCTCTGCTTGACTGCATGACCTAAACCCGATAATCTATTCCAACATACATTATCTAGAAGATAATCGTCGAGATCTTTGACAATTTGACCCAGGCGAGGGTGTGGCTTCTAGACCCCCGCTCCAAATGCCAACACGCCTCAGTTCCAAAATGGGACGAAAGATTTCGTTCGCGCCCCTAACTCCCATGTTCTCTAGATTTTGCGCGTAACTCCTTTAAACTCAAAGATCTAGCAGGTAGTCGTAAAATAAGTCGTGTCTTTTCAAGATTTTGAAAAACAAAAGGGGGAGGGGTGTACCGCTAACTCCGGCCTAAGGTGGGGATGCGGCGAACCTCTGTTTGGTCCTCAGAACGACAAAGCGCTGTTCGGGACTGAGGCCTTTGGAACGGTCTAGCGGTCAGGCCGAGGCCATGCCCCTGGCGGTGTATTTCCTCAGTTCCAGCTTGGCAATCAAGGCGCGATGGACTTCATCGGGCCCGTCCGCAATGCGCAGTGTGCGGATGGCGGCGAACATTGCGGCAAGCGGAAAATCGTCGGTAACTCCGGCGCCTCCGTGCATTTGAATTGCCTGGTCGATAATCTCCAGCGCAATGTTGGGAACCGCAACTTTGATCTGTGAGATTTCACTGCGAGCTCCTTTGGTGCCGACTTCATCGAGCATCCAGGCGGCCTTAAGGGTAAGAAGGCGGGCTTGCTCGAGCAGGATGCGGGCGTTGGCAATGACATCGGCATTAGCGCCCAGGTCGGCCAGAGGTTTGCCAAAGGCCACACGCTGAAGCGAGCGGCGGCACAAAAGTTCAAGCGCGCGTTCGGCGGTTCCCAGCGTGCGCATACAGTGATGAATGCGCCCGGGGCCGAGCCGGCCCTGCGCCATTTCAAAACCGCGGCCGGGTCCGGCGACGATGTGGTCGAGCGGTACCCGAACATTGGTGAAGCTGACCTCGCCGTGACCGAAGGGCGAGTCATAAGAGCCAAACACGGGCAGCATGCGCTCGATCTTGACGCCGGGAGTGTCGAGCGGCACCAGAACCATGGAATGACGCTGGTACTTCGAGGCAGAGCGATCAGTGAGGCCCATGAAGATGAGCAGCCGGCAATGGGGATGGCCCACTCCAGAACTCCACCATTTCCGGCCGTTGAGGGTGACGTGATCCCCCTCGATGAGGGCAGTAGCTTGCATGTTCGTGGCATCCGAGGAAGCTACGTCGGGCTCCGTCATGCAGAAGGCGGAACGAATCTCGCCCGCCAGCAGAGGCTTAAGCCAACGCAGTTTTTGCGCGGCCGAGCCATACTTCACCAGCACTTCCATGTTGCCGGTGTCGGGTGCGTTGCAGTTGAAAACCTCGGGGGCAATCGACGAGCGCCCGGTGATCTCCGCCAGGGGCGCGTATTCCACATTGGTAAGGCCAGCGCCATATTCCCCGTCGGGGAGGAACAGATTCCACAGGCCAGCTGCTCGAGCCTTGGCCTTCAAAGTCTCCATAACTGGAGGTTGCTTCCAGTGGCGCCAGTCGGGGAGGTTCTGCAATTGGGCATAGTACTCGGGCTCAGCTGGCACGACATGTTCCTGCATGAACGCCGAGAGGCGCTGAATATAGCTGTGGGCGCTCGGTGATAGAGAAAAGTCCATCGATACTCGCCGATGATAAGCGCTGACCCCGCAGGCATTCTAGCCTAGCGATTTCAGCAGAATTCTCCTAATGAATCCTACGAATCCTGTAATATATGCGGCGTGCATTTAAGTCAGGTCGACTTGAACCTGTTCGTAGTGCTGGAAGCCATTTATCGCGAGGGCAACATCACTCGCGCAGGCCAGCAACTGAACCTCACTCAACCTGCGATCAGCCATGCGCTGAAGAGACTGCGTGATCTGCTGCAGGACCCGCTCTTCTTCCGCCAGGGGCCGCGCATGGTGCCGACGCCGTTCACGCGAAACATGATTGAGCAGGTCCGGCAGGCGCTGCAAATCCTGGAGGTGAATCTCAGTCAGAGTCGTAACTTCGTTCCTGAACACACGCGCCGGAATTTTCACTTATCGTTGTGGGAATACGGCGAAGCTCTGATTCTTCCATCCTTGCTGCGACGCCTGACGGATGCTGCCCCGGGAATGTGGATCACGACATCGCAGGTCAAACGGAGAGATCTGGAGACCGAACTGGCTAGTGGTTCGGTCGATCTGGCCATCGACATCCCCATGACGGTAAGCGATCGCATTCGGCATAAGTGGCTCCTGAATGAAGGATTCGTCGTCATCGCCCGGCGGGGTCACCCGGCGATCGCAGGCAAACTCGACCTGGATACTTACCTGTCGCAGCGCCATATTCAGGTCTCCTCGCGGCGCCACGGTCCCAGCCTGATTGACGTCGAACTTAGCCGCCGGGGGCTTCGCCGGCAGGTGTTTCTGCGCAGCCAACACAACCTCACGGCCTGCATGGTAGTGAGTAAGACGGACATGCTGCTGACCTTGCCGGAGCGCCATGCGCAACTGCTAAACCCGGGTTTGGTGAACCAGGTGCATCCCTTCCCGCTCCAGGCGCCCCGCCTCGAAGCCCACTTGTACTGGCACGAGAGTGTGGAGAATGATCCGGCAAACCGCTGGCTGCGGGAAGAAATCGAAAAGGTCTTGGCCCCCGAACCCCGGCCGACGCAGGTGCGGCGCAAGCCAGGTAGCAAACGTCGCCGGGCCGGCTCGATGGTCGACTCCCGCCGGCCCCGCGCGTAGCAAACGCGATTGCTTTCTTATACCCGCACAAGCGTCTTCTGAACGCTCAGCGCCAATGTATCGCTCTTTGTAGAAGACAAGCTGCAGTATGATCTCCATCCTTGCCTGCGGAAATCCGTAGACTTCAACGATTACCTCCACGGATGTGATATCGCGAAGTCAGTACTCCAACTCTTTCAGGTTGCACCTCATTCGTGGTACCTTCCGGCAAGCGGCTAATTTCTCAGCAAAGTCATGGAGCGGGTGCACGCTCCTCTCAGGTCGAACGCCCGCGATATCGTGCCGGGTTAACATCTATGGAGTCGGATATAGGCCATGAACGACACCCGCTCCTTGACGAAGCAGCTGCAAAGCTTTTCCAGCGGTGATCGAGAGATCGCAGAAGCAATTCTGCGTGAAGTTCTCCCCACCTTGCACCAGATCGCGGTCAGAGAATTGCGCCGTGAACGCTATGTTGCGCCCCTGTCCCCCACCGAACTGATCAACGAGGTCTGGCTGCGCAGCCTGCGGAAGGGCGGCTGGCAGATCAACAGCCGCGAACACTTTTATGCGATCGCGGCTTTGGCCATGCGCAGAGTGCTGGTTGACTTCGCCCGGCAAAGGCTGGCGCAGCGTCGCGGCGATGGCGAGAAGCCACATTCGCTGGACGAGGCACTTTCACGCGAACGTAGTGAAGAGCGCACCGACACTAGCGATGCGGAAAGCGTCATTCAGATTGGAATGCTAATGGAGCGATTGGAAAAAGCGATTCCCGATGCAGCGCGGATCGTAGATATGCACTACTTCGCCGGCTTTACCCTGCAGGAGATTGCTGATGTTACGGGCCTTACCTTTCGGCAGGTGCGGCACCTTTGGGAGAAAGGTCGGGATTGGCTGAAGGACCGGATTGGATTGTGACTCGTCCGCATACCTCACACCTTGTTGGGCACGCAGGCTAGATCTTTTGCAATCTGGTTGGCAAATGCACTCGCGTTTTTCGGTCGTCGCGACGGGTCGAACTCAAGCGCCGAACTGATCAGATCGATGGAGCAAGAGGACAGTCCGAAGTTGAGTCCGGTTAACAACTCGCGCACGCGTTCCGGCAAATCCATCGAAGCGTCTGGCAGCAGCGTGGAGAGGCGTTGCCCGGTGAGCATTTCAATTACGATCTTCGCCAGGCTGTAAATGTCTGTGGAGGAATCGGCAAAGCCGATCGACTGCTCCGGGGCCATATAGTAGATCGTCCCGGCTGCGCGCGATAACCCGTGAAGGGTTTCATCGGGGTCCTGGACGATGGCGATCGAGAAATCGATCAATACCAGATCTTGCCCGGCTGGACTGCCATTGCGGATCATCAGATTTTCCGGCTTGAGATCGCGATGGCAGATTCCAGCAGCGTGAATCTCTTCCAGCGCGCTACCCGTTTGGCGCAGGTAGCTCGCGGTTTGCTCCGGCGAAAGCCCGCCTTTCTCCAACTTCTCGCGCAGGGTTTGCCCTTCAACAAAGTCCATCACCAGATAGGGTGATCCGGCAGGCGTCGTTCCATGACCAAAGATTCGGATCACGTTTGGATGGCAGATCTTTTCCAGTGCCAGTACCTCTTGCTGGAATCGCCTAACCATCCAATCCTTGTCCATCAACTCCTGACGAAAGATTTTGATGGCGCAAGATCGGCCTGCCTGCTGGAGGTCCTTTCCTTGCGCGACCGTGGCGAAACCTCCTCGGGCCAGGATGGGACCGACTTCGAAACGGGAATCCAACAGCGTGCCAGCAAGCTGCCCAATCTCCGGAGAAAGCGCCGCCAGACGCCATTCTCCAAGCGCCGGAAGTGTCCTGGCCGCTCGTTCGGCGCGTCTCTTGCGCCAGCGGTAGGCCCCTGCTGCTCCAAGGCTTCCGGTAGCGGCGAAGCCGAGGATTGCAGGTCACGACAGCCAAATGGGTTTCAGAATGCTGAAAGACTTGGCAGTCATTGCCGACCAGGGGCCGGAGCCCAACTGTGCCTGCACCTCCAGCGTATGCGCCCCGGAACGTAATTTGCCAAGATGAATATCAAGTTCGCGCTGCGTGATCCACGATGATTGTTCCGGCAAGAGCCGGTAGCGCACTCGGAGAGCATTCCGTCGATCGAACTGCAGGGAGCCAATGTGTGCGACGACATCGGTTCCCCTCTTGATCTGGTGCACGAGGTCGGCCATCTCAGCCTGACCACGGTTCAGCGAAAACGCTGACACAAACACCGAGGGCGCGTAATTAGGATGAAGCAGGTCATCGGGAGGAAACAAGTGAATCACCGAGTTCTCGGCTCCAAACCAAATCGATCCGTCGGAATCTTCAAAGAACGAGTTCTGATTGGTGTCGACAGCGGGCAAACCGTCGACACGATTCAAGTGCAGCCATTGTCCTTGCCGCGCCTGTTCGAGGTCGGCAGCGTACGCTCCGTCTGGAGTTCCGCGCCACAGCCAGCCGCGCCGGTCGGAACCAAAGAAGTAGGTCCGGTTGTTCGCACCTTCGTTCTGAAATTGTTGAATCACCGGGCGAGGCGATCTCGGATCCTGAATCAGGGCGAATCCGGGCAGCGTGTCGTAAGCGTACCAGAAGTCTCCCCGCTCATCCTCGGTCATGGAACCGCATTCGTTTTGAAGCAACCCGTCTTTCGTGGAAATCGTGTGCCATCCGGATTTATTCAGATGACTGAGTCCAACGGAAGAGCACGTCCACAGATCACCTTGCCGGTCGAAGGCTATACCCTGGATGAAGAATTATTGAGCGGTCGCCTTCTGCTGCACTCGAAAATCGCGTCCGTTCGGAACGAGCCTGTAGACTCCGGTACCGCCTGCCCACTCGCTCCCGTCCGCAGCTCGCGCCAATTGCCATACTGGAAGCGGAGGCGAGCGTCGAAGTATCTTGCCGGCGGAGTTCATCTGAATGACGGCGACGTTGGTCGCCGGCACCATCACGGTATTGTTTGGTCCTGGAGAAAGGCGTCCTGCCGGTCCTGGCAAAATCCGCCAATGCGATCGATCCCTGTCAAGAATCTGGTTGTAGACGTCAGCCAAAGCGAAGACGTTGTTTCCAGTGCGCAGCACCGTCCAGACCGACCCCTTCAAGCCATCGCGAGCCGACCAGAACTCTATTTTGGTGTGAAGCGGCAGGACGTACAGACCGGACGTAGTGCTGATCCAAAGACTTTCATCTTTCCCCGGGACGGCCATTATGACGTTCGGGCAGCCATTGCTCCCGTTGAGCACTCGAAAATTCCCTGGGCGGCCCAGAGTAAGCTTTCCATAACTCGAGATCCCGATCGTCCCGTCGGCCATTTCAAACAATGATGGAGACCCAAGGCTGGCCAGACTGGGTGGTAGATTGATGGGTTCAGGATCCGATGGGCACTGATAGGAAGCTGGCGTACGCCCCCGCCACCATATGCATCCGAACCGGTCTCGCCAAACCACCGACATGTCTTGAGCATAGGCAGCATTGATTCCTGTTTGTGCTGGGTGTCGTGTAATAGCAAGAGGAAGTCCGGGTTTCCAGCCGACAATCTCATCCGCGGATAGTTCGCAATAACCTTCGATACATCCGTACAGAACATGCCCGGTGTGATCCAGACGGTATTGCATCTGCTGCACCGGTTCCTGGATCACGTCTGCTTTCCATTCCTCTTGCACGCGTGAAATGCGGATGAGCGCAGCATGGTGCAGAGGGTCGTTGGAGGACTGTGCCAAAGTTGCCAGGAAAACATCGGGTGCGATTTGCGTGATTCCTGCCAGGGAGATGCCGTCGAATTTTTTCTGAAGTTGCCCTTTGTGGAACCTGTAAATGCCTCCACTAGAGGAGATCCAAATGGCACCGTCCGTGTCTTCGGCGAGACCCCTAACGATGGCTTTCGGAAACTGGTCCTTTAGAGGTTCGATGAATCGGCTTCCGTCAAAGTAGTAGAACCCTTCCGACCCAGCCTCGCAGCCGGCGAGCCAAAGCCCTCCACTGCGATCCTCGAACGGGAACATGCAGCCTTGGGGAGCATTGGGTGCAGTGATGTGTAGGAATGGATACTGCTGTGCGCAGGCCAGACCGGCCGACAACAAGCCAAGGATGCAGATGCAAGAAAGGCGCACACCATACCCTGCGGATTTGCTTGCCGGAGATGCCATTGTTATGTAGGGGCCCGTGGTGCAAGTCAAGCTTGGTGGCGTCCCTTCAGGCGTGCCGCAACAGCCGTGAAATCAATATGCCTTTGGGATCTGAATTTGAAAAACCGACTTCCGCCATGGGCAGCTAGCGCCCTCGTCTTTGCCAGCATAGCTCACATCTCCAGGTCTATGGGGCGGAGTCGGAATGCGTTCCCGGCATACCCGTAAATATTCTTGGCAAAAATGTCGGCTCCCTCCGCAGATATAGTCGAGAACTTCTGGCTGCCGTTGGGGTCAGCCGGCCGCAACACTCCAGACATTGAGACGCAGTAGCAAAGGGAGCTCCCCGGCTCATCGGCGAGTCTGTACAGTCTATTTGGCTTTAAGGTACATCTGCCCAGGGAACAACACGATGAAGAGGAGACAGAAAATGAAGATCGTATCGAAGACGGCTTTCCGAAACCCATCCGCCCTTGCAAGCACCGTGCTGCTGGGCTTGCTTGTGGCCAGTTCACTGATGTTGGCCCAGACACCCATCGTCCCTGCTGTTCCCAAGAAGCCGGTTCCGGTGCCTGCCAAGAAGGCGCCGCCGGTGAAGCCGGCGGTAGTCCCAGCCAAGTCCGTAGCGGTAATACCTGCCAAGCAACTCGCGGCCCCCGCACAGGCAGCATCGTCGACGGGACAATCGGCGATCGGTAGCGCATCTAGCGCGGCGACCGCAATTACGAACCAGAGCTCACAGGTAGGCTCGGGCGTGGTCAGTCCCCTTGCGTCTCAGACGATCCCCAGCACGGCTGCCAGCCCGTCGAATGCCTTGTCCTCAACGGGCTCAACAACGGGCGCAACAGCAGGCGATTCGCGCGCCCCGGTGGCAGGGCAAGGTGTGGGAACTTTTCTTTGGCCGGGCGGTTGGACTCTGACAGCGTACGGTTGCTTCCGCACTGGCACCCGCCTGTTCTGCGATTTTGACACCACCAATCAGAACAATTTGGCAGCCGGTAGCAATATCTGGGCGGGGGGCGGGGGGGTTGATGTGGTCGATGACGGCGGCAAGATCACGCTGCGACACAATGCCTTTTTCGTGGGCGATGACGGCAGCCAGTTCCAAACCGCGTACATCTCTCCGCAACCTGTGCGCTTTATCATTGAGTACGACGACGTAGACCAACGCTACACTTCGATATCGCTCGTATTAGGCCGCGAGCGGATCCAGGCGATTCCCATTACATTGATCGACCCCAGTCAGCCAGCCGGAAAGATGCCAGCGCGAGTCTTCGCGAGCGCTCCGGCTTCCGGAACACAGCAGGCTGCCCAGCCGTCAGCGAACGGGGCACTCGGCACAGCGACGAATGCCGTCAACAACGTGAACGGCCAGGCGAAGAAAGCACAGGGGCTATTGCAATCGGTGCAGGGTGCGGTTCAGCCTCACTGACCACTACGCCGACCGTGATCGAGGGGGAGTCACGGTCGGCGAAGC
>Ga0187816_10000603_pt1 | contig 10914 bp, 12 predicted proteins | sample NC_wetland_sal_i_16_FD_132960 | JGI IMG/M metagenome (GOLD analysis project Ga0187816, IMG submission 132960) | Wetland sediment microbial communities from Neuse River Estuary, North Carolina, USA - SO4_1 | ecosystem: Environmental > Aquatic > Freshwater > Wetlands > Sediment | place: USA... | reverse complement strand
TGGCATGAACCCCAAGAGCCTGAAGCTGCTCCGCCGTGCCGCGCTGTTGCACGACATCGGCAAATTGAGCGTCCCCAACTCGGTCCTGGAGAAGCCTGCGAAGCTGACCTCGGAAGAATGGACAGTCGTCAAGGCTCATCCGTACTACACGCTAGAAATTCTCAAAAAAATTCCCGGATTCGAGCGGCTCAGCGTGGATGCCGCTGCTCATCACGAAAAGCTGGATGGATCCGGCTACTGGCGCGGCTGGAGGTCGGAGCACCTTTCCCGCTTTGCGCGGATCTTGACTGTGGCGGACATTTTCGATGCGCTCCACGCCAAGCGGCCCTACCGGGACGGGATGCCACTTGAAAAAGTTTTCCGAATCTTGCGCGAAGACGCGCCGCGCGCCCTCGACTTGCCGTGCGTCGAGGCGCTTATTGCTTCCAAAACAAGTTCCGAACCCCTGGTTTTCAATCAGTCGGAGATTGCAGCTGCACATTAATTAGTTAGAAAAGGAGCAAGAAAAAGATGAATGTTCGCAGAAATCTTTCCCTGTTCGTCATCGTATTTGCCTTGTTCGCAGTTTCAGCCTCCGCGCAGGACTTTTACTGGAATTCGGCGAGCACTCGATCGCTGGCCCTGGGCGGGGTTTATGTCCCGTCCACTTCGGATGCCATCGGCGCTCTTTCCACCAACCCCGCTGGATTGACGTATCTCAGCGGCCCGACGCTCGATCTGAGCATGTCGGCCGTGTTTGCGCGCGGCTCTTTCAGCAATTCGGCAAACAACAACGCCCCGATGACTACCTCGCCGGGCGTCATCCCCTACGGCGCGTTCGGCATGCCGATCGGCAAGTCGCGCTTCAGCTTCGGCGTCGGATTTGCCCCCGACTTGGCATCGGTTTCCGACTGGCACTATGTGGATGCCCCGGGATTTGCCGGAGTCACCTACGGGATGCAGGAACAAAAATCCGCGATCCTCGCGGGCCGCGCGATGGTTGGCGCGAGCTACGCGTTCACTCATAAGCTGTCCGTCGGTGTGACAGCCGGCGCCGATTACAACTCGAATACTCTTGAGGCGCCCTACATCTTCCAGAGCCAGCCGGCACTGGCGGGCGCGAAGACTCTGCTCGACCTTCACACCTACGGCACAGGCTGGAACATGAGCGTAGGCGCGATGTTTGAACCGACCAAGAATGTGGACCTGGGAGTGGCCTGGAAGTCACACACCGTGATCGTCACCAACGGTCTTGCTTCCGGCAATGCCAGCGCCCTGTTCGCCGCGCTGGGGGCAGGCACCGCGTCCACGTTTGCCTATAACGCGTCGGTGAAGAATATCCTCCCGCAATCGGTGAACGCCGATGTCGCCTGGCACCTTAACCCGCGCTGGACACTCGCGTTCCAAACCGATTGGGTCAACTGGAGCAACGCCTTCACGAATTTGCCGGTCACGCTGACCAACGGCTCGAATCCCACGATCAACACCGTGGCGGGTTCCTCGACGCTCGTCGACGGCGTGCCCCTGAACTGGAAAGACCAGTATTCGTTCCATGGCGGCGTCGAGCGGATGCTGACAGAGAGCACTTCGCTCCGGTTCGGCTACGCGTATGGAAACAGTCCGGTGCCAAATGGGACACTCACGCCGTTGACTGCGGCCATCATGACGAACCAGCTTTCGGCTGGGTTTGCCTACCACCGCGGCCGTTCGCGCTTCGACTTCGCCTACACATTCGACCCGATCGCCCAGCAGCAGGTAACGCAAAGCAACCTGCTCTTCACGGAATACAACAACAGCACGGATCGAGTCGGCCTGCAGTCCCTGACGCTCGGCTACTCGTTCCAGTTCTAAGCACTCCGCTGCTGTAGCGAGCAGCGTCACACCCGCATTACGAAAAAAGTTCGCAGTACCGAAACCGGGGGGCATCGAGGCTCCCCGGTTTTATTTTTTGGCTTGCCAAGCAACTTGGGATGGCCTATGCTTTTCATAGGAGAGTCCTATGGCAACGCTATACGTCGAAAACGTCCCCGACGACCTCTATGAAGCGCTCCGCAGCCGCGCCAAGGCCCGCCGCCGTTCCATCGCCGCGGAAGTCCTGGCCCTCCTGGAGGAAAACGTTCCCACCGCTCAAGAACTGAAAGCACGGCATGAGTGGGTGCGCAAGCTCGAACGGTTGCGCAAGCAGCAAACAGGATCGGGCCGCAGATTTCCTTCCACCGAGGAAATGATTCGCGAGGATCGTGAGAGGTGAGCCCCGTCGTTGTGGACGCGAGCGTAGCGGCAAAATGGTTCCTGCCGGGGAATGGGGAAGCGCTCAAGGATCAGGCCGTGGCATTGCTCGACGAATACGATAGCGACGAAGTCCGGTTCGTAGTTCCAGATTTGTTCTATGTGGAAATTGCCAGCGCGATCTGGAAAGCAGTTCGCGTTGGCCGTGTTACGCGGGCGTTTGGCGATCAAGCCCTCCTTTTGCTCACCCTGCGTGAGTTTCCAACAGTTCCCTCGCTGAAGTTGTTGAACAGAGCGTTCCAGATCGCAACGGATCATGGGCGAACTGTATATGACAGTCTTTATGTTGCCCTCGCCGTCCAAGCGAAGACACACCTCATCACGGCGGATGAGCGCCTAGCCAATGCTCTCGCCGCCCATTTCCCCGTCAAATGGCTTGGAGCGATGTAGAAAGACGAGCCAAGGGAATGAGTTACGAAGATGGTAGGAACCGAAACAAGCCTACGATCAGGCACACGATACCGGCAAGCAGGCAAGGCCACATCAGATAGACTGGCCACGGTGACCATCCGTATTGTTCTCGAACTTTCAGGTATATTGCAGGAAGCCCCCAATCGGACGGATTCGTGAATAGAGGATAAGTCTTGTATCCGATTTCCCGCATTTTGAATTGGACATGGACAAATAGGACTGCGAATAGGCCAATGAGCGCAAATCCCAAGACTGCCAGCCAGAATTGTCGTATCGCTTCGATCATGCGCACTCGATCATGCAACCAGCCCTGACGTCAAGCCGTGGCGGACTTGAACGATTCTACTTTTTCAACTCGGCCGGCGGTGTAGCGGTAACGTTCGATGGACATGGTTTCGATTGCCTGGCGGATGAGGGCTTCGGTGTTCAGCGTGCTTTCGGCCTGGTCGAGTTCCGCGGCCGAGGCGTGCAACGCGGGGTTGCGCGGCAGGAAGACGGGGCAGCAATCGTGGAAAGGTTCGGCGGAGATGTCATGCGTGCCGATTTTGCGCGCGGCATCCATGATTTCCATCTTGTCGTCGCCTGCAAGCGGGCGGTAAAGCGGCATGCGCACGGCAGCCCCAACGGCGGCCATATTGTGCAGCGTTTGCGAAGCGACCTGGGCAAGGCTGTCCCCGGTGATGAGCCCAAGCGCGCGGTTGGAGCGCGCGATGCGCTCGGCAATGCGCAACATCATCCGGCGATAAAGAAGAATGCGGAATTCCTCCGGCGCGCGCGCCACAATTTCGCGCTGGACCGGCTCGAACGGGACGAGGTAAAGCTTCGCTGAGAATTGCCACGGCACGAGGCGCTTCACCAGTTCCCGCGCCACGTGCACCGAGGACTCGCCTGGCCGCGCCCCGCCTCCCCAGAAATGCACGAAATTCAAGTGCGCGCCGCGCTTCATCATTTTGTGTGCCGCGACCGCGGAATCGAATCCTCCCGATAGAAGGCACGTCAAGCGCCCGGCGGTATTTGGCGGCAGTCCGCCAGCGCCTGGAATTTTTCGCGCGTACACCAGCAGCGATGGACCGGGCGGAATCTCAATCCGGCAAGTCAAATCGGGATCTTTCAAGTTCACGCGAGCATCGCGGCCGGAGGCGCGCAAATGATCCATCAAATACTGGCCAATGGAAACGTCGATGTCGACCGAGCTCTGCGGAAAAGATTTGTCGCTGCGTTTGGCGCGCACCGCAAACGTCTCAAATTTCTCGCCGCGAACTTCTTCCCACGCCGCGCGCCCCAGCGCCGCGAGATCGTCCTCGCTCCCCCGCAGAACCACGCGCGCCACCGCGTAAAACGCCACGCCAAACACGCGCTCGATGCGCGCGACCGCTTCCTTCGCTGATGCGCCTTCGCCGAATTCCACCAGCAGACGGTCGCCGGGCCGCAGAATGCGCTCGACCGGCAGCCCCTCGAGGGCGCGCTTCAGCGCCAGGTGCAGCTTGCTCAGAAAGAAGCGGCGATTCCCGCCCTTGAGCCAGAGCTCGTGGTAGTGAACGACGATGACGAGTTTCGACATTTCCACAGGTTCCCCAGAGGGCGTTCGGATGTGCTCAGTATACCAGCCGCGCACTCCGGTTGCGCAAAGTTGTGCGCTTAAGAAGTTGCCAAGCGCCGCCGAACCGCCGCAAGAGCATTGTCCACAGACACTTGGCGGTTTGTTCCATGTGAAACGAATTCCTGTTCATTCTGACTTCTCTGTTCGAAAAGACCCGTCGTGTCCATCCGGTACACGCTATTCCTTCTAACGTGATAATTCCTCTTTCGTAACGCTATTGAAACAATCTCCAATCTATTCTGGACGCCACTCGGGTTGTGTCGTATACCCGAACACAGACAGCTGCAATGCCCCGAAAAAATGGGGTAGGCGAAGGAAGCGACCGTAAGGGTAGTTGGCGCATCTGACTCTTTGAGGGTCAGAGCGTCCTGGGTCCCCGAGACGCGGGAGCGAGCGATGTGGGACAAGAACGATTGGCACCAGTTCTTCGCAATCGCAAACAAGCCCTGGCAGCGGCGCCGTCCGCCACGCCCGGTCTATCCGAGCGGCACGAAGCGCGTGCTTCCCGCAGTCGGCTTTAGTCTCTCCGAGCTCGACGATGCCGGCATCAACATGGAAGCGGCGGAGCGGCTCGGCTTGCCGGTTGACGCGGCCCGAATCGGCGCCTACGGCCCTAATGTTTCTGCGCTGCGCGAATTTGTCCGTTCCGCGCGCCAACCCGGAAAATTGGGATAGTTCGGTACTTTTCCCACAAAGTCTTTGGTTTCATTAGCATAGGCTTCAGCCTGTGAATTTTGGTTTTATGCAGAGCCGCACCCCCACAGGCTGAAGCCTGTCCTACATCCTGCTAGGCTGGAGAACCTTTTCCACCCCATCTTCCATCGGATCGCTTTGCGAGAAGTCCCGCGGTCTCCTCTTTGAGAAAGTAAGCTACATTCTGCGCCGCGCCACTTGACGCCGGGAAAAGTTCCGGTAAACTTCCCTTTCTGTCTTTAGGTGCCGATGCAGACTGTATCCAACACGACCTTGCTGGCCGCCGCCAACGCGGCGGACGAAACCCAGCACGACTTCGATTTCCCGCAGCGGGAAGCGGCCTTCTTTTACGGCCTGTTCCTGCGCGGGCATTCCGCCGAAGAGCTTCGCCGGGATATTGAGGTTCCTCCAGCAGTGCTGCTGAAATGGCATCGCGAATCCGAGCGCGACCCGTCGTTGCGGGATGTCTTCACCCGGATGGTTGATTACCGCCGCCACGTTCTCGCGATTTTCGAGGCGCTCGTCGACACCGAGTCGCGCCCTCAGCGCGTACAGTAAACTCTCCAACGACTTGTTATTTGCCATCCACCCGCTACCGTGTTGTGCTGGTCCCTGTGGCGCAGGCTTCAGCCTGCGGGGTTTCGTCCACGCACAAGATCAAATGCCACAGGCTGAAGCCTGCGCCACTGGCACCATGTTAGACTTTGCCGGAGCCCTGAAGAATGTTCGACCGCGAACGATCGGCATTTCGTGATCTCCGTCTGAGTTGGATCGACTTGGCCTGGCTGGTTTTTCTGGGTGGCTTGGCGCTCCTTCCCCCTGTCAACGAAATTCACAAACAACTAGTCCTTCTCGCGATTGCCGCCTACCAGATTTTCGAGGGTTGGTTGATCCGGCGCCTGCCGAAGCGCGGTCCCGCCTACGGCGTGATCATCAAGATACTGCTGGCCACTCTGTTGCTCGACCACACCGGCGAGATTGGAATTAACAGCAGTTACTATCCCATTTACTTTTTGCCCGTGTTGAGCGCGGCCATTTATTTTGGTCCCATCGCTGCACTAGGCTGGACGGCGGTCGCATCGCTCGCCTATTTGTCGCTGCTGTATCCGGCGTTGCAGGAATCCGACATAACGCCCGAGGGATACGGCATCCTCGCCATCCGGGTGCTTTTCTTGTTTGTCGCGGCGATTCTAGTCAACCGATTTGCCGTGGAAAACCGACGGCAGGTGCAGCGCTTGCAGGATCTTTCGGAAAAACTGGAAGAGACGAATCGCCAGTTGCGCCGCGCCGAAGCGGATGCGCGCCGCGCAGAGCGCCTGGCCGCGCTCGGGCAACTCTCCGCCGGCCTCGCGCACGAAATCCGCAATCCGCTGGGCGTCATCAAAGGCTCGGCGGATATGCTGAGCCGGAAAGTCGCAGGGTCGGAGCCGCTCGTCGCCGAGCTGGCCGGATACATTTCCGCCGAAGTGAACCGGCTGAATGCCCTTGTCGTGCGATTCCTCGATTTCGCGCGACCGTCGAAGCTCGAATTGCGTCCTGAGCGGATTTCCGAAATCGTCGATCGCGCCCTGGAAGCCGCCACAGCGTCCTTCCCAGGCGCAGGCGTCAAAATCGAGCGCCAGTACGCTCCGAACTTACCTGAAATTCCGGCCGATCCCCAGCTCTGCGAGCAAGTGTTCGTCAATTTGATCACCAACGCATTGCAAGCCATGCAGACGCAGGCGGAAGGATCGGAGAAAACATTGCATATCGCGATCGAGCCGGAAGTCTCGAATGGCGAACCGGGCGTAGCCGTGTTCGTCGAAGATACGGGTCCCGGCGTTCCGCCCGAATTGCGCGAGCAGATCTTCAATCCGTTTGTCACGTCAAAGAAAGATGGAGTGGGTCTCGGGCTTTCCATCGTCGCAAAAATCGTGGACGACCATCGCGGCACCATTCGCCTTGAAGAGAACACCCCCCGCGGCGCGCGATTCCATATTTTCTTCCCACAGGCAGGGCCGTTGTAGCGCTGGCGTCTCGCCGGCTATAGGAATGGCATTCTCACGGAATGGATTGGTCGTCAAATTCTGAAACCACGAGGTGAAATCCACACTACGAAAACCAACAAGAACGATGTATACTATACATTATGAAACGCACGCAACTTTATTTGCACGAGGACATCTGGAAGGTCTTGCATATTCGGTCCCGGCAGCAGCGAACGTCCATTTCGGACCTCGTCCGCCAAGCGGTCCGTGAAAAATACGGAAGTTCGCCCGTGGACCGCAGGGAAGCAATGCAGGCCCTCGTCGGCATGTGGAAAGACCGTGAGGATTTGCCCGACTCAACGGCCTATGTCCGCCGGCTCCGCAAAGGCAAACGCCTCGGGAGAATTGCGCGTTGAAGCCGGTTCTGATCGACTCGGACATCCTGATCGAAGTCTCGCGTGCTCGAGACCGAGCCATTCTGGCTCGCTGGGACGAGTTGAGCCGGAGCGAGGTTGCTCTCTTATGCTCTCCCGTCACCATAGCCGAGCTCTGGCACGGCGCGAGGCCGAAGGAGCAGGGCACCCTCGAAGCGCTTTTTGCCGCGATCCATTGCGTCCCGATCGATGCCGGAATTGGTGTCCGCGCAGGAGACTATCTTCGACAATACGCAAAGAGCCACCACGTCGAATTAGGAGACGCACTGATTGCCGCTACAGGATCCATCCACAATTTGGAACTCTGGACGCGCAACCGTCGGCACTACCCCATGAATGACGTTGATTTTTTCTAGCCTGCGTTCCCTGCAACAGTCCCCATCGGTGAAACGCAGACCGGGTGAACGCACGCTTTTCGTAGCGCCGGCGTCTCGCCGGCAATTCTTGTGACGTTACACTTTGAAAGAATGCCGGCGAGACGCCGGCGCTGCGAAAAACTGCGATCCCTTGCGAATCAGATGAATTACATATCGCCGATCAGTCTTGTCGCGAAAGATGCGGGCTTATTGGTTTGACCGGTAGATAACGTCCTGTGGGCCGTCCACAATTTTGAAATCAGCCGGGACCGTGAACAGCGAAGCATCAGGCTCTGACCGGACGATGTTCGTAAGATGGAAAGTTTGTTCGCCCATTCGAGGATCGGTCCGCTTACTGTAGACAATCGTCTTCAGATCGGGCGAAGTCCAAACCTCCGTGACGATGGTGATCGGGCGGTCATTCCCAATTTCCCCCGTGGGAATTGTGCGAGTCGTTCGCGTGCCGGTTACCTGGACGCCTTCCATTGTCTGAGAGCCGAGGTCCTCCGTGTTGCTCTTGCCCTGGTCGTTCGCGGTAAAAGTCCTTTGAATCATGATTCCCGCCGGTGGCGGGCCCGGCGGAGGCGGAACAGGCAGCAGGGCCGGTCCGGCGGATACGGAGTCGCTCATCGACAGGATGACCTTGCCGCCACTCGCCGAACCAGACGCTGCGAGGTTCGGGGGTAGCATCGGAGGAAGCGAAGGCATCTTCTGCGCGGTCTTGTCCGTCAAATTCAGGGTGTAGCCCGTCTGCGCCACGGGATCCTGGATGAAAACAAGGTGCGGCGCATTGGCGGCGGACAAATTGCCAATGGTCGGCAAGGAGGCATCCTGGCGCGTGCGGCCCTCGGAATCGCGCGCCACGTCTCCGCTGGTGGTTTGAGTGATGCGTGTTCCGTCGCCTAACGTCTGAATGCTTTCAATCGTGATCGTAGCGGAATACGGAGCGTTTTGTACCAGAGCGCCGGGCCCCTTTCCGATCATTCCAACGCCGACGGTTGTCACGGGTCCGGCACTTTGAAAGAAGACCTGATTTCCGCCCCCCTGCGCGAACACACAAGAGTAGGCTGCAAGAATCATTATCAAAATAAGTGCGCGCTTCATGGCTGCGTCGTACTCCTTTCAAATCCCACAAGTCGCGGCCGGAGACGCAAGCGCTCGGCCGATCCATCTGGCGCAATTGTAAGGTCCGCTACAAAATGCATGCCTTCGGGAACAGCGCCGGGGGGGAACATTTCATCGGCGGGGATGGCGATCTGGATCATAGGGTCATCCGGCAGGAAGTACGCATTTTGGATTTGCGCTGGCGTTGCTTTTGCATTGCGAATGGATGCGGGTGTGGCGGCCTGCCGCCGATGAACTCTCTGCTCCGATTTCACGGAAGCGGAATCCGCAGCAACGCCGGCCGGAAAAGCCGTTACCGCTACGTGCGGAGGATGGAACGCGGGCGGTTCAATGCGCGATCGCGGCATCGCCAGGAACAACGCCACAAGAGCAGCGGCCGCACCCGCGCCCGATACCACCAGCGCCCAGCGAGGGACTTCTCGGCGCGTGGCCGATGCGATGGCCGCATCGCAGTAGGCATCAAATTCGCCGCACACTCGTTTATACGCGTCGAGATCGCTCCGGCATTCGGAGCAACTCTGCAGATGCCGCTCCATCTCGGTGGCTTCCTCCGCCGGAAGTTCGCGGTCCAGCCAGGCGATCAATTTTCCCGAAAAGTCACACATTGCATTTCTCCGCTAATTTTTTGATGGCGCGATCTACTGTGTCACCCACCGTGGATGTTGCAATCCCCAAGACTTCGCCAATTTCGCGATAGCGCAATCCACTGGCGCGCAGAAGCAAGCATTCCCGCTCGGACGCAGTCAACAAGCGGATCGCCTTTCCCAACTGCTGGAATTTCTCTTTCTCTAGGACGGCGCGTTCGGGCGTCGCCTCGTGCGAGACCGCGTCAATTTCAGCATCGCACGCCGAGTTGAAATGCCGGTCGTACCGATTCTGACGGTTTCGAGCCTGGTTGTGCGCCACTCGAAACAACCAGCCGCGAATGTTTTCCTGCGACCCGCCCGAAGCCAAGTGCCGGTGCAGGGTCAGAAAAGCGTCTTGCACCACGTCCTGCGCTTCGTCGCTCGAAAGGCCGAGGCATACCAGGTATCGAAGCAATGGTTTTTGCAGTTCGCGATACAGGGTCGTAGCCTCACTGGCACCGGCGGATAAGCGCGAAAGTGGCAGCGCTAGGGGTGAGGCATCGCCACTCATGGAGTCCTCTTCATCGCGCTTCTATGTAAATAACAAGTGAGGGCTACGGTTTTCCGGCTTGGCCTGCGTAAATCGATGCCTACTGCATATGTTTGGTTAGCCGTGGAAGGAGAGCGCTACAGGGTCCGGCCAAGTGCTGCCACATGCCCGTCCTACTTCTTCGCAGCATCCGCCTGCGCCGACTCGCGCGCGCGGTCCAGAACGTACGCGTGGATCAATCGAACCTGCGCGGACGTGATGTCCCCGGTGAACGATGGCATGCCGAACTCCCGCCGCGCGCCGCCCAGCACAATTTCCTCGAACATCTCGTGCGTGGACTGCGCGGCATAGCGCAGGTCCGGCACCGAACCCCCGCTGATCGCTTCTCCGCCGTGGCACCTTGCGCAAGTATTGGCAAAGAGCTTGCGGCCTTCTTCTATTTCGGCCTTGGAAGCCGCGAGCTTGAACGTCGGCATTGGAACCGGGCGAACCACATGCTCGTAAGGAGGCAGCGTCGCCGTTCCGCCCAGCCGGAACACCAATAGTTTCCCGGGCCCAACGTGTCCCTTGCCTGCGGGACGATTGCTGAGGATCTGGGGCCCGCCCCACCCGCTTTCGACAGCAATATACTGGACGCCGTCCACCGAGAAAGTCATGGGCGGCGCCGCGATTCCGACTCCCGCGTCAAACTCCCAGAGCGGCTTGCCGTCCGTCGCGCGATAGGCGGAAAGTTTGCCGTCGGCTCGTCCTTGAAACACGAGATTCCCGGCGGTGGCCAGCGTTCCTCCGCTTTTCGGATCGGGCAAGTCAACGTGCCACGCTTCTTTTTGAGCGACCGGGTCCCATGCGAGAAGCCGTCCCGCGTCTTTTATTTTGAGATACTCGTCACGCGCCGGTCCCCGGTAGGCCCTGTCTGACCCGGTGGTCTGGTCGTGCAGGTTGAT
>Ga0187816_10000598_pt1 | contig 10945 bp, 10 predicted proteins | sample NC_wetland_sal_i_16_FD_132960 | JGI IMG/M metagenome (GOLD analysis project Ga0187816, IMG submission 132960) | Wetland sediment microbial communities from Neuse River Estuary, North Carolina, USA - SO4_1 | ecosystem: Environmental > Aquatic > Freshwater > Wetlands > Sediment | place: USA... | reverse complement strand
GCTCATCAAAACTGCGTGAAGCCACTCTCTTCCTTGGAGGACATCGCGAGGGCGCCGACGCCGACTGGTTCGGTTTCCTCCGCGTTCCTTACGTGGCGCGGAAAGTGACGTTGCTGTCCTTTGCTCCGATCGTCTCGCTCAGACTGCGTCTCGCCGCGCACTTTGAAGAACGTCATCAACTGCTGTAGCTGTTCGGATTGTGCTGCCAGCTCTTCCGAGGTGCTGGACAGCTCTTCGGCCGAGGATGCGTTGCGCTGAGTCACCGTATCCACCTGGCCCATAGCCTTGTTGATCTGCGTTACGCCGGATGACTGCTCTTTCGAAGCGGCCGCCACATCCTGGACCAGTTCGGCGGTCTTTTGGATCGCCGGTACCAGCTCCTTCAGGATTGCTCCGGAGCGCTCCGCGACATTCACGCTTTTCGCCGCCAGCCCGCTTATCTCCTGGGCCGCGGACTGGCTGCGTTCCGCCAATTTGCGGACTTCGGTCGCGACCACAGCAAATCCTCTTCCTTGGTCGCCGGCGCGAGCCGCTTCGATCGCCGCGTTCAGCGCGAGAAGATTTGTCTGGTAGGCAATTTCTTCGATGACGGAAATTTTGGTGGCAATCTGTTTCATCGCCTCGACCGTTTCTTCGACGGCCTTTCCGCTTTCCTCCGCCGTGCGCGCGCCGCTGGCCGCCATCTGCTCCATCTGCCGGCTATAATCCGCATTCTGCATGATAGATGCGTTCATCTGCTCGAGGCTCGAGCTGGTCTCCTCGACAGAAGCTGCCTGCTCGCTGGTGCCCTGAGACAAGTTCTGCGCCGAGCTGGAAAGCTGCGAAGCCGCGGAAGCCACCGCTGTCGAACCTTCCCGCACGTCGCTGATGATCCGCGTCAGCTTGGTGCTCATCTCCTGCATGGCCTGCTGCAACTTTCCGGTCTCCGAGCCGTTGGTCACTTGTATCTGTTTTGTCAGGTCTCCCGAAGCAATCAGCTCGGCGTGGTTAACCACTTGTTGGATCGGCACGGTGATACTCTTGGTGACTGCCACCGCGGCAATCGTGGCCAGAATCAACGCCAATCCGAGCACAAGCACGGCGAGCTGGCGCCCGACCGCGTAGGCTTTCACGCTGTCCTTGACGCTTTGGTCCGCGGCATTGGTCTGAAGTTGGATGAACTTGTTCCAGGACGCGCGATAAACGGCAAGGACAGGCATGACCTCCTGGGAGAGCGCGGCGACGGCCTGGTCGTGCTTCTTCTCCCTCAGCAGCTGCTTTGATTTCTCGCGTGCTGTCAAATACGCTTGACGGTTGGCCATCACGGTGGCAAACAATTCGCGCTCTTCGGGAGTGCTGAGGCGGGCCTCGATCTCCTTGTTGTTCTTGCCGATTTCGTGACTGATGAACTCGTTTTGTTCCATCAGTTTCTTTTCCTGCTGGTCATCCATGGTCTCGAACAACTGCACGGTGATGCGCGCGTTGTCCACCGAGTGTTCGATCGTTTCATGGGTGAGTTCCACGGTGCCGTAGCGCTGCTGTAGCGCCGCGATGGTGCTGGCGTTCAGAGCGCCGAGCCACCTGAGCCCCAGCGCGCCAAGCAGGACCAAACACAACAGCATCGATCCGAACAAAACGCCGAGCCGCGTACCAATCTTCCAATTCTTCCAGTTCTTCATAGCCTTTCGCCTCTCTCCGTCACCTGTTAGCTAGATTCGTCTGCCCCGCAGACGGTGTTAATTCCGAAAGAAGTCCGGGAACATCTATGATCAGCCCGACTCGACCGTCATCCAGAATGGTCGAGCCGGCGATTCCGGCGACCTTCCGTAATGCCTTACCAAGCGGCTTGATCACCGCCTGCCGGCCGCCAAGGACGCGATCCACCGCTATCCCGGCATCCAATTCGCCGACCTTCACCACTACGACATTTTCCCGGGCAGGATTTTCTCCCTGCATCCGGAAAGCTTCGCGCAAGCGGACATATGGCAAGGCCGCCCCTCGCAAATTCAGGATTCCCTTCCCCTCGTGGTCTTGCTCTCCCCGGCCCGTGAGTTCCGCGCATTCCGTCACATAGTCCGAAGGAATGATGAATTTGTCCTCGCCAACGCTGACGGCAAGCCCCTCGATGATCGCCAGCGTCAGTGGCAGGCGAATCGTGAACACTGTGCCTTTTCCTTCTTCGCTCGAAACCTCCACGGTTCCGCGCAGCGCCTGGATATTTCGCTTGACGACATCCAGGCCCACGCCGCGGCCGGAAAGATCCGTAACTTTTTGCGCGGTGGAAAATCCAGCCTCGAAGATCAATTTTTGGATTTCCTGATCCGTGAGTTGCTCGTTTTCGAAAATCACGCCCGCGTGCCGGGCCTTTTCCTGAATTTTCGCGCGGTTAAATCCCGCCCCGTCATCTGCCAATTGGATGACAATTCGCCCGCTGCTGTGGAATGCGGATAACTTCAGCAAGCCGCAGCGGTCTTTCCCGCGGCTTTCACGAACCGCCGGGGTTTCAATGCCGTGGTCCAGGGCGTTGCGGACCATGTGCAACAGAGGATCCCGCAGATGTTCCAATACTGTGGTATCGAGCTCCACGTCACCGCCGCTGGTTTCGAGTCGAGCAACCTTTCCGTGGGCGGCGGAAATGTCGCGCACCGAGCGTTTGAGCTGGCGGAACGTGGGATCGATAGGCACCATGCGAACGCTCATGAGTTCACGTTGCAAATCCATGTACAGGCGCTCGACTTCCTGGTGCACTTCGAGAACATCGCCGCGCTCTTCAGCGCTTAACTTTTCCAGCAGGTTGCGCATTCGGCCTTGCGCGACGACGATTTCGCTGGTCAGATTCAGCATTTGATCGAGCTTGCCGATGTCGGCACGCAGCGTGCGTCCCGTAGTGCCGGGGATTTCGCTCTTTTGGGGTTCTCTGGGCGCGTCACTCTCTGCCGCACGTTGCTTGCCGGATGCGTGCACTGCGCCACGCCTCACCGCTTCAACGATTTGTTTTCTGAGATTTTCCTGTGACTCCGTCAGCCCCTCCTTCCCGGCAATCGCTTCTGGAACCAGCGTTCGAAGCTCATCCACGGCTTTCAACAACAGCGAAATCACATTTCTGCTGGGCAGCGCGCGCTTTTCCCGGTAAACATCGAGCAGGTCCTCTACCGTGTGTGCCAAATTGGCTAAGTCGTCCAGGCCCAGGGCGGAAGCATTCCCTTTAATCGTGTGGGCCACGCGGAAAATATCATTCAACAGATCCGCGCTCCCTGATCCTGAATCCATCTCCAGCAGGGACTGCTCCATCAGGTCGAGGCTCTCATCGGCTTCGGAAAGAAAAGAGGCCAGAGCCGCTTCGCGATCAAAATCCATCAGGTCTGTGTTCTCGGTCATGGCAGTCGTTGACGGGCTCCTGACTAAACTTTGTCGAATACCTTTAGAAAAGTCGTACCGTCATCCGTGTGAAAGGTCAGGCGGCGTCCCCGCTTTCCGGACACATCCGTCAGCAGCACGGGAATTCGATACTTCTGCAAAAATTCTTCGGCGAGCTTCACGTTTTGCGTCCCTAGCGAGCTTTCGGGATCTGCGGCAAATGCGCTGGCGCCTCCAAAGATCTTGCCTTGCAGGTCCTTGACCTCGCACCCCAGCAACTGCAATTGCTTCAGCAACCCAGCGTTTGCGTGATTTCCGTAGCGGTAGGGATTCGGAGAATCGTCGGGACCGTCGGGGAGCAGGTAATGATTCATGCCCCCGATCTTCTTGCGCCTGTCCCAGAGGCACACCGCGGCGCACGATCCGAGAATCGTCGAGATCTGTTCCGCTTCCCGCGAAACGTAGAGCTGGCCGGGATAGAGAAAGTGACTCTTAACCCCTGCAGACGGCGAGCACTCTTTTTCAAACTTGCTGATGTACTCTGCCGGAAGAGCCGCCGGATCGAAAGAAGAGTTGGACTTGATCATCGCTTCCTTTCACGTCGTGCTGGGTAGCTCGGCGCGCCGCTGAACAGCGGCTTGCCGGCCTCCCTGGAAAGAACTGCAAAGAGTTCACGGTCCAATTCATCAATCATTACTTTTTGCGGCAGCAATCGCAGCAGGACAAGCACCGCGGCAGTCTCGCCCTTAAACTGGATGGGCACGAAAGCCCTACCATGCTGGCCGCGGCCTTTCTGCGTCTCGCCGAAACCGTCGACGATGTATGCTTCGCCGGCAATCACGACAGATAGAGCCGGTTGACTCAGCAGTTCTTCGAGATGGCACGTCTTCGGCTCGATACCGAAGGACCAAATCAGCAAGAACTGTTTGTGTTTACCGTCCAGCTGAAAAAGCGCCATCTCTTCGCATCCCAGCAGATTGGAGACGATCTCCCGGATTGCTTCGCAGGCGTCCCGTTGGTCGGTGCATTCGCACAGCCTTTTGCGCGCGGCGTCCGGCCGTGGATCCTGCAAGTCCTCGGTTGCGCGCGGATTCCCGCCTGCTTTTTCAGTAAGGCAGCTCCCCATTGGATCCCCAATCGAACGGCCGAATGAGTTGGCCGTCATTAACGCCCGCCGTCTTACGGCTTATTCACTCAAGTAGCTCTGCAGCAGTTTCAGCAAATCGGGCCCATTAATCGGTTTCGTCACGTAGTCGTTGCAACCACTCTGAAATCCCGCCTCCATGTACGACTCTTCGCCTCGGGTCGTCACCAAAATGACGGGAATCTCGCGCGTTTTCTCGTTCTCGCGGATTCGCTTGCAGGCTTCAAACCCATTCATCTGTGGCATGACCACATCCATCAAGACCAGGTCGGGAGTCTCGGTCTGCGCCTTCTCCACGGCTTCGAGGCCATTCGTCGCGGTGATGCACTGGTAGGGCGTGCGCTTCTCCAGCATCATCCGCTCCATCAGTAGCGTCGTTCGAGAATCGTCCACGAGAAGAATTTTCTTCACGGTGTCCTTCCTGCCTGAGCTGCTTGGGATTCCGGTACACCAGTGCAATCGCGCCGCCAATGGAGCATTGACAGTCCCCTTCTCCAACACAAATCTTTTCAGTGGCTTACGACGGTATGCACTTCGGAGGGGAGACTTAGGAGGAATTTCGTCTGAAATTCAGACTGCAGTCTAGAACACAGACTCTCGGCAGGCTCAGGCTTCGCCGATTCGTTCCTTGCGCAAAGTTTTGATTCGTTGATACAAGGTGCTTTTGGGGATTCCCAGGCGCACCGCAGCCGTCGCAACTTGCCCTAGTTCTTCTTCCAGAACGCGCTGGATATGAACGCGCTCAAGCTCGGCTAGCGTGAGTCTCGGATCGTAAAGCTTCTCGGGCGACGGCGAATTTTTCTCGAACCGCAGGTCATCGCGACGCAGCAGCTGCTTCTCGGAATAAAGTACCGCGCGCTCCAGAACATTCCTCAGTTCGCGAAAATTTCCCGGCCAAGGATGCGACTTCAGCCTGTCAACGGCGCTCTCGGAAAGCTGTTTCTGTGGCCGACCCAATTCCGCAGAAATTCTCGCCAGCAAGTCCTGGGCAATCACGGGAATGTCAGCAATCCGCTCGCGCAGCGGCGGAATGGTGATTTGCAATGTGCTGATCCGAAAATAGAGATCGCTGCGGAATCTCTTTTCTCCAATTGCGGTAACCAGATCGTGATTCGTCGCGGCGATCAGCCGCACGTCCACAAAGCGGTCCCGGACGTCTCCCAGGTGGCGAAAGCGCTTCTCTTCCACGACTTTCAGCAGCTTGGGCTGCACCAGCGGATCGACGTCCCCGATTTCATCGAGAAACAAAGTGCCGCGATGCGCCACTTCCAGCAGACCAAGCTTCGAATTGACGGCACCCGTGTAGGCGCCCTTTTCATAGCCGAACAACTCGGTTTCCAGGAACTCGCGCGACAATCCGGCGCAATTCAGATCTACGAACGCTTCTTCGCAGCGATCGCTATTTTCATGCAGCCAGTTGGCTAGCACTCCCTTTCCCGAGCCGGTTTCGCCCCGCAACAGAACGGGACTGTTGGAAGTCGCCACGCGAATGGCATCCAGCGCCAGCGTCCGGATGGCTTCGCTTTCGCCCAAAAATGGATCAACCGACACCCTCTTGCGGGAACTCCGCGATGCAATTTGCTTCTGGTGGTTGCGCCGATGCTCCAGCGATCTTTCTACGGCCATACCAAGGGCCTGGAGCTCCATCGGTTTCGAGATGCATTGCTCCACGCCGCCCTTGATCAGAGCCGCTCCAAGCTCCATGGATCCATGTCCGGTCATCACGATGATGGGGATAGAGGGCTCCAGTTCTCTTAATCGCGGCAGCAGCCCGAGCGCGTCGCCGTCCGGCAATTGAAAATCGAGAAGTGCGATATCCGGCTGGGCGGACTGAAAGGTCTGATAGGCCGCGGCGCAGGAATCCGCCTCGTCCACCTGAAATTCGGATGCGCGAAAGAAATTCGCGATCATCTGGCGAAGGCTCGCCTCATCTTCCACCAAAAGAATTCTTTTGATAGTCACGATGCTCTCTCAATTTGTTACTGTGTTCTCTTGACTTTACGTGCGCTCGGTACGGCTGGCTAGCCCTAAACCAGCCGCAGTATCCAATGGTGTCCTGCCTGAAAGGACAGCCTCTTGAGGGCAGCGACTACCTCTGCACCTGTCCTTGAGTACGGTTTACCAGCAATAACCAGCGCGGCCCATCGACAGCGCTGCACGGATAGCAGCTTTTTTTTCTGAATTCTAGAAAGCCGTCTGAACTTCAGATTTACCGCTCTTCGAGATGCAAGCTTTGTGATTTCGTCCTGAGAACTAAGTCTGTGAATCAATGTCGGTTAGGTGCGGCCATGGACTCGCGGTGCGTTTGGCCTGGTGATTGCACCCAGTTCAAGGATGTGTCTTTAGGCGATCGCTTCATTTCAGCCAATTTCGTCCAGATGCCTGAGGGCAAGTCTTGGAGGGGAGATTCAACATGAGCCGGGAATCCGCTGTTCTCGATGAAAGTTTGAAGGCCGATACGGGCAAGACGCTCGATGAAGCTCGTCCCCGCGCGGGGAGGATCGCTTCGGGCGCATCTGCTTTGGCGACAACCACGGTCCAGCCCGCGATTCCCGACGCGAAACGCAACCTGCGCGAGCGCATCAAACATCTGTTCTCAAAATTTGCAAAAGCCCTCGAAGGCGACCACGACTATCACAATTTTCGTGGAATGTGATCGCGGACCTAAGCGCGAGACCCGGCCTTTCATGGCCCGGTGAGTTGACGTCGAGAATTGGTTTGGTCGCACAGCTTCTATATTCCAAAACAACCCACGGAATTTGAGCCCTCGGCCCGATGCCAGAAGTTTGGCCACCTCGGCTTAGCTATAAATGCGCAATCAAGCTGAACACGAGGCAAGTTAACCAGACCAGAAGGAACATGACCGAGAGCCAAAAGGCAAGCATCGGTCCACTTTGAGGAAATGCCTGATGGTGCTGGCGAACGATTCGCGGCAGGTCCAGCCAGATGGAAGCTCTCTGTTCACTGGGGACGGCTTGCTTGAGCTGCTTGGCCATTCTGCTGACGATGAGGAACGTCACGGTAGCAGTGGCCAGAGCGGCTATAAGAAATACAATCGCAGAGGAAGACAAGCGAATGACTCCCGGCCTGGAGCGAGACCCTCGCCTGTCACGGATTCCGCGGACGCGCTCAGTTCAGTGAACGCGCCTTTGCCAGTACTTTAGGGGCAAGCGAGGCAGACAAGGGAGTATACCCATGTTTTTCCGCGCTTTGCTGACCCGTGGCGAGTGTCCACTCGAGGTAATTGGCGAGCGCCCGGGATCGCGCTGGGTCGGAGGATCTCACGGGCACATAAAGCCAGGTAAAACTGACGATCGGATAAGCCTCCTTGCCCGGGGCATTGACAAGCGAAACGCGGAAATCCGCGGGAATGTTGGTTTCAAGCGAGTGGTAAGCAGCGGCGATGCTCTCCTGGGAGGCGCCGATATATTTTCCAGCGGAATTCTGAACCACACCGACGGAGACGCTTTTGTCGCTTTCCGTGAAACCCAGTTCAATGTAACCAATCGCGCCTGGCGTGCTTTTTACTTTCTCCATCATGTCCTCGCCGCGGCTGGCGCTGGCTCCCACGGGCCAATCTGGCGAGGGCGTCTTTCCAATCTGGCTGTGCCACTTCGAGCTGGTCTTTGCGAGAAAATCAGTAAAGATGTAATTGGATCCCTTTCCTTCCGTGCGATGAACCACGGAAATCTCCAGATGAGGAAGGGTTTGACCGGGATTGAGCTCCTTGATCCGGGGGTCATCCCAGGTTTTGATGCTCCCCAGGAAAATTTCCGCGAGGACCGGCCCCGAAAAGCGAAGGCCGCTTTTCACACCGGGGACGTGATAAATGGGAACGATGGCGACTAGCACCGTGGGGATTTGCAGAATGGGTGTGTTCGCGGCCTTCAACTGTTCGTCGCTCATAGGCACCTCGCCGGCAGCGAAATCGCCCACACCACGCGAAATATCCTCGATTCCCTTCATGGTACCTGTGCTGAGGTAACGGACCTGCACTTGAGGGTTGAGCTTGTTGTATTCTTCGTTCCAATGGGTGTAAAGCGGCGTGGGAAGATTGGACCCGCTCCCTACGAGCGCGATGGCGTTCTGGGACTGTGCCGGAATGGCACAGCAAACCAAGAGAAGGGCGAGGGCAAGCCAATGCATAGCCCTACGCCCGAATGGCGTTGTCATGGTTGGACTCCCTCTCTCTAAGGGTTACTTAATACGGATTCTGACTCTCGGGAGATGCATCCGCAATACGTAAGTTCGGTAAGTGCGCGTAAGGGTCAATTACGCCTTTGACGGCCCGGCACACGGCTTGTAAGATTCGCGATGCTTCGCCAGAACCTGCCCGCGGAGTCGCGCCGGGATAGCCGCTTGGGCCGCAAGAAATCCAGACAGGAGAACGAAAGTAATGCGGAATTATTTGGCCACGGCATGCGCAACTCTTATGCTGGGATGCTCCGCCTTCGGGCAGCAGCCGCCGGGCGGCACGAACCAACCCGCCAAGTCCACCGCCCCGGCCGAGCTCACCAATCTCCTCGAGGCGAAAATCAAGGCGGAATGGGAGGCCATCAAGAACAAGGACCAAAAGGCCTATGGCGACGTCTTAGCCGAAGATTTTGTGGCCGTCGAGGCTGACGGCGGAGGGGAACGCTACAAGTGGAAGGCCCTCAGCGAACTGCAACAGAGCGCGGTCACCGATTACACGCTTTCTTTTCTTAAAGTAACGGCGCTGGGCTCCGATGCTGCATTTGCGCGCTATGAAGTCTTTATCAAATTCCCGCCGAAGTCTGCCGTACGGTTTGAGAAAATCCTCGTTGGTGAAATCTGGGTGAAGCGCGACGGCCAGTGGAGGGCGCTCCACTACCAGGAAACCCGCGTCAAGTAGCCATCCATTGGCCGCGCTGCCTGTAATTGATCGCGGGCCATGGCGTCGGCGGATCGCTTATTGACAGTCCGGAGGCATAGAGGCGATAGCATCCTCCGAGCCGCACGGCCGCTTCTTTTTCGCGGGCGTCATTCCGGGCTTGGCATGGCTGAGCACCCAAAGCCCTTCGTTGTTGGCCAGATAGATCAAACCGCGGCCAGGGTCCTGAAGCGTGCTGGTAACACCCTTAAACGTCTGCAGCACTTTTGGATGCGCGGGATCGCTCAGGTCGAGAATTTTGACGGTCTCCGTAGGATTGTCGGCGCTGTGGATGACGCCCTTCGAGCTCCTGTCCGGGACTTCCGCGAGACCCACGTCGGGACCTACAATTTCGAGCTTGCCCGCCGTGGCATCGCTCGACGAGCTTTTTACCAAACTCGGCCCAGCCGGTTTTGACACGTCAACCACCGTAAAACCCTGCTTGGAGGCCTTTTGAACATACAAGTACTGCTTGTCTCCTTTGGTTTGGAGAAGCATCTCGGTCCCGGGCGCTTCCTGCAAGGGGAGGTGCGCGATCACCTTTGCGGGGACCTCCGTGGGCTTGGTGTTGCCGAGCATGCTGGGCGCAAGCACGACTAGGGCTGTGGCCGAGAGAGTTATGCAGGCTCGGCCGAACCCCTTTCGATCCAATCTCTCCTGAATGCTGCTCATTCTTTCCTCCTTACACTCCTCTGGGCTGGTTCCCATGGTCCTTCAGGTAATTAAGTCTAGCGCCTCTCCAGCTTAGATGAGAGAAGCGCCGTTGCTATAGCTTAGATACTACAGATTAGCTCAGAGATGCGCTTGATGGAGCCGGAGGCGGGCGGGTGCAAAGCCGGTTGTCCGAAGAAACAAGAAGGAGCGGATGAGCTTGCTCCGCCGGTCTCCGAACGCGAGTTGATGCCCGTAACGCAAAGATGCCGGATGCCAGAGGCGGCAACTGATAAAGGCTTTTGGCCTGCAATTTGACCGTTGCTTGCGATGGGCACGCGCTAACCCAACAGGTCTCGCCACTTGGGAAACGAGGAACTCGATTCGCCAGAGCGATAAGCAGTGAAACTGCGCAAAGCCATGGAACCAAGCCGCGCCAGTAGCCAAAACAACGTTCACCACTGGTTGGAGTTGCTTGCCGCAACATTGTAACCGGGCCGAATCGAGAACATTCCCCTTTGGCTATTGTACACCACCCGCTGAACCGGCAAGGCGCAACCGCCAGGGAACTTTGGCGCCCGGGACAGTGACCAGGAATAGACCAGGACGGGCCAGAGCTATGCCGCAATACTACTGCCGGCCGTAGACGGCGATGCATCCGTTGGCGCTCTGCGTACCGCAGAGCGCGCCGGCCTGCGTAGGCACAAAGATTTGGTTCGTAAATTGGTTAACGGTAACGCTGTGGGAGTTGGAGCCTGTGGTTACGTTGACGAGCCACTGGCGCGTCCCGGCATCAATCACGCCCAGGACCGGGCCGTTGGGCATATCACGACCGGCGGTGTAGTAGCGGTTGTCGCCGGGGTTGTACCAGACTTCGTCGGTGCCGCCGCTCTGATCCGTGGTGGCCACGATCTGGTTGGTGG
>Ga0187816_10000597_pt1 | contig 10949 bp, 7 predicted proteins | sample NC_wetland_sal_i_16_FD_132960 | JGI IMG/M metagenome (GOLD analysis project Ga0187816, IMG submission 132960) | Wetland sediment microbial communities from Neuse River Estuary, North Carolina, USA - SO4_1 | ecosystem: Environmental > Aquatic > Freshwater > Wetlands > Sediment | place: USA: North... | reverse complement strand
CCGGGCTGCCGTGCTCGACATGCACGTAGTACTCACGATAGGCGATGAGATTGTCTTTCCCGATCACAGCACCCTTGGGCCCCCGAAGGTCGGAGAGTGTGAGGTTTACGTTGGTGAGACGTTTTGCCGTAGCGCGAACCACGATCTGGAACGGTTCGTATTCACCCCGGGCTGCAAACAGTTCAATGCGGTGCTTTTCTTGCGGCGGGTCCTCCCGGCCGACTCTCTCCATGCCGGACGCAACCCAGACTGTAGGCTTGGAGGCTGCGGACTGCGCCAGCAGCGGTATCACAAGGATCGCACCGCAGAAAGCTGCAGTATGGAAGAGCTTAATCACTTGCTTCATCCGTCTTCAGGAGAGCTGCAAACCTCTCCAGCCCAGTTCGGCACCACAAGCCGTGCGTTCTCAGACTCTGCATCCTGTGAGTAGTTCCCCTTCGGCATACTTGTCAAGGTATTTTCCCGAGCACAGGCTGCCTGTCCAATGGGATGGACGTTATTTGTCAGGGCAGGTGAAAAAACGGATGAGATTAGCTGCACCCGGAAGAAATTTCTGCCATGGTAGTCTGATCTGACCTTTCGCGGCACCGATCGCGATGCGCAGAGAGAGAGGGCAGAGTCGAAGTCATGCTCATCCATCAAGACCGTCTGTTTCCTGCCGAAGCCAGCACACGAAAGATCGCTAAGACACTCTATGAGCAGGTCCGAACGTTGCCGATCGTTAGTCCGCACGGCCATACGCAGGCGGCGTGGTTTGCCAGGAACGAGCCTTTCCCCGATCCGGCAAAGCTCTTCGTGCAGCCCGATCACTACATCTATCGCATGCTCTACAGCCAGGGAATCTCGCTTGAGGATCTCGAGATTGGGCAGCCGGAACTGAAGGATGCGCGGAGAGTCTGGCGCATCTTTGCTCGTCATTACTATCTGTTCCGCGGAACACCGACGCGCTTGTGGCTGGACTTCGCCTTCCAGGAACTTTTCGGGCTGGATGAGCGACTGTCGGAAGCGACAGCCGATCTGTACTTCGACACGATCTCGGAGAAACTTCGCGCGCCGGAGTTCCTGCCGCGCGTTCTTTACGAGCGTTTTAATTTGGAAGTGCTGGCGACGACCGATTCTCCCCTCGATTCGCTGGACGACCACAAGGCCATCCGGGAATCGAACTGGAAGGCGAGGATTCTGCCGACCTTTCGTCCCGACCCAGTTGTCGATCCTGAGTTTGTGGGATTTTCTGAGAATGTCGCGAAGGTAGGCGAGAAGACCGGGGAAGATGTGTCAACTTGGGCGGGTTACCTGAACGCGCTGCGAAAGACGCGCGACCGCTTCCGCGAACTCGGCTGCACCGCAACCGACCATGGGCATCCCACCGCACGAACTGCCAATCTTTCCTCAGCAGAGGCCGCGGAGCTCTTTTATCGAGTACTCGCCGGCAATGCCGATGCCCAGCAGCAGGAACTCTTTCGCGCACAGATGCTGACCGAAATGGCGCGGATGAGTCTCCAAGACGGGTTGGTCATGCAGATCCACCCCGGCAGCGCGCGCAACCACAACCGCAAGCTCTATGAGCGCTACGGCCGGGACGTGGGTGCGGACATTCCGACGCCGACGAATTATGTGGACGCGCTTCGGCCGCTGCTTGATCAGTTCGGCAATGAGCGCGGGCTGACGATCATTCTCTTCACGCTGGATGAGTCGACCTATAGCCGGGAACTGGCCCCGCTGGCCGGGCACTATCCGTGCCTGCGGCTGGGCCCGCCCTGGTGGTTTCACGACAGTCCGGAGGGGATGATGCGTTTTCGCGAGCAGGTGACGGAGACGGCGGGCTTCTACAATACGGTCGGGTTCAACGACGATACTCGAGCCTTTCTTTCTATTCCGGCACGGCATGATGTGGCGCGGCGAGTGGATTGCGCCTTCCTGGCGAAGCTGGTCACCGAACACCGACTGGAGGAAGACGAGGCTTTGGAAGTGGCGCAAGACCTCGCCTACAGGCTGGTGAAGCGAGCATATAAGTTGTAACAAACGCGAATGCTGGAGAGAACGGAAATCGACAGCGGGATGGAAATCGGCTCATCTCCCGGCGCACGACTTGGACGCGTACGCTGGACGATCTGCGCCATGCTGTTCGTCGCCACCTCGATCAACTACATGGATCGCCAGGTGATCGCGATCCTCAAGCCCACTCTGCAGCAGAGCATTGGCTTGACGGAGGTGAGTTACGGCTACATAGTCGATGCATTTCAGATCGCGTACGCGCTTGGCCTGCTGGCCGCCGGGCGGCTGATCGACAAACTCGGCACGCGCATCGGCTACATGTTGGTGATGGCGGTCTGGAGCCTTTCCGCAATGGGCCACGCGCTGGCCAACAATGCGCTAGAGTTCGGCTTTGCGCGCTTCTTCCTCGGGCTCGGAGAATCTGGAAACTTTCCGGCCGCGATAAAAACGGTGGCTGAGTGGTTCCCGCAGAACGAACGCTCATTGGCTACCGGCATTTTCAACTCGGGAGCAAATGTCGGCGCGATTCTGGCTCCGATCATCGTGCCCTGGGTGACGCTGCGCTACGGCTGGCACGCGGCTTTTCTGTCCACTGGCCTCTTCAGCGCGCTCTGGATTCTGTGGTGGTTCCGCAATTACCGCAAGCCCACCGACCACCCTACTCTCACCAGCGCCGAACTGCAGCACATCTACCGGGAGTCGGCGATGGAGATGGGCCCCACCTTACCCTGGCGACGGCTGCTGGGCTACCGCCAGACCTGGGCCTTTTCGATCGCAAAGTTCCTTACGGATCCGATCTGGTGGTTCTATTTGTTCTGGCTGCCGTCTTACTTTAGCGTGAAATTCAATCTGAATCTTTCGCATCTTGGGCTGCCGCTCATTATCGTCTATAACGTTTCAGTCATCGGCAGCATCGGCGGAGGTTGGCTGCCCGCGCCTTTCCGGCGACTGGGACTCTCGCCGAACTACGCGCGACTTGCGGCGATGCTGTTCTGCGCTTGCATGGTCGTTCCCATATTTACTGCCTCGCGCCTGCGGTCGGAGTGGGCCGCCATCGCGTTGCTCAGTGTTGCAGCAGGCGCGCACCAGGGATGGTCCGCCAATCTCTTCACCACATCCTCGGACATGTTTCCGCGCAGCGCCGTGGGCGCGGTGGTCGGCATTGGCGGCATGGCAGGATCAGTCGGCGGTGCAATTTTTGCCTTCTTTGCAGGCCACATCCTGCAATTGACGCATAGCTATACCATCCTCTTCGGCGTCGCGGCGGGCGCGTATCTCCTGGCGCTGCTCATTTTGTACCTGCTCGCTCCCGGGCTGAAGAAAGTGGAATTCACCGCATGAGCCTCTACTGCGCCACGGGCGGTGTCGAAGCCGATCTGTTTCCGCGGTTGAAAGTTCTGCTCGCGGAAAGCCTGGCGAAACTCGGGAGACGGCGCTACCACGGCAAATTACGATGCGAGGTTGAAAGTGGCAAATAACGGCTTAGAGCTCGGCAAGTATTCCATTGGGACTGGGGACAGGTTCGTGCACCAGGCCAAAGCGCAGCTGCAGGCTTGCGTGCAAGCTCTGCAGAACGGCGTCGAGGTGATTCCGGTATGGAATAAGTCGAACCGCGAGCACACTATCATTGGCTCCGATCCCCCGTCCGTGCGGCTAGCGGCTGATGCTGCCGTAAACGCGCTGCATTGGGAGAAGCCATACTTTTGCGATGCCGACCATATCACGCTGCAAACGGTCGACCGCTTCCTCGAGCCGTGCGATTTCTACACTATCGACGTGGCCGACTCAATCGGCCAGTTGGCGACAGCAGCCAACATCGAAAGCTTTGTGAAGCGGCATCCGGAGCTGCTGGGGCGAGTCCAACTCGAAGCGATGGACGAGGTTTTCGAGATCACACAAGAGCTCTTGAGTCAGACCGCGCAGAAGTTTCTCGCCGCCGTGAACAAGGCGGGTGCGGTCTACCGCAAGATCGAGAAAGCCAAGGGTGCCGGCAGCTTCATCCCTGAGGTCTCCATGGACGAAACCGACCGCGCGCAGAGCCCCGCGGAGTTGCTCATCATCCTAGCGGCTATCGCGGATGAAAACATTCCCGTGCAGACTATTGCTCCAAAATTCAGCGGCCGCTTCAATAAAGGTGTGGACTACGTTGGCGACGTGGCGCAGTTCGAGCGAGAGATGGCGCTCGATCTTGCGGCCATCACATACGCAGTCCGGCAATATGGCCTGCCTGAAAATCTTAAGCTTAGCGTTCACTCCGGCAGTGACAAGTTCTCCATCTACCCTGCCATGCATGCCACGATGCAGCGGTTCAACGCAGGCGTGCACCTCAAGACCGCTGGAACCACGTGGCTCGAAGAGTTGATCGGCCTGGCGGAAGCCGGAGGCGACGGGCTGGCTCTGGCGAAGGAAATTTACTCCGAAGCCTTCGTGCACCGCGATGAGCTTTGTGCGCCTTACGCCACCGTAATCGATATCGACCCGGCGAAGCTTCCGTCCCCGGACGAAGTTCGCGCCTGGTCCTCAGAGCAATACACCTCTGCCCTGCGCCACGTTCCGGGAGCGGCGGCTTATAACAGCAGTTTTCGCCAGTTGCTGCATGTCGGCTTCAAGATTGCAGCCAAGATGGGGCGGCGCTATCTGGACCTGCTCGACGACAATGAAGCCGTGATTGCGAAGAACGTGACGGAAAACCTTTACGGCCGGCACATCGCTCCCGTCTTTCTGGGACGCAACGCAACCCGACCGGAGAAACAATGACGAGCCCTATCCTCAGTCTTGAAGGCAAGACTGCCGTCGTGATCGGAGGCACCTCCGGGATCGGGCGCACCCTAAGCCTCGGCCTCGCAGATGCCGGAGCCGATGTCATCGCTTCCGCACGCCGCCAGGAACTCGTTGAGGAAACAGCGGCCGAGATCGAACGTCACGGACGCCAAACCCTGCGCCTCTCGTCGGATGTGGGCAATCGCGTTTCGCTCGAACAACTACTCACGGCCTCACTTCAACGCTTTGGCAAGGTCGACATCCTTATCAACTGTGCCGGGAAGATTAAGCGCATGCCCACGCTCACCGTGCCGGAAGCAGAATGGGCCGATATATTGGACACGAACCTCACCGGAACGCTGCGTGCTTGCCAGATCTTCGGCAAGCATATGCTGGAGCGTGGCTACGGCCGCATTGTCAACATTGCCTCGCTCAACAGCTTCGTTGCGCTCAGCGAAGTTGCCGCCTACGCGGCCAGCAAGGCTGGTGTTGTCTCGCTAACGCGCTCGCTTGCGGTGGAGTGGTCGAAGAAGGGCGTTACCGTGAACGCGATCGCACCGGGCGTCTTCCGCACTGCCCTGAATGCAGACCTGCTCGACAAAACGCTACGCGGCCAGGAGTTGCTGCTACGAACGCCGATGGGCCGCTTCGGCGAGACCGAAGAGCTCGTCGGAGCCGCGATCTACCTCAGTTCCGATGCCGCCTCTTTCGTGACCGGGCACACTCTGGTCGTCGACGGAGGTTTTCTGGCCAGCGGCGTCAACCAGTAAGCTCGGCGGAGAAAGGAGGCCACACCGCCCGGTATCTGTACGGGAATACCTTGATTTTCTTGGGTATTCTGGGGAGCGCGCTCTACAACTCTTATGGAAAAAAGATATTGGAATGCTACTCGCCGACGGAGCCTTGGGCAGCACATTGCTCATCACCGCCTGGGAAAACAGACAGGCCTCGCGGGAATATGTCGCAGCGCAGACATTCGCCGTGAGAAGCGATTAGGATCTAACCGCTCAGCGCTTAATTCGTGCCGTCCCGCCTTGTGCAAACGCGCGAACCTCCTCGAGCGTCGCCATCGTTGTGTCGCCAGGAAACGTGGTAAGCAGCGCGCCATGGGCCCAGCCCAGCTTCATTGCTTGTTCAGGTAATTCGTCAGTCAAGACACCATAGAAAAACCCCGAGGCAAATCCATCGCCTCCACCGACACGGTCGTGTACATCGAGCTCGCACTGGGGAGAAGTATAAGTGCGACCATTGACCCAGGACACTGCAGCCCATCCGTGGCGATTTGTTGAGTGGACTTCGCGTAAGGTCGTGGCAATGATCTTAATATGAGGATATCGTTCTAATACCCGATCGATCATTCCCAGGAAGGCGCTGGGGTCGAGCTTGGACTTCGCGGCCATCTCTGGCCCGGCAATGCCAAGCCCCTTTTGCAGATCCTCTTCATTCCCTACGAGAACGTCGACGTTTCTTAAGATGCGTCCAATCACCCGATGCGCACGCTCTTGACCGCCGGACAAGTTCCACAGCTTTTCTCGGAAGTTCAGGTCAAAGGAGACGATTGCCCCGGAGTCCTTCGCGGCTTGTGTGGCCTCAATGATCAACTCAGCCGTTGTCTCGGAAAGAGCCGCGAAAATCCCGCCGCTGTGAAACCATCTGACGCCGCATCTGAAAATTGTCTTCCAGTCGAAATCGCCGGGTTTCAATTGAGCAGCCGCTTCATTCGCGCGATTGTAGAAAACTACAGGCGCCCGCACTCCGTATCCACGGTCGCTGTAGACGGTAGCGATATTTGGGCCGTTGACGCCATTGTGCTCGAACGTTCGGTAGAACGGTTTCACTCCCATGGCCCGGACTCTTTCCGCGACCAGATCGCCGACGGGATATTTGACTATCGCAGTGACAATCCCCGTTCGAAGGCCGAAGCAATCGGTGAGGTTGGCGGCCACATTGAATTCCCCTCCGCTGACGTGAATCTGGCATCGATTCGCCTTGCGGAAGGGAATGATCCCCGGATCAAGCCGGTGAACCAACGCGCCGAGGCACACAATGTCCATCCCCGCGGAATCGCGAATGTTAAGACCGTAGTTCGTTGCCATCACTCAGAACCCCAAATTCCAAAAGCAGGATCCACACCACTTTCCCTTGATCTTCATTATTGCCACCGTTGGCTATTTGCCTGAACCCTGCGCCGCCAAAGCTTAGGATGAAGACAGCTCCCTCGTCAATCAGATGATGGATTAGTCATCTTCGTCGTCTCAAGGACGGTTGTGTCTCAGACAGACAAGGTCGAGGCCAAAGTGCTGGCGCAGATCTAAAGCAGAGTCTGGATGCCCCGGATTCGATCACCATTCGGTTTGCGCTTGTCGCTGCAGCCTCATTGAGACCGCCAAACGAGTGCCTTGGATGGGGGCGCAAGTGATATCCCGACGATTATGTCCAATAAGTTGAACGCTACTCGTAATCCACCTCGTTTTCTGTTGGCAACCTGTGTGGTGAGCGCTATCATCCGACGCGGGAAGAGCACACAGTCGTGTAGTGCGAGCTTCAGTTTTCCGGGAGGTTCTTCGCGATGAAAAACATGTGCTGCAACAAATGCGTGCATCGCGCGATGTTCTTTGTTCTCGCAATGGTTCTAGTTTGTGGATTCACCATGCCGATGCTGGCACAGTTTACGACTGCACGGCTCAGCGGCATTGTTCTCGATCCTTCAGGCTTGGGGCTGGCGGGCGCCACGGTAACCGTGAAGGATGAACTGACGGCGTACACACGAGACACAACGACGACCAGTTCAGGCGAGTACTTATTTCCGAGTCTGCCGGTGGGTAATTACCAGGTTACCGTCACCATGACCGGCTTCGCTTCCTATATACAGAAGGGGATAGGATTGCAGGTTGGCCAGTCTGTGAACTTGCCGGTTCAGATGAAACTGGGCACAGTAGCACAACAGGTTACGGTCACTGCGGATGCTTCGATGGTGACGACAGACTCTGCGACTCTTGGTCAACTTATCGATCAGAAACAAGTTGTTGAGTTACCTCTAAATGGCCGCTACGCGCAGCAGTTGGTATTCCTTGTCCCCGGAGCGGACAACGTTACGGCTAACTATTGCGCCGCGAACTGCGAAGGGGGAGTCTTCCCCAGCGAGCAATATGCCAAGGTCAATGGCGCCGGTGCAAATGGGGTGAGTTATCAGCTGGACGGAGCTGATTTCAACGATACCTACATCAACACGAATCTGCCTTTTCCAAATCCCGATGCCATCCAGGAGTTCAATCTCGTGACCGACAACATGAGCGCTGTCTATGGTGATGCGCTCGGCGGAGTGGTTAATGTGACCCTAAAGTCGGGGGCCAATGCAATCCACGGCGATGTCTTCGAATTTCTCCGAAACAATGTGTTTGATGCGGCGAACTACTTTTCGACCACCGGCGTAAGTCCGCTGAAGCAGAATCAATTCGGGGGCGACATTGGTGGCCCGATTCTCAAGAATCGGTTGTTTTTTTTCGGAAGCTATGAGGGAACCAGATTCAACTTGACCAACGCTGGGCAGATCCAGTTTGTGCCGGACGCCGCCGAACGCACCGGCAACTTTTCCGAATTACTTTCCGGCCCAACTCCCGTACAGCTGGTCAATCCGACCACAGGTGTGCCCTATTTAAACAATCAGATTCCTGTCAGCCCTGTCGCGACTTACATTCTCAAGGGGGTTCCGCTTCCCAATCCGACTCCGGGCCAACCAAGTAATGCGTTTAACTTCAGCAGCCTGCCGACAGTGGAAAACACGAATGAGTACCTGGTGAAGCTCGATTACAATTTTGGCAAACACCATCTCAGCGGCCATTATTTCCAGCAGAGTTACACCCAGCCGCTCGTCGTCCCAACCACAGACTATCTGCAAATGACGGGTAGCGCGGAAACCCTGGTTGACCACAACGTGAGCGTCGTCGATCTCTATACGATCTCGCCGCACTTCTTGCTGGGCAGCTATTACGGGTACACCAAGATTGATGCCACGACGTACTCGTCGAATCCATTCACCATGGTTGAAGCTGGAGTGCAGAACTTTGCTGTACCGCCGAACAAAGGGGGTGGGGATATAGCGTCGCTGAATATTGGCGTCAGCGGCGGCTTTGGTCTCGGAAGTGGAGACTATGGAGTCTGGACTCGAGGAGATCAATCCTTACGTGAAATTGCCACGCTGACCAGAGGCAAGCACGTAATTCAATTTGGCGGTGAGGCGGTGCGCCTTACCCAGCCGATGGGGAATACCTTCCAGCAGGGTGGCACATTCGATTTCGGCAGTCTGACGGGCAACGGCCTGGCGGACTTTGAGCTGGGCTTTGTCCAGACCTTCATCCAGGGCGGGGGGCTATATCTCAACTTTACCGGGATCAACTGGAGCGCTTTCGCGCAGGACGACTGGAAAGCCACTCCGCGACTCACGCTAAGCGCCGGGCTCCGCTGGGATCCGTTTATCCCTTCCAAGGACAGCCTGGGAAGAGTCGCATGTTTTGAGCCAGGTGCTCCACGGTCCGTGCGATATCCGAATGCCCCTCTCGGCTTACTATATGGCGGAGGGAACCATGATCCCGGATGCCCGGACGCCGGTATTTTCAATAATCTATTTAACCTTGGCCCAAGATTTGGCTTTGCCTATCAGGCCACAAAGGATGGGAAGACAAGCATACGGGGAGGCGCAGGTTATTATTACGAGCCGCCCAATTCCCTAATCTATCAACAGATGGTCGGTGTCCCACCCTTTGCGCCGGTTTTCACTCTCACCGACGTAAGCCTCTCCAATCCCTACGGGAGCGCAGGAGTACCCAACCCTTTCCCCGCAAACTTTGGCCCGCGGAACCCACCTTCCGACGCAACTTTTTCTGGTCCCCCCTCGTTTTCACAAATACAAAGTCCACATCTTCGCTTGCCGATGGTTCTAGCCTGGAACCTGACTGTCGAGCACGGTTTCGGGGCGAACTGGATGTTGCGTGTCGCCTATGTGGGCAATGACGGGCACAGGCTCTATGGAACTGGTGACCAGGAGAGCGGTCTCCTGCAGTTGAATCCCGCGATTTATGATCCGGCGGAATCACCCGCAGAAAATCTGGCGACCACTCAGCAACGGCGTGTGAATCCAAATTTCGGATCGGTTGCTTCGATTAATTCCGGAGTCAACAGCAATTACAACGCACTTCAACTGACCCTTGAAAAGCGCCTCGGGCACGGCTTCTCCCTTCTATCCAGCTTCGCATGGTCGAAGGCGATGGATGACTTTGCTCCGCAACCGCAGGGCTCCCTTGCCTCTATGTACACAAATAGCTGTAGCTGCGGCCGTCAGTTCGATTACGGTCCGTCGGCCGATGACCTGAACAAGGTTTTCAAAATCAACGGGGATTACGAGATTCCGCATGTCCATGTCCAGAAAGTTGTCGATAAGCTGTTGAACGGATGGCAGCTCACGGCAATTGCCAATTGGCAAACTGGAACCCCATTCACCATCTTCAGCGGTGTTGACAATTCTTTCAGTGCACTAGGAGAGGACCGGGCTGACTTGACGGTACCGAACATCGGCAATGCCATCCTGCCGGGTCGTTCGCATCATCTGAGCATCCAGCAGTGGTTCAATACCAATGATTTCACTGCGAACGCGATTGGAACTTTCGGCGATACGGGAAAGAATGCTCTGCGCGGCCCAAGGTTTTTCGATACTGATTTGGCGATAATCAAGAAAACGACGGTGGGCGAGCACCTCTCAGTCGCTTTCCGCGCCGAATTTTTCAACGCATTCAACAATGTCAATTTGGGGTTGCCTGGCAACAACGTGTCCGCCGGTGCGAGTGGCGGGTTTGGCCAGATCTTCGGCACTGCGGGAGCAGGCGCGTACGGCGGCCCAACCTCATACGGAACAGCCCAGCCCAGAATCATCCAGTTTGGGTTGAAGGCAAGTTTTTGAGGACAGCCGTGAAGCGTTGGTTTCCAAAGCGTTCTGTAGCGCTACCGCATCGGGCAGGTGAACACCGCGTTCACCTGCGAACGAAATCCATCTTCTAAATGGAGGCCAGCTAGCCGTACTGGAATGCTTAACCCGGGGAGCTTGCTGCTGTCCAGCCTTATCTGAAAGCAACTTTCAAGTTGATAGAAGGACAGACATGAGTTCGCGTCGCAGAGACTTTCTGAAGCTTGCAAGCGCCGGG
>Ga0187816_10000594_pt1 | contig 10960 bp, 8 predicted proteins | sample NC_wetland_sal_i_16_FD_132960 | JGI IMG/M metagenome (GOLD analysis project Ga0187816, IMG submission 132960) | Wetland sediment microbial communities from Neuse River Estuary, North Carolina, USA - SO4_1 | ecosystem: Environmental > Aquatic > Freshwater > Wetlands > Sediment | place: USA: North... | reverse complement strand
ATCAGTTAGTATGCCGCTTGGTTCTTTACGGCCAGTTTTACGTTCCACACCGCTCCCTTGCAAGCTTTCGCAAGCCTCAGTCATGTCTTGGGCAGTGCGCGTAGGCTAGTGGTCGAAGAGGATATTTGTCTGTTCGACAGCGTACGCAATGTGCAGGGATGCTACTTCAGGCCCAGCCCGCCGTTAAAATGCTGGATAACTCCGTAGCACTCGCAGGCCGCCTGTTCGAGATTTTTGCGGTTCAATACTTTTACTGTGCCGCGCATGTTTTCGATCGCTCCGGCAGCTTCCAGGGCACCTGACGCCAAACTGACGCTGGGACGGCCGGTCCCGAGCATCTGCGCAAGGAACTCGTGGGTTAAGGGGAGTAGCGGAGAATCCACACGGTCTTGACACATCAGCAGCCAACGCGCCAAGCGCCGATCAATCTCATGCAGGCGATTGCAAGCGGCAAGCTGGGCGACCTGCATTCCCTGCATTAGACTGAAGCGGGCGAGTTCGGACCGCAGGGTCGAAGCACAGGGCAGGATCGCTTGAAAAACCTCCGACCGTATCCGCAATCCGCTTCCCGACATTTGCATGATTGCCCGAAAAGTGGCTCGTAGCAGGCCTACCGTAAGAGACATCCCCACCATCCCTTCTTTCCCGGCGATACCGACTTCAACACTCCTTCCATCACTGCTGAGAGCGACCAGAGAAGTCATGCCTTCATTCAGAAAGTGTGCAAAATCAATTTTCTCTCCGGGCTCGTGCAGGATGTCGTACTGCGGCAATTCCGCAGCCTCCAGATGAGGCCGGAGCAAGTTGTACTCCTCGTCCGGGAGCGACAACAGAATTACATTGTTTACCGCTTTTCCAGCCGCATCGGTGCGCGTGCCAGGAAGCAGCGGAGCCAGTTTGGCCGGCGCTGCAGACCTTTCGACTGTGACGTTTCCGTTTGCCAAAATGCCTCCTATCGAAAAGATTGGATGCGGCAGGGGACCCTGCTTTGGCTGCTGAAAAACTGTAGTTTCGGCCGTAACTTCATGGATGTCTGTAAGTGGATATTCAGGCGGACGAAAGTGATTGAGTGACTTTCAATTGTTCCGTTCTGGACCTGGGGTGCAGACATTCCGCTTATTCGGCCACTATTTGCTTGGTTACTAAGGTTTTGAATGTAGCCTGATCCCTAGAGGATTTTCCTGTACTGGTCTACAGATCTTCCTGTATTGCTAAATTCAAGGTGCCATAAATCGTGACTACTTCATTACAGGCGCAAACAAAAAATCAGCGGCGTCGAGCGTGCCCCGCCCTCCCCGTCACCCATGACGGGCACTCGAATGTTATTGCCCTCAACCTTCTTCTAATAGTGGCCCTTTGCATTTGCGGAAGTTTGGCAGCTCAGGCGACCGTCACCCTAGTGACCGTGCAATCTCCCAAATTGTCCACCGGGTCAACCGTAGCCGTTACCACTCCAGTCCATTTCGCAGCGACGGCTGAAAGCGATTTGGAAGTAACCGGATACGTTGTTTATGTCGACCACACCAACGTCTATCGCAATTTCAGCCCGTCTTTGGATGCGTGGATAATTCTCCCCCCGGGCGGCACTCACTCCGTCTACATCACAGCTTGGGATTCCAGCGGGAGTCATTTGAGCACTGCGACATATTCCATTAATGTAACCGGGGCTGCACCGCCGACTCCGCCAAATCTCGCGACTCGAATGGCGGATATCGATAATCCGGCTTTTTCCTACTGGACCGTGGATAACAACAACGGCGTTGGCGGCCAATGCAACCATGGAAGCATTGGAGCGTTCGATCAGGCGTCCGACCCGAATACGATGAACTCTCCCGATTTTGATGGGAAGGGTCAACACTTCATCGTGAAGAGCCAGTGCACTTATGACGACAGCCTGTTTTACTGGAAAGATCCGGCGGACCCGCAGAGTGATCACACGAATTTTCTGTGGGATTTCTGGTTCTATATCCCGACTACCACGCGCAGTAATACGGTACAGGCATTGGAATTCGACTTCTTTCAGGCCGTGCCGTTGAGCGACGGCGTGCATGAGTTCATGTTCGGATCGCAGTGCAACTACGCCAGCAACCATTACCAGATCTGGCTTCCTGATAATGGCCGCCTGACGTGGGTGAATGCAGGATTGTCGCCGTGTCAGTTCTCGACGGGAACATGGCACCACCTCACCTATTTCCTGCAACGAGTGACCACCAGCGGGTATCAGGAGATCCCTCGCCAGTTTGATCCCACCACGGACAATAACAGCAGCGTACGATTCGGAACTTTGTCCATCGACGGCGTGACTTATTACCTGGGAGGACTTTCTTACTCCACCATTCCGCATCCCGAGTGGGGTGCCACGATTGGGCTGCAACATCAACTGGATAGCTCGGCTTCCGGCGTTACCATCGAAGAATTTGTGGACGAAGAATCTGTAGCCACCTGGTAGGTTCAACACAATACTCGGCCGCGAGTAGGGCAACCCACCTCACCACCAGGTTGGCGGCTGCCCTAATCCCGCCGAGTTGGTATTCTTCAGCTGGGACGTCGCCCTTGCAAGGCCATCTTTATTATTATTATTCAACAGATCTGTTAGTCCAGTTCTTGGACGGGCAGTGGCGGCCTTAGCCCCCTGTTGCAAAGCATTGCAACTAGTTGCAAGAATTCTCAGTCTTGACAAGGCTAGCGATGGGTATAGACTCACGCGAGCAGTAGATTTGCGTCGATTTTAGGATTTGTAATGAGATATTTAAACCTGATGACGATTTGCGGCTTGTTCTTACTGGCTGCGTCACTGACTGCCTCCGCCGGTTCCATCAACGATAGTTTTTCTGGGGCCTCTCTCACCGGCGTTTCGGGTACTGCCTCTGGATCGTTCACCTTTAATAGTGCCAACGACACGTTTTCCAACCTTTCTTTGTCCTTCAATAGCGGTGTATTTAATGGCATTAATGCACAAGATCCCAACGGAGGGCAAGGAACCTGCATAAAAAATTTGTGCGGATTCTACTGGCAAACAAATGTGGGGGGTAACTCGGTTTGGGACACGATCGTTCTTAATATTCAAACCGGACAGTATGAGGACTTCGGAGGTATTTTCAATTGGCAGAACCAAGGAGATTTTAACTATCTGTCAGTTTCCGAAGGTGATGCCAGGCTCGCTTACCTGATGCTGTCAGCAATCGCTGTTCTGAGCGGGATCTTCATCTCCGGGAAGCAACGCCGACGCCTTACACAGTGACCAATCCCGTTGAAGTATAGCCCATCCAAGCACATCCCTCGTTGATTCCGTTGAGCTTTTGTGACCACGTTCAGGACGACTTTGTTGTTCTGGGTTGGATGTCGTTCTGCTGGGACAGACCCCTCAGCAAAACGCCTGAGCCTGGTCCGGAAGAGCACAGTCCGGAAGATCGAGGGGACGCCTTAGGCGGCCAACTGTCCGGGTCGCCATTGCCCGAGAGCATCAGGGGAACCTTCGTCGATCAACAAAGGCGCCCACGGCCGCCAGAGCGAGCAGTCCAGCCCGAACTGGCTTAGGCTGCGCCCGCCGACCATGCGTGATTGAACCGGCCGCACCTACCATCTACCGCACCTACCATCAACTCACCGGCACATTCTGATCATTGGCCCGATCATGCGACTCCGCTGCGAACATCTTTTCTGGGGTATAGCCAAGCGCAACCGCTACCAGGTTCCGGGGGAACTCTGCAATCGATGTGTTGAACTTCCGCACCATCTCGTTGTAGTGTTGGCGGGCAAAGGCAATACGGTTTTCGGTCGTGGTCAACTGCTCCTGGAGCAGCAGAAAGTTCCGTGAAGCCTTCAAATCAGGATAACCCTCCGCCACGGCGAACAGGTTGCCGACGGCGCCGCTGAGCGCCATCTCGGCAACAGTGCGGGTGGCAATGTCTGCACCAGCTTTCATGGCCGTGCTCCGCGCCTGCGCCACGGCTTCCAGGGTCTTGCGCTCGTGACTCATGTACCCTTTTACGGATTCCACAAGGTTGGGAACCAGGTTGTGCCGAAACGTGAACTGGACATCAATATCTGACCAGGCATTGCGCACGCCGTTGCGCATCTTGATGAGCCCGTTATACACGCGAAGCAGATACAACAGTGCCAGGACTACCGCAACGATGGTAGCAATCAGCACCACCAAAATATCCATTTCCCAGCCTTTCCTCCTGCAGGGAGTTTCCGCACGGACTCATCGCCCTCTGCTGAAAATCTGAATCACCTGCTCGACAAATCCCACAAAGGCATGGATGTTTCTGGCCCAGTCTTGAGCAAAGGCCCAGTGAATCACCGCAAGCCACAGGGTCAGGACTATCAAATTGAGTCCGATCATCATGGCAATCACAATCAGCATGAGCACGCCGGCAAGGGCCAGGAGCGGACCAATAATAAAGTACAAGAGCGCGATTACAATCTTAGCCACTACGCTGCTACCTGTGCGGGTTGGGGCAGCCACGTGCGCGCCCATCTTTTGCAGGCGTTTAGCGCGCTTGTTCAACGGCGGATGGAAGGAAAGAAAGCTGTGTGTCTGCAATCCACTCTGACCACGTTTGGGTGAACCTTCCTGGTGTCTGGTTTGTTGCAACATGCGGATTCGCGCGATGGCGGTGCGATCACCGCGTTGGGCCAGGAGAAGGTCATTCAGGTTCGGCATATCGTGCAAGCCCAGCGCGGGATCTGCACTCACGACCTTGGCAAACGCTTGCATGCGCGCCACAGCGTCGGTGCTACCCGCCGCAGCGGCCATAACAGTGGACATCATCTCTTTGCGAACGCGCGCGTATTCTTCCTCTGCTCCGGTTGACAAGACCGGAGTTCCTGCTGCGCGCACGGTGCGACCGGCATTCTCGCTCTCACGCCAGGCCGCGAGGAATTTGCGTTGTTGATCTGGTGCAGGCCCAACTCCGCGCAAGCTCTGATCTCCACTTGGGTTTACGACAAAGAGGTGAGTAGCCCAGCTTCCTCCGGCCATCACGGTGCTGTCTTCACTTAATCGTTGGAGGGCGCCAGCGAGCGCGTCCGGGTTGCGTGTAAGTTCCACCGCACCGGCGTCGGCGAGGTAGCGCCGGGTCCGCCAGAGCAACGCCATACATGGACCGAGCAGCACGTTCAGGAAAAACCACAGGGTAAGCTCCACCGCCATATTCGTGAACAAGAATGGATAGGAGATGAGGCGGAGGAACTTGCGTATGAGTCCCGGCTTTCGGCTGCTGAAAAAGCGGTCGATGTCGGTGGAGTTCAAATCCAGCATATCGGCCAACAATTCTGCGACTTCGTCGGCATCGGCTGACTTGGCATCGGCTGGTCTGCGCCGGAAGGTATAACGGATGATCCGCCACAGGGTTGAGCGCGACTGCTTTCCGAAGGGCGCGTTGATGAGAGTAATGATCAGACCACAGGTCTCGAATACGCTGGTCACGGTGAAAGCGATGCGCAAGTCGCCGTTGCCAACAGACGCAACCAGGTGCCCGACGAGGGCCTGGAGCTGATCACGGTTCAGGTCATCGAGCAGGCGGCGAGACAGGACAATGTGGGCGTCCGTGGGCGACGTCCCGATGGCCGCCCCGTTTACGCCGACCGAGTCGACCAACATGACCTTGGGAGCAGGTAGGCCGGCGGCAATTGCCATCTCCTGCACTGCGTCCGCGAGTTGCAGTTCTTTGAGGTCTGCCGGGTTGGGTTCGCGTGCGCTCAGGCTGGCGATCGTGCCGCCCACTCCTCCATGACGGAAGAGCATGAGCGTCCCCACCCAGAGCATCAAGGCCAGGACCATGCCGGGAAGCAGGACCAGAGCCGCGCCGATAGCAAGTTCCTGGGGGTCGAGCACGCCTCGCTGCTTAATTAGAGTGTCGGCCACTCGGTAGGCCAGCTTGGCCAGGTCGTTTGCGTTTTGCCAGAACGCCGGCGGCAGCGGAGAGAAGCGGTTGATGACCTCAGCTGTCGTCATCGTAATGGCATAAAAAACTGGGGTGAGCACCAGGGTTAAAGGGATGCCCATTATCAGCGCTGCGAATACGCAGAGCGCAGACATGCGCCAAGTAGAGCGGCGGTTGCGCAATTGCGCCTTGAAGAATGTTTCCGGATCGCGAGGAGCGAACGGGCGAGTCGTGGCGACAGTTTCTGGAGTGCTCATGGTCAAGGATTCAACTTGTACGCCACGCCCATGCCGCCGCCAAGCTTCTCGATGACACGATATTGCGAGATGGCTTAGTCGATCCTCGAGGCTCTTTCAGATCGCTTCATCTTACGGATGCGCGATTCGCTCGTCAACGGACCACATCGAGTGCACAAACCACTAACATTGCCCTTTGCAACGAAGAGAACCCACGAGGGCGGCCTGGTCTGACTTGGCCGCCCACGCTTTTTTGGTGTGAGTGCGGGTTTCCTTCCGGCACTCGCTCAGGGTTACGGTTTTACTACTTGCTTCAGCACAGCAGAACCACTACTGAGGAAATTGGTGTCTCCGGCGTAGTCCGCCGTGATGGAATGAGTCCCGACTGACAGCTTGCTGGTCGTGAACTTCGCTTGATGGGTGGTGGTGTTGACGGCAGCCGAACCCAGGACGGTGGCGCCGTTCTTGAAGGTCACCTTACCGCTGGGTGCGCCGCCGAATGCGGGGTGCACGGTCGCGGTGAAGGTTACCGGCTTGCCCTTGATGGAGGGATTTTGCGAAGAGACCAACGAGGTGGTCGTCTTCGCCTTGTTGACAGTTTGCGGCAGTGCAGATGACGTGCTGCCCACGAAGTTGGAGCTTCCCAGGTAGGCCGCGGTCATCGAATGGACACCGACGCTGAGCGACGCGGTCGAGAACTGAGCTTTTCCGCTGGCGTTTAGCGCTGCCGTGCCGATGACCGTATTTCCATCCTTGAACTGCACTGTGCCATTGGACACCACCAAACGTAGCCGTCACCGTGGCGGTGAAGGTTACGGACTGGCGATAGGAAGATGGATTCACGGACGAAGCGAGGCTGGTGCTGGTAGGCGCTTCGATCTGGAATTTGGAGAACTCGTTCTGCTCCACGTTGCCGGCGTTGTCCACGCTATGGAACTCAACCACGTTCGCGCCTGGGGACGACACTTGGTCAGGCTGTTCAACGAAAAGCCCCGACCCTATGTTGTAGGATCGGGGCCGGCTGAATTGCGGTTCGTTTAGTAAGCGCTAGTGAGGCGCGGCGTAAGATTTTGCCGGTAGCTCAAGTTGTCGATGTCGCGGAACAACGGCGTTCCCGGCGGCAGGTTCTGTGGCTGTGTGAACAGAGTATCGAAGATGTAGTTTCGAGCCGGGGGTTCGTAGGTGGTGCCGCCACCATTCTTGTCGGTTCCCGTAGAGTAAGTGGAGTAGTACAGGCTCGCCATAGATCCCTTGTAATTAAGGGTCTGGCCGCCCCAGTTCTCCAACTGGCGCAGGAAGTTGTGCAATCCGCCATCGGTGCCCCAGTCGCCTACCGCCCATCCTGCACAACATACGTTGACCAGGAAGTTAATGTTCTTTCCACCGGAGACAGCTACTCGATAGTAGGTTGTCAAAGCAGGCCGTCCTGCGTCGTTGCTGGGAGAGTTAAGGCTGGCGAGGTCTGACCAGTTGTTGGACAGCATCGTAACCGCATCCGCAAGCACGCCAGCCGCCGCATGCGCGGGGTTCGCTGCAGCCGGATTCGCCCACGTGGGATCCGCGGCGCTACTGTTGTAGTCTCCTTGAATGTAAACCGGATTCTCCGAGGCGACGGTGAACCCACCTTGGCCGTTGTCTGACCTTACGGGCACATTGCCCAGCGAGCCGTCCACCAGTTTTAGAACGTGCCGGGCACCGCTGACCCAGTTTTTGTGGCCCACGACGCAGTTCGGGATGCGTCCAGCAGTTAAGTACGGATCAGGAAAGCCGGTAGCAGCGTTCCGGATCAGGCTGTTCACACTCCCGGCCGCCGTATAAGGAACGCCAACGTAGCCCAGTCCCAGACCGAGGTTGCCTGCTCCCCAATTGTCCAAAATTCCGTTGTTGTTCACGTCTTCCGGAGACTGGGTCTTGTTAGGTGGAGTTGGTTCCAGCGCGCCGTCAGGTGAACCGGGCTGGTTGCTAGAGTTGATGGAGTCTTCTAGACCGGAGTCGCCGGTTTTCGTGCCCGGGGCATCGACCTGCGTGCCGTTGGGATTGGGCAGCATGCCCCGGCGGTCAGAGAAGTACAAAACATATCCGTTTTGAAACACAGGATCGACCAGGGTGCCGCTGCCGGGAATCGTCCCATTCAGCCATTTGGCCAAGTTGGCCACATCTATTTCCACTGCGTTCATCACGCCAGCAGGTGCGCAACTTGCATTTCCCTGGTTCACATCACGGACTTCCCCTTCGCGGGCATCGTAGAAGTTAATGGGATACCAGTTGTTCATGCTGACGCTTTGCACTCCCGCTTTGCTGTCGCCATACCATGGATAGAGCGTCTTTAAGTCGACCGTAACCTCCGGTGGCTTGGCCTTAACACATGTCCACACCCCGGCCGACTTACTACAGCTTGGCCCAGCCCCGGTTTGGTCGATCTGGCCGTTTCCATTGCGATCCGCAGGTTCTTGCAGGAGCAGGATTGCATTGGGATTGATAGGGTTCGGAGCAGGAGGCACAGCGGCGAGGTTGGGGGGAAGCGGGCCTCGTGCGAATCCCAGTTGCAGCCACTCTGCCGTGATGGGATGGTAGGCTCCGTTGGCGTCCCGATACTCCACGCGCAGATAGCCGTCGATCAGATTCCAAGTATTGGTGGCGGCGGCGGCCGTGGGCGTGTAATAAGGGTAAGGGGCGTTGTAATAAGGAACTGGTGTTCCCGGACACACCGGGGGATTGCCGGGGCAAGAGGTCAGGGTAAGGGCTGCCGGCGTGGCGGTCAGGCCGAAGTTATTGCTAACCGCAGTCGGCGTAGTCAGCGGGGCGGCGGGGGGGCCTTGGTCATTGGTGAATGTGATGTCAGCCGCTATGGGCTGCAGCGGCGCGTATGCCCAATCGGGAGCCAATGTCCACGCGCTGCCGAGTGGGAGAGAGGCATTCGTCCACGTGCTGGTGTCCGGGTACGCGGTGGTTCCTGCAGCGAAATATGTGTTATAAGTTCCGCCGCTGGCCAAGGCTGGTAGCCCCGCCGGAACCGATGCTGGTACGCCGTACTGGTAGGTTGCGCCCGCGACGTTCGGGTTGGCTAGGCGAATATTGTTGACATCCCCAACTCCACCTGGAAGATCTGCCGGCGTATCCGAGAGCAGGACTCGAATTTCCGCTTCATTGTAAAGTCGCGATGCGCCCAGAGCCGAAGTGGCTACCTCTCCCGGTGGAGGCCGCCGGATGATTTCAAAGGGTTGTGGTTGTCCCGCTGCTCCGAGTGCGTTGTTGATAAAGGGCAGCGACAGTTGTACGGCCCCGGTGCCTCCCGGTTTCCCATAATTTCCATCGATAATCCAGGTGTTGTAATCTCCCACTGAAATCGTGGGATTCCAATTCGGGTTCTGCGCAGAGGCCGGTCCTCCTACAACGCTGCCCTCGTTTTGTGCCATGGCCCGGCAGGCCGGCTGCGGAGGATTGCAGCCTTGGGACGCGGTCAGGATGTCTACGGTGCCGAGGTGAGCAGTGGCGGCAGAGGTGTTCCCGTTGGCCAGTTGAGTACGGATGACATTTCCCCAAGCCGTGATTTTATCCTCAAATGTGGTCGTAGCCCCGGTACCAGCATCCAGGTACAAGTCCCCGTTGGTGTGAGTCCGGCCGGCGAAAGTCAGGGGAACGCCGGCGAAGAAACTAAGGTCGCTTTCGGAGAACACACCGAACTGGAACACCGGGATCAGAGCGACTTCAACAGTACGCGACATGTTCACTTCATCTCCCACCGTCCCTTGCCCTGCTACTCCGGCAAAAGTGCTTGCGGTCACTTGCAGGGTGATGGGAATGATCTGCGCGTACAAACCCTCGAAAGTTCCAGAAGTAATTTGCCCGAAATTGGTTGCGAGGGTTCCGTTGGCGTTCGTGGCCGCGGTCAGGGTATAGACGGGGTAGCTCATCAGAGCGGTGTTGGCAGGCGCGTTCGCACTGAGCGCCGCAATCTGTGCTGCCGAGGGCGATTCGATGTTCTGAAACATGTTGGCCAGATCCGAGGTCATGTGTTCGATACCACCTTCGGCGGCGTGGAAAGCCAAATTGTTCTGGACATCCTGGCCACCCACCTTGCCTTCGGTGTTAACCATCATGAGTAGGCCAATGGCAATCGCGGACATAATCAACATCAGCATCAGGGATGCAATCAGAGTGAATCCCCGCATTTTGCATGTCGCACGCATGAGTCCTTTTCCTCCTTCGGGGAGTCCAGCCTTGCCCTTCAGTCCCACTGCCATCTAGGGGTTGAGCTTGGCGAGCGGCACTGTATGTTACTCAAAAGGAGGGGCGGTTCCGCCGTCGGCGGAGCAGCAGCCCTAACCAGCGTTCGAACTCAGGGTATGGAGGCGAGGGGAGAGCGTCAAAGCACCAAAGGTGGTGCGGGTGCGTTGGACCTACGTAACGTAACCTGGCGACATAACTCTGGTCATTTTGGCACTCCGGCGAAGCTGGGCTTGCCAAAGGAAGCTGGCAGGTCTAAGCGCCCCCGTGCCTTTGCGGACTGGTTCTTGTCGTCCGTTGGCCATTGTGGATGGGGAATGTATGCGCAGGAGCGCATATCGTAATGTTTGGTCAAACAATCTCCGCAGAGATGAAGCTGACTGCAATGGCTCGCCGGTGCCTCGGTGCCGCATAGATCGCAGCCACCTCGACTGCGGTGGTTGGCGGCAGCCGGCTGTTTTCCGAAGTCTCCCAACTCACTTGCCGACTTGAGCGTCCGCATGTAGACGCGTGTGACCGTCATCGGAGCGTCCAACGCGAACAGGGGCTGCCCTGGCCATGGTCTCCTGTGATGGATGGACTCACCATGTCAGGCGTCCGCATCCT
>Ga0187816_10000593_pt1 | contig 10980 bp, 7 predicted proteins | sample NC_wetland_sal_i_16_FD_132960 | JGI IMG/M metagenome (GOLD analysis project Ga0187816, IMG submission 132960) | Wetland sediment microbial communities from Neuse River Estuary, North Carolina, USA - SO4_1 | ecosystem: Environmental > Aquatic > Freshwater > Wetlands > Sediment | place: USA: North... | reverse complement strand
GAAATCCGTCCGGCCAGCGGTGCTTCCGACGTCGGCGTAGTTGACGACCGCTCCGTACTGGGCCGTGCTGGTGATCCAGTCGTGAATCGCGTTGTACGACCAGGTCGAGCCCGCGCCGGAGACCGGTACGAAACTAGCCGCGAAGGCCGGCGGGGCCGGCGCGAGTACCACGACGCACAAGGCGGTCAGCCCCGCCCCGGCGACCGTCATCAGCCGCGCCCGCCCGCGCGCCCGGGTCATGGCTGCACCCTACGCCCGGCGGCCGGTCCGGTTCGTCGTCGCCTGGGTGTCCGGACCGTTAACGTTCGGGGTCGGACCGTGGGTGTTCAGTACCCTTGCGGGCCGATCACGTTGCGGAGGGGCTCGCCCGCGGCGTAGCGGGCCAGCTGGTCGCGGACGATGGGCAGGGCGCGCGGGATGGTCTGCGTGGTCGCCCCGGCCACGTGGGGCGTGAGCAGCAGGCCCGGTGCGGACCAGAGCGGGTGCCCGGCCGGGAGGGGTTCGGGATCGGTGACGTCGAGCGCGGCGCGCAGCCGACCCGACCGCAGCTCGGCGAGGAGCGCGCCGGTGTCGACGACCGGGCCGCGGGCCGCGTTGACGAGCAGCGCGCCGTCGCGCATCAGGCCGAGGAACCGCGCGTCGGCCAGGGCGACGGTGGCCGGGGTGACCGGGACGAGCAGGACCACGACGTCCGCGTGCGGGAGCATGGCCGGCAGGTCCGCGGGGCCGGCCACGCCGGGGCGCGCGCGCCGGGCGACCCGCTCGACGGTCACGCCGAGCGGGGTCAGCACGCGCTCGGCGGCCTCGCCGATCGACCCGTAGCCCACGATCAGGACCGTCTGCCCGGCCAGGGACGGCGCCTCCGTGAACTCCCAGGCGCCCCGCCCCTGCGCCGCCAGGAAGGCGGGCAGCCCTCGCACCTGGGACAGGATGACGGCCGCGATCCACTCGGCCACCGCGGCGTCGTGCGCGCCGCGGGCGTTGCACAGGGTGACCCCGGCCGGGACGTGCGGGATGATGCGCTCGGCGCCCGCCGACATGAGCTGGATGAGCCGCAAGCCGGGCAGCGTGGCCAGCACCGGCAGCCGGGATCTCGGCACGCCGAACGGCATCACCAGGACCTCGACCTCGCCGGCCGAGTCCGGCAGTTGCTCGCCGCCGGTCCAGACGTCGGCGGCCATCCCGTCGGGCAGGCCGCCCATCAGCTCGGCCGAATCCGGAGCGGGGAGCCACACCATGATCGGAAGGGACGCCATGACGGCGAGGTTATCGGGCTAGCCGGGCCGTCCCAGGCCCGGACGACGGGTGCCGTTACCGGGCGGCGCCCGCGGGTACGCGATCGTCCCGGTCCTGCGCCGACGGGTCGGCCGCGTCGGGAGAGCGGATGACGACGACGGGGCACGGCGCGGCGCGCAGGCACGCCCGGATGACGGGGCCCGCCCCGCGGTACAGGTCGGGGCCGTGCGAGGTCCGTCCGAGGACCAGCATGTCGGCGTGCGCCGCGTGATCGAGCAGGACGCGCGCCGCGAGCCCTTCGGTGATCTCGGTGCGCACGCTCACGCCGGGAAACAGGCTGGCCGCCTCGCTGACCGCCTGGCGCAGCGCCTCGCGGGCGGCGCCCCAGCTCCCGCTGATCTGCCTCGGGGCCGGAACTGCGTAACTGGCTACCCGGTGACACGCCGCCTCCAGGGCGAGCACCGCGTGAACCTCAGCGGCACTCAGGCTGGCTTCCCGGCACGCCCACCTCAGGGCGGCCACGGACTCCGCTGAGCCATCGACACCGACCACGATGCGCCGAACACCGAGATCTATGGTCATGACGAATTCCTACCTGTTCGCCACCTCTGACACACCCGTCCGTCCCGCCACAGCCGTTCGTCAGAGACTTTCCCAATTCTTGACTGACAGTTTCCGATCGTAAACCGCGCGCCGGTCCCCGGCGAGGGGTGGGTACCGACTTTCGCGACGATCTCGGTCCTCGATGAGACCCGTGAGTCATCGTATCGTTATTAGCGGTGTTGTGGAGGAAATAGACCTAATAAGCGTCTTGTCCGACATATGCCCGTTTCTCGTTGTTATGCCGATATTTGCCGGGAATTAATGGGCACGCACGGTGAGGTGGCTGCCCGAGTGGCCCTTGTGCACCCTGATCTGGGCGGGGATGCGTTGCTTCAGCTCGGGGACGTGGCTGACGATGCCGACCATCCGGCCTCCCTCGCGCAGGCCGTCCAGCACGGTCATGACCTCCTCCAGGGTGTCCTCGTCCAGGCTGCCGAAGCCCTCGTCGACGAAGAGCGCCTCGATCCGGGTGCCGCCCGCCTCGGCGGTCACCACGTCGGCGAGGCCGAGGGCCAGGGCCAGGCTGGCCAGGAACGTCTCACCGCCGGACAGCGTGCTGGTGTCGCGGTCCACGCCGGTCCACGCGTCCTGGGCGCACAGCCCGAGCCCGGAGCGGCCCGCGCCCCGGCGGGCGTCGGTGTGCACCAGCGAGTAGCGGCCCGAGGTCATCCGGAGCAGCCGCTGGCTGGCCGCCGCCGCGACCTCCTCCAGCCGCGCGGCGAGGACGAAGGAGGACAGGGTCATCCGCAGCGTGTTCGCGCCCTGCCCGGCCGCCAGGTCGGCGAGCCCGCGCGCCTCGTCGGCCCGGGTACTGAGGGGGCGCAGCGCCTCGATCTGGCGACCGAGGTCGGGGGCGAGCAGGGCCAGCTGTTCGGCCTTACCCCGGGCGAGGCCGTGCGCGGTCACCGCCTCGTCGTGGGCCGTGCGCGCCGCGGTCACCGCGTCCGACGCCCCGGCCACGTCGGCGGGCGGGTCGAGGGCGACGTCGAGGTCGGGGTGGGCGAGCAGTTCAGCGACGGCGTTCGCCCTGGCCTCGTGGTCGCGGATGCGGAGATCCGCGGCCGCCCGCCACTCGGCCGGCCGGCGCGCCTGCCGGGCCGCGTCGAGGTCCCGGAATCCGGCGTCGGCGGCGGCCCGGGCGGCCAGGGCGGCGGCCTGGCTCGCGGCGGCCCCGGCGCGTCCGGCCGCCTCGGCCGCGTCGGCGGCTTCCGTCAGCGCCCCGGCCGCGGTGCGCTCGCGGGCCAGCGCGGTGTCCAGGTCGGGGGCGCCGTCCAGCTGGGCCGCGAGTGACTCACGGTGCCGCGCGGCCCGCTCTTCGGCGTCGGCGGCGCGGCGGAGCTCGGCTTGGTACTGGTCGGTCAGCTCGGCGAGGAGCTTTTCGGCCGCGGTGATGTCGGCGACGAGGCCATCCAGGGCCGCCTGCGCGTCGGGCAGGCGGATGGCGGCCAGCCGGTCGGCTGCGGCCTTCAGCCGGCGCGCGGTCGCGGCGAGCGTCTTGGCGTCGGCGGCCAGCGACGTCTGGTCGGCGGCGACCGCGAAACCGGCGGCTTGCAGCCGGGCCGTGAGGTCGTTGACGCGCTCGACGGCGGCGCCCAGCTTGGCCCCGATCGTCTCGGCCCGCTCCCCGGCCGCCGCGGCCTCGGCGTCGGCGTCCTCTTCCTGCTCGCGGGTCACGCGCTCGCCCTGGAGCTCGCACAGTTCCGGGTGGTCGAGCGAGCCGCACACCGGGCACGGCGTGCCGAGGACCAGGGCGGCCGCGAGCTCGGCGCGCATCCCGTCGATGCGCGCCAGCCGCAGCCGGGCGGCCTCGTTGACCAGCTCGGCGTGCTCTAGCTTCGCGCCGATGTAGGCCTGCGACTGGTCGGCCTTGTCGGCTCGCGCCTGGGCCAGCGCGGCCATGTCGGCCGCGGCCCGTTCGTGGCGGTCGGCTTCGGCCGCAGCGGCGGGGAGTCGTTCGGCCGCCTCGCGGGCCTGGTCGCGCCGCAGGCTCAGCCCGGGCCGCTGCTCACGCCGGACGGCGGCCTCCTGCTCGGCCGCCTCGATCCTCGCGGCCGCCGCGGCCGCGGCGGTCCGGGCGGAGGCGGCGGTCTCGTCCTCGCGGGCCGCCTGCTCGGCCAGGGACCTGAGGCCGTCCAGGCGACCGGAGTTCGTGACGTGCTGCTGGGCGCCGGCGCGCAGTTCGGCGGCGACAGCGTGCGGGCTCGTGCCCGGTATCAGGGCTACGGCGGCGCGGGCCCGGGCCTCGGCGTCGCTGGCGTCGGCCAGCGCCCGAGCGGCCCGCTCGGCCTGGTCAAGCGCGGGGGTCACCTCGGCGCCCCGGAGGGCCGCGGCGAGTTCGCCCCGCAGTTCCCCGACGCCGGGCTCGTCCCGGTCGATCTGGTCGCGGGTGCGCTGTGCCTCGCAGCGGCGGCGCTGGCGGTCGGCCAGGCGCTCCGCGGCTCGCAGGCGACCATCGGCCTCGTCGAGCGCGGCGCGGCGGGCGCCGACCCGGGCGGCGCAGGCGGCCGCCTCGGCGGCGGCGGCCTGCGCCAGTTGCGCGGCCCACGCGGGGTCGGGTAGCGAGGACTCGCCGCACCGCTGGGCGGGCACGTAGTCCAGGGGGCCGCCCCGGGTAGCCGGGCCGTCGGCGGCAGCGGGGCTCGGCGAGCCGGCCGCCTGCGCGACGCGGGCCACCAGTTCCCTGATCGCGCCCTCGGCCTCGTCCACCTCCCGGGCCGTCGCCCGGCGCCGCTCGGCGAGCCACTCCTCGACCGCACGGAACCGGTCCGTGCCGAACAGCCGCTGCAGCAACCTGGCCCGGTCGCCTGCGTCGGCGTGCAGGAAATCCGCGAACTTCCCCTGCGGGAGCAGCACGACCTGGAAGAACTGCTCGGCGGACATGCCCATCAGGTCGCGGATCTCCTCGTCCGCCTCGCCCGCCCGGGCGGAGACCGCGCGCCAGGACGCGCCGCACGCCTCCTCCAGCAGGATCTTGGCCTGCTCGGTCGTGGTCCCGGCACCCCGGACCTTCGGCCGTTCCTGCTCCGGCCGGCGGGTGATCCGCACGCGCCGACCGCCGATGGTCGCCTCCAGCACAACCTCGGTCCGGGTGCCCACCGGGGCATGATCCGAACGCAGCCGCCTGGCCTTGCCCCGCTCCCCCGGGACCCGGCCGTAGAGGGCGAAGCCGATGGCGTCCAGCAGCGTGGTCTTGCCCGCGCCCGTCTCGCCGTGCAGCAGGAAGAGCCCGTGGGAACCCAGGTCATCGAAGCTGACCTCGACCGTGCCGCCGAAGGCGCCGAACGCCGTCACGCGCAGCCGGTGCGGTCGCATCAGGCGACCTCTTCCGACACTTCCATCCTTTCCGCTTCTTCCGTTTCCTCGGCGCGGGCGGCCTCGAAGGCGCCCGCGAGCAGGCGGCGTTCGCCAGCGGTGGCCGGGGCGTTCCTGACGTGGCGGACGAACTCGGCCGCGATCGACTCATCGTCCCGCCCGGCGATCCTGGCCCGGTACCCGCGGCCATCGGGCACGGCGCCCTCCGGCTCGAACGCGAGCACCAGGATGTGCGGGAACCTGGCCCGCAGCGCGTCCATCGCGCCCTCGGGGCGGCTCGGGTCGGTCAGAGTGACGGACAGGAAGTCGCCGACGTACCCGGCGTAGGCGGCCGAGCCGAGCAGGTCGGCGAGGTGCCCGCGGAGCACGCTCAGCTTGCGGTAGCCGGGCGCGGGCACCCGCTCGGCCCGCACCACCCCGTGCCCGTCGAGCTCGACCAGCCAGCTGCCCTTGTGGTGGGCGGCCTCGGAGAACGAGTACGGCAGCGGCGAGCCGCTGTAGCGCAGGTGCGCGGCGATGGTCTGCTGGCCGTGCAGGTGGCCGAGCGCCACGTAGCTGAACCCGTCGAACAGGTCGGCGGGGACCTGCCCGACGCCGCCGACCGTGATGTCGCGCTCGGAGTCGCTCGCCGCCCCGCCGGTGACCCACCCGTGCGCCATGACCACCCGGCGCGGCACGCCTCGGGCATCGGCGTCGGCCCGGATGCGGCGGACGGCGTGCCCGAGGATCCCGGCGTGCCCGCCGGGGGCCTCCGGGAGCTCACCGCGGACGGCGTCCGGTTCCAGGTACGGCACGGCGTAGACGGCGACGGGCCCGTTCTGGTCACGAAGCATGACCGGCTCGGCCAGGGCACTGGCGCGGGTCCGCAGGTGCACACCCGCCTCGTCCAGCAGCCGGCTGCCGAAGCCGAGCCGCCGGGCGGAGTCGTGGTTGCCGCTGATCAGCACGATGGCGGCGCCGGTCGCGTGCAGCCGGAGCAGGGCGTCCTCGCATAGCTCGACCGCATCCACCGGCGGCACCGCGCGGTCGTAGATGTCCCCGGCGACCAGCACCGCGTCCACCCGCTCCGCGCGGACCGTGGCGACCAGGTGATCGAGGAACGCGGCCTGCGCCTCGCGGAGGTCGGCCCGGTGCAGCGACCGCCCGAGGTGCCAGTCTGACGTGTGCAACATCAGCATGGCCCGGACCATAGCGGAGGGCACCGACATTACGCCGCGGAACGAGCCGGCCACGCCGGCGTTTTGAACGGTCCTGCCGCATATGGCGTCGGCCGCTCCGCGGAGTTGCGTAACCTTGGGGCCCATGGGCTTGGGCTTGCACCCAGCACGGCGACTCCGGCCGACGGCCGTCGCGGCCTGCGTCGCGGCGCTGGTCGCGGCGCTGGTGAGCTCCTGCAGCTCCGGGCCCACCCCGCAGGCGACCGCCACCGACTACCTCACCGCGTGGTCCGAGCAGAACTGGATCGTGATGCGGCAGCTGGTCGACAACCCGCCGGCCGATTTCACCGCGGTGAACCAGGCGGCGTTCGCCGACCTGTCCGTTCACAGCGCCAGTTTCACCGCAGGCACGCTGTCGCAGTCGGACCTGACGGCGAGCGAACCGTTCACCGAGACGCTCGCGCTCACCGGCGTGGGTACGATCAGCATCCGGCCCACGCTGAACCTGGTGCAGGTCCAGGGGAAGTGGCTGGTCCAGTGGACACCGGCCACGATCGCGCCGCAGCTCCGCCCGGGTGACCAGCTCGCGCTGCGGACCAGCTGGCCGGCCCGCGCGGCGATCCTCGGCGCGGGCGGCGTCCCGCTCACCACCCAGGGCCAGGTGGTGACGATCGGCGTGGAGGGCCTGCGGATCAAGGATCCCGCCTTGGTGCAGTCCGCGCTCGTCTCCGTGGGCGCCACCGCCGCGCAGGCCAGCGACGCGATCGCCGCCGCGAAGCGCCACCCGACCTACTTCGAGCCGGTCTTCACGGTGACCAAGGACCGGTACAGCCAGATCCAGTCGACCATCTACCCGATCCCCGGCACGGTGTTCCAGACCGGGACCGCGCTCAGCGCCGTCACCCCCGGCCTGACCGCGGGGATCGTCGGCACGGTCGGGCCGATCACCGCGCAGGAGCTCAGCCAGCTCGGCGCGCCGTACACCGCGCAGAGCGTGGTCGGCCAGACCGGCCTGGAGGGGGTCTCGGAGAGGCAGCTGGCGGGGACCCCGGGCGCCACCGTGTCCGTCGTCCGTCCCAGCGGCGCGAGCGTCGCGACGGTGGCCACGGTGCCGCCGCATCCGGGCACCCCGGTCACCACCACGATCAACCCCACGGTGCAGCAAGCCGCCGAGGCGGCCCTCGCCGGTGAGCAGAAGACCGCCGCGCTCGTCGCCGTGGACGCGTCCACCGGTGGGGTGCTCGCCGCGGTCTCGGTCAACACGGGCGACTTCGACCTGGCCCTCGACGGCGCCCAGCCACCCGGCTCGACGTTCAAGGTCATCACGTCCACGGCGCTGATCACCCACGGGCTCACCCCGCAGTCGGCGGCCAGCTGCCCGCTGACCGCCACGGTCGACGGCGAGGTCTTCCACAACGCCGAGGGCGAGGCGCCGGTCAGCACGCTGCTGCAGGCGTTCACCGAGTCGTGCAACACCGCCTTCATCCAGCTGGCCACCCACAACCTGTCCGTTCCGGACCTCCCGGCGGCCGCGGCGATGTACGGGCTGACTCGGGTACCTAGGATCGGCCTGGTCGCGTTCGGGGGCTCGGTGCCGCAGCCGAAGGACGAGGCGGACCTGGCCGCCACCTCGATCGGGCAGGGCCGGGTCCTGATGTCACCGCTGGGCCTCGCCATGGTCGCCGCGGCGGTCGACACCGGGACGGTGCGCGCGCCGCAGCTGGTCAACGGCGCGCCCGACGGGACCGCGGCCGCCAGCCAGCTGCCCGCGGCGCTGGTCAGCGCCCTGCACCAGATGATGGCGTCCGTGGTCGCCAGCGGCACCGCGGCGGGGCAGGGCCTGCCGGCGGGCACCTACGCCAAGACCGGGACCGCCCAGTACGGGACGACTACCCCGCTCAAGACCGACGCCTGGCTGATGGGCTTCAACGGCAAGATCGCCTTCGCGGCGCTGGTCGTCGACTCCGACGGGAACGGCGGGCCGACCTGCGGCCCGATCGTGGCCAAGTTCCTCAACGCGCTCGCCGGGTCGGGCGCGGGCGGCTAGCCCGCCGGCGCGGCCAGCCAGGCGTCCACCTCGCCCTTCCACCGTTCCTTGTCGCCCTCGGGCGCGAAGCACGCGTCGAACGAGTTCCTCGCCAGCCGCGCCATCTGCTCGTCCCCCCAGCCGAACGCCGCCCGCACCGCGGCCAGGTTGTCGTCCACGTACCCGCCGAAGTAGGCGGGGTCGTCGCTGTTCACCGTCGCGAGCAGCCCGGCGTCCAGCATGGCGGGCAGCACGTGGTCGCCCAGCGTGTCCACGACGCGCAGCGCGACGTTCGAGAGCGGGCACACCGTGAGCGCGACCTGCCGGTCCCGCAGCTCGGCGACCACCCCCGCGTCCTCCATGGACCGGACGCCGTGGTCGACGCGCTCCACGTGCAGTGTGTCGAGCGCCTCGCGCACGTAGTCGGGGCCGCCTTCCTCCCCCGCGTGCGCCACCCGCCGCAGCCCCTCGGCGGCGGCCATGTCGTAAACCCGCCCGAACAACGCCGGCGGGTACCCGATCTCCGTCGAGTCGAGCCCGACGCCGATGAACTGGTCGCGGAACGGGAGCGCGGCCCGCAGCGTCTGTTCGGCGGCCTCGGCGCCCTGGTCGCGCAGGAAGCACAGGATCAGGGCGGAGGAGACGCCGTGCTCCCGCTCGCCGTCGGCCAGGGCGGCGGTCAGCCCGCCGAACACCTCGGCCAGCGGCACCCCGTGGGCCACGTGCGTCTGCGGGTCGAAGAACAGCTCCGCGCGGCGTACCCCGGCGGCCGCCGCCCGGGCCAGGTAGGCGGAGCATAGGTCATAGAAGTCCGGCTCGGCCTTCAGGACTCGCAGGTTCGAGTAGTGGATGTCGAGGAACGACTGCAGGTTGTCGAACTGGTACCTGGCCCGCAGCTCGCCCACGTCCGTGGTCGGCAGCGCGATGTCGTGGCGCGCCGCGAGCCTGACCAGCAGCTCGGGTTCGAGCGTGCCCTCGATGTGGATGTGCAGCTCGGCCACTGGCAGCATGCGTCTCCTCCTTGGCTCCTTGGCGCCCGGTTATCTTGGGCGAGATTATTCCGAACGAGCGGTGGTTCCCGCCCCGGTAACCTGGAGGGCATGTCATTGGCCAACGGGGGCCCGGCGATCTTGGTCGAGGGGCTGACCAAATCGTTCGGGCAGGTTCACGCGTTGCGCGGCATCGATCTGGCGGTGCCGCAGGGAACGGTGCTCGGCTTGCTCGGGCCTAACGGCGCGGGCAAGACGACCGCCGTCCGGATCCTGACCACCCTGCTGCTGCCCGACGGCGGACGGGCCGTGGTCGAGGGTTACGACGTGGTCCGGGAGGCGGCCGCGGTCCGCCGGTCGATCGGGCTGGCCGGGCAGTCGGCGGCGATCCAGGAAGAGCTGACCGGCCGGGAGAACCTGGAACTCGTCGGTCGGCTCTACCACCTGAGCTGGCCGACGGCCCGGAGCCGCGCCCTCGAGCTACTCGAGCAGTTCGGGCTGGCCGACGCGGCCAACCGGGCGGCCAAGACCTACTCGGGCGGCATGCAGCGGCGCCTGGACCTGGCCGCCAGCCTGGTCGGCCAGCCGCGCGTGCTGTTCCTCGACGAGCCGACCACGGGCCTGGACCCGAGGTCGAGGCTGGGCATGTGGGACATCATCCGGTCCCTGGTGGCGGACGGGACCACGATCCTGCTCACCACCCAGTACCTGGACGAGGCCGATGAGCTCGCGGACCAGATCGTGGTCGTCGACCGCGGGGTGGTTATCGCCGCGGGCACGGCCGAGGAGCTGAAGAGCCGGGCGGGCGGGGACGTGGTCGAGTTCACGGTCCCCGACCGGGGGCGGATCGCCGATGCCGTGGCGGCGATCGCCACGACCGTCGGGGGTGCGCCGCACGCCGATTACGAGACCGGGCTCATCAGCGTCGGCGTCGGGGGGCGCGGGTCAGACGCGCTGGTCGAGGTGGTGCGGAGCCTGGACGGCGCTCGTGTCGTGACCCGCGGCCTGGCGCTGCGCCGGCCCTCGCTCGACGACGTGTTCCTGACCCTGACCGGGCACGCCGCCGAGGAGGAGGACCAGTCGGGCGGGCGCAGGCGAAGGGGCCGCCGCCGGCAGGTCGCGGGGGCATCATGACCGCAGCCGTCAGCGTCGCGCTCACCCCGAGCCTGCGCGTCAGGCTCGGGTGGGCGGTGACCGACACCCTCACCATCACCCGGCGGAACCTGATCGTGTGGATGCGGGTTCCGGCCTACCTGGTCTTCACGCTCGTTCAGCCGGTGATCTTCGTCGTGCTGTTCCGTTACGTGTTCGGTGGCGCGATCCCGGTCGCCGGGGGCCGGTACGTCGACTTCCTGATGCCCGGGATCATCGGCCAGACCGTGGCGTTCGGCTCGTTCGCGACCGCGATCGCGCTGGCGCAGGAACTGAAGAAGGGCGTGATCGACCGGCTGCGGTCGATGCCGATGGCCCGCTCGGCGGTGCTGGCGGGCCGGCTGGTCGCCGATACCGGGCGGATGTTCATCACGGTCCTGGTCATCATCGCGGTGGGCTACGCGGTCGGCTTCCGGTTCTCCAACGGCGTGCTCCCCGCCCTGGCCATGGTGCTGCTCGCCACCGTGTTCGGCCTGGCGATCTGCTGCATCAGCGCGTTTACCGG
>Ga0187816_10000592_pt1 | contig 10987 bp, 10 predicted proteins | sample NC_wetland_sal_i_16_FD_132960 | JGI IMG/M metagenome (GOLD analysis project Ga0187816, IMG submission 132960) | Wetland sediment microbial communities from Neuse River Estuary, North Carolina, USA - SO4_1 | ecosystem: Environmental > Aquatic > Freshwater > Wetlands > Sediment | place: USA... | reverse complement strand
GGAGTGGCCTCGGCCTTGGTCGGAGCGGCTTGGGCCTTGGTCGGAGCGGCGGGCGGAGCGGCCTGCGCCGTCGCAACCGAGCACAACAGCATTGCCGCAATAGCGCACGCGGTGCGTCCCAGGCCGCTAACCATCCACCATGATCCGTGCGCCATTGTCGACCTCGCCGGCCCGCCCCGATGCGCTACAGCACGCCGCCTGTGTGACAGGTGCTGCAGGCGTCGCCTACGTCTTTCAGATCGATTGGATGCTTGAACTCGGCGACACTGGTAGGAGTTGCAAGGACCGTGTGACACGAGTCGCATTCCTGAGGTATCACGCGGCCGTCAGCACTGACGTGCTGCCCGTCGTGACAGCGGAAGCATCCCGGGTAATAGAGGTGGCCGATGTTGTCGGGATGCGTGCGCCAGTCAACCTTCATGAACGGAAAAATGTTGTTTTGGTAGATTTTCTGCACGGCGGCGATGGCAGCTTTGATTTGCGGCCACTTTTCGCTGTAATCCTGGGGATAGCGATTGCGGTAAAAGGTATCGAGGGCAGTTGCGATTCCTTCGGCCGCCTCTTCGGTCGAGTTGTACCGCTTGATCAGGGCCTTGACCGTCTGCCTCTTCAAGTAGGGAAGGGAGGGGTCGAGCTGGCCCGCCTCGAACGCCTCATCGACTGCCTGATCGGGCGGACGAAACTTGTGAGACGGGCGGGCATGGCAGCTCACGCAGTCCATCCTTTGGATGGGAATCGCGTCGATCTGCTTTGGGGTCAGCGAACTGCCCTTGGCTAGGTACTCCGTGGTCCTTCCGTCAGGGGTCCTTACTTTTACCCAAGGAATCACCTGGGACTGCTTGTCAGTAGCCGCGAACCATACCTCGTTGGCGATGTTCATATGCCAGTGGATTCCAGTGGCGCGGCCGAACTCGGCAGTTCCTCCTCCAGTCTTGATCAGCATCTGGATGCGCGTAGGGGTGTTCTTCTCGTCGTAGGCGTAATGCGGAAAGACCTTGAGTTGCGCGCCGTAGAACTTCAGCGGCCAATGGCATTGCTCGCAGGCCCCCTGAACCGGGCGCAAATCCTTGATCGGAGTCTCAATCGGTCTGGGGTACTTGTTGAACATCACCGAATAGACCTGATAGGCGCCCGACAGTTTGGAGCGAACAAACAAAGTGGCGCCGGGTCCGACGTGACAGCCCGCGCATGAGACGCGCGCGTGCGGCGAATCCAGGTAGGCGGTGAATTCCGGCTTCATCGGGACGTGACAGGTCTGGCCGCAGAACATCGCCGAGTCCGTGAACTGGTAGCCTTGGTAGCTCGCCACCATGCTCAGAATCACGAAAAACAACGAAAAGCCTACCGCGCCGAGAAAGCCGCGCCGCACCGAAGGCTCGTTGAGATCGAGCTGCGGAAAGGGCGGAATCTCACCGGGCAAAAACTTCCGTCGCCGCCGCCGTTCGAGCAGCATACCGGCCGGAATGAGCAACAGGCCGAATATCATGACGGCCGGACCGACCAGGTAGGCAAAAATGCCGACATAGGGGTTCAACTGCACCCCCAGCAGCGTGATGCCAGCCAGGGAAATTATGTCCGCCAGTACGATGACGGCGATGATCAGGCCGGCGATGCTCAGCCGGTTGCGAGCCAGGCTTGGCAATTGGCGTTCGGCTTCGGCGCCAGTTTGCGGTGCCTCGCGCTCCGATCCCGGCGCGCCCGGCTCATCTCCACTCGTTTCCATGTTTCTCCTACCTTGCTTGCTCTCTGGACTCCGGCCAAACGCCGCCCTGCTTTAGGGCGGCGAGCGGTCCGATCCATCGATCGGACCCGCTCGTCTTGGCTCGCGCTCTGGTGAGGTTCAAGCAGTTACCAGGGCGAGGCTTTCACTTGGCCGCTTCGGTGGCCAAGGCGAGCGCGAGCACAACTGTTGGGCGATGCCGTCGGCAAAGTGCCAGCCTGCCGCTTCCTGAGCCCTCATTCGCTTTCAATCCCGCGCGGCAGCTTACTCTAGAGCAGGGTGCGGGCTGCTACTTCTTGCACAAGGTCCTGACGTACGCGACCAGCGCCTTTATCTCATCGTCCTCCATCGCATCGCCATAGGCGATCATGAACTTGCTCTTGCCCACCGCCGCGCCGCCGTCCTTCAGCTCTTTGAACATGTCGTCGTCGCTTATCTTGCTCATCTTGGCGCAGTCCGTCAGATCTCCGCAGGAGACCAGCTTGCCGTTGTCTTTCAGCTCAGCCGCCTTGGGGCCGTCGCCCTTGCCAGCGGGGCCATGACACTTGGCGCACGTATCTTTGTAACTGGCGGCTGCGGCCGCCATATCGGCGGCGCGGACGGTGGTTGAGATCAACGCCAGCGCTGCAACGGCCGGTATGGCCGACGCGGTCCAAATCCACAGTCTCGATCGCATCTTCGTTTTCAAACTCTTCGACATGGCTCCCTCCCTCCATCTTGTTGTCGTTTCCATTTTGGGGGCCTGCCTTTGGCAAAAGCGCAGTTCGGCGGCCTGCCCGCTTCCTCTAGAGCCTGGCGCGCGGCTACTTCTTGCACAAAGTCCTGACATAGGCGACCAGCGCCTTTATCTCGTCGTCCTCCATCGCATCGCCATAGGCGATCATGAGCTTGCTCTTGCCCACCGCCGCGCCACCTTCCTTCAGCTCTTTGAACATGTCGGCGTCGCTGAGCTTGGCCATCTTCGCGCAATCGGACAAATCTCCGACGCTGATCGGTTTGCCTTCCTTGTCCTTTAGCTCAGCAGCTTTGGGGCCGTCGCCCTTGCCGGCCGGGCCGTGACACTTCGCGCACGTATCCGCATAACTGCTTGCGGCGGCCGTGAGATCGGCTGCGCGGGCGGCGGTTGAGAACAACGCCAGCGCTGCAATCGCCGGTATGGCCGACGCGGTGCAAATCCACAGCTTCGATCGGATCTTCGTTCTCGAACTTTTCGACATGGTTCCTCCTTCATCTTGCCGTTTCCATTTTTTGGGTTGCTATCGTTGGCAAAAAAAAGCGCAGGCTCAGCGGGGGGTATGCATGCTTCTGAGAACAACAGGCGCGGTTGAGAACGTTGATCTAAGGGCCCCCCGGTCGTGATTTTCGAAGCTGTGTCCAAAGGGCAGCGAATCGTATCGAAATGAACCATGGATTTTGAGCCGTTTGGCGTAAATCGCTTGGAAAAGCAGACACTTATTAATCTTCCTAAACGCATCAATATTTCTAAAATTCACGAGATTCAATTGAAGCAAATTTTATACCCCGTGACAAACGGATCGCAATTCGCTCCCATCGCGTTTTACTCTCTGGTTTCAAGTCGCCTTCTAGTCCAAACGGCTTCCCTGTGCAAGTTCCAAGGCGGTTTTTGCATCACGACGTGATGTGCAGGATCGAACCATGGGGGTCAGCCGGTTGTGACTCGATCCGCATCATCATGACTCTCCGTGATGTCGGGAGGCTTGCGAAGCTCAAGGTTTCCGACGGTTTGTTCGCGGTTGGGATGCGGCCGGGTGGCACGTGTGATGCTGGCCAGGTGAGGCATAGAACACGCTGCGGAGGTAAGGCCCAATGAAAATTACGCTCTCAGTGATCAAGGCTGACGTCGGCTCGATCGCCGGCCATGTCAGGCCCAGCACGAAGCTCAAGAACGCCGTAGAGCAACACGTCCGCGAGCAAGGACGCGGGCTGTTGCTCGACACATACGTGAGCTCGACGGGTGATGACGTTGCCATCCTGATGTCACATCAGCAGGGGGTGGACAACCCAAAGATCCATGAGCTGGCGTGGAACGCCTTCATGACGGGAACCGCGGTTGCCAAGGAACAGGGATTGTACGGTGCCGGGCAGGACCTGCTGAAGGACGCGTTCTCGGGAAACGTGCGCGGGTTGGGACCGGCGTCGTGCGAAATGGAATTTGAAGAACGTCCCAATGAGCCGTTTTTGTTTTTCGCGGCCGACAAGACAGATCCGGGTGCCTACAACTTGCCTCTTTATCTCGGCTTCGCAGATCCGATGTTCTGTCCAGGATTGCTGCTCTCTCCCGAAATTGCGAAAGGCTACAGCTTCACGATAATGGATGTCGCCTACACCGAGGGCGATCGAATTATCGAACTGCGCGCGCCCGAGGAGTTGTACGATATCGCGTGTTTGCTCCGAGACAATGAACGCTTCGTGGTCGAGTCGGTGCACAGCCGGGCGACCAACGAAATTGCAGCGGTGGTCTCGACCTCGCGCCTGCACAACATCGCCGGCAAGTACACGGGCAAGGACGACCCGGTCGCGCTGGTCCGCGCACAGGGGCACTTTCCCGCCACCGGCGAGATCCTGTCGCCCTATCGCATCGCTCACTACGTCGCGGGCACCATGCGTGGCAGCCACAACGGTCCGCTGATGCCGGTGAAGCTGAACTCGGGCGTGTCGTTCTTCGATGGCCCGCCGGTCGTCACTTGCGCGGGCTTTTGCGTGCACAACGGGAAATTTACGGAGGTCGTGGATTTGTTCGATCACCCGTTCTGGGATTGGGTAAGGAACAACGCGGCACAAAAGGCTGCCGAGATCCGCGCACAGGGATTCTCGGGCCCAGCGATGCTGCCCTACGCCGAGCTGGAGTACGGGGGCGTGGTCGACAAGATGAATCGGCTCGACAAGCGTTTTGCGGTTCGCAAGGCGACCGGAACTGGAAAAGGAAATGGGCACAAGAAGAAAGCCGCCTGACATCGCGAGACGAGACCATCATTGACCGCACCATGCGGCGCACCGTCTTTTGCTGCGGTGCGCCGCATGGCCGGTGGACGCTAGCTGCCCGGCGGCTATCACGGACTGCGATCAGCCTCCAACAGCAGCGAGATCGGAGGCCCGAGGCGAACCGCGCACAAGTTAATCTGTAGTTGAAATTCGGATTCTGCCAGCGGGCTGCAGGCATCGGGAGTGAAAGTCATGCTTCAGGGAAAAAATCTTTGGGTCGCGATCGTGCTACTGACAGCCGGCTTTGCCGCGGTATCAGCCAAGGCTCAACCAGTAACAAAAACGAATTACGCCAGCGCGCAGCAGGTAGAGTCCGCATTTCGCGGGCACAGCTTCTTCCTCGGCGACAACAATCAGATCGCCGACGTGAGGGCGCTGGATTGGAGCGCGGATCGTTCGGTCAAACTTCCCTTCTGGTTTGGAACCGGACAATTGGTGCCGTCTGAGTTTCGGCCGAAGAAAGGCGACTACTACGTGATCAGCGAGTCATGGATCGTTCGCAAACTCGGGGACAAGGAATTGCTGATTCGGGCCGGCAACAAACTTCAGAAACCCGACGCTGTGCTCGTCACCAGCAAGACTCGATACAAGGGGTTCGGTATGATTCTCCCAACCATCGTGCAGTACTCCGGCACACGGACCTTCACGCGTGAAGACGGCTCAAAGATCGATATCGCCGTGCTTGAGGAAGTATCGCTTCCCGCGCAGTGGACCAAGGGCGGCCGGATACCGCCAAAGTATGCGCGATTCACGGTGAATCTGGCGGAAAATCCGCGCTGGAAATTCTGATTGGGCGCAAGCGCCGACTGGTTTGCCAAAAGAACGCGTTTTAGAGAATATGCGGTTCGGTGCCGGTCGGATTCGAGCCGTGCCGACGATCAAGAGAGGCCCCATCTATGATCCAATGTCTCATGGTGCATGAGCGAGACGGCAGATACCACAGGATTGCGGAGGCGGAAGTTGAGGACTGGGAGGAACTGCTGGACGCGATCGAAGGAGACCCCCAATTGATCGAAAGCATCGAAGGATGGCCTCCCTACACTCATGTCTATCGCCTGCCCGACGGTTCGGTATATCTCGTTGCTTCCGGGACTCGAGACTGGCCATAGCTTCACAAGCGCGCAGTGGCTCCTGGCGCGTTTCAAACATCGAAAATTACACGCGAACGCCATCCGCCGGGTGAGTTTTCGACCGTCAGTTGATGGTAGGTGACAGCTTTGATTTCACCGCGAAACGCGTGGCGGGCCGGGTCGAAAGACTCGCCGCGAAGCGTTACGTGGAGAGATCGGCCGGCCTCCGTGACTGAAGCATCGCGCCAGATGAACCCGTCCACCGCGAAAAGGGCAAGCAGCTCCGTGAGCATGTCATGCATAAGGTCGGGATCGGTTTCAGCCTCCACCGCGACCTGGCGCTGCTCGATCTCCGCGACGCTTGCGCTCTCGACCAACAGCGCAGCCAGGGCAATGGCGGCGCGGCGGAACAACTCGCCGCGAGTGGGCGCATCCAACTCGATGCCGAGGTCGCCGGTGTGCTCGAACTCGCGAAATAGAGCGGCGTCTTCGACTTGTGGCGCAGTCGGTTTCGTCGGCATCAGCCTTTGACGACGGCAAACGGCTTGAGTCTCGCGACCCGCCGGGTTATGCGTGCGGCTTCCATGACCTCAACCACCTCGGCGACATCCTTGTAGGCGTGCGGCATCTCCTCGGCAACGCCGGCGCGGCTGTGGGCTCTGACGGTTACACCAAGCGCCTTTAATTCGGCGCGCAGGTCGCGGCTGCCGGCCTCTCGCTTTGCCCTTACTCTGCTCATCAAGCGCCCAGCGCCGTGGCACGACGAGCCGAACGTCTCGCGCATAGCAGTTTCAAGGCCCACCAGGACGAACGAATAGCGGCCCATATCTCCAGGCACCAGCACCGGCTGTCCAAGAGGACGCAGTGCCTCGGGCAACGCGGGATGGCCGGGGCCGAAGGCGCGGGTCGCGCCCTTGCGATGCACGCAGACGAGCCTCTTGTGGCCGTCCACGCTGTGCTCTTCGAATTTAGCGATATTGTGGCAGACGTCATACACCAGTTCGAAGCCCAGTTCTCGGGGCGTGATCGAGAGCGCTTGCATGAAAGCCTGCTGGGCAAGGTGCATCATTACCTGCCGATTGCACCAGGCAAAGTTCGCGGCGGCGGCCATCGCGCCGAGATAGGCTTGCCCTTCGGGCGAGCTGATTGGAACGGCGGCGAGCTGGCGATCGGGCAGGTTGATTCCGTAACGGGCCATCGCGGCACCTATAACTTTGAGATAGTCATCGCAGGTTTGATGGCCCAAGCCGCGCGAGCCCGAATGGATCAGAACCGTGACCTGACCAAGTTCGAGTCCCAGCGCATCGGCAAGCTTCGAGTCATAGATCTCGTCGACCCGGCTGACCTCGAGAAAGTGATTGCCCGAACCGAGCGTGCCCAGTTGCTTGGAGCCGCGCTTGTAAGCGCGCTCGCTCACGCGGTCGGGGTCGGCGCCCGCGAGCATTCCGCCTTCTTCGGTATGTTCGAGGTCGCGCTCGGTAGCGTATCCGTTGCGCAGCGCCCACTTCGCACCTTCGGCGGCCACTTCCTTGAGTTGCTCGATCGAGAGTCCCGGTATCGCGCCCCAAGAGCCGACTCCGGCCGGAATCTTGGCGAAGAGCGCGTCGGCCACCTGATTTATTCGCGGTTCGACGACGTTGAAATGGAGGTTGGTGCGCGCCAGGCGCACGCCGCAATTGATATCGTAGCCGACTCCTCCAGGCGATATGACGCCCTCACGGGCATCGACTGCCGCCACGCCGCCAATGGGAAAGCCGTAGCCCCAATGGATGTCGGGCATCGCGAGCGAGTAGCCGACGATCCCCGGCAGGCAGGCGACGTTGGCAACCTGCGTGAGGCAGGGGTCTTCACGCATTCCCTCGATCATCTTCGCGCTGGCGTAAACTCGTCCGGGCACCCGCATTGCGCCTGTTTTCGGGATCTCCCACAGATAGTCGGCGAGTTTGATCAGCTCCATGTTCATGCCTCAGACAAATCATCGTTCATGATTTGTTGGCGATCACCGGTGGCTCAACAGTTCGGTCATAGACTCGCCAACGTTCAGGCGACTTACTGTCTCGGCGAGCATAGCGGCCAGACTCACTACTTGCAGCGTTAGCGAACCGTGCTCGGGAGTTGGGAGACTATCGGTCACTACGATTCGCTTGAGCGGCAAGGCTGAAAGCCGGCGGATCGCAGGGCCGGCCAGCAACGCATGACTGGCAACTACCGTGATCTCGGGAATACACCCGGCGGCGATCATGGCTGTTGCAGCAGCCTCTACGGTGCCACCGGTCGAGATCATGTCATCGACGATGATCGGCACGCGTCCTCCGACCTCGCCTACGATGCCACGCACTCTCACTTCTTCGCCGCTGAGGCGGATCTTGTGGGCAATCGCGATCGGCCGGCTTAGTATTTCCCCATAGCTTTCGGCGAGCTTGACGGCCCCCAGATCTGGCGCGACGATCACACTCTTGTCAGTGACCGATTCCTCGATCACATTTGCCAGCAGCGATACCGCGCTCAGGTGCTCGAGCGGGATGCTGAAAAAGCCCTCGAGTGAAACGGTATGAAGATCGACGGCGACAATTCGCTCGAAGCCGGCAACTCCCAGCAGGTCCGCGACGAGCCGCCCGCCAACCGCCTCCCGCCCCTTTGCGCGGCGATCCTGACGCGCATATGCAAAGTACGGAACTACGGCATTAAGACGGGATGCCCCTGCCCGCCGGCAGGCGTCGGCGAGGAAGAGCAATTCCATCAAGTGACGGTCCACGGGGGGACCGGTCGGCTGAACCACGTAGACGTCGCAGCCGCGCACGCTTTCTTCAATCTCTGCGTGCAGCTCGGTGTCGGGAAAACGGTTCAGAACCGAGCGGCAGACCCGGGTTCCCAGCCTTTCGGCAATAGAGTCGGCAAGCGACGGGTTTCCGGAGCCGGCTACAACGACGAGATCCATCTCAGTTCATCCGCAAACCTGAATTGTTCATCTTTTGTCAGCATCACCCGTGCCACCGGCAAAGCAGCACGGACCTCGCCTGGCTTGAACGGGTGCTAAGGTTTGACATGGGAGGTGACGCCGATGGATACAGCGACAATCCCAATGGAAGCAAAACTTAAGGGACCTAGGCGGTCCGGGCAGGCTTTTTCGCCATCCTCGGAACGGCACGAAGCGTGAAAAGGAAATCCAGATGATGGCCAGGTTTTCGGAAAACGCCTTGGTTGTTCTCCGCGAGCGTTATCTGCGCCGCGACGAGAGCGGCGATCCGATTGAAGACTCCACCGCGATGCTGGGCCGCGTGGCCCGGGCGGTGGCGGCTCCGGCGCGAGACTTCGGCGAAGACCCGCAGTACTGGGAGGAGCGGTTTTTCCAGCGGCTGGACGCTCTCGAGTTTCTGCCCAACTCGCCGGCGCTGATGAACGCGGGAATGCCGAACGGACAGTTGGCGGCATGTTTCGTACTGCCGTTGCACGACGACCTCGATTCAATCTTCAAAGCGCTCGCGCTGGCGGCGCGAGTTCAACAGACCGGCGGTGGGACCGGTTTCTCGTTCAGCGAACTCAGATCGGCGGGTGATCGGGTCCGTTCGACCGGGGGGGTGAGTTCGGGACCGCTATCGTTCATGGAACTGTTCAATCACGCGACTACGGTTATCCGTTCCGGGGGCAGGCGTCGCGGTGCGAACATGGCGGTGCTTCGAGTAGATCATCCGGACATCCGTGAGTTCATCAACGCGAAGCTTGATCGAGATGCGCTTGAGAATTTCAACCTGTCGGTGGGAGTAAGCGACGAATTCCTTCACGCAGTTGACGCGGGCGCGAGGTTCTCTCTGCGAAATCCGCGCACCAAGTTGCCGACCGCAACTGTCGATGCGCGCGGCCTGTTCGACGCCATGGTGCGGGCGGCGCACGCCTCGGGCGATCCAGGATTGCTCTTCCTCGACGAGATCAATCGACATAATCAGACACCGGCGCTCGGCGCTATCGAGGCGACGAATCCGTGCGGTGAGCAACCGCTGCTGCCTTACGAATCCTGTACGCTTGGCTCGATCAATCTCGCGGCCTTTGCCGGAGCCGCGGACGTCGAATGGAAGCGCATGCGCGAGGCGATTCACGACGCAGTGGTTTTTCTCGACAACTTGATCGAGGCATCTCACTACCCGGCGAAAGAGATCGACGCGGCGACCCGCCGGACCCGAAAGATCGGGCTCGGCGTGATGGGCTTGGCGGATCTGCTGGCGGCGCTCGGCATTGCATATGATTCCGACAAGGCGGTGGCGCTCGGCGAACGGATTGCCGCGACGCTTACCTCTGAGGCACGACTCAAATCCATCGAACTCGGCGAGCGGCGCGGCTCGTTTCCGGCACTCTCCGAAAGCATTTGGCCCGCTCAGGGTATTCGAGCGCTGCGCAACGCGACCGTAACTTGCGTCGCACCGACCGGAACCTTGAGCCTGCTTGCAGGGTGTTCGAGCGGGATCGAGCCATTTTTCGCGCTCGCCAGCGTCAGACGTGCGCTGGACGGGCGTACGCTGACCGAGGTCAACCGCGCGGCGGTCGATGCGATCAAGGGCTTGGGTCCCGGCAACCCCGACGCGATCAAAGAGATTTGCGAGCGCGGCTCGATGCGCGAGATTGCAGGGGTACCTGAGGAGCTCAAGCGGCGCTTTCCGATTGCGCTGGAGCTAAGTCCGCTGGATCATGTTCGGATGCAGGCGGCTTTCCAGAGGCACGTCGATGCGGCTGTGTCCAAAACCGTAAATCTGCCGACCAGTGCTTCGCCAGACGATGTGCGGCAAGTCTTCGATGCCGCACGCAGCCTCAAGCTCAAGGGTGTTACCGTCTACCGCTACGGTTCCAAGTCACGTCAGGCGCTGTCGTTGGTAGAAGATGAACGCGTGCCCGACTGCCGCGAGTGCGCGGTGTGACCGGCATGAGGCATAGGCTCCGCGCGACTATTCCTGGCATTTCTCGGCGCGTTGCTTCTGTTCATCCAGCATCGCACTGAGGGCAGCCGTATACCGCGCCGGATACGGCTGGGGCTGCTCGAGGTCCTTGTAACGCTGGTCAAGCCGCTCAAGCGTGTTGAGGAAACGCTCGCGCGAATCGGCGAGCCTGGGACGCGGCATGAGCCGGCGGCCGCCGCTGAATTGCAGAGACAGGAGTGTCGCGACCTCGGACGGAATTGGATTGAATTGGCGCGCGACGAGCGGCG
>Ga0187816_10000591_pt1 | contig 11003 bp, 9 predicted proteins | sample NC_wetland_sal_i_16_FD_132960 | JGI IMG/M metagenome (GOLD analysis project Ga0187816, IMG submission 132960) | Wetland sediment microbial communities from Neuse River Estuary, North Carolina, USA - SO4_1 | ecosystem: Environmental > Aquatic > Freshwater > Wetlands > Sediment | place: USA: North... | reverse complement strand
ACTGAAATATCCGCGGGCATTTGTAGGCGGCCAGGTGCTGCCGACAGTAGGCGATGAGCTCAGCCTCCAGCAGGTTCATTGCGGGCCGCGGGATCACCACCGCCATGACTTCCTCGCCGAGCCGCTCGTCGGGAATACCGACCACGGCGGCCTCGGCGACGGCCGGGTGCGCGTGCAGCACGTTCTCGATCTCGCTCGGGTACACGTTGTACCCGCCGCGGATGATGAGCTCCTTCTTGCGGCTGACGATGAACAAGAACCCGTCCTCGTCGAAGTAGCCGAGGTCGCCGGTGTGCAGCCAGTCCCCGGTGAAGGTGCTGGCGGTCGCCTCCGGGTTGTGCAGGTATCCCTTCATCACGTGCATGCCGCGGGTGACGACCTCGCCCACGTTCTCCGGGCCGGGGGGTAGCGGCCGGCCTTCGTCGTCCCAGACCTGGGTCTGCGTCCCCCAGATGGGCTTGCCGACGCTGTACACGCGGCGCTCGTCCACGCTGACGTTGAAGGTCGTCGTCGACGCGGTCTCGGTCAGGCCGTAACCTTCCAGAATCACCACGCCGAAACGCTCCTCGAACGCGTCCAGCAAGGGCGCGGGGATGGACGCGCCGCCGGAGATGGCGATCCGCAGCGAGGACAGGTCATAGCTGTCCAGGTCCGGGTAGGACAGCAGGTCGGCGAACATCGTGGGCACGCCATCGAAGATGGTGGCCCGGTCCCGCTGGATCGCGGTGAGTACCGCTTCGGGCGTGAACCGGGGGACCAGCGACATCGTGCAGCCGAAGCGCACGCAGATGTTCAGGACGCTGGACAGGCCGAACACGTGGAACAACGGCAGGACCGCGATCACGATGTCGTCCGGCTTGACGCCGAACAGGCGGCCCGGGATGTCGGCGTTCATGTAGAGCTGCATGTGCGTGAGCTCAGCGCCCTTGGGGCGCCCGGTCGTGCCGGAGGTGTAGACGATGACCGCCGTGTCCGCGGGTTCCCGCCTGGCTATCTCGAAGCGCGGCACCGTGACCTCCAGGAGCCGTTCGAAGGGGATGGCCCCTCCTGAATCAGCGGCGTGGCCGACGGCGTAGATCCGGTCGAGGCCGGCGGCTTCGGCGCCCTTGGTTGCCTCAGCGAGGATCCCTTCCCAGGTGATCAGGACGCGCGCCCCGCTGTCACCCAGGTGGAAAGCCACTTCCGGCGCCCTGAGCATGACGTTGAGCGGCACCACGATGCCGCCCGCCTTGAGGATGCCGAAATACGAGATGAGGAACTGCGGGATGTTGGGCAGTTGCAGCGCGACGGGCTCGCCGGGCGTGATCCCGATGGCCGTCAGCGAAGCCGCCAGCCGGTCGGAGGCCTGGTCCAGTTCCCGGTACGTGAGCTGGCCCCCGGCCAACACCGCCACGGGCCGGTCCGGAGATGAATGCGCGGATTCGCTGAGGATGATAGCAAGATTAAAGCTCACGGCCGCCTCCCTTTCCGAGCCGAGCCGGTCGGCCCTTCATGCTGACCTGCGAAATTATCTTCAGCTTCCGACCGACGTCCCGAGGCGGCTACGGGCTTTCAGCCCAGCCGCCCGGGACCTTCGGCACTGGGCGCGGAACCCTCAGACGGGAATCGAGCGCGAGCGTGCCTGCGACGGTTCCGGTCACGTCCTTGCCATCAGCTGCGCCCTGGGGTTGCAATAGAACACGCGGACCGTCACATGGCAGCTGGGAGGCAGACGTTGACGCCAACGGAACTTCGAGCGGCAGGCAGGCTGGGTGGCCTCGTTTTTGCCGGGCTGGTGGCCCGCATCGGGCAGGTGCATCAGGTCATTGCCGACCGGGCCTTTGCCCCGGTCGGGCTGGCGGGCGCGCCGATCCGGCTTATCCATGACTCCGTGGCGCGCAGCGCCTACCTCACGCTACGGGGTGTCGGCGTGGCGGCAGGGGCGGTGGGCGGAGAGGCCGGGTTTGTCCTTGGCCGCGGCGGCCTGTCCGCCGGACGTGAGCCGGGAGGCAACCTGGCGCTTGCCGTACTGAACGCGGTCGCTGGTGACCGGCTCGGCGCCGACCTGGCCCCGTTGGCCATCGGCATGGCGGTGCGGGCACATGGATGCGATGTCGGCCTGACTGCTGAGCAGATCGCGGGCGCCTTCCCGCACGCTACGCCCAGGCTCGCGGTCTTCGTCCATGGGCTCGCTGAGACAGAGCACTCCTGGCACCGGCGGGCGGGTCAATCCGTCCCCTACGGCCGCCGCCTGCAGGCAGAGTTCGGCTACACCCCGGTCTACGTGCGGTACAACACCGGCCGGCACATTTCCGACAGCGGTCACGACCTGGCCGGCCTGCTAGATGGCCTGGCTGCGGCCTGGCCAGTGCAGGTGGAAGAGATCTTGCTGGTGGGTCACTCCATGGGCGGCCTGGTCATCCGCAGCGCCTGCCATTACGGCCGGGAAGCCTCCGCCGCCTGGGTAGGATACATCCGCCACGTCTTCTACCTGGGGTCGCCGCACCTGGGTGCTCCACTTGCGCGCGCTGCCGGGCGGGCAGGCTGGGTGCTCGGCCAGGTGCCCGAAACCAGGCCGTTCGCGGCCCTGGCCACAGGGCCGGCCGCGGTCAAAGACCTGCGTCACGGTTATGTGCTAGATGACGAGTGGGCCGGCTGCGATCAGGACTGCTGCCTGCGCGATCACCGACGCGACGCGCCGCTGCTGGCGGAGGCAAACCACTACGCCATTAGCGGCACCGTGACCGCCGATCCGGCCAGCCCGATCGGTGCCGTCATCGGCGACCTGCTTGTCCAGCCCGCCAGCGCGCATGGGCTGCGCGGTGCACGCCAGCACATCCCGTTGCCCGTGGAGTTGGCCCGCAGGCTGGGCGGAATGCACCATTTCGACCTGCTCAACCATCCCGACGTCTGGCAAGCCATGCGTGGCCTGCTGCGCCCGGCCGCGCGCTAGTCACACGCGGATGCGGGCCCAAGTTCCGATCGCGGCGATGTGGCGATCGCTAACCGGTCCACACCAGGTGTTAAACACGGACCAGTCCCTCCGCCTCATCGGCGATGAACTCGATGAAACCGAAGTCGCCCAGGTCAGCGACGCGCCTGCCCGGCACGGGCGGCACGGGCGCGCTGAACACCGGATCAAACGGGTCATCGCAGATCCGGACCAGCGCCTGGACTAAGATGTCGAACGCCTCCGTAGGCAGACCCTGCATCTGGCGCAGGGCGCGATCTTCCAGCCACGGCCGCCAGCTCACGAGGCCGGGCGGTACACCCCGACGGCGTCCTCCAGCGGCATGCCGCCGCTGACCGGGCCGCGAGCAGCATCCAGCGCCTTCCGGTAACCGGGGTCCCCGACGGCGCCGGCATGAAATCTCCACAGCCGCAGGACCCGCCGCAGCTGCTTCCAGCCGACCGGGTCACGGGCCTTTTCCACCGCCTCCCGGTACTGGTCCAGGAAGAACCCGCGCTCATCTGTAGGCAGCTGGTCCAAGATCCACTGCGGGTCGAGCGGGTCCTCGCGCTCGGCAGGCTGGGCCCTCACGGTGTCATCGTAACGTGCTGGATGGCACGGCCGACGGCACGCCAGACGAGTGTCCGGGGCGCGCGACCGCGACGCCGGGCCTACACGCGGCACTGCCTCGGCTACGCCGAGCACCAGTTCGGTCACGTCGGCGCACGGCGCGCCCTCGTGGTCGAAGGGGATGCTGCCATGGCCTCTGGGCACCTTTCTCCCGTCCGGGAGCATGCACCGGTGGTTCCCGGCTGTGGTTACCGGCCCTCCGATTAGCGCTTTAAAAGGGCCATCTAGCTGCAAGAACTTGGTGGGCGCAGGTGGGTTCGAACCACCGGCTTCTCGCTTGTAAGGCGAAACAGGGCCGGGAATTTACCCAGCTCACAGAGGCGATTGATTCCGCTTGACCTGCGGAAACCATGCCTGGAGATGTCCCGGGGTACCTGGGGAAGTTTGCACGGTGGTTCCCGAAAGTGGTTCCCGGAGCAGCGCCCAAGATCACGATAGCCCGGCAGAGCAATAACCCCACCGCCGCCCTGGCGGGCATGTAGCACGGGCTCGGGCCGGATGGAAGGCGATCGATCCCGCAACCCGGCTGGGGGACCCCGTCACGGCTATCGGCTGAACAGTGACCGTTACGGAGAGTAGACATCTGGCTGCGTTGACCGACGGGTACTCGCGCGTCCCTGCCGATTAGGGCGCCCCAGATTTTGCCTCGGCGGGCGGGATTCCCGCGCTCGGGTAAGCCAGTTCTGCGTGCAGGATTCGCTTTTTTGCGTGGGGGGCAGGTCCTGTCGGGACCTGACGCGGCTGCCAGCGGCGAAGGTCGCCTGTCCTGCGGGCCTCAGGCGGCCCGGTAGACGACGAGTGACACGGCTGCGTACTGGGTGAGGTAAGCCAGGATGGTGGCCGCATGGAAGACCTCGTGGAAGCCGAACCACCGCGGTGACGGATCGGGTCGCTTGCAGGCGTAGACGACGGCACCGAGGCTGTACATGATGCCCCCGGCCAGGATCAGCGCCAGCACCAGGGCTCCGGCTCCCCGCAGGAGCTGTGGCAGGACGGAGATCGCGGCCCACCCGAGTGCGATGAACAGGGACGTGGTGAGCCAGCGTGGCGCGGGCCGCCAGATGAGCCGGGCCGCGATCCCAGCCGCTGCCCCGCCCCAGATCACCGCGAGGACGCTCAGCCGGGTCCAGCCGCGCAGCGCCAGGACCGCCAGCGGGGTGTAGGTGCCGGCGATCATGAGCAGGATGCTCACCTGGTCCAGCCGGGCCAGCAGGCCCCGGCGCGGGCTGCCCGGCGGTGAGCGGTGGTAGGCCGCGGACACCCCGAACAGGGCCATGCCCGCCACGCCGTACACGGCGGCGGCGAGCCTGGCCGGTCCGGTCGGGGCATGCGTGACGAGCACGACGCCAGCGGCTGCCGCGACCGGGAAAGCCCCGGCGTGCAGCACGCCCCGGAGCCGGGGCGCGACAGCGCCGGCCGGCCCGGACGCGCCAGCCCCCCAGCCGGCAGCGCCTGCGCTTGCTCCTTTACTCGCAGTACCCGAGATCTCCCGCACGGGACGGCTCCCGTTCTCCTGGACCTGAACCTACGATACAGTAAGTTACCAACCGGTAGGGCAGTTCCCGGGGTCTGCGGGACATGATCTGCGGGGCCGACGACTGAGCAACGCCATTCCCGCGACGGCCCCTGGGGACGGCCGCGTAGCTGCTGTCTTGCCCCCGGGGCCGTCTGATGCCCGGCCGTTGGGCTGAGTCAGGAAGCCGGGCATCCCTGGTTCACGAGTTCGTGCTGCAGGGCGCTGGCGTTGACGGTCCAGCCGTAATAGTCCTGCGCGATCTCCTCGACGGTGCCGGTGATTGCCTTGGTCTTGTAGACGTCGGTGTAGTCGTGGCACATGGCCTGGTAGATTGCCGCCTGGGTGGCACCCCGGCCGAGGGCCAGCAGGCTGGAGTCGCCGGCCGAGGCGTAGTACTTCCAGGCGTTGACGTTGACGCCGCCAGCGCAGGCAACGGGCTGGACGTTGCCGTCGGCGTCGTGTATCAGCACCCTGGTGCACTCGTCGCTGACGGGCGGCACAGTGGCGGGGGCGAGCACCGCCCGTGGGCCAATCCCGGTCGGCCCCTCCGATTGCGTACCGATCGTCGCGCTTGACCCGGTGGTGGCGGTTGCGGCGGCAGACGGCGCGGTGACGGGGGTGCTGGCCGCAGCGGAGGCCGTCGCGGCCGGTGGTGAAGCCGCCCGCATGCTGGAGGTGTTTGACGAACATGCCATCGCGAGGCCGGCAACCAGAAGGGCACCAGCCCCGGTGCGGACGACCTTGGACAGCAGGCGGAACGTCTTGGAATCCGAACTGGCAGGGATAGTCATTTCATAACCCCGATGGCAATCGATAGGCAGCTTGTTGCCTCGGCCTGGCCGGGTTGCTTGCTTGGTCCGGGCGCGGCGGGCAGGATGACTGTGGTCACCCGTCAGAAGACGCGCCTGCGGGTCGTCCAGGTCAACCCGGTCACGGCCTGTACTGGTAGATCACCGCGGCCACGTTGGTGCCCGGATGGCCGTTGGCGTAGGTGAGCCCGCCGGCCAGCAAGCTGGCGCTGCCGGGGATCCGTGCGGTGCATTCGATGTCGATCGCGGTGGCCGGGCGGGGCAGGGTGACCGCGGCCAGGTGGCCTGAGGTGTAGTGCACCAGGTAGGACGGCATACCATCCACGCCGGGCATCGGCAGCCACAGCCCGCCGCGTCCGTCGGGGCTGGCCTGCTGGATGGGTTCGGTGCCGATGCCGTAGTAGCCGCCCGCCACCTTGGCCCAGGTGTGCCCGTTATAGCGCAGGATCACGGTCGGGCCGCCCTCGTCCTGGGCGTTGCCGCTGCCGATGGCGTAGACGTCGCGGTCAGACAGCGCCAGGATGCCCCGGACGCCGGGGAAGTTGAGCGGCCGCCGGGGCGGCAGCAGGCCGGCGACCGTGGTCCGGGTCCAGGTGCTGCCGTTCCAGTGGGCCACGTTCGTGCCGCCGAAGGCCCAGATGTCACGGGCTGACAGGGCGCTGCCGCCGTCCAGGCCGTACCCCGACCGGACCCGGTTCCAGGTGGTGCCGTTGTAGTGCCAGGCGCCGAGCCCGCCGCCTGGCTGGTAGGACTGGCCGAACACCCACACATCAGCCGGGCCGATCACGATCGCCCCGCCGATCTGCCCGGGGAACGCGCGCTGGGCCTTCCAGGCGTGCCCGTCCCACCGCAGCGCCCGAGAGTGGCTGCCGTCGGTGAACGCCCACACGTTGCTCGGTGAGGACGCGCCCGCCGCGATGACCTCTTCGCCTGCCCGGCCGGGGAACGGCACCTGGGTCCACGAGGACCCGCTGCGCTCCCACGCGGTCGGCGCGGAGAACCCGTCAAACGCCCACCCGCCATGCGCGCCGACCGCGACGATCGCGGTGAACCCGCCGTCAGGACCGCTGTGTACCTGCTTGACCAGCTGCCAGGAAGCCTGCGCTGAGGCAGCAGTCGCCATGCTGGCCGCCGTGGCGGCAGCACACGATGCCACCCCAGTCAGCACGGCGCACGCGGCGATGAGCGCGCCTGCACGCCAGATAGCCGCACTCATTATTCTCACACTCCTTAGAGACCCGCCATAACTCCGATGACTTCCGGACGCGGTCGCGGATGCCCGCCCAACGTCCCGACTTGGCAGGTCTTTAGCCACTACCGGCATGGCCGTCAATCGCCTGACCGCGGGGAACGAGGCCGTTGACAGCCGGGGCCATGCCACCAGGAAACGGCACCGCCCACCCCACAGCGTGGGCACCTGCCCCTGAATCTGACCGCGGTTCTGGCCGTGCGGACACCGCGGACATGAACGGCCCAGACACGGCTTGCCGAAACCGCCGCCGCACCGTATTACCCGAAGCCTCCCGCGACGCGCCCGCGTCGGCCAGCGGCAGGACCACCTGAAGCCCAGTCCGGAACCGGCACGAGCGACGGCCACTCGCCGACCGCGCTACCCGCAAGCGTCCTGGTCCCCAGCGTCCACCCAGGCTCCGGCGAGCGTGACACCCTGACCACATGAGCACCCGATCTGCGCGCTATCGCAAACCAGCACTTCAAACCCAACCAACGCCAGAACGGCGGTTCTCGCGTGTCGATGCTGGTGATCGTTCCTAGTGCAGCGCTCGCGCGATGCGGTCGTGGGCATCCTGGCTGAGCTGCACGCTGATGAATTCGTCCAGCCGTTCAGGATCTGGCTCGACCCTCCGGGCCTCCTCGAGCTCGTTCCAGGTGTCCCAGGCCCTCGGGTCGCCCATCGTGATCAGGCCGACGCCGTGGGCGCGGCCGACGCGGCGGGCTTCTTCGATGGTCTGCTTCACCGGTTCGGCGTCTTCATCCGGGACGTGGAAGATCACGTAGGCATGAGTGGCGCTGCGCAGGTGCGCCAGAGCCTCATACACGGCCGTCACGGTGATCGCATCGGCGGGCTTGACCTCGAAGGTGACGACTTCCATGTACTTGCCGGGCAGGTACCGGTAGGTCCGGACTGCGACGCTGACCAGGTCGGGCCGGGTCCACCGGCCACCAGTGGCCTTGCGGCCCTGGGCTGCGGTGATCTCCACGGCCAGCGGCTCGATCTGGCGTTCCTTGGCCCAGAACGTCTCGAGCGTTGCCTTGATGTCCGGGTACAGGTCGTTCTCGTGCAGGTAGGCCAGTGCCGCCTCGCCGATCAACTCCGCCTCGGGATTGACCTCCGGTGCGACGCCTTCGTCCGGGTGAGCCCGGCGGACTGACCCGCCACGGCCTCTCGCGCGGACCAGGACGCCGGCTTCGAGCAGCGAGTCACGGGCGTACCAGTAGCGGTTCTCCGCCCAGCCCAGCTGGCGTATCAGCGCGGTATTCCCGACAGCCGTGCCGTCTGCGGGAACCAGTGCCAGCAGGCGCGTACGGTCGGCGCTGTGATCCTCGCTCATAGCCGCAAACCGTAGCCCGCACAGGCGATCTCCGCAGTTCCCTCCGCGAACGTTCCGGTAACGACAGGACTGCAGCTGCTGGTCCGCATGGCAATAGCGAGGAAGGCCGCACGCCCAGCGGCGGCCGCGGGCCCCCGGGGTGGTAACGGAATGTGGCGAGTTCTTCAGAGCATCCTCCCTGCCGAATATTGCAGCTCCAGCGAAGTTATTTGCGTTGACCTCGCGAGTGCAGATCAGCCAGATATGTGCTGCAGCCGGGCAAGTCACCGCGGCGTCGTCTCCGTACTAATGGTGGCTGCACGCGTGGGGTAGCTATGTCTCGGGGGGGCATGCTGGAGGCATGTGGTCAGGTCCCCGGGACGGAGCGGTGCCGGTGCGGACGTCCGGGCGGGAGAGCGCGAGCACCGTCCCCGAGGTGCCGGGCGGCCAGCGGATAGCCGGGCACGCGCTGGAGTTCCGCCGCGACCCGCTCGGGTTGTTCCAGCGGGCGCGCGAGTACGGCGATGTCGTCCGGATCCGCTTCGGGCCGGCGCCGGTGTACGTGCTGAACAGCCCCGGCGCCATCAGGCAGGCGCTGGTCGGCGAGGCCAGGAAGCTGGACAAGGGCGTCACGTCCGGCCGGGCCAAGCGGCTGATGGGCGACGGGCTGGTGCTGTCGGACGGCGACTTGCACCAGCGGCAGCGCCGCCTGATGCAGCCAGCCTTCCACCGCGCCGACATCGCCCGCTACACCCGGATGATGCGCGAGGTGGCGGTGCCGCGGATCGACGCGTGGCCGGATGGCGGGATGCTGGCCTTCGACTACGAAATGCGGTCGATCACGCTGACGGTCGTGACGCGGGCGCTGCTATCCAGCGACGTGGGCGCGGGGCAGATCAGCGAGATCGAGCGGCTCTTGCACCTGCTGCTCCCCGAGCTGATGCCCAAGACCCTGGCGCAGCTACCCTACGTCGGACGGATCCCGACCCGCTCCAACATGCGGTTCGACGCGGCCCGGCGCCGCCTCGGGGCCATCTTGACGCAGATCATCGAAGGCTACCGCGCGGCGGGCGGCGATCATGACGACCTGATGTCGATCCTGCTGCGCGCCCGCGATGATCAGACCGGCACCGGGATGACCGACCGGCAGTTGCGGGATGAGGCGACGACGCTGGTCCTGGCGGGGTCAGAGACTACCGGGAACACCCTCGCCTGGGCCTGCTACCTGCTGACCCAGCATCCCGAAGTCGCAGGCCGGGTGCAGCGGGAGGCCGATACGGTGCTCGGCGGTGACGACGCCGGCCATGACGACCTGGCCAACCTGCCGCTTACCCGGGCGGTGATCACCGAGGCGCTGCGCCTGTACAACCCGGTGTGGATACTCCCCCGCCGGGCGGCCGCCGACGTCGAGCTCGCCGGCCACCGGCTCCCGGCGGGCAGCGTGATCTTCTTCAGCCCCTACGCGCTCAACCGCGACGCGCAGGTGCACCGCGACCCCGACCGGTTCGACCCCGACCGCTGGGCCACCGACTACACCCGGTCCGACATGCGGGCATCGTTCTTCCCGTTCGGCCAGGGCATCCGGAACTGCCTCGGCGAAGGGTTCGCCTGGGCCGAGACGGTCCTCGTGCTCAGCGCCATCGCCGCCCGCTGGGACCTGCGGCTCGCCGACGGCGCCTCCGTCCGCCCGGTAGCCAGCAGCACGCTGGTGGCAAGCGAACTGCCGATCGTCGTGACCCGGCGCTCCCCGGCCCGGCGAACTCAGGGCCCGCTAACCCGGTAGCGCAGGACAACCTTCATGGTCACGGGCGTTCTCCGGGACAATACCGGGAAAAGGCCGGGGCGGTGGCAAGTGATGTGCTCGAGGAGCTGGCGGCGGGCCTTGCACAGGCCGACCCTGGCCGCACCGGGCGAGGAGGCGATCTGGGCGGCGGGCAGACCGGCGTCGCAGTACAGCCCACAGCGGGCAGAACATCAGTTCCGGTGCGGTGGAAACGACAAGGCTTCCCTCAAGGACTTCCGCGCCTATCGGCGGTTCACGTGCGTCACGCAGCTTATAAGGCAACGACGCAGCGTGACGGGCGGGCGGCGTTACGGCGCGCTGCACCGCTCGGCGGCGGGCATCCGCCGGTAAGGCCGCCAGGCGATCGGTGGTTCTGCCCTACCGTGGTGATATGCCTGCCAGGAAGCGGCCCGCCCCCGAGGACACCGCGACCGCCCGCCAGACCTTGCTCGACGGGCTGGCCCGCGACGCTGACATCTTCGAGCTGGTGAGCGAGCTTGCGGCCCTGCATCCGCGAGACAACACCTTCCCCGGCGAGGTGTTCCTTCATGTCGCGGCGGACGCGCTGGACTGGTGCGGGGCCAGCCGGCCTGACCCGCTGCTCCTGGAGGGACTAGGCGAGCGGTTCCTGCCCGAGCGCACGTTCCGCGGCCGGCAAAACCACAAGCTCCAGTACGCAGTGCTAGCCGCGGCAGCCCTGCATGGCGGGACCGAACCGGACCTGCTTGATGAGGTCGCGTGGTGGCAGGCCGACGACTTCTGGCAGTACGCCCTGTTCGCGGCCGGT
>Ga0187816_10000586_pt1 | contig 11035 bp, 10 predicted proteins | sample NC_wetland_sal_i_16_FD_132960 | JGI IMG/M metagenome (GOLD analysis project Ga0187816, IMG submission 132960) | Wetland sediment microbial communities from Neuse River Estuary, North Carolina, USA - SO4_1 | ecosystem: Environmental > Aquatic > Freshwater > Wetlands > Sediment | place: USA... | reverse complement strand
TATCCTACAGCATATCCTGGTTCACGAGGGAGAAGTAGCTGCGGTAGGTGAGCGTCTCGGCGTGCTTGCTGTGCCAGGAGAACAATGACACTCATGTCTGCTCGTAGCAGCGACTCATGGCATTCTACCGGGATTGATGCATATGAACCGGTCAGATGAGAAGAAAGAACTGAACCAGAACACAAACACCGGGAAAAGACTGAGTATGAAGCAAGTCGCAGAATATACCGGCGTCGGTGTTTCTACCGTCTCGCGGGTCGTTTCCAATCACCCGGATGTGAGCCCGCGAATGCGCGAGCGGGTGCTTCTTGCTGTACAAGAACTGGGCTACGAACCAGATTTTCTGGCTCAGAGTCTGCGGCGTGGAGCGACGTATTCAATAGGATTCGCGCTCAGTGACATCACGAATCCGGTGGTCGCCCACATTGTACACGGAGCCGAAGAGGTGTTGCGTAATATGGGGTACTCTCTGCTGATCATGGACTCGGAAAACAATCCGGCTCTTGACACCGAGCATATCCGCTTTTTGCACAGTCGCCAGGTCGATGGCCTGATTTTCCTGGCGACGAACGAACACCGCAAAGCGACTATACATGCCCTCTCGGCCAGGAAAATTCCTATCGTCGTGATTGATCGCGATTTCCCCAGGCGACTGCGCGCCAGCACAGTACTTTCGAATCACCGCGCAGGTATGGCAGCGGCTGTCGGGCACTTGCTTGATCTTGGTCATCGTCGTATCGGGATCGTCGTATGGCCACCCCACTTGCGCCCTGGCCGCGAACGCCTGGCCGGTTTGCGCGACGCCTTCAGCGCCAGAGAGTTGCCGGACACTTCTTTTCCCGTCTTTGGCCTTTCAACGGAAGACGGAGAAGCTGCAACACACAGACTCCTTGACTCGGCGGAATTACCTACGGCAATTATTGCAGGTAGCAACCAATTGCTCATCGGCTGCCTGCGCGCTCTAGCCAAAAGAAGACTGCATCCTGGGATCGATATGGCTTTCGTCACCTGCGATGATGTTCCCCTGGCGGAGCTGTTCACGCCGCCGCTTGCCGTCATTGCACGCGATAACGCCGCTACCGGGCGCACCGCTGCCCAATTGCTCATGCATCGCCTGAACGGCTCGGATGAGCCGGAGACGGTTACACTGGAAACCCACTTTGTGCCTCGCGCCTCATGTTGTCTGCCGCCATTAGGTGATGGACAGGTGCCTCAACGTATGTATTTACGAAACGGAGGATTGTACTCATGATCAGACGAGCCTTCTTGATGAAGTTAAAACCCGGAGCACTGGCCGAATACAGGAGGAATCACGATCAGATCTGGCCTGAATTGGTCGCTGAGATCAAAGCTTGTGGCATCACAGCCATGACGATCTTCGAGAAGGATCCCCTCTTGATTATGTATTCGGAGATCGAAAGCGAAGACGCTTGGGATAAACTCTGGCACTCAGAGATTCATGATCGCTGGGGAGAATTGATGAATCCACTCATGGAATTCCGTGAAGACGGCCTGGTCGATTCGCAGCCAGTGACGGAAATTTTTCACCTGGAGTAAATAGCATCTTGCTTGGAACGAAGCAATGAGTGCTGAACATCACGATACCGCACTTTCGAGGAGGAATGGCACATGGCGAAGCTGCGTTTAGGTGTGATCGGCGCTGGCTCTTGGGCGGTGGCCTCTCACTTACCGAATCTGGTTAGACATGCCGATGCCGTCGAGTTTGTGGCCGTGAGCCGTCTCGGTCGCGAGCCATTGGAACGCATACGTAAACGATTTGGTTTCCAGGTTGCCAGCGAGGATTACCATGATGTAATCAACGCTGGCATCGACATCTGCGTCGTTTCAAGCCCATCGGGCTTTCATTACGAACACGCGAAAGCTGCACTAGAAGCAGGAGCACACGTCCTTGTCGAGAAACCAGTGACGATTGATCCAAAGCAAGCTTGGGATCTTGTGGAAACGGCGAAACGCCTCAATCGTCACGTGGTTGTTTCCTTCGGCTGGAACTATAAGCCGATGGTGCGCGAGGCGAAACGTTTGATGACCGGAGGAGGCATCGGAATGATCGAACAGGTCGTGATCACGATGTACTCGCAGACGCGCGAACTCCTCTCCAACACCGGAGCCTATCCAGACGCGGCGCCTGATACTTTACCCGAAGCAGCTACCTGGACCGATCCTTGCTTGTCTGGCGGCGGATATGGACAAGCCCAGCTCTCGCACGCGCTCGGTCTGGCACTGTGGCTGACTGGCCTGCGAGGCAAAGAGGTATTTGCACTTATGTCAGCACCGCTAGCTGCTCCCGTCGAACTGCATGATGCTATCGTCTTGCGTTACGACAATGGAGCCATCGGTACGTTAGCTGGCGGCTCCGCACACACCGGCGCGAACAATAACAAACACCAGGTCGAAGTGAGAGCCATCGGATCAGAGGGACAATTCCAGATCGACCTGGATCGAGAGTTCGTCTGGCGTTTTCGTGTGCCGGGCGAGGATGTGCGTCTCTCATTTGAGCCTAACGCTGGTTTGTACGATTGTATTGGTCCCATAGATGCTCTGGTGGAACTGGCGCTCGGACGTTCCGTCGAAAACTGTTCTCCAATTGAATTGGGCGCTCGCACGGTCGAGATTCTCAATGCAGCCTATCGCAGTGCTCACAGTGGCTTGTTAGAAACGATCTCGTCTTAAGTGACACTCCGCTTGGACTGGAATTCCAGCGGCTTCTCAGCTCGACATCCCAGGATACACCTGACATGTCATCCCGAATTTTAAGGTCTACCTACAGCCTCCTACTAGCTGGGCAACCACCAGCCAAAGAGCGGGGCAAATGTGCCATACAACAGCCAGAGGTTGAGCCCAACAATCAGTACACTACACGCGATGGCAGCCCACGTCGTAATCGACTTATTCACCAGATTACCCATCAGATCGCGGCGACTCGTAAACATAACCAGGGTGATCACCGGCAGTGGCAGGACGAAACTCAGGACGACCTGACTGATAACCAGAGTACTGGTTGGATTGAAGCCGATCGCGGCGACGATCACGGCAGGGATCATCGTCACCACACGCCGCACCCAGATGGGAATGGTGAAGCCCACAAAGCCTTGCATGATGACCTGCCCGGCCATCGTGCCGACGGTGGAACTGGAGAGGCCGGAGGCCAGCAGCGAAATCGCAAAGACCAGACTGGCGGCTCCTCCAAGCAGGGGCGTGAGAGTCTGGTAGGCGCTGTTGATGTCAGCCACATTACTGTGTCCATGAGCAAAGAAGGTGGACGCTGCCATATAGAGCATCGCCATATTGACGAGTCCCGCCAGACCCATCGCAATCACCACGTCCGGGATGCTCCAGCGAAAGATGCGCCGCGCTTCCTGTTCATTGCGTGGTATGATCCGTCGTTGTGTCAAGGAAGAGTGCAGGTAGATGACGTGCGGCATGACGGTGGCACCAATGATACCGACGGCGAAGAGCGCACTCTGGGTATTGCCGATCCAGGGCACCACGGCATGGAAGCCCACCTGGCCCCAATTCGGATGGGAGAAAAATGTCTCGATCACGTAACAGACCGCGATCACCCCCACCAGAACCGAGATCACTGCCTCGATGGGACGGAACCCGCGACGTTCCAGCGTCAAGATCAGGTAGGTGGCGACGCCCGTAATGAGCGTGGCATAGAGCAAGGGAAGGCCAAACAGGAGGTTGATGGCAATACTGGCTCCCAGGAATTCGGCCAGGTCCGTCGCCATGGCCGCAATCTCGGAGACGATCCACATCGCGTAGACTACCGGTTTGCTGAATTGCTGGCGAGACAGTTCGGCCAGATTCTGGCCTGTCGCTATGCCAAGTTTGGCTGACATCGTTTGCAACAACATCGCCATGAGATTTGCCAGCACGATCACCCAGAGCAGATTGTAGCCGTAGGCGCTCCCAGCCTGGATATTGGTGGCATAGTTCCCTGGATCAATATAAGCGACGCAAGCAATGAAAGCCGGGCCCAGGAAGGGAAGTAAGGCAGCAATCCCTTTCTTGCGTCCGGAAAGAACTGCACGGGCGGCTGCACGTGTTCCCGCATCCTCCGTCGACTGCTCGCTGGCTTTCTCTTCCATAGTTTCCAGTGGAGTAGCACCCCGATTTATCGTGGGTGACGAAGGAAAGATTCTCACGCCAGTCCTCCTAACGACTCTGAAGAAGAAGACAAGCTGTCAACCTGCTGGGCGGCTGGACGAACAAGCACCCGCTGCGTGATTATCTCTCCAACGGCATGGCTGTGCCCTCCAATGCGTAACGTGACGACCCCTCCATATGGAGCCACCTCCACGATCTGTACGAGTGCCCCTGGAATGAGTCCTAGCGAGGCCAGATAACGTAACAGGTCAGGGTCGTCATCACTTACCCGCTGTACAATGACCTGTTGCCCTGGCAGCACTGTGGATAGCGGTTGATTGGCCGGCAAGATGACCTCTCCGCTCTTGTTCGGGATGGGGTCACCATGGGGGTCCTCCGTGGGATGGCCTAATAGCGTGTCCATCCGGTCCACGAATGTGTCGGAGATGGCATGTTCCACCTGCTCAGCCTCTGCGTCGATCTCATCTAAGGGAAAACCCATCACTCGGACGAGAAAAAGTTCAAGTAACCGATGGCGACGCACGAGTTCAGCCGCCATGGCCGTTCCCGCTTCCGTGAGTTCCACACCATGATAGGGCGTGTAGCGCACGTAGCCTCGCTCGGCTAACCACTTAAACAGCTGGGTGACTGTGGCATCACTCAGTTGCCCGGTCGGCTCCAGGGATTGTAAGCGTTCCCTCATGAGCGAGGTGGTAACCTGCTCGCCCCGTTCTCGGAGTTTATAGCACAGCTTCAAGCAGTCAATGGCTCGAATGGGTAATGTATGTAGTTCTGGTGTCATGACAGGTCCTCACAAATTTGAATAAGACAAAATAAAAAAAAGTTTTATTGACCTAAAAATATATTATCACAGAAATAAAAAATTGTCAAGGAGAGTGAAAGAAAGTCTTTTCAAGATTTCAGAAGAAGATGTATGCTTATAAAAAGCGATTACTGGTCATGGGGGCGTTGTACATGGTGGTGACGCTCTCTCTGCTGGTAAATCCTGCATTGAGAAGGATGGAGAAGCCTCGTCCGCTGGGTAGAGAAGAAGGAAAGTCGAGATAATTCCTCGTTCTCATCCTGGCTCACCGTCTCGGTGCCGTGAAGTGCCGATGAGCCTGCTGTACAGCCTACTGAAAACAATCCTTTACGACATACGATCATTTCACGTGCGAGCGAACAAATCGTTTTCACCTGGCACATCTGGGCCCACCCGGGAAGCCGCCAGGTGAAAGCATTCCCTGCTGCGCCACTTACGCTGAGTCTCCTCAGGTAATCGAGCCAACGGGCCATTGGGGTTCATCTGTGTGCGATGCATTGACCACGAGCGGCTCTTCGTCTCCCACCAGGGTTCTACGTTGAGCCAGACGCTGATCTGCTCATCGGGCATGCCCATCTTTTCTGGATCGAGTTTGCTGAAAGGTCCCTGGTAATTCTGGGATCTCATCCACTCGGCCATTGCACGAATGCCGCTGCGCGGGAAGGAGGTATAATAAAGCTTGGAGATCGCGTGCGCCGGCCCAAGTTCGGGGTATTGCACAGCATCGGCGGCGGCATAAAAGGCGCTGGTCGTATGACGATAGATGGCAATGTGATCAGGGTGTCCGTAGCCACCGGTTTCGTCGAAGGTCACTATCACCTGCGGGCGAAATTGGCGAATGATCGCCGCCAGCTTTCCCACTACATCGGCTGCACTGGCCTGTGCAAGTGAATGTGGGTCCTGATTCTCTGGCGTACCTGCCATACCTGAATCGCGAAAATCGAGAAACCAGAGATGGTGTAATCCCAACACTTCTGCCGCCGCGCGCATTTCTCCCTCGCGCACCTGACCCAGATTCTCGGGTGTTGCCAGGGCCGGATCGGAGATTTCGCCAACTTCACCACGGGTTGCACAGACCAGACCCGTCTCAACGCCGGCCATGTTATACTGTAGGAATGCACCGCCCATGCTACCCTCGTCATCAGGATGGGCAAAAATACCAAGTAGTCGTTTTGTTGACATCGTTTCCGTTCTTCTTCCTTCCGTGAGTGGAACCTTGACAATAGTGTATCATTGCTTAAAATTGCCTGTCAATCAAAGGAGTACTCTCATGGTGAGAACAGTGCTGGATAAAGAGTTGCGAGAACTGGATACTCAGATTTTACACCTGGGTTCACTAGTCGATGATGCATTGGCAAAAGCGCTCGAAGCACTGGAGACAGCAGATCAGGCCAAGTCGGGTATGGTCATCGAGGCTGATGCGATCATTGATAGTTTGCGTGCAGCTATTGAAGAGCACACTATTCGCTTGTTGACGCTGCAACAGCCACTAGGAGGAAAAGATTTGCGCTTCCTCACTTCGGCGCTCTCGATTGCCAGCGACCTCGAACGCACGGGCGACGGCGCTGCTGGCATTGCACAAATCATCCTGCGTATGACGCCCTTGCAGAGTAATGCTGCACAGGTGAAGGTGACAGATTCCACAAAGATAAGTGCCCTGGGTGAGAAAGGTCAGATTACGGAGGCTTCAATCATGCTAGACATGCTTGACCTTGGTGACGAGGCCCGGCGTGTTTTACAGGGAACCATGGAAGCTTTTGCTATGCGCGACGTCAAAACTGCCAGGTACATCTGGGAGGAGGATGATGTGGTGGATGTCCGTTACCATTTGGTGCGTCACGATTTGATGGCGATGCTGGAAGGCGCTCGTGCTCTTCCTGCCCTTCAGCATGACTCCCACGTTTTGCAGCGAGCAACCTACATGCTCTGGATCGCTCATAAGTTGGAACGTGCTGCCGATCACTGTTCGAATATCTGCGAGCGAATTGTCTTCATTGTAGAAGGCGAGACTAGCATTAAGCCTTTGGAGGCAACGTAGGAGGACAGTCGATGATCCCATATTGCTATCCCTGAATCGCCTGCCAAAAGATATTCGCTAACTGGACGTATCCTGAAGGACTGGGATGGAAACCATCGGAGCTGATATACTCGGGATGGGCTGTTAACTGGCTCTGATGGCTAAAGAGATCAACGACTATCACATAGTAACGTGCTGCCAGCGTGGCCATACCTGCATTCCAATGCTGAATTGCAAGCAGCATGCGAGTTCTCTGTGTGGAGGTTTGGTTCGCGAAGATGGGTAAGCGTGTCAGGTCGGGTAGATTCGCCATCACGATGAGCGCATGCGTATTCGTATGCAACTGCTGAAGAAGCGTGTTGAGGTCACGCATATAGTCATCATAGGGTACGCCGTCAACAAAGTCATTGGCCACCAGCCAGATAGTTACCAGGTCAGGCAAAATCGTTAGAGTAAGCGGCAGCTCTTGCATGAGAGCCCTGTGCAGGCGAATGCCACTGATGCCCAGGTTGATCGCGTGTGATCCTTTTACTAAATGGGCTGCAATCAATGGGACGTATCCCTGTGAACCGGGTTGGTTGCTCCCGATGCCGACTGCATCTGAGGCTCCCAGCGCCACATATATGATTGGCCCAGAGGGAAGATGGACTTTTAACGGAGGTTGCACGGTAACAACTTGTGTTGCCGTCGTGTTACGAACAGTGCTTCCTGGGGCCGTGCCCCCACCACAAGCGGAACACATCAAGACTGCGAGTATGAATAGTGATGGGAAGCGGTGAAAGATGATTGTTACAAGTTTCATCACCTTACTCGGTCAACTACCTCGAGTTTGCCGGTATTGATATTGATCACCAGGCCATGTACAGAGATTTTGGGCAGATATGGGCTGTTGCGGATCACATCGACGACTTCACGCACATTGATGTGGACATCAGAAAATGCACCGAGCCAACGTGTCAGGCCATCTATATCGCCCAGACCCTCTTGCTTAATCAACTGCTGTGGGTCGACCCCCAATGCCTGCATCGAGGCAGTCACCGCAATAGCGCTCACATGTGAGAGTCCACACTCCGTATGACCGATCACCGCAACCTCCCGCACACCTAACAGATAAATTCCTCCTGCAAGGGATCGGATGAGGTCATTGGCAGCACCCTCGCGCTCTGGCTTAGAAATAGTCGCGCCGGCAGTGCGTAGTTCCAGGACGTCACCACGCTCGAGGCCAAGCGCCTGCTCAAACATCCGCACCAGGCGGCAATCCATGCACGTTACTACAGCCAGGTGTTTGCGAGGTGCATGACCAATGACAGGCAGTTGCTGTGAAGCTACGAAGCGCTCATTATGCGCTAAAATCTCATCAATTACCATCTACGTTTTCCTTATTCTTCTCCTTATACGAGAGAATAGCCGGTATGACCATCGAAGTTATAAAGGTTCTCAATTTTGATGAAGTCAAACCCAGCGTCTTCTACATGCTGGAGCAATGCGAGAATCTGGCTGTGGGTAATCGTGTCACCGGGGGTCTGTGGCATGAAACGACAGCGCCAGTGATCGGTGTAGAAGGTTTCTGGCAAACCGTGCGGCCAGACCTTGGCTCCCCGGTTGGCAATCCACTTCAGTTCAAGACCTTCGCTCTGAACCCGCTCGAACGAAGCGCCCAATTGGTCGGGGGTTCCGTCATGCCAATCCAGGTACACGTCTACTCCGACTAAATCTTTCTTCTCGTTTGATACACTACTGGTAGCAAGGATACTGGCCGGCTTCCGCGGCACTGATTTGTAGTTCACCGCCTTGAGTGTCTGTGGCTGCTGGCCAAGACGAGCGATAATGGCATACGCAAACTCTTTCGTGCCAACCTTCTCCTTACTCACGCCTTTCACGAAAATATCGTAGGTGTGGATGCCATCCTCGATGGTGCGCAGCCAGGCGTTATGGACCAGGGTGGCAACATCGGGCTGATCGATGTGGACCAGCATCATCACTGCAGCCAGCAAAAGCCCTGAAGGATTAGCGACGTTCTGACCGGCACGACGGGGAGCAGAACCATGGATAGCCTCAAACATCGCACACCGATCGCCGATATTCGCTGAACCGGCTAAGCCCACGGAACCTGCAATCTGTGCCGCCACATCCGAGAGAATATCGCCGTACAGGTTGGGCAAGACGACGACATCGAACACCTCTGGTGTATCAGCCAGTTTGGCCGCGCCGATATCAACGATCCAACTCTCACTGATGATGTCGGGGTAATCCGCGGCAATCGCGTCGAATGTCTTATGAAACAGGCCATCGGTGAGCTTCATGATGTTGTCTTTCATGAAGCAGGTCACCTTCTTGCGATTGTGGCTCCTGGCATACTCGAAAGCGTAATGAATGATCTTCTCGCTACCAGGGCGGCTAATCAACTTGAGGCTCTCCATCATGTCATGGGTTTGACGATACTCGATGCCAGTATAAAGGTCTTCTTCATTCTCACGGATGATGACTACGTCCATTTCTGGATGTTTAGTATCGACAAATGGATAATAGGAAACGGCAGGACGCACATTGGCGTAGAGACCAAACATCGTGCGCGTCGTGACGTTGAGGCTCTTATAACCACCGCCTTGTGGAGTGGTGATGGGAGCTTTGAGAAATACCCTGGTGCGCCGCAGCGATTCCCATGCGCTGGGCTCTATACCGGTGCTGATACCTCGCAGGTAGACTTTCTCGCCGACTTCGATCTCCTCGATCTCAAGGCGAGCGCCTGCCGCCTGAATGACGTGTAGGGTAGCATCCATGATTTCTGGCCCGATGCCGTCACCGCGAGCTACTGTGATGGGAGTATTTTGTGTCATGTGAACACCTCTGTTATATTCTGCACTGACCACGTGCGTCTATGACTGCCTCAGTTTAGCACAATGACGGATGGGTATACAAGTGAACCTTGCGGAGGCTCTACCCCCGTCAGGCTCAACTCACGCCACCTGCACTTTCAACCTCTCTTATGGCTGCTGTGCCATCGCCAAGAGCGTCTTGTAGAAATCAGGCAGATTGGGTGTACCGAGGCCGGAGGAAAAGTCCCAGCCAGTCGTTGCAGGGTAATGCAGGTTATCCCCTTGCGTCACGTCGAAGTAAGGGTGCAGATTATGGCTTGCCCCGTTCTGAGCAACCGCGTAAAAGGTATCCGGTCCATAGAAAAAGCTCTGTGTTTGTTGGATCAGGCCATCATTGACCAACGCCATGCCACTTGCCCAGATGGGGGCTGCTGCACTTGTCCCCCTGGCCACGTACCACTGGCCCTGGAAGTAGGTGGCCAGATTGAATGCCAACGCAGACACATCGGGTATCTGACGCATACCATCGGAGTACTTATTCTGCACACCTGGACCCAGCTGCCAATCGGGACGCTTAAATGACTGGCTGAGGCCGCCACCACTGCCCCAACTATTGCCGCACATGTTATGATTTGATCCATCCGACCATACAGCCTCATTGGCTGTGTTGGTGCTTTGGTCAACCACCTCTTTGGTGCCCCCGACCGCGACGACCCAGGGATCAGCCGACGGGAAGTCGACTGCAAGTTGGCCAAAGGAATTTGGGGCAAGGTCACCGATGTCAAAGGCCGCACAATCGCCACTGGCCACGAAGACCGTCATATGCTCCGCCTGCGTCAGGATTTGCAGACTCTGATCCACTGCAGCGAGAGAATCTGGGGTATTCCCAATTTCAGGAGCCCCCAGGCTGATGCTGACGATACTGCCGCTGCTGGCGTTATTAGTGTTATCATTGATGATCGCCTGCAGTTCATCGTTGATAATGGTGCCATTATTGACGCCGCTTTCATAGTCGACGATATTGGCGGCAGGAGCCAGGCCCATAATCATCTCGATATCCAGTGTTGCTTCTCCCCCTGGACTCGGAGGTGTGTTCAGATCGACGACTTTCAACTGGCCCTGGTAATGCACACAGTTGGCATAATTCTGTACATCAGTCTGGTTAAATCCGTCGATCTCGATCAGATTAATGGTGATGCCTTTACCATTCAAGCCATCCCTGGCCAACTGATCATAGCCGTAGAAGTGCGCTACATCTGTTGGGCCTAG
>Ga0187816_10000584_pt1 | contig 11084 bp, 7 predicted proteins | sample NC_wetland_sal_i_16_FD_132960 | JGI IMG/M metagenome (GOLD analysis project Ga0187816, IMG submission 132960) | Wetland sediment microbial communities from Neuse River Estuary, North Carolina, USA - SO4_1 | ecosystem: Environmental > Aquatic > Freshwater > Wetlands > Sediment | place: USA: North... | reverse complement strand
ATCCGCACCGAGGATGCGCGGCTGTGATAGGCGAGCGGGACGTATTTGTAGTTCGGCGTCAACGGATGGTCGGGCCGAAACAATCGTCCGGCATTGGTGGCGTGAAAGATCGAAGCGAAGAAGTCGGTGAAGTTGCGGAATGCAACCGGCATTCTCATCTCGGCATATGCCATCGGCGTCAGATAGGGACGCAAACGGGCGCTGGTGCCGGCTTCGGCGGCGAGCTCCCGCGACAAAGCAAGCCGCAAAGCAGACCAAGCCGGCGGCCCCAATGACATCAGCGGATTGAGAAACGGGGCGCCGCACGCCTGCGCCGCCATTGCGGCGGGTCCGTCGAACAAACCGGCCGCCGCAGACACATCGACGATCTGGTCGCCGATCGCCACGCCGACCCGCGGCTGTTCGCCCGCCCCGAGCCGAAACACACCGAATGGCAAATTCTGTATCGGGAAGTCGCTGCCGGGCAGGTTAGCGCTTTCAACAAAGCTGCGCCGCGCCGGATCGTGAGTTTCATTGAGCGGAATCGGCATGGCTATCGTCTCGGCGCAACGGCGCTGCGCGGCCCTGTGCTTTCCGCTTTGCGGCGGAGTTCCGGATAATGCGCCACGAAGTCAGCATACATGCGCTGCAAGCCTTCGCGCAGCTGGGTGTGCGCGCGCCAGCCCAAAGCGTTGATGGCCGACACGTCCAGAAGCTTCTGCGGCGCGCCGTCCGGCCGCGAAGCGTCAAATTCGATTTTGCCGTGAAAGCCGACCACTTCGGCAATCAAGCGGGCAAATTCGGCAATCGTGATGTCCTCGCCGGTTCCCACATTGAGAAATTGCAGGTCCGAATAGGATTTCATGACGAAGACGCAAGCATCGGCAAGATCGTCGACCGCGAGGAATTCACGGCGCGGCATTCCAGTGCCCCAAACGGTCACGTTTGGACTGCCAGCGATCTTGGCCTCGTGAAAACGTCGCAGCAAGGCGGCGGGAACGTGACTGTCTTGCGGATGATAGTTATCGCCGGGGCCATAAAGATTGGTCGGCATCACCGAGACGAAATCGGCACCATGCTGCAGCCGATAGGCTTCGCATAATTTGATGCCGGCGATCTTGGCCACTGCATACCATTGATTGGTCGGCTCAAGCGGCCCCGACAGCAGCATTTCCGGCGCCATCGGCTGTGGCGCCAGCCGCGGATAAATGCACGAAGAGCCAAGATAGAGGAGTTTGCGCACGCCACCGCGATAAGCGGCGTGAATGCTATTGCACGCGATCGCGAGATTGTCGGCGAGGAAATCGGCGGGAAAAGCGCTGTTGGCGCCGATGCCGCCGACTTTGCCGGCGGCGACAAATACCGCATCGGGTTCAGCTTGCGCCATGAAGCGCTCGACCGCTTCGGAGTGCCGCAAATCAAGCTCGTGCCGGGTTGCGGTGATTATTTCGCACCGTTCGCGCTCGAGCCGCCGCACGATGGCGGCACCCACCATGCCGGCATGCCCGGCGACATAGACGCGCTTGCCGCGCAATTCGAAAAGGACCGGCGCGTTCATCGGCTAGTCATGTACGTTGCGAAGGCCGCCGTCGCGGCGCATTTCCGCCAAATCCGACTCGACCATTTCGCGCACCAGTTCATCGAATGTCACTTTGTGCCGCCAGCCGAGCCGCTGGCGCGCCTTGCTCGGATCGCCGAGCAACGCGTCGGTTTCCGTCGGCCGAAAGTAGCGCGGGTCGACCTCGATGAGCACGCGGCCATCGCGTTTATCGAGACCTTGCTCGGCCAGTCCCGAACCGCGCCATTCGATGGTTCGGCCGATGCAGGCAAAGGCTTTTTCGGCAAATTCGCGAACTGAATGCTCTTCGCCGGTCGCCAGCACGTAATCGTCGGGCTTGGACTGCTGCACGATGAGCCACATGCCCTCGACATAATCGCGCGCGTGGCCCCAATCGCGCTTGGCCGACAGATTGCCGAGAAACAGCTTGTTTTGCAGGCCAAGTTCTATCGCGGCAACCCCACGGGTAATCTTGCGCGTGACAAAGGTTTCGCCGCGCGTCGGTCCTTCATGATTGAACAGGATGCCGTTGGAAGCGTGAATCCCGTAGGCTTCGCGATAATTGATCGTGATCCAGTAGCCGTAAAGCTTCGCCGCCGCGTAGGGCGAGCGCGGGTAAAACGGCGTGGTTTCACGCTGCGGCACTTCCTGGGCCAACCCGTACAGCTCTGACGTCGAGGCTTGATAGAATCGGATTTTGTCCTCGAGACGAAGGATCCTGATTGCTTCAAGCAAGCGCAGCGGGCCAAGCGCATCGGCATTTGCGGTGTATTCCGGCGTCTCGAACGAGACCCGAACGTGGCTTTGGGCGGCGAGATTGTAGATCTCGGTAGGTTGCACTTCCTGAATGATGCGAATGAGATTTGTCGAATCGGTCATATCGCCGTAGTGCAGAAAGAATTTTATGCCCGCCCCATGGGGATCCTGATAAAGATCATCGACGCGCGCGGTGTTGAACGACGATGAGCGCCGCTTGATGCCGTGCACGATATAGCCCTTGTCCAGCAGGAACTCGGCGAGGTAAGCGCCGTCCTGGCCGGTCGTGCCGGTGATTAATGCAATACGCTCTGTCATTAGCTGGCCCGCGCCGGTTCTGTTTGCAGATGACCGGCCTCAACCCCCGTCGAAAAGCGCCGGATTGAGGGCTAAACACCCCAGTTCGTCAAGTCGTATCGTTTACTCTTATCGGCCGGGTTCGCGGCGTCATTGCGCGCTTGGTGCCGAGTTCTTTCGTTCAGCCGGGAGAGCCGCCGCCGAAGCGCTGGCGTTCACGTATTTCTTGGTTTTCGTTCATCCGGCGCTGCGCCTCGGCATCGATCGCGCGTTTGAGCTCGGGATGGTTTGCCGTGAAAGTACGGAAATCGGCGAGGTCGAGGATTAAGAGCGTCGAAGGCATCGTCGTCGTCACATTGGCGCTGCGCACCGAATCCCCGAGCAAAGCGAGCTCGCCAAAAAACGCGCCGGGTCCGAGCCGCACCGGCGACGGCTTGACATCGACCTGCACTTCGCCGGCGGCAATAAAGTACATGCAATCGCCGATCTTGCCGCGGCGGATGATGGCGGTGCGTTCCGGCACTTCGAGGAGCCGCAGCAGGTGAGTGATCTCGGTGATCGCGGCCGGATCGAGCGATTGGAAGAACGGTACTTTGCTGACGAGATCCCAGGTGCGAATAAAATTGCGCCGCCGCGTTTCGGCGGCAAAGCCGGTCGCCAAGATGCCGGTCGACAATCCGAAGGTGGCGATGCCGCAAATCATCACGATCCCGCCGAGCAGACGGCCGAGATCCGTGATCGGTACCTTGTCACCGTATCCGGTCGTCGTCAGTGTCACCACCGCCCACCACAATGCCTGCGGCATCGAACTGAACGCGGTCGGCTGCGCATGGCGCTCGATCAGGAACATGGCGGCTGACGAGAGGAACAGCACGATCAAAAACAGCGCGAACACGCTCGCCAGCGCTTTGGCCTCCACGACGAACACGCGCTGGAGCTGAGCGAAGCCCGGCGAATCTTGCGCCAGCTTGAGCACCCATAATGACGCCAATAGCCATGCGGTTGCCGCCGGCACACCGCACAGCAGCGCTATCGGCACGGCGATGACCGCAATCAGATCGACAAACCCGGAAAACGAACAAATATGCGGCCAGATTTTTCCGCCGTGCGTCGCCGCGTTGGCGCGCACCACGCCGTCGATCGCGAAGTAGCCGAGACATGACCATAGACATGCGCTCAGCCAGCCGCCGGCTGCCCGTTGCAGCTCGGGCACCGTATAAGCGGTCAGTGCCGTCAAGCCGAGGACAAGCACCGACATTCGCGCCGAAGACGACGCGCCAAACCGACGCAACGGCGCGGCAAAATGAACGAAGTTTCTGAGGACGGGTTTGAAAACCACCGCCAACCCCGCGACGCGTGTCTCGTTATTCTGGCATAATGATTACGCCGCGATAGTGGTCTCGGCCAGCCGAAATTATACGTCCAGCCCTCCGGCTTTCAGACAAAGCCTTTGATTAACTACGAAATCTCCGGTCCCGTGCACAGCACATGCTTAAATTTGCGGTCGTATGCCGTTAAACTGCGCCGCGACTCGTAACCCCTTTCGCCGCGACCTGATCCGGGACAGCCATGAAACGGCAGCAGATTTCACGTTTGGAGCTCGCCAGCTATCTGCTCTCGCCGTCGCTGTTCGTGATGGTGACCCTGATGGTGGTCGAAGCCATGCTCGCCGCGGCGACGACATGGCTTGTCATCAACGCGGGGCGCAAGGTCGCGATCGGCCAATTCCTGCTTTCGGATCTGATCTGGATCCTCACCGCTCAATCGGCTTCCTACGTCGTTGGCGTCATCAGCTGGATTTTCGCCGAGCGCGCGGGCTATCGCGGTTTTGGCAAATTCATGCTGCGTTTTGCGCGCGAGAACCGCGGTAAGGTTAAGCTGCTTAACGAGAAGCCGGCGCGCGAACAGGTGGAGCCCTTTCTCACCGGCGAGACCTTTCAGTGCTTCTTCAACGTGATGTACGAACTGGAATTCGCGTTGAAGCTGTTTCTTGGGCTCGTCTTCAATGCGCTCGTGCTTGGCGCTGAGATCGATATCAGCCTGCCGTTCGCATATGTGGGCGCACTAGGTGCGCTGCTGCTGATGCAGTGGATCCTGCAAAAGCCGCTCGCGCATGCCTATCTCGAAAACCAGCGCATGAACAATCGCGTGACCGCGCAAGGCTACACGGCGTGGGACAACGTTTTTTCCGGCAATCGCTACAATCTGCGGCTCTGGCTGGCGGAATTCAAGAAACGCCTGCGCGAAGGCTTGGTCGCACAGATCCGCGCCATCGTCGCCCGCGAGGGAATGAGCGCAATGAGCGGGATCGTGAGTCTAGCGATCGTGTTCGCGACCATCAGCGTGGTAGCGTTGCAAAATGCAGGCGACACGGTCCTGTTGGTGGGGCTCGCGACCACTTTGCCGCGCCAGATCGAAATGACCTACGAATTGCATCTGCTCGCCACCGGCTGGAACGACTTCATCGCGATCTGGACTCGGTTCGGCGGCGTTGCCGCCAACATGCTGCCCGAACCGGAGGCCGATTTTGACAAACGCATCAAGTTCGACCGGCTGGTCTTGCGCGAGGGCGATCATGCCAACGTCGTCTCGTCACTAAGCGATGCCCTTCGCATCGCCTTTGCCCATCCGACCGGGCGCATCAATGTACGAGGCGCCAACGGAACCGGAAAATCATCGCTGTTGGCGAGTCTCAAGACCGAGATGAAAAAACGCGCCTATTATTGGCCGACGACGGACCGGCTCGCGTTTCAGTTCACCGGCGGCGTCGTGCCGGTGGACGTCGAAGGGGATGACGAAGACGATGTCGTCGTGGTCGCCGAGTCGATGGACAAGAAGCTCGGCTTCTCGTCCGGCGAGCGCCAGCTGAAATCGCTCGAGGAAATCGTCAATTCCACCGCCGCCGAAGTCTATCTGCTTGATGAATGGGACGCCAATCTCGACAGCGCAAACAAGGCCAAGGCCGACGCGCTGGTCGACGCGCTCGCTGCGCGCGCGCGGGTCGTCGAGATATCCCATCGTGATAGGGCGCCGCCCAGCGTTCCCGCGTGAGGGGCAGGACGCCGAGCTCGGGGCTGCGGTCGCGCGGTAAAGGTCCGTGCAGAATGTGCTAGCCTTGTCCGGAGTTCGGGACGAGAGTGATGGACCGCAGGCAAATCATAAGACTCGTTGGCGGAACGGCAGCCTTTGCGGTCGCGACCGCATGCCCGCCTGGGAGTGTAGGGGCAGCAAAGATCGCGCGTGTCGGCATCATCGACGATGGTCCCGACTGGGAGGCCTTCCGCCAGGAGCTGCGCGAACTGAACTATATCGAGGGGAAAAACATCGCGTTCGAATATCGGCGAGCGGACGGAACGCCCGATCGGCTGGCCGCGGCAGCGCGCGAATTGGCGCAGGTTCCCGTTGATGTCATCGCGGTATATGGCACGCCGGCCGCACAAGCAGCACGGCAGGTCACTAAATCCATTCCCATCGTCGTCATCGCGGTCGGCGACATGTCGGCAGCGGGATTGGTCGCCAATTTCGCGCATCCCGGCGGCAATATCACCGGCAACACCGCTCTCAGCCCGGATATCGTGACCAAACGGCTGCAGATCTTGCGCGATGCCATTCCCACTGTCTCGCGCCTGGCTTTGCTTTGGAATCCGAACAATGTATCAAGCGCCGCGCTTTTAGATGAATTGTGGAGGACGACGCCGTTCTTCGGGATGAGCCTGACGCCTGTTGAGGCGCGCACCGCCGACGATTTTCCAAAAGTTTTCGCTGCGATGCTGTCGAACCGGCCGGATGCCGTGCTCACGACCAATGACTCGATGCATCAGATGCATATGGCACAGGTCATCGATTTCCTGCTGAAGAACCGGATCCCGGGAATGTTCCAGCTGCGGCGCAATGTCGTCGAAGGCGGGCTGATGTCCTACGGCACGAGCCTGCCAGATCTGTTTCGCCGTGGCGCTCGCTACGTGGATAAAATTCTTAACGGCGCCAAACCCGGCGAGCTTCCGATCGAGCAGCCGGTTTCGTTCGGACTCGTTGTTAACTTAAAAACCGCGCGCGCCATCGGGGTTGAAATCCAGCCCGCGCTGCTTGCCAGGGCCGACGAGGTGATTGAATGACGCGGGCACGACGCCTTTTCGAATGCTAAGATGATGCAATGAAAGCCGATGTCGACCAAAAAAGCGGCAGACTTAAAGCCGATCTAGTGGATCGCTCCGGCGGGGCGCCTTCAGGCGTCGGCGCTTCGATCGTGCGCAGCCGGTTGTTTTTCAAATATACCCTTTTGTTCGTAACCGTCGTCGTGCTGGCGCTGGTCGCCAGTGGCGGGTTCGAAGTCCGGTTCTCGTATCAAGAACACAAAGGTTCCTTGATCGGCATTCAGGAGCAGCAGGCGGCTGCCGCCGCCGACAAGATCGAAGAGTTCATCACTCAAATCGAAAGCCAAGTGGGCTGGACCACGCAGCTGCCGTGGACGGACGGCACGCTCGATCAGCGCCGCTTCGATGCGTTGCGACTTTTGCGCCAGGTACCGGCGATCACGGAGCTTGCTCAAATCGATGCTGCGGGCCACGAGCAGCTTAAGGTTTCCCGGCTGACAATGGACGTTGTCGGCAGCGGCATCGATTATTCGAACAAGCCGGAATTCACGCAAGCCGTGGCGCATAAAGTCTATTACGGCCCGGTTTATTTTCGCCGCGAGTCCGAGCCGTATATGACCTTGTCGCTCGCCGGCACCCGGCGCGACACCGGCGTGAGCATCGCGCAAGTCAATCTCAAGCTAATCTGGGACGTGGTTTCCAAGATCAAAGTCGGCGCGCATGGCCGTGCCTATGTGGTGGATTCCGGCGGCCGGCTGATCGCGCATCCCGACATCAGCCTGGTGTTGCGCAATACCGACATGTCGCGCCTGGCGCAGGTGCACGGCGCGCGCGCGGGTTCCGCGACCGAGGCCGTGCAAGAGGCCGACGATATCGGCGGCCACAAGGTGCTGACCGCCTATGCGCCGGTCAATCCGCTCGGCTGGTTCGTCTTTGTCGAGACCCCGATCGAAGAAGCCTACGCGCCGCTTTACCAGTCAATCGAGCGTATGGGCTATGTCTTGCTCGGCGCGCTGGCGCTCGCCTTCATCGCCGGCATGTTCCTGGCCGGACGCATGGTGGTGCCGATTCAGGCGCTCCGCGCCGGTGCTGCGCGGATCGGCAGCGGCGATCTCGGCCAGCGCATCACGATTAAGAGCGGCGACGAAGTCGAAGCGCTCGCCAATCAGTTCAACGACATGGCCGGCAAGCTGCAAGAATCGTATGCGGACCTGGAGAAGAAGGTCGAGCAACGCACGGCAGAACTGAGCGAATCGCTCGAGCAGCAGACCGCGATCGGCGAAATCCTGCGCGTAATCTCGAATTCACCCAGCGACGTTAAGCCGGTGCTTGCCTCGGTCGCCGAGCATGCGGCCCGCATCTGCGAGGCACAATATACGGATATCTTCATTGTCGAGGGTAACGTATTGCGCATTGTTTCGGGTTTCGGCGAGATCGGACGGCCAGTTAATGAGCCGTTTCCATTGGACCGCTCCACGATTGCCGGACGAACTGTCGTCGACATGCAGCCTGTCCATGTTGAGGACGTCCAGCAAGCGGGCAACGAATTCGTCCTGGGACAAGCGTACGGGCAGAAATTTGGCCATCGCACTATTCTCGGCGTACCCTTGATCCGCGAAGGGCGGGCGCTCGGCGCAATTGCAATACGCCGCACGGAAGTGCGGCCATTCGAGCAAAAACACATCGTGCTGCTGTCGACTTTTGCCGATCAGGCGGCGATTGCGATCGAGAACGTCCGGCTGTTCGAGGCGGAGCAGCAGCGCACCCGCGAGCTTGCCGAATCGCTGGAGCAGCAGACTGCGACATCGGACGTGCTGAAAATCATCAGCCGTTCGACATTCGATCTGCAATCGGTTCTCAACACGCTGGTCGAGTCAGTCGCGCGCCTGTGCGATGCGGACATGGCGACCATTCGCCGGCCGAAGGGGTTGAGTTTTCTTCATGTCGCGGGTCATGGGGTTCCGCACGAGTTCAGTGAGAGTATGAAGAACCGGCCGGTGGAGCCGGAGCGCGGCACAGTGGCCGGACGCGTCTTGCTGGAGGGAAAACCGATCCATATTGCCGACGTCCAGGCTGATCCCGACTACGCGATGAAGGAAATCATTCGGCGGACCGGTTTCCACACGATTCTTGGGGTACCGCTGTTGCGCGAAGGCAATCCGATCGGCGTCATCATTTTAGGCCGAACCGCTGTACGGCCATTTGCCGAGAAGCAGATCGAGCTCGCCAATACTTTCGCCGACCAGGCCGTGATCGCCATTGAGAACGTCCGCCTGTTCGAGGAAATTCAGGAAAAAAGCCGGCAAGTCGAGGAGGCGAGCAAACACAAATCGCAGTTCCTCGCCAATATGAGCCACGAATTGCGCACGCCGCTCAACGCGATCCTCGGCTATGCCGAGCTCGTCCTCGATGGCATTTACGGCGACGCGCCGGAGAAGATGCGCAACGTGCTCGAGCGCATCCAGACCAACGGCAAGCACCTGCTCGGGTTAATCAACGACGTGCTCGATCTGTCGAAGATCGAGGCGGGGCAGCTCGTGCTTTCGCTCAACGATTATTCGATCAAGGACATGATGCAGGGTGTCTATGTCGCGGTCGAGCCTCTTGCCGGCAACAAGAAACTGAACTTCAAGCTCGAAGTGCCGCCGGATTTGCCTCCCGCGCGCGGCGACGAACGACGCCTTTCGCAGGTGCTGCTCAACCTGGTCGGCAATGCGATCAAATTCACCGATACCGGTGAAGTGGCGATGAAGGCTTCCGCGGCCAATGGCAGTTATACAGTTGCGGTGAGGGACACCGGCCCCGGCATTGCCGAGGCCGACCAGGCCAAAATATTTGAAGAATTTCAGCAGTCGGAGAGTACGCATACCAAGGCCAAGGGCGGCACCGGCCTCGGCCTGGCCATCGCCAAGCGGATCGTTGAAATGCATGGCGGCCGGCTTTGGGTAGAATCGACTCTCGGCAACGGCTCGACATTTTTCTTCACGGTTCCATTGCGCGTCGAACATACGGGGAAGGCATGAGTAAGCGCATACTTGTCGTCGAGGATCAGGAGGATAACCGCCAAATCCTCCGCGATCTGTTGGGCAGCGTCGGCTACGAGATGACGGAAGCCTGGGATGGCGAAGCTGGCGTCGCCGCGGCCAAAGAGCAGCGCCCGGATCTTATTCTCATGGATATCCAACTGCCGTTGATGGACGGCTATGAGGCGACTCGCCGCATCAAGGCCGATCCCGAACTGAAAAAAATCCCGATCATCGTCGTGACGTCCTATGCCTTAAGCGGTGACGATAGCAAAGCACATGCCGCCGGTTGTGATGCCTACGTCACCAAGCCTTACAGTCCGCGCCAGCTGCTCGCCAAGATCAAAGAGTTCTTGCCGTAGCGTTCCAGAGTCACATGCATAATCCAGCCCGCATCCTCATCGTCGACGATAATGAGACTAACCGGGACATCCTTGTCACCCGGCTGTCCAAGCACGGCTATGAAACGCTGCAGGCCGCCGACGGCGAGGAGGCCCTTGCCAGCGCCTCGCAACACCGCCCCGATCTCATGCTGCTGGACGTCGAAATGCCAAAACTCGACGGTTTCGAAGTCTGCCGGCGGCTGAAGAAAGATCCGGCCATGCCGTTCATGCCGATCATCCTCTGCACCGCGCGGGCGGCCTCTCAGGACGTGGTCACCGGACTCGATGCCGGCGCCGACGAATATCTGACCAAGCCGATCGACCAGGCCGCGCTGGTCGCCCGCGTGCGCTCGATGCTGCGAATCAAGGAATTACACGATCAAGTCCAAGCCCAAGCCAAGGATCTGGCGAGCTGGAATCAAACGCTCGAACAGCGCGTGAACGAGCAGGTCTCCGAGCTGGACCGCATGAACAAGCTTAAAGGTTTTCTCTCGCCGCAGATCGCCAAACTCGTGGTGTCGGACGAGAAGCTGTTGGAGAGCCACCGGCGCGACATTACCGCCGTGTTCTGCGATCTTCGCGGCTTCACCGCATTTGCCGAACACGCCGAGCCCGAAGACATCATCACGGTCCTGCAGGAATATTATCGCTGCCTTGGCGAATCGATCGATCGTTTCGAGGGCACCTTGCAGCACTTCGCGGGCGACGGTCTCCTGATCATCTTCAACGATCCAATTCCGTGCCCCGATCCTGCGGTGCGCGCCGTGCGTATGGCGGTTGAGATGCGCAGCCAGATCGCCGCGCTTGCCGAGAAATGGCGCCGCTTCGGTCACGAGCTCGGTTTCGGCATCGGTATCGCCTCCGGCCATGCGACGCTGGGAAATGTCGGCTATGCGGGCCGCTTCCACTATTCGGCGACGGGCACGGTGGTCAATCTCGGATCGCGCTTGTGCGCGCACGCCAATGACGGGCAAATTTTGATCGATGGCCGGGT